>Ga0307515_10000045_pt1 | contig 301029 bp, 278 predicted proteins | sample 17_EM_MG_FD_194513 | JGI IMG/M metagenome (GOLD analysis project Ga0307515, IMG submission 194513) | Populus trichocarpa ectomycorrhiza microbial communities from riparian zone in the Pacific Northwest, United States - 17_EM | ecosystem: Host-associated > Plants > Roots > Unclassified...
GGCCCGCGAGCAGGCCCCGGTACGCCGCCGGGCGCCAAAGTCTACCCGGATAGCATGGCTCGGTGACTCCCGCTGACCTCGCTGCCACCGTTCTCACAGCTGCCCGTGCCGTATTCGTCACCCGCGGCCTGGATGTCTCCCTGCTCCCGGAGACCACGACGGTGGAGCGACCCCGTAACCCTGAGCACGGCGACTACGCGTCGACCATGGCCATGCAGCTCGCCAAGAAGGCCGGTGTCGCGCCGCGTGAGCTGGCCGGGGCGCTCGCCGAGGAGCTCAGCAGCCGGCCCGGCATCAAGTCGGTGGAGATCGCGGGGCCGGGCTTCCTGAACATCCGGCTGGATGCCGCCGCCGCCGGCGTGCTGGCGCGCGACGTGGTGCTGGCGGGTCAGGCGTACGGCCACACCGACCGGCTGGCCGGCCAGCGGATCAACCTGGAGTTCGTCTCCGCCAACCCCACCGGCCCCGTGCACATCGGCGGGGTGCGCTGGGCGGCCGTCGGTGACGCCCTGTCCCGGCTGCTGCGTGCCGCCGGCGCTGACGTCGGCACCGAGTATTACTTCAACGACGCCGGTTCGCAGATCGACCGGTTCGCCCGGTCGCTGTATGCCGCCGCGAAGGGCGAGCCGGCCCCCGAGGACGGGTACGGCGGCGCGTATATCGCGGAGATCGCCACGGCCGTGCTGGCGGCGGCCCCGGACGCGCTGAAGCTGGGCGAGGACGAGGCGCTGGAGGTGTTCCGGGTCGAGGGCGTCAAGCTGATGTTCGCCGAGATCCGGGCGTCGCTGGACGAGTTCGGTGTGCACTTCGACACGTATTTCAACGAGAAGGACCTGCACGACCGCGGTGAGCTGCAGGAGGCCCTGGACAGGCTGCGTGAGCAGGGGCATGTCTTCGAGCTGGACGGGGCGACCTGGCTGCGGACCACCGACTTCGGCGACGACAAGGACCGGGTGCTGCGCAAGTCGGACGGCGACTGGACCTACTTCGCCGCGGACTGCGCCTACTACCTGGACAAGCGCAAGCGCGGCTTCGACCGGGTCGTGATCATGCTGGGCGCCGACCATCACGGCTACATCGGCCGGATGAAGGCGATGGTGGCCTGCTTCGGCGACGACCCGGAGACCAACCTCGAGATCCTCATCGGCCAGTTGGTCAGCCTCATCCGCGACGGCGAGCCGCTGCGGATGAGCAAGCGCGCCGGCACGGTGATCACGCTCGAGGACTTCGTCGACGCGCTGGGCGTCGACGCGGCCCGGTACGCCCTGGCCCGGTTCTCGTCGGACTCGCCGATCGACATCGACATCGACCAGTGGACCCGGGCGAGCAACGACAACCCGGTGCACTACGTGCGGTATGTCGCCGCCAGGACGGCCAGCGTCGCGCGCAACGCCGCGGAGATCGGGCTGACCCGGGGCGGGCCGGAGGAGTTCCACCCCGAGCTGCTGACCCACGAGAAGGAGCACAGCCTGCTCAAGGCGCTGGGCGACTATCCCGGCGTGGTGTCGTCCGCCGCCGAGCTGCGCGAGCCGCACAAGGTGGCGCACTACCTGGAGAAGGTCGCGGGTGAGTACCACCGGTTCTACGACAAATGCCGGGTGCTTCCGTTCGGCGACGAGCCGATCACCGACCTGCAGCGCTCCCGCCTGTGGCTGAATGACGCCACCCGAACGGTGATCGCCAACGGTTTGGCACTGCTGGGCGTCTCCGCGCCCGAGAGGATGTAGTCATGCGGGCACATGAGGCCGGGGCGCTGCACGGCGATATGGGCAATCGGGGACCGGCGTGGCTGCGTACCCCTCAGGACGTCAACGCGCTGGTGCCGCAGCTCTGGCCGCGGACCGTGATCCGCGCCGAGGCCGGGGCCTTGGAGATCGGCGGCGTGAGCGTTCTCGACCTGGCGGCCGAGCACGGCACGCCCGCGTACCTGTTGGACGAGGACGACCTGCGGTCGCGCTGCCGCGATTTCGCGGCGGCCTTCGCCGGCGCGGACGTCTACTACGCGGGCAAGTCGTTCCTCTGCAAGGCCGTCGTCAAGGTCATCAACGAGGAGGGGCTCTTCCTCGACGTCTGCTCCGGCGGTGAGCTGGCCGTCGCGCTGGCGGCCGGTTTCCCGGCCGAGCGGATGGGCTTCCACGGCAACAACAAGTCGCTGTCGGAGCTGACCCGGGCGCTGGACGCGGGCGTCGGCCGGATCATCCTGGACTCGTTCCAGGAGATCGACCGGCTCACCGCGCTGGCCCGGGAGGCCGGCAAGCGGCCCAAGGTGCTGATCCGGGTGACGGTGGGTGTCGAGGCGCACACCCACGAGTTCATCGCGACCGCGCACGAGGATCAGAAGTTCGGCTTCTCGCTGGCCGGTGGCGCCGCCTTCGCCGCGGCGATCCGGGTGCTCGACGAGGACGTGCTCGACCTGCACGGCCTGCATTCGCACATCGGCTCGCAGATCTTCGACACCTCCGGCTTCGAGGTCGCCACCCGGCGGGTGCTCGCGCTGCAGGCGCAGATCCGCGACGCGCGGGGCGTCGAGCTCGCCGAGCTCGATCTCGGCGGTGGCTTCGGCATCGCGTACACGACGCAGGACGACCCGTCGCCGGCCGGCGACCTGGCCAAGCGGATCAACAAGATCGTCGATGGCGAGTGCGCGGCGGAAAACCTGGCCAGGCCCAAGCTCTCGATCGAGCCGGGCCGGGCCATCGTGGGACCGTCCGTGTTCACCCTGTACGAGGTCGGCACGGTCAAGGACGTCGACGGCATCCGGACGTACGTGAGCGTGGACGGCGGGATGAGCGACAACATCCGGACGGCCCTCTACGACGCCTCATACTCCGCCACCCTGGCCGGTCGGAAGTCCGACGCGCCCCCGTTGCTCGCCCGCGTCGTGGGAAAGCATTGTGAATCCGGGGACATTGTCGTGAAGGATGAATTCCTGCCCGCTGACGTGCAGCCCGGAGATCTTCTTGCCGTGCCCGGCACGGGCGCGTACTGCCGGAGCATGGCCAGCAATTACAACCACGTGCCCCGACCGCCGGTGGTCGCCGTGCGCGACGGCGCGTCTCGCGTGATCGTCCGCCGGGAGACCGAAGATGATCTGCTCGCATTGGATGTGGGATGAGTTCTGACAAGGTTCGGCTGGCACTGCTCGGTTGCGGCACTGTCGGCAGCGAGGTCGTACGCCTGCTGCACGAGCAGTCCGCCGACCTGACCGCCCGGATCGGTGCCCCGCTGGAGCTCGTCGGGATCGCGGTCCGCCGCCCCGGCCGGCAGCGCGGCGGCAACATCGACCCCGCGCTGTTCACCACCGACGCGCTCGGCCTGGTCAAACGCGACGACGTCGACGTGGTGATCGAGGTGGTCGGCGGCATCGAGCCGGCCCGCTCCTGGCTCACCGAGACGCTGCGCGCCGGCAAGAGCGTCGTGACGGCGAACAAGGCCCTGCTCGCCGAGGACGGGGCGGCCCTGCACGACGCCGCCGCCGAGGGCGGCGCCGACCTCTACTACGAGGCCGCCGTGGCCGGGGCGATCCCGCTGCTGCGCCCGCTGCGGGAGTCGCTGCACGGGGACAGGGTGACCAGGGTCACCGGCATCGTGAACGGCACCACCAACTTCATCCTGTCGTCGATGGACGCCACCGGCGCCGGCTTCGGCGAGGCGCTGGACGAGGCCACCGAGCTGGGATATGCGGAGGCCGACCCGACCGCCGACGTGGAGGGTTTCGACGCCGCCGCCAAGGCCGCCATCCTCGCCTCGCTCGCCTTCCACACCCGGGTCACCGCCGCGGACGTGTTCCGCGAGGGCATGACCGCGGTGACGGCCGCCGACATGGCCAGTGCCAAGGAGATGGGCTGCACGATCAAGCTGCTCTGCATCGCCGAGCGCGGCCCGGACTCGGCCGGCACCGATTCGGTCAGCGTCCGCGTGCACCCGGCGATGATCCCGCGCAGCCACCCGCTGGCCGGCGTCGGCGACGCCTTCAACGCGGTCTTCGTCGAGGCCGAGGCCGCGGGGCAGCTGATGTTCTACGGCCGGGGAGCCGGGGGTACGCCCACCGCGAGCGCCGTGCTCGGCGACATCGTGGCGGCGGCCCGCAACCGCCTGTCGGGCACCCGCGCGCCGAGCGAGAGCTCGTACGCCCACCTGCCGATCCGGCCGATCGGTGAGGCGGTCACCCGGTATCACATCAGCCTGGACGTGGCCGATCGGCAGGGCGTGCTGGCCACCGTGGCGGGCGTCTTCGCCAAGCACGAGGTGTCCATCGCCACCGTCCGGCAGTCGGGCCGGGAGGACGACGCCACGCTGGTGATCGTGACCCACGGCGCGCCGGACGCGAACCTGGCGGCCACCGTCGAGGACCTCCGCACGCTCGACATCGTCCGCTCGATCGCCAGCGTGCTGCGCGTCGAGGGCGGCTCCTGATCCATCCCGCTGGGTGGACGGGCCGTCCCGGGTTTTCGCTGGGTACGGCATGCTTGCACGGTTGACTACGAAGGGGCAGGGCCATGTGGCGGGGTTTGATCGAGGCGTACCGGGACCGGTTGCCGGTTTCTGACACCACCCCCGTGATTACGTTGCACGAGGGCAACACGCCGCTCGTGCCCGCTCCCGTGCTCTCCCGGCGGACGGGCGCCGACGTCTACCTCAAGGTCGAGGGTGCCAACCCGACCGGCTCCTTCAAGGACCGCGGCATGACCATGGCGGTGTCCAAGGCGGTCGAGGAGGGTTCGAAGGCGATCATCTGCGCCTCGACCGGCAACACCAGCGCCTCCGCCGCCGCCTACGCCGCCCGGGCCGGGCTGACCTGCGCGGTGCTCGTGCCGCAGGGCAAGATCGCGCTCGGCAAGCTGGCCCAGGCGCTGGTGCACGGTGCCAAGCTGCTGCAGGTCAACGGCAACTTCGACGACTGCCTCGCGCTCGCCTCGAAGCTGTCCCAGGACTTCCCGGTCTCGCTGGTCAACTCGGTCAACATCTTCCGCCTGCACGGGCAGAAGACGGCCGCCTTCGAGATCGTCGAGGCGCTCGGCACCGCCCCCGACGTGCACTGCCTGCCGGTCGGCAACGCGGGCAACATCTCCGCGTACTGGATGGGCTACCAGGAGGACCACGCGGCCGGCAACAGCAAGGTCGTGCCCAAGATGTACGGCTTCCAGGCCTCCGGCGCGGCCCCGATCGTCAACGGCAAGGTGGTGCCGGAGCCGTCGACGATCGCCACCGCGATCCGGATCGGCAACCCGGCGAGCTGGACCAAGGCGCTGGACGCCCGGGACGCCTCCGGCGGGCTGATCTCGGCGGTGACCGACCGGGAGATCCTGTCGGCCTACCGGCTGCTGGCCCGCGAGGTCGGCGTCTTCGTCGAGCTGGGCAGCGCGGCGAGCGTGGCGGGGCTGTTGCAGCAGGCCGAGGCGGGCATGATCCCGGCCGGCGGCACCGTGGTCTGCACGGTGACCGGCCACGGCCTCAAGGACCCGGAGTGGGCGATCAGCACCGCGCCCTCCCCGACCACGATCAAAAACGACGTCATCGCCGCCGCCCAGGCCCTCGACCTGGCTTGAGCCCACCCGCGGCGGAAAACCCATGCAAGTTCGAGGCCTCAGGCCTCAGGCCTGGGCCGCGTCCGGGATCGGCCCGCAGGCGCCGACCTCGGCGTCCTCGCTCGCCGCGCGGACCATCGCGGTCATGGCCTCCGCGACCGTACGCAGTTCGGCGTCTGTCAGGCGCCGCAGCAGGCGGGCCTGCTTCTCCGTGCCCGCGGTGATGATGTTGCCGATCATCTCCTTGCCGATGCCGCTCAGGGTGATCCGGCGGACCCGGCGGTCGTGCGGATCCTCGGCCCGGGTGACCAGGTCGTGCGCCACCAGGCGGTCGACCATGCCGCTCATCGTCGCCAGGCTCACGCCCATCAGGCCCGCCAGTTCGCGGCCGGACGTGTCGCCCAGCCGGTACAGCAGCAGCAGGATCTTGAGCTGCGGCATGGTGAGCTGGGACGCGAAGAGCGGATCCGAGCGGTCGTAGGCAAACAGGTGCTGAAGCCGCTGCTGCGCGCCCATAATGTCGGCGATGAGTCGTTCGTTCTCGGCCACCGCACCTCCTGAGTTGCGCGCCGATGGCCGGAGCGCGTCCTGATTGCGACGAAACGCTATCAGTGGACCCCGGCGAAAACCATTTGTTCGCGTCGGGCAAACTATATGCCTAGGCCGAACCTTCACGGGGGAGCACATGTCATTCCTGACCAAGCTCAGTCTCGCCAACCGGGGGCTTGTCGCCCTCATCGCGGTGGTGATCACCGGCTTCGGCATCTACACGGTGCCGTCCCTGAAGCAGCAACTGCTGCCGTCACTGGAGTTCCCGGGCGCGTTCATCGGGGTGGTCCTGCCGGGCGCGAGCCCGGAGATCATGGAAGAGCAGGTGACCAAGCCGATCGAGGACGCCGTCAAGGGCGCCGACGGCCTGGACACCATCACCTCCACCACCCGTGAGGGCTCGGCCACCATCCAGGTCCTCTTCGAGTTCGGCACCGACCTCGACAACGCCGTCAACCAGCTGACCACCTCGGTCAACCGGATCCAGCCGACGCTGCCCGACAACGTCGAGCCGACCATCTTCGCCGGCAGCACCGACGACATCCCGGCGATCATCCTGGCCGCCTCCGACGGCGGCAAGGACCAGGCCGCGCTGGCGAACAGGCTCCAGCAGACCGTCGTGCCCGAGCTAAACGCCATCGAGGGCGTCCGCGAGGTGGCCGTCACCGGCACCCGCGCCCAGCAGATCGTGATCGTGCCCGACCGGGCCAAGCTCGCCGCCGCGGGCGTCGATCCGCGCGCGATCGCCACCCTGCTGCAGAGCAACGGCATCTCCATCCCGGCCGGCGCGGTCACCGACGGCACCCGCTCGCTGAGCGTGCAGGTCGGCGAGCCGATCGACACCCTCGACAAGCTGAAGGGCCTCTACCTCACCGGCAGCAAGGGCCCGGTCACGCTGGCCTCGGTCGCCGCGGTCAACCAGCAGCTCGCCACGGCCACGTCGTTCACGCGTACGGACGGCGTCGAGAGCCTCGGCATCGCGGTCACCGCGTCGCCCGACGGCAACCCGGTCAACATCTCGCACGCGGTCCGCGACAAGCTCGCCGACCTGGAGAAGTCCTCGAACGCCAAGCTCACGGTCATCACCGACCAGGCGCCGTACGTGGAGAGCTCGATCGAGAGCCTGACCACCGAGGGCCTGCTCGGCCTGCTCATGGCCGTGATCGTCATCCTGGTCTTCCTGCTGTCGGTGCGCTCGACGCTGGTCACGGCGGTCTCCATCCCGCTGTCCGTGGTCATCGCGCTGATCGCGCTCAAGCTCGGCGACTACTCGCTCAACCTGCTCACCCTGGGCGCGCTGACCATCGCGGTGGGCCGGGTGGTCGATGACTCGATTGTCGTGCTGGAAAACATCAAACGGCATCTGGGGTACGGCGAGGCGAAGGTGCACGCGATCACCTCCGGCGTCAAGGAGGTGGCCGGCGCGGTCACCGCCTCCACGCTGACCACGGTCGCCGTGTTCGCCCCGATCGCGCTCGTCGGCGGCTTCGTCGGCCAGCTCTTCGCCCCGTTCGCCATCACGGTCACGGTCGCGCTGGTCGCCTCGCTCTTCGTGTCGCTGACCGTCGTGCCGGTGCTCGCGTACTGGTTCCTGCGGCCCGCCGCCGGCGGCAGCGAGTCCGAGGAGGTCCGCAGGGCCGCCGAGGAGAAGGAGTTCCGCAGCCCGCTGCAGCGTGCCTACCTGCCGGTCATCCGCTGGGTCACGCGCAGCCGGGGCACCCGGTGGAGCACCGTCGCGATCGGCGTGGTGATCCTCATCGGCACGCTCGGGCTGGCCAGCCGGCTGGAGACGAACTTCCTCGACGAGTCCGGCCAGGACACCATCGCGATCACCCAGGACCTGCCGGTCGGCACCAACCTCACCACGACGAACGAGGCGGCCAAGAAGGTCGAGGCCCTGCTCGCCGCCCGCAGCGACGTCAAGAGCTACCAGGTGACCGTCGGCAACGGCGACTTCAACCCGTTCGTCGGCTCCGGCGGGGCCAGCGGCGCCAGCTTCAACGTGGCCCTGGCGGACGACGCCGACGCCGCCAAGGTCTCCGACGAGCTGCGCGAGCAGTTCAAGGGGATGACCGACGTCGGCGAGGTCACCGTCGGCAGCGACAGCGGCACCGGCTTCGACGGCAGCGCCCTGGCCGTCGTCGTGCAGGCCAGCGACCAGGAGGCGCTGGCGGCCGCGACCAAGCAGGTCCAGGACGCGATGGCCGGAACGGCGGAGGTCACCGACGTGAGCAGCACGCTCGCGGCGAGCATCCCCCGCCTGGACGTCAAGGTCGACCGGGCCGCCGCCGCGACCCGCGGCCTCACCGAGGCCGCGATCGGCCAGTCGGTCGCCGGGGCGTTCCGCTCGGCGCCGGCCGGGCAGATCAGCATCGACGGCGTCGGCCAGGACGTCGTCGTCGCGCTGGGCGCGCCGCCGGCCAGCGCCGACGCGCTGCGCAAGCTGCCGCTGACCACGCCGGGCGGGCAGATCGTCGCGCTCGACGCGGTCGCCGACGTCACCGAGGTCGACGGCCCGGAAGAGGTCACCCGGATCGACGGCAACCGCAGCGTCACGGTCAACGGTACGGCGACCGGCTCGAACGTCGGCAAGACCACCACGGACCTGACCAAGAAGCTCGACGCCCTCCAGCTGCCGGCGGGGGCGAGCTTCGAGATCGGCGGCGTGAGCCAGGACCAGGCGGACGCGTTCGCGGACCTCGGCCTGGCCGTGCTCGCGGCGATCGCGATCGTCTTCGTCATCATGGTGGCGACGTTCCGCAGCCTGCTGCAGCCGCTGCTGCTGCTCATCTCCATCCCGTTCGCGGCGACCGGCGCGATCGCGCTGCTGCTCGCGACGGGCACCCCGCTCGGCGTTCCGGCGCTCATCGGCGTGCTGATGCTGGTCGGCATCGTGGTCACCAACGCGATCGTGCTGCTCGACCTGATCAACCACTACCGCCAGGCCGGCATGGGCGTGCAGGAGGCGGTGGTCGAGGGCGGCCGGCACCGGCTGCGCCCGATCCTGATGACGGCGATCGCGACCATCTTCGCGCTGCTGCCGATGGCCCTGGGCCTGACCGGCGAGGGCGGCTTCATCTCGCAGCCACTGGCCATTGTGGTCATCGGCGGCCTGGTGAGCTCGACGCTGCTCACCCTGGTCCTGGTGCCGACGCTCTACACGATGGTGGAGAACACCAAACTGAAGGGACGCACCCGGCGCGAACGGCGCCGGGCCCTGAAGGCAATGAAGAACAGCGGTACGCCGGAGACGCCGAGGCACGCAGCGGACGAGCCGGACGCGGTGGTCGCGGCGGACGTCCCGGCACCGGCGTCGAGCGGCGGCGCGCACGAGGCGCCGGAGGGCTCCCCGGCCGGACAGCCGGCGCGGTCGACGGCCGAGCCGCAGAGCGGGGCGCTGCGCGGATACACGGACCAGTTCGAGGTCCTGCGGATGCCGCGTCGTCCGGCAACCCCACCGACGCCCTGATGATGGGCCATCGGTAGCGAAGAACCGGATGCGGCGGTCAGCCCTGACAGGGCCGGCCGCCGCGTCGCGTTTCCCACCCACGGGGATATGAGGTCGGGGGTCCGGCACCGATGCCGGTAGATTCCGGTACGTGGCGACTCCCTTCTCGGTCCTTACCCGTAACGGTGACTTCCGGCGGCTGTTCGGGGCCGAGCTGGTGGTGTTCGGCGCCGACTGGTTCGTGATGGTGCCGTTGCTGGTGCTGCTGCCCGAGCTGACCGGCAGCGGGGTGTGGGGCGCGCTGGTGCTGGCCGCCGACACCGGGATCAGCGCGTTGCTGCTGCCGTACACGGGAACGATCGCGGACCGGGTGGACCGCCGGACGATCCTCATCGCGGCCAACGTGGCCGCGCTCCTGGCGACCCTGCTGCTGTTCTTCGTGCGATCCGCCGCGACCGCGCCGCTCGCCCTGGTGGCCATCGGCGCCGTCGCGATCGCCAAGGCGTTCTACTCCCCGGCGGCCTCGGCGGCGCTGCCGAACGTGGTCGAGCCGGCGGATCTCGCCGCGGCCAACTCCGTCGCGGGCTCGGCCTGGGGCACGATGACCATCGTCGGCGCCTCGCTCGGCGGCATCGTCAGCAGCGTCTTCGGCCCGTACGTCAGCTTCGCGGTCGCCGCGGTCAGCCTGTCCGCGGCGGCGGTGCTGACGGCCCTGATCCGCCGGCCGCTGCAAGCGCCGCGGGATCCGGACTTCGTGCCGCCCCGGGCCTGGCCCGCCCTGATCGAGGCGCTGCGCTACATCGGCGCCCGGCCGCGGCTGCGCGCCCTGATCACCGTGAAGTCCGCGGTCGGCCTCGGCAACGGCGTGCTGACCGTCTTCCCGCTGCTCGCGGGCCTCCACGGCGTCGGCGCCCTCGGTGCGGGCCTGCTCTTCGCCATGCGCGGCGCCGGGGCCCTGGTCGGTCCGCTGGTCATGCGGCCGGTCCTCAACCACCGGTCGTGGCTGCTGCCGGGGCTGGCGCTCTCGATGAGTCTCTACGGCATCGGCTACCTCGGGGTGGCCTTCGCACCCTGGTTTCCGCTGGTGCTGGCGCTGGTCTTCGTGGCGCACTTCGCGGGCGGCACCAACTGGGTCCTGTCCAACTACGCGCTGCAGGGCGAGGTGCCGGACCGGCTGCGCGGCCGGGTCTTCGCCACCGACATGATGCTGGCAACGCTGGCCATCTCGGTGAGCCAGCTCGGCGCGGCCGCGTTCGTGGACCAGGTCGACGAAAAAGTCATCCTGATCGCCTGCGGCCTGATCACCCTGGTGTACGCGATCGGCTGGCGCATCGCGACCCGCCACCTGTCACTGGCCGAGCCGGCCGCCGAGGAGCCGGCAACTCCGGATGCAGGCGATTCAGGGCTGGTACGCGGTTAGCCGGAATACGGCGGCCCGGCGGGTTGGTCGCGGGTCGCCACGGCGGCGATGAGCAGCCCGACCCCCGCTGCCGAGATCAGCGATGTGACCAGGCCGCTCACGGAGAACAGCAGGCTGTATCGCATCACCGAGTAGTCCAGCGTCGAATACAGCGTCGGGATCAGCATGGTCCAGGCCAGCTGGAGCAGGCTGCCGAGCGCGAGGGCGCCCAGCCCCAGCCGGGCCAGCAACACGCTGCGCGGGCCGAGCCACGCGCGGCGGGTCGCGATGAGGACGAAGCCCGCGACCAGCACCGCCAGCAGCGGCAGATGGCCCAGCATGCCCGAGAACAGGTATCCCATGCTCATGCCCGCGACCCTAACGCCCGGGTGCGACATCCTCCGGTCGCGGCGGTGACGCGGGGGTAATGGTCAACGCCTAGCATGAGGCGATGGGCCTCACCTTCGTCTCCGAGCCGGTGCAGGTGCGTACGCCGGCCACCAGCGCCAATCTTGGTCCGGGTTTCGACACGCTGGGCCTGGCGCTCACCCGCTACGACGACCTGAGCGCCCGGGTCACCGGCGACTCCTGGCGGGTCTCCGTTTCCGGTGAGGGCGCCGGTGAGTTGCCCACCGACGAGAGCCACCTGGTTGTTCGGGCCATGCTGGCCACCTTCGATGAGCTCGGCGCCCGGCCGCCGGGGGTGGCCGTGGAGTGTGTCAACCGGATTCCGCAGGCTCGCGGCCTCGGTTCGTCGTCGGCGGCCATCGTCGGTGGCGTGCAGCTGGCCCGCGCGCTGGTGCGGGAGCAGTTGGACGACGAGGCGGCCCTGCGGATCGCCGCGCGGCTTGAGGGGCATCCCGATAACGTCGCGCCCTGTCTGCTTGGTGGCTTCACCATCGCTTGGACCGAGGCGTCCGGTTCGCGGGCCGTTCGGCTGGACGTTGCTGACGGCGTACGGCCGACGCTTTTTGTTCCGCAGGAACGGGGCTTGACCGCGACGGCGCGGGCCGCGCTGCCCTCAGCCGTGCCGCACGCGGACGCCGCGTTCAACACGGGCCGGGCCGCGTTGCTGGTGCACGCGCTGACCAGCGACCCGGAGTTGCTCTTCGCGGCGACCGAGGATCGGCTGCATCAGGGCTACCGGGCCGTGGCGATGCCCGGTTCGGCGTCTCTGGTGGCGTCGCTGCGTTCTGTCGGGGTTGCGGCAGTTATCAGCGGCGCCGGCCCGACGGTGCTGGCCCTGAGCCCGGTACCAGCGGGTTTCCACCCCGGCACGGCGTGGCGCGCCGAGTCGTTAGGCGTGGATAGCGGCGGCGCTCTTGTCAAAGGGAGTATGGTGGAACACGCCGAGCGGGGCCCTGTTGCCGCAGGTCGTAAGAGTTGACTACGCTCAAGACCTAGCACAGCCGCGAAGCAAGCGATCTCTGCGGTTCGGCGCGCACCCGAGACTCACGGTATTCTGCCGGTCTCAATTCTCATAAGGCACGTCGCCGAGCAGCGGATCCTCAGATCGCTGCACTCGCCGAGACCTATCCGTCAACGTCTGACGGGTCGGGAAACCGTCGAGCTGCCGTGCTGCAAACTCCCGCGCCGCAGTTGCGAAGCGGGTTCCGAGGGCACCCGGCCACCAGGCCGCAGACCCGGGTGGACTTGGTTTTTTCGACGGAAGGAATCCATTGAGCGACACCACCGACGTGACGTCGGGTGTTTCTGACGTCGCTGACGGCGCCACCACCGCTGCTGTCACCAAGCGTCGCCGTGGCGGCACGGGGCTGTCGGCGATGCTGCTGCCCGAGCTGCAGAGTCTCGCCGCCTCTCTCGGCATCTCCGGCACCGCGCGGATGCGCAAGGGCGAGCTCATCACCGCCATCTCGGAGCGGCAGAACGGCGGGGCGCCGGCGGCGCCGGCCAAGGCCACCAGCACCCCACGCCCGCGCACCACGAACCGCTCGGACGCTCCGGCGGCCGAGCCGGCCGCGACCGCGCCGACCAAGGCCACCAAGGCTGCTGCCGCCCAGGCTCCCGTGGCCCAGGCGCCGGCCGCTCAAGCCCCGGTGGCCCAGGCTCCGGTGACCCAGGCCCCGCCTGCCCAGGCGGCGGTGGCCCAGGCTCCGGCGGCGGCGGCCCAGGCGCCCGAGGTGCAGGCCCCCGCGGCCGCTCAGCCCGCCGTCGCGCAGGCCGCGGCTCCGGCGACCGAGCAGCCCGCGACCGAGGCCGAGCCCGTCCGGCGCAGCCGCCGCGACCAGGGCAGCCGCGACCAGGGCGGTCGCGATCAAGCCGGCCGCGAGCAGGCCGGCCGTGACCAGGGCAGCCGCGAGCAGACCAGCCGCGACCAGGGCGAGAGCCGGCGCGACAGCGCCCCGGCCGAGAGCCCGAGCGACGGCGACCGCAACGACCGGGGCGACCGGCCGGAGCGTGGCGAGCCCCGCAACCGGGACCGCCAGCGCAACCCGCAGCGGACCGAGGTCGGCGAGCGCAACGACCGCAACGACCGCGGCAGCGAGCGTCCCGACCGCGGCAACGACCGCAACGACCGGGGCCCGCGCACCGACGGCCCGGACGACGAGGACGGCGACAACGGCGATGGCGGCCGGCGTAGCCGCCGCAGCCGGTTCCGTGACCGCCGGCGCGGCCGCGACCGTGACGGCGAAGCCGGTGCCGGTGCGGGTGCGGGCCGCGATGGCGGTCGTGACGGTGGCCGCGAGAGCGGTGGCCGGGACAGCGGTCGGGACGCAGGCCGTGAGCCGCACGTCAACGAGGACGACGTCCTCGTGCCGGTGGCCGGCATCCTCGACGTGCTGGACAACTACGCGTTTGTCCGCACCACGGGCTACCTGTCCGGTCCCAACGACGTCTACGTCTCGATGTCGCAGGTCAAGAAGCACGGGCTGCGCCGCGGCGACGCGGTCACCGGCGCCGTGCGGGCCGCGGCCCGCGACAGTGGCAGCGGCGACCAGCGCCGGGACAAGTACAACCCGCTGGTCCGGCTGGACACCATCAACGGCATGGAGCCCGAGGAGGCCCGCCGGCGTCCCGAGTTCTACAAGCTGACCCCGCTGTACCCGCAGGAGAGGCTGCGTCTCGAGACCGAGGCGCACATCCTCACCACCCGGGTCATCGACCTGGTCATGCCGCTCGGCAAGGGCCAGCGTGCCCTGATCGTCTCGCCGCCGAAGGCCGGTAAGACGATGGTGCTGCAGGCGATCGCCAACGCGATCACCCACAACAACCCCGAGTGCCACCTGATGGTCGTGCTGGTCGACGAGCGGCCCGAAGAGGTCACCGACATGCAGCGCTCGGTCAAGGGCGAGGTCATCGCGGCCACGTTCGACCGGCCGCCGCAGGACCACACCACGGTCGCCGAGCTGGCGATCGAGCGGGCCAAGCGCCTCGTCGAGCTGGGGCACGACGTCGTCGTGCTGCTCGACTCGGTGACCCGGCTCGGCCGGTCGTACAACCTGGCGGCGCCGGCCTCCGGCCGCATCATGTCCGGCGGTATCGACTCGACCGCGCTCTACCCGCCGAAGCGGTTCCTCGGCGCGGCGCGCAACATCGAGAACGGTGGCTCGCTCACCATTCTCGCGACGGCGCTGGTGGAGACCGGCTCGATGATGGACACCGTCATCTTCGAGGAGTTCAAGGGCACGGGTAACGCCGAGCTCAAGCTCGACCGGAAGATCGCGGACCGGCGGACGTTCCCGGCGATCGACATCCACCCGTCCGGCACCCGCAAGGAAGAGATCCTGCTCGGCAAGGAAGAGCTGGCGATCGTCCACAAGCTGCGCAAGGTGCTGAGCTCGCTGGAGTCGTCGGCGGCGCTGGATCTGTTGCTCGACCGGCTCAAGCAGTCCCGGACGAACATCGAGTTCCTGATGCAGATCGCCAAGTCCACGCCTGGCGAATAAAGGCCCGAAAACGGCATAAAGGGGCAGTCACCGCGAGGTGGCTGCCCCTTTGTCGCACAGTAGGTGCGTTTGCTCCCGGATGGGGTCGTGCGAACCTCCCGTGACACCTCGGCTCAACGTGGGGAGCACCCGATGGTCGTTCCTGGGTACCGGGATCACCCGACCGAGAGATGGGATCCGATCGCACCTGTCGATCCGGGCGAGGCCGAGGACTTCCTGCGGCAGTGTTACGTCGAGAACCCCCGGCTCGGGCCGGTCGAACCGCGGCTGGCCATCGTGCGGGCGCAGATCGCGGCGACCGGCGGCTACGTGCACACCACCGAGGAGTTGGCGCACGGCGCCAGAATGGCCTGGCGCAACGCCAGCCGCTGCATCGGCCGGCTCTACTGGCGCAGCCTGGTGGTGCTGGACCGGCGCCGGGCCCGTACCGCCGACGAGATCTTCTCGCTGCTGGTGCACCACCTGCAGATCGCCGGCGGCGGCGCCGACCGGCCCGGCGCGATCCGGCCGGTGATCAGCATCTTCCCGGCGGCGCAGCCCGGCCAGCCGTACGCGCGGGTCTGGAACGAGCAGCTGATCCGCTACGCCGGCTACCGCACCGAGGACGGCAGCCCGGTCGGGGACCAGCGCAACGAGCAGTTCACCGCCGCCATGCGGGGCTTCGGCTGGCAGGGCAAGGGCGAGGCCTTCGACGTGCTGCCGGTGGCGATCGAGACCCCGGGCGAGGGCCTGCGCATCTACGAACTGCCCGAACGGGCCATCGTCGAGGTGCCGCTGACCCACCCGGAGTTCGGCTGGTTCGCGGAGTTCGGCCTGCGCTGGCACGCGGTCCCGGCGATCGCGAACATGCGGCTCACCATCGGCGGGGTGCAATACCCGCTGGCACCGTTCAACGGCTGGTACATGGGCACCGAGATCGGCGCCCGTAACCTCGCGGACCCGGACCGTTACAACATGCTGCCGCTCGTCGCCGCCCGGATGGGGCTGGACACGAGCCACGAGTCGACGCTGTGGCGAGACCGGGCCCTGGTGGAGCTGAACCGGGCCGTCCTGCACTCCTTCGAGACGGCCGGCATGAAGATCAGCGACCATCACACCGAGTCGTCGCGCTTCCTGACCCACCTGCGCAACGAGGAGAAGGCGGGCCGGCAAGTGCCGGCCGACTGGACCTGGATCGTGCCGCCGATGTCCGGCGGGATCACCCCGGTCTTCCACCGCTACTACGAGGAACTCGACCTGCGCCCCAACTTCTACCTCGACCCGGAAGCGCAGTCGCTGGCGCAGAACGGAACCCGCTGCCCTTTTACCGGGTGAGCAACGCTCAAGCGAACTCGTTCAGCGGGAAATCGTCGCGGTGGCGCCAGGCGGCGTCGGTGCGGACGTGGTCTTCGCGGACCCACTTGAGCAGGAGGTGGGAGAACTCCTTGGCCGGGATGCGGCCCGCGGCGCGTACCACGAAACCCTCGGAGCAGTCGGGATCTCGCGATCGCGCCCAGGCCGCCCTGGCCTCGGTGAGGCTGCCGCCGCGATACAGGACCGGGACCACCGGCAGTTCCAGGCGCTGCGCCCAATCGACCGTGTCGTCCCAGCCGAGCAGGGTGTCGGTCTCGTCCCAGATGCCGAAAACGATGAAGACGCCCGGCAGGTCCGTATACGGGATGCTGCGGCGGGCCCACATGGACTCGCCGCAGACCCGCCAGTCGTCCGGAATCCGGTATGCCGTCATCGCCCACAGGGCCTTCGCCGGCCGGTCCCACGGGTTGGTGCCGGAGTCGACCGAGCGGGCGTACATGGCGTCCCGGGTGAAGGTCAGGTTGCCGCCGTCGAGCTTCTCCGTCACCACCAGCTCACCGTCCAACCAGGACAGATCGTGCTGGATCTTGTCGTCGGCGGTGGCGCCGGGGGAGTCGGGCAGGTGGAAAGTCCGCGGATACTTCCCGCCCTGCCCGTCCATCAGAAGTCCCCCTCCGCCACCTGGAACACCGTCAGTCCCAAGGCGCGCCACATACGTACCACCTGCTGGCGGTCGTCGAACACCCCGATGACCCGCCAGCGGTCGCGGATCTCCCGATCGAAGATCTCCCGCTTGACGATCGCATCCTTCCGCGAGTCGCCCTCGGGCCGCATGAAGAGGCCCTCGTACGGCACCTCCACGTAAAGCTCCAGCCAGGCCTGGGTCTCGGCGCGGCACACCTCGTCGCGCCCCGAGCAGAAGACGATGGCGTGCCCGGCCGCGTGCATGGCCCGGACCGCGGCGATGACGGCCGGATTCGGGGCATCCTCGCCGACCCGACTCCAGTCGTACGGGCCGCGGCCGTTCATCAGCGCGACCGTGCCGTCGATGTCCACCAGCATCACCGGCGGCAGCTCCGGATCCGGCTCGTAGACCACACCCGGGCCGCCCGGATCGACGTACGGGATCGGCAGCGGCAGATTCTTGCCGGCCAGATACCGCTGGTGCATCCGGTGGATGTTCTCCTCGCCGACCCGCTCGGCACCGGTGCGTTCCGCGTCCCGCCGCACGCACTCCGCCAGCGGCACATCGGTGAAATCGTGCACCTCGAACGACGCGCCGAAGCGGGCCGCGAGCTCGGCCCACTCCCGTACCGTCTTGGCCCGGAGATTGGTGTCGTCGACGATCACATCGCCGTGCGCGCGCAGCAGGGCCTCCACGGCGGCCCGCTGGGCCTGCGTCACCTGGGCCTCGGACCGCTGGGTGAAGAGCCGCTCCCCGTGCAGCATCCGCCGCAGGTCGTCCCGGTTGACCCGGACGACCTGCGGTTGCAGCTTGCGCGCGAAGGTGGTCTTGCCCGAGGCGGGCAGCCCGCGCGTGATCAGCAGTCTGGTCATTCCTCACTCACCACCTGGTTGCCGCCGGGGGTGACATCGCCGGCCGGGCGGACGAGCTGCCACAGGCCGGGACGGTAGTCCCTGTCGTCGAGCCGCAGGAACAGCGCGCCTCGATGGTCGCTGCGCACGGCCCGACCCGCGAACTCGCGCCGGCCCCAACCCGCCGGCAGCGCCTCGACGATCGCCGCGAACTCCGCCTCGACGGCCTTGGCCAGCGTCGCGACCGCCTCGGTCAGCTCGGTCGCCACGGCCGTGACCCACGCGTGGAACTCGTCGGGCAGGGGTTCGGTCAGCGCGTCCAGGTCTCCGCCGGAGACCAACACTTCCCAGACGGTACGGGCGGAGAGCCCGGTCACGAGCCGATGGAGCCGCACGTACTCGGCGTACTTGATCTTCACGCGCTCGTCCGAGTCGGTGAAATGCACCACGAGCCCCTCCCGGCCGTCCCGCGGCGGTGCGGCGAGCGCCTCGCCCAGCGTCGCGTAGGCGAAGGAGTCGACGACCGGACCCGGCCACTGCGGCACCGCGGCCGGCCCGAAGGTGCGGCCGGTCGCGATGTCGACGGCGCCGAGCAGGATCAGGTCGTCCAGGCCGCCGTAGTCGAGCACGATCCGGTTCTCCGGGTAGACGATCTCGACCAGCACGGTGAGCCCGGCGGGCGGGACGAAGTCCGGATACCGACCGCGCAGCACCTCGGTGGCGTGCCGCGCCTGATCCGACGCGAACGACCCCCGGGTCGCCACCGCGATCTCGTCGTCGTCGTGGAAAATGATCCCGAGCGATCCGTCGCATTTGTCCGTTACGGCCACCGGGGCGTCAGGACGCAACTGCGGCGCGTGCCCTTCGGTGGCGTTGAAGAATTTTGGCAGGGGGCGCGCGAGGACCGTGCCGGAGGAGGCGTCCACGATCAGGCCGCGGCAGGCCAGGGTCACCGGGGTCCAGGCGCCGGCGTACTGGCAGGCCTCGGTGTAGTTGTAGATCTCGTATGGCCGCAACGGGTGACGCTGGACCCGCACGTGTCCGGTTTCGACCGCCGAGGCCAGTTCGGCCGGGTCGAGGACGTCAGCGAGCAGCGTCATGGCATTTCCTTCCGTGCGCGCCCGCCACGGGAATGCGGCGGGGGTCGCTCACGTTATCGACCATGGACCAGGTAGGCCTCCTGATTTCTGATCTGGGCAGGTGACATGGCAGACTGGTCCATCGGCCAGCAAAGGTTCCGGTTCACGCTCGAGTCGTCCGCCCTAGCGGGGCGGTTCGGTGCTGACGGCGACCCGGCGACCACATCATCGAGAGGGACCGAGAAACCATGAAGAGCGGTATCCACCCGGAGTACACCTCGACCGAGGTCATCTGCTCCTGCGGTAGCACGTTTACGACCCGCAGCACCGCCAAGGGCACCGAGATCCGCGTCGAGACCTGCAGCGCCTGCCACCCGTTCTACACGGGCAAGCAGCGCGTGCTGGACACCGCGGGCCGCGTCGCCAAGTTCCAGGCGAAGTACGCGAAGGTCAACGCCGCCAAGAAGAAGTAGCTGCCTCGACGGCGCCCACCCCGGATTCCGGGGTCGGGCGCCGTTCGTGTGTTTGGGTTTCCAGTGAAGGAGACGGCGTGAGTACCGACCGGTTGTCGACCCTGCTTGAAGAGTATGCCCAGCTCGAGAAGCAGATGGAGGATCCCTCCATCCACTCCGACCAGGCCCTGGTGCGGCGGGTCGGGCGGCGCTTCGCGGAGCTGGCGCCGCTCTACGCCGCGCACGCCGAGCTCGAGGCGGCCCGCGCCGACCTGGCCGCCGCCCGGGAGCTCGCCGCCGAGGATCCCTCCTTCGCCGGTGAGGTGGAGGCCGTCGCCGCCGCGCTCGCACCGCTGGAGTCCAAGCTCGGCGAGATGCTGATCCCGCGGGACCCGCACGACGCCAAGGACGTGATCGTCGAGATCAAGGCCGGCGAGGGCGGCCAGGAGTCGGCGCTGTTCGCCGGCGACCTGCTGCGGATGTACGGCCGGTATGCGGAGAAGCACGGCTGGATCGTCGAGGTCATCGACGCGCAGGATTCCGACCTGGGCGGGGTCAAGGACGTCTCGTTCGCGGTGAAGACCAAGGGAGTGCCCGCGGGCGGCCACGGCGTCTGGTCCCGGCTCAAGTGGGAGGGCGGCGTGCACCGCGTGCAGCGGGTGCCGGTCACCGAGTCGCAGGGCCGCATCCACACCAGCGCCGCCGGGGTGCTGGTGCTGCCCGAGGCCGAGGACGTCGACGTGCACATCGAGCCCGGCGACATCCGGGTCGACGTGTTCCGTTCGTCGGGTCCCGGCGGGCAGTCGGTCAACACCACCGACTCGGCCGTGCGCATCACCCACCTGCCCACCGGCACCGTGGTGAGCTGCCAGAACGAGAAGAGCCAGCTGCAGAACCGCGAGTCGGCGATGCGCATCCTGCGGTCCCGGCTGCTCGTCATGGCCCAGGAGCAGGCCAACGCGGCCGCCTCCGACGCCCGCAAGCTGCAGGTGCGCACGGTGGACCGCTCGGAGCGGATCCGCACGTACAACTTCCCGCAGAACCGGATCAGCGACCACCGGATCGGCTACACCGCCTACAACCTGGATCTGGTGCTCGGCGGCGAGCTCGACGCGGTGCTCGACGCGCTGGCGGAGGCCGACCGGGCCGCCCGGCTGGCCGGCGAGACGGAGATCAGCCGACGTCCGTGACGAGCAGCCGATTGTCCTGGGTCGGGCAGACCAGCAGATCAGCCTCGTACTGACAGCCGAAGTCGAGGGTCGGCGGGATGGCGCCGCGCAGCGTCACCTCGCCGGTTGCCGGATCGAAGCTGCTGACCGAGGTGCGCCCGGGCGGCTGCACGGTGCGGGCCACCAGGTACGGCGTCGCGCGGCCCGTTGAGTCCCACACCGGCATCCCGGTGCCCAGGTCGGCGAGGCGCCGCCCGGTCGCCGCGTCCATGAGGGCGCGCCGGGTGCCGTTGTCCTCGTCGAGCAGCAGCTGGCCGTTGGTCAGCGGGTAGGCGCTGGTGGTCCCGGACAGCCGCCAGAGCCGCGCGCCGGTCCCGCGGTCGTGGCCGGAGGTCGATTCCCCGTCGAGGATGCACAGCACCGGCCCGCAGCCGAACGAGCCGCCGGACGTCGTCTGGTCGATGGCCCACAGCCGCCGCATCGTCTCGGTGTCGTAGGCGGTGACCGTGGACCGGTCCCGTACGGTCTGGTCCAGGAAGAGCCGGCGGCCCTGCACCGTGACCGCCGAGTAGTCGTTGTTTCCCAGTGCCGTCGGCCACGGCAGTGTCCCGGTCGTCACGACGGCGCCGTCGGCCAGCGCGAGCACCTCGACCCGGCCCTGCGCGGTGACGGTGACCAGGCGGTCGGGCCGGGTGCCGGGTGTCGTGTCGGTCGTCCAGGAGGCCAGGTCGCCGCGGTCGCGTGACCAGATCGTGCCGCCGTCGCGCAGGCGCACCATCCGCAGCCGCCGCGCCCGTTCGCCGGTCTCGTTCCATTCCGCCAGCAGCACCCGGTCGCCGAGGGCGGTGGTGAACTCGCCGGGTCTCTGCCAGAGCCGCCGGCCGGTGGCGGTGTCGATCGCCACCGTGTCCCGGCTGACCTCCCGCGAGTAGGTGGTGCCGTCCGGATCCCGGCGGCTGATCATGCTGACGCTTGTCGGCATCAGCAGCACCCCGGCCTCGACGGTGGTCATCATCCAGCTGGCGTCGTCGACGGCGGTGGTGGACCAGCGCACCGCGCCGGTGCGGATGTCGCGGGCGGTGAGCTGCCGGTCGCCGTTCTGGCTCAGGACGTAGAGGGCGTCGCCGACCAGCCGGTACGCGTCGGCGTCCGGGCTGTACGGGACGCTCCAGAGCTGGGTCAGCCCGTGCGGCTCCGGCCGCGTCGAACCGGTCACCGTGAGCACGCAGCAGACCGCCACCAACGCCACCAGCACCCGCCGCAGCTCGGCCCGGTGGCGCGGCCGCCGGGTGGGCTCGACCGCCGGCTCGTCGCCGTGCGAGGGAACGAGCCCGAGCTCGATGACGGCCATGGGGCGAGCGTAGGACCCGGGCGCCCTACGCGGGGGTGCGGTGGGAAGCCGCCGCGGCCAAAGCGGCGCTGAGGGTGCGGCCGTTCGTGCCGACCTCGGACCAGCCCGCGGCCAGCCCGATCGGCGTGCCCGGGACCAGGATCTGCCAGTTTTCCCCGGCCGCCGCCGCGCTGATCCGCCGGGAGACCTCCGCCGCCTGCGTCGGTCCCGCGCCGGGCAGCACGACCACGAACTCGTCGCCGGCGAAGCGGGCCACGAAGTCGCCGCGGCGCATGACCCGGTTGAGCACCCCGGCGATGCGTTGCAGCACCAGGTCGCCGCAGTGCCGGCCGTGCCGGGCGTTCACCGCGGTGAAGCCGATCAGGTCGCAGACGCCGACCGCCGCGCGCTCGCCCCGGGCCAGCATCGTCGCCACGTAGCGTTCGAGCTGGCGGCGGTTGGGCAGGCCGGTGAGCGGGTCGGTGAGGGACTCGTCGCCGTAGCGGCCCAGGTCGCGGTTGGTCTCCTCGGCGTCGAGCCGGGCGGCGACCCCGTCCAGGTAGCCGTCGCGGAGCCGGTCGATGCGCTGGGCGGCGAGGCGGAAGGCATACCGGTCGGCGGCGTGCGCGGCCTCGTGGTTACCGGCCGAGGCGTGGCAGATGCTGCGCAGCCGGGCCGGCTCGGCCGGGCCGAGGATCTCCTGGGAGACCGGCACGGCGTCGAGCTTGCGCAGCGCCTCGCCCGGCTTGTCCGCCGCGATGTCCAGGCAGACGGTGCCGAGATGGCGCAGGTCGCGGGAGCGGACGCTGTCGCCGCCGCCGGTCAGCAGCGCGGCCACGTCGGTCTCGGTGGACTCGCCCAGGGCGGCCCGGCGGGCCAGCGCGTAGCCGTACACCGGCCGGGTGCTGGGGCGCAGCCGCACGTCGGCGCCGCTGGCCACGTAGCGGGTCAGCTCCGCGTCGATGTCGCGGAGCACCCGCAGGCAGCCGTCGGTGTCGCCCTGGTGGTCCAGCGAGACCGCGTTGCGCAGCCGGATGCCCGGCGCGGCGAAGACCTCGCTGGCCATGCCGGCCGCGGCGCCGACCTGCCGGGCCTGCTCGATGGCGGTCAGCGCATGGCCGTGGAAACCGAGATAGCTGTACGCCATGGCGAGGTCGTGCCAGCCCCACGCCGTCTCGCTGTCGCCGGTCTGCACCGCCGCCAGCGCCCGGGACGCCTGCACGAGGTGGGTGACGCCACGGTCCAGGGCGCTCTGCAGGTGTGCGCCGAGCGCCGCGAACGCGTGCATCTGCCCGCGCAGGTAGGGGTCGGACGTCTCCCGGACGGCGTTGGCGGCCTGCGTCATCGCGGTGGCGAACTCGGCGGCCCGGCCCAGGTTGATCAGCGCGCCGAACCGTTGGACGAGCGCGTACGCCCGGGTCAGCGGGTCGGTCGTGGTGGCGAGCACCTTGTCGAGGATCGACAGCGCCTCCGCGGACCGGCCCACCTGCTGAAGCTTGCCGGCGCTGCGCAACTCATCGATGGAGTCCGGAAGCTGATCCAGCCATGTCATGGTGCCGCCACGGCCATCCAGGCCCCTCCTGCCGACGCCGTTCATCGACGGATGACCCGGCCGGTCACCGTCGAGAGACGACGTTCCATGATTATGCCGTGACGCCGACGTACGAACACCCCTCCGCGGGGACGGAACGGACGCGCTTGGCGCCGGTGCTGGCCAAGGCCACCGCGCGGCTCGCCGAGGCGGGGGTCGCCTCGCCCCGGGTCGACGCGGAGTTGCTCGCCGCGTACGCGTTGGGGGTGGGCCGCGGCCGGCTGCTGCTGATCGACAGCGTGCGCGGCGACGAGGCGCGGAGTTTCGCCGCGCTGGTCGAGCAGCGGGCCCGGCGGATCCCGCTGCAGCACCTGCTCGGCACGGCCGCCTTCCGGCATCTCGAGCTGGCGGTGGGCGACGGGGTTTTCACGCCGCGGCCGGAGACCGAGCTGCTGGCGGGCTGGGGCATCGAGCACACCGCGCCGGGTGCCACGGTGGTCGATCTGTGCAGCGGTACGGGCGCGATCGCCTGTTCCGTCGCCGACGAGGCCGCGCCGGGCCGGGTCATCGCGGTGGAACGGTCCGCGGCGGCCCTTGCCTTCCTGCGCCGCAACGCCGAGGCGTTCCCCGTGGTGCGCGTGGTCGTCGGCGACGTCACCGACCCGGGCCTGCTGCCCGGGTGCCGGGGCATGGTCGACGTGCTGCTCTGCAACCCGCCGTACGTGCCGGACGGGACCCCCGTACCGCCGGAGGTCGCCGACCACGACCCGGCGGAGGCGGTCTTCGGCGGCGCGGACGGCCTGGTCGTGATTCGGCCGGTCATCGGCCTGGCGGCGGCGTTGCTGCGGCCGGGCGGGGTGGTCGGCATCGAGCACGACGATGTGCACGCGGCGGCCGTCCCGGGGCTGCTGCGCGCCGCCGGGCATTTCACCGATGTCGTCGCCCACCTGGACCTGACCGGCCGCCCACGATTTGCGACTGCCCGCCGCGTGTAGGGCAGTTCGCGCGCACCATGGCACACTGCATCTTGTGATGCTCTACGACTGTCGGGCCGTGGCCGAGCGCGATCGCGGCATCGCCGCGGCCGTCGAGGCGGTCAAGAGCGGTGAGCTCGTTGTGTTTCCCACCGATACCGTCTACGGCGTCGGTGCGGACGCGTTCACCGCGCACGCCGTCAATGCCCTGCAAAATGCCCGCAGCACCGAGCGCCGGGTGCCGCCGCCCGTGCTGGTCGGCTCCCGGCACACCCTGGACGGCCTGGTCTATTCGCTGCCGAAGGCGGCCCGCGAGCTGGCCGACGCGTTCTGGCCCGGCGCGCTGACCATCATGGTCGAGCACTCGCCCAGCCTGCAGTGGGATCTCGGCGACACCGGCGGCGTGGTCGCGGTCCGGATGCCGCTGCACCCGGTGGCGCTGGAGGTGCTGCGCGAGGTGGGCCCGATGGCGGTCACCACGGCCAACAAGATCGGCCAGCCCCCGCCGGTCACCGCCGAGGAGGCCCGCGACCAGCTGGAATATGCGGTCCGGATCTATCTCGAGGCGGGCGAGGCCGCCGATCCGGCGCCCAGCACGATCGTCGACGTCACCGGCGACGTGCCGCGGGTGCTGCGCAACGGCGCCGTGCCGTGGGAGAAGCTGCGCGACGTGGTGCCGGAGATCCTGGCCGTGGAGTCCTGACGATGCCGTTCACTGTGCTGCACGTGTGTATGGGCAACATCTGCCGTTCGCCGATGGCCGAGCGGCTGCTCGTGCTGGCCGCCACCCAGCGGCTCGGCAAGCTCGATCCCGACGCCGAGCTGGGCGACCTGCTGCGCAGTGTCAGCGCGGGCACGGGCGGCTGGCACGAGGGCGAGGAGATGAATCCGCCCGCGGCCCGGCAGATCACGCTGCGCGGCGGCAGCACCGACGGCTTCGCGGCCCGCAAGCTGACCAGCGCCCAGCTCGACGGGGCCGACCTGATCCTGACCGCGACCGCCGACCAGAGCGACTACGTGCACGCCCTGGTGCCCGGCGCGACCGCCCGCACGTTCGTCCTCGGCCACCTGGGCCGGCTGCTGCGCGACGTGGAGATCACGTCGCTGCCGCCGGCCGGCACCGCGCCGGAGACGTTCGCCGCCCGGGCCACCGCCCTGGTCGCGGCGGTCAACGAGCACCGCGCCGAGGCGGAGCCGCAGCCCGGCGACGACCTCGACGACCCGTGGGGCCGGGGCGACCAGACCTTCCAGCGCATCGCCGACGACATCGACGAGGCGCTGTACGCCTTCGTGGACGCCCTGCTGCCGGGAGCGCCGAGGCCCGCGTGACGATCGTCGAACCGGACGCCGACGGCCTGCGCCGGGCGGTCGACCTGCTGCGCCGCGAGTCCGTGGTCGCGTTCCCCACCGAGACGGTGTACGGCCTCGGCGCGCACGCCTTCTCGGCGACGGCGATCGCGGAGGTCTACCGCCTGAAGAACCGCCCATCCTGGAATCCGCTGATCGTGCACGTGGCGAACGTGGCGGCGGCCCGCGCGCTGGCGCGGGTGTGGCCCGATGCCGCGAACGAGCTGGCCGCCCAGTTCTGGCCGGGCCCGCTGACGCTGGTCGTCGAGCGTGCGGAGCACCTGCCGCAGGTGGGTGCTCCGACGCCGACGATCGCGATCCGGGTGCCCGCACACGAGGTCGCGCTGCGGCTGCTGGAGGCCGCCGGGCTGCCGCTGGCGGCGCCGAGCGCGAACCGCTCGGAGGGCATCTCGCCGACCACCGCCGGGCACGTGCTGCGCAGCCTGCCCGACGTGCCGCTGGTGCTCGACGGCGGCCCGGCCTCGTGGGGCATCGAGTCGACGGTGCTCGACCTGACCACGCCGACGCCCACGTTGCTGCGCCCGGGCGCGCTGGCCCTGCGGGCGCTGCGCGAGGTGACCGGCGCGATCGCGCTGCCCGACGCGGTGGCCGACGGCGCGGCGCGGCGGGCCCCGGGCATGAGCCGGCGCCACTACGCGCCCAAGGCGACGGTGCTGCTGGTCGACGACGTCCGGGCGGTCGACCGCGGCGGCCTGGCGGCCCCGGTCGCGGTGCTGAGCTACGAGACGGCCGACAATTTCGACGCGGCCGAGGTGCTCAGCGCCGACCCGCGGGAGTATGCCGCCGACCTGTACGCCGCCCTGCACCGCCTGGACGACGCCGGGGTCGGCACGATCATCGTCCAGACGCCCCCGGACACCGAGGACTGGCTCGCGGTCCGTGACCGCCTGGGCCGCGCCGCTCGCTAGCGGCTCGCCTGGTTGGCGATGTTGCGGGCCATGCCGCTGAAGATCACCCCGTGGAACGGCAGCACGCTCGCCCAGTAGGCGTGCCCGGCCAGCCCGCGCGGCACGAAGATGGCCCGCTGCCGGTAGACGCTGGTGCCGTCCGGCCCGGGCTCCGCCGACATCTCCAGCCAGGCCCGGCCCGGCACCCGCATCTCGGCGCGCAGCCGCAGCAGCTCGCCCGGCTTGATCTCCTCGACCCGCCACCAGTCCAGCGCCTCGCCGACCAGCAGGTGGTCGCGGTCGCGCCGGCCGCGGCGCAGGCCGACCCCGCCGACCAGCCGGTCCAGCCAGCCGCGCACCGACCAGGCCAGCGGGAAGGAATACCAGCCGTGCTCGCCGCCGACGCCCTCGATCACCCGCCACAGCGCCCGGGGCGGCGCGGCGACCTCGCGGGTGCGCTCGTCGACGTAGATGCTGCCGCCGGACCAGTCCGGGTCGCTGGGCAGCGGCTCGGCGGCGGCGTCCCGGCCGACCGCGTTCGACCAGCGGGTCTCCACGTTCGCGTCCCGGATCTTGCCGAGCGCCAGCCGCACCGACTCGTCGAAGCCCAGCAGGCCGTCGTCGTCGACGTGCTCGGCGATGTCGTGCTCGTGGGCGAAGGCCTCGTGGATCAGGCTGGCGACCAGCGGCCGGGCGATCGCGTTCGGCACCGGGGTGACCGCGCCGACCCAGTGCGACGACAGCCAGGGGCTCAGCGGGCGCAGCGGCAGGATGATCCGCCGGCGCAGGCCGGCGACCTCGGCGTAGCGGCGCATCATCTCCAGGTACGTCAGCACGTCCCGGCCGCCGATGTCGAAGCCGCGGTTGACCTCCGCCGGCAGCGTGGCGGCGCCGATCAGATACCGCAGCACGTCGCGTACGGCGATCGGCTGGATCCGGTTGCGCACCCAGCGCGGGGTGATCATGATCGGCAGCCGCTCGGTCAGGTAGCGCAGCATCTCGAAGGAGGCCGAGCCCGATCCGATGATCACCGGTGCCCGCAGCACCGCCGTGGGCACCCCGCTGTCCAGCAGGATCCGCGCCACCTCCGCGCGCGAGCGCAGGTGGGCCGAGGGATGTTCCTCGGCCGGCGGCTCGGGGCCGCCGAGGTAGACGATCCGGCCGACCCCGGCGGCCTTGGCGGCGACGGCGAAGTTGTGTGCCGCCGCGCGGTCGAGGCGTTCGAAGTCGCGCTGCCCGAGCGAGTGCACCAGGAAGTAGGCGACGTCGACGCCCGCGAACGCGGCCGGCAGCGTCGCCGGGTCGGACAGGTCGCCCTCGACCACCTCGGCGCGGCCGGCCCACGGCACGTCCCGGAGCCGGGCGGCACTGCGGGAAAGGCAGCGGACGCGGTGGCCGGCGTCGAGCAGGCGGGGTGCCAAGCGGCCGCCGATATACCCGGTGGCGCCGGTGACGAGGCAACGCATACCACCATCGTGCCCGCAGGCAGGGCCTGGTAAGCCATATGCTCGGATCCGGCAGCGTCGCCGAGGTGAGGGAGCGCGCCATGGAGACTTTCTGGGGTCCCGACTTCGCCGCGCTCGCACACGACGATCCGGAGATCGCCGAGGTGATCCTCGGCGAGCTGGCCCGCCAGCGCGACGGGCTGCAGCTCATCGCGAGCGAGAACTTCACCTCCCCGGCGGTGCTGGCGGCGCTCGGCTCGACGCTGACCAACAAGTACGCCGAGGGCTACCCGGGCCGGCGCTACTACGGCGGCTGCGCCGAGGTGGACCGCGCCGAGGAGCTGGCGATCGACCGGGCGAAGGAGCTGTTCGGCGCCGAGCACGCGAACGTCCAGCCGCACTCGGGCTCGTCGGCGAACATGGCGGCATACGCGGCGCTGATCCAGCCGGGGGACACCGTGCTGGCCATGGGGCTGCCGCACGGCGGCCACCTCACCCACGGCAGCCGGGTCAACTTCTCCGGCAAGTGGTTCCATCCGGTCGGCTACACCGTGCGCCGCGACACCGAGCTGATCGACTACGACGAGGTCCGCGACCTGGCCCAGGCGCACCGGCCCAAGCTGATCGTCTGCGGCGCGACGGCATATCCGCGGCTGATCGACTTCAAGGCCTTCCGCGACATCGCGGACGAGGTCGACGCCTACCTGATGGTGGACGCGGCGCACTTCATCGGCCTGGTCGCCGGCCGGGCCGTGCCGTCGCCCGTACCGCATGCCGATGTCGTCACCTGCACCACCCACAAGGTGCTGCGCGGGCCGCGGGGCGGCATGATCCTGTGTCGTGAGGAGCTCGCCGCGCGAATCGACAAGGCCGTCTTCCCGTTCACCCAGGGTGGTCCGCTGATGCACACCATCGCCGCGAAGGCCGTCGCCCTGCGCGAGGCGGCGCTGCCCGGCTTCCAGTCGTACGCGGGCCAGGTGGTCAAGAACAGCCAGGCCCTGGCCGCCGGGCTGGCCGCCGAGGGCATGCGTCCCGTCTCCGGCGGCACCGACACCCATCTCGCCCTGGTCGACCTGCGCGACGTCGGGGTCAGCGGCCGCGACGCCGAGGGGCGCTGCGACCGCGCCCGGATCACGCTGAACAAGAACGCCATCCCGTACGACCCGGAGTCGCCCGTGACGGCGTCGGGCATCCGGGTCGGCACGCCGAGCGTGACGACGCAGGGGATGCGCGAGGGCGAGATGCGCCAGATCGCCGGCCTGATCGCCACGGCGGTACGCGCGGACCCGGCCTCGGTCGGCGGCGCGACGGACCTGCGCGCGGTCGCCGACGAGGCCGCCGAGCTCGTCCGGCACTTTCCGGCCTACGACCGGGCCGAGGTGCCCGCATGAACGATTCCGCGGATCGTGTGGTGCCGGCCCAGGCGGACGGTGGCCGGGACGATCTCGACGACGAGCGCCCCCTGCCCGATCTGCCGCCGCTGCCGGAGGACCCTCGCTGGCGGGTCGAGCACCTGCCCTTCCTGACGGCCTTCTCGGTGGCGCTGATGATCTGCGCCGCGTCGGTCGGCTTCCTCGCCGGCGGCGTTTCGAACGCGGTGGGCGCGGCGGCCGGGGTGGCCATCGTGACGGTCAGCTTCACGATGTCGACCCTGGTGCTGGCCTGGGCGGACACCGTGCGGCCCGCCCTGCTGATGCCGCTGGGGCTGCTGACCTACGTGGTGAAGTACTCGTTGCTCGGCGTGATCCTGGCTTTTGTGGTCTCCTCGGAGTGGCCGGGTCGGGTCGCGATGGGTTGGGGAGTGGTCGCCGGCGTGCTCGGCTGGACGGCCGTGCAGATCTGGTGGGTGGCACGGACCAGCCTCTCCAAGTGATCTTCGGCACCGGAGTTTCAACTGCTCAGTGCCGCTTTTCCCGGGCATCTACCACGAATCGGTGACTGTCGCACGGCAAAGTTGTCCCGTTCTGGCGGCGGAGGAGTACCGTGTTGCCGAGTTGCGAGACCCCTGACGCCTGGACAACTGCGGTTGTGCGGGGGGTCCCGCTTAGCTTCGTGTTGCCGGCTGATATCGTTCGGGCCGTCATGACCGGTCAAGAACCTCCCAGCAACCCCCGCGGCGACGACGGTCAGAACCCGCCCGATACGGGCATGGGCATGACGGCGGTCAGCTATCTCCTCGGGGGCATGTTGGTCTGGGGTGGGATCGGCTGGCTGGTCGACCACTACGTCGGAACCAAGGGCATCTTCGCCGGCATCGGCGCCGTCATTGGCATCGCCGGCGGTGTCTACCTCATTGTGCGCCGTCTCGGCGCCTGACAGGAAAGGGCTACGGTGATCGGTCAGTCGACGGTCCTCGCAGCGGAGTTCCCGCCCAGCGTCGAGGACTTCTACCTGCCCAGCATCCTGCCGTGGGGCGCTCACGACACGTACTGGTTCACCAAGATCACATTGTTGGTCTGGGTGGCCGTTGCCTTGATCATCGTTTACTTCCTGGTGTCGTACCGGAAGCCGCAGCTGGTGCCCACGAAGAAGCAGTGGCTCGCCGAGAGCCTCTACGGATTCGTGCGCAACAACATCTCTGTCGATATGATCGGGCCGCGCGGCGTCGCTTTCGCGCCCTACCTCACGACGCTCTTCTGTTTCATCCTGGTGATGAACTTCTTCAGCATCGTGCCGCTGGTGCAGATCTCGCCGAACTCGCACATCGCCTTCCCGGCGATTCTCGCGGTCATCAGCTACGTGATGTTCATCTATGTCGGCATCCGGCACCACGGCGGCTTCTTCAAGTACATCAAGTCCGCGCTGATCCCGCCGGCGCCGTGGTTCATTCTGCCGCTGCTGATCCCGATCGAGTTCTTCTCGAACTTCCTGGTCCGCCCGTTCTCGCTGGCGGTCCGGCTCTTCGCCAACATGTTCGCCGGCCACATGCTGCTGCTGGTGTTCACCCTCGGCGGCTTCGCGATGATCAGTGCGAACGTCTGGTACGCCCCCTTCTCGATCGTCTCGTGGGTCATGACGATCGCGCTGACGTTCCTCGAGTTCCTGGTCATCTGCCTGCAGGCCTACGTCTTCACGGTGCTGACCGCGAGCTACGTCCAGGGCGCGCTCGCCGACGAGCACTGAGCTAACTGTTCCGAGCAATACCCCGTTTGTCGTCCCGCGTGACAGTCACGCGAGATACCAGGAGGAATAGGTAATGGAGCTTCTTGCCGCCGTAGAGGGCAGCACCGCCGCCATCGGCTACGGTCTCGCGGCCATCGGCCCCGGCATCGGTGTTGGCCTGGTCTTCTCCGCTTACATCCAGTCGACGGCCCGGCAGCCGGAGTCGTCGCGCCTGACCCTGCCGTACGTCTGGATCGGCTTCGCCGTCATCGAGGCGCTTGCGCTGCTCGGCATCGCTTTCGGCTTCATCTGGGCCGGCTAGTAAGTCCTTCTGCCTCGATGGGAGGTCACCATGCTTACGTATCTGGCTGTTGAGGCCGGCGAATCAGGCCACAACCCGATCATTCCTGTCTGGCAGGAGATCGTCGTCGGCACCGTCGCATTCGCGGTGCTCTGCTTCGTGCTGATGAAGTTCGTCTTCCCGATGATGGAGAAGACGTTCGCGGCGCGGGTCGACGCGATCGAGGGTGGCATCAAGCGCGCCGAGGCCGCCCAGGCCGAGGCGAACGAGCTGCTCGAGCAGTACCGCGCGCAGCTGTCGGAGGCCCGCACCGAGGCCGCCCGCATCCGCGACGAGGCGCGCGCCGACGCGGAGGGCATCCGTCAGGACGTTCTCGCCAAGGCGCGGGAAGAATCCGACCGCATCATCGCGGCCGGACGCGACCAGCTCGCCGCCCAGCGCGAGAGCATCGTTCGTGACCTGCGCTCCGAGGTGGGCACGCTCGCCGTCGATCTGGCCAGCAAGATCGTCGGGGAGTCCCTCGCCGACGAGGCGCGCAGCCGGGGCACGGTGGACCGGTTCATCAACGAGCTGGGCGCCGGCGCGGGGAACGGGCGGCGCTGATGGCGACCGTCAACCGGGAGTCGTACGCCGCCGCCGCGGAAAAGCTGACCGCGGACACGCGGACGGCCACCGCCGCGCAGCTCGCCACGACCGCCGACGAGATCCTGTCGGTGGCCGGGCTGCTGCGCGGCGAGCTGCGGCTGCGGCGCGCGCTGACCGATCCGTCGCGTGGCGGTGACGACCGGGCGGAGCTGCTCCGCTCGCTGGTCGCCGGCAAGCTCGGCACGGTCGCCGTGGACGCGCTCGCGACCCTGGTGTCCGGGCGCTTCTCGCGGCCGTCCGAGCTGCTGGACGCCACCGAGCGGCTCGGGGTCGACACGATCCTGACGTCGGCCGACAAGGCGGGCAAGCTCGCCGAGGTCGAGGACGAGCTGTTCCGCTTCGGGCAGGTCGTCTCGGGCACCGCCGAGCTCGCCGTCACGCTCAGTGACCCGAGCGCTCCGGTGGAGCGTCGCGTTAAGCTGACCCAGGGCCTGCTCGAGGGCAAGGCCCAGGCGGCGACGATCCAGCTTGTCGCGGTCGCGCTGGCGGGCTTCGGCGGGCGCAACTTCGAGTCCTCGATGACCCGGCTGGTCGAGCTGACCGCCGCGAAGCGGGACCGTGAGGTCGCCTACGTGACGGTCGCCCGGCTGCTGGACGACGCCGAGGAGCAGCGACTCGCCGCCAAGTTGTCCGACATCTACGGTCGGCAGGTTTCGCTGAAGGTCGATGTAAACCCGAGCATTCTCGGTGGCCTCAGCGTCCGTGTCGGCTCCGACCTCTACGACGGCACGATCCTGCGGCGACTCAACGAAGCCCGGCAGGCGTTCGCTAAATAGTTTCTTCCCCTCGGCGGCGGCGACGTCCCGAGCACGCCCTCGGCGGCGGCGACGCCCCGAGCCGACTAGAGAAGGCAGAGGATGGCCGAGCTGACCATCTCCTCGGACGAGATCCGGGGGGCGCTAGAGCGCTACGTCTCGTCCTATTCGCCCGAGGTCTCCCGCGAGGAGGTCGGCATCGTCTCCGATGCGGGCGACGGCATCGCGCACGTCGAGGGCCTGCCCTCGACGATGGCGAACGAACTGCTCGAATTCGCCGACGGCACGCTGGGCGTCGCTCTGAACCTCGACGTCCGCGACATCGGCGTCGTGGTCCTGGGCGACTACACCCACATCGAAGAGGGTCAGCAGGTCAAGCGCACCGGCCGCGTCCTCTCGGTCCCGGTGGGCGACGCCTACCTGGGCCGCGTCGTGAACGCGCTGGGTGAGCCCATCGACGACCGGGGCCCGATCGAGAGCGAGGGCTTCCGCGAGCTCGAGCTGCAGGCGCCGAACGTCATGTCCCGGCAGCCGGTGAAGCAGCCGCTGCAGACCGGCATCAAGGCGATCGACGCCATGACGCCGATCGGCCGCGGCCAGCGCCAGCTGATCATCGGCGACCGCAAGACCGGTAAGACCACGGTCGCGCTCGACACGATCATCAACCAGCGGGCCAACTGGGAGTCCGGCGACCCGGAGAAGCAGGTTCGCTGCATCTACGTCGCCATCGGCCAGAAGGCCACCACGATCGCCAGCATCCGGGGCACGCTCGAGGCCCAGGGCGCACTGCAGTACACGACGATCGTCGCGTCGCCGGCGTCCGACCCGGCCGGCTTCAAGTACATCGCCCCGTACACCGGCTCGTCCATCGGCCAGCACTGGATGTACAACGGCAAGCACGTCCTGATCGTCTTCGACGACCTGACCAAGCAGGCCGAGGCCTACCGCGCCGTGTCGCTGCTGCTGCGCCGCCCGCCGGGCCGCGAGGCGTACCCGGGTGACGTCTTCTACCTGCACAGCCGCCTGCTGGAGCGCTGCGCGAAGCTCTCCAACGAGCTCGGCGCGGGCTCGATGACCGGCCTGCCGATCATCGAGACGAAGGCCAACGACATCTCGGCCTACATCCCGACGAACGTCATCTCGATCACCGACGGCCAGATCTTCCTCGAGGCCGACCTGTTCGCCTCGGGTGTGCGTCCGGCCATCAACGTCGGCACCTCGGTGTCCCGCGTCGGCGGCTCGGCGCAGGTCAAGGCCATGCGGCGGGTCTCCGGCCGGCTCCGCCTCGACCTGGCCCAGTTCCGTGAGCTGGAGGCCTTCTCGGCCTTCGCCTCCGACCTGGACAAGGCGTCGCGGGCCCAGCTGGACAAGGGCGTACGCCTGGTCGAGCTGCTCAAGCAGCCGCAGTATTCGCCGTACTCGGTGGCCGAGCAGACCATCATCATCTGGGCCGGCACCACCGGCCAGCTCGACGACATCCCGGTCGGCGACGTCCGCCGGTTCGAGGGTGAGCTGCTCGACTGGACCAAGCGCAACCGCAACGATCTCTTCACGGCGATCGAGTCGACGGGGCAGCTGACCGACGAGCAGGTCGAGACCCTGCAGAGCAGCGTCAACGAGTTCAAGGTGCTGTTCAAGCAGGGTGACACCGGCGGCGGCGTCGGCAACGAGGCGCCGGCCGAGCCCCTGGCCGAGGGCAGCGAGAGCCGGGAGACGGTGACCCGCGAGGTCCGTCCCGAGTCGGACAAGAGCTAAGCCATGGCCGGTCAGGTACAGGCACTTCGGCGGCGCATCCGCACCGTCAAGTCCACCAAGAAGATCGCCAAGGCGCAGGAGCTGGTCGCGACCAGCCGGATCGCCAAGGCGCAGGAACGGGTGAACGCCTCCAAGCCGTACGCGGAGGCGATCACCCAGGTGCTCACGGCGCTGGCGTCCAACGCGTCGGTCGACAACCCGCTGCTGCAGGCGCGCGAGCGCGTGCAGCGCGCGGGTGTCCTGCTGGTCACCAGCGACCGGGGCCTGGCCGGCGCCTACAACGCCAACGCGATCCGCACGGCGGAGCAGCTCATGGCCCGGCTGCGGGCGGACGGCAAGGAAGTGGCGCTGTACATCGTCGGCCGCAAGGGCGTCGGGTACTACCGCTTCCGGAACCGTCCGATCGAGACCAGCTGGACCGGCTTCTCCGAGCGGCCCTCCTTCTCCGACGCCCGCACCATCGGCGACGCGCTGCTCGAGGCGTTCGTCGCGGGTGCGGACGACGAGGACGGGCACTACGGCCCGGACGGCATCCAGGGCGTCGACGAGCTGCACATCGTGAGCACCCAGTTCAAGTCGCTCATGACCCAGACCGCGGAGGCACGCTTCCTGGCGCCGATGCAGGTCGAGGAGCGCGAGCGGGAGCCCGGGCTGCGGCCGGCCTACGAGTTCGAGCCCGAGGCCGAGGACCTGCTGAACGCGCTGCTGCCGAAGTACCTCAACACGCGGATCTACGCGGCGTTGCTGAGCTCGGCGGCCAGCGAGTCGGCGTCCCGGCGCCGGGCGATGAAGAGCGCGTCGGACAACGCGGACGACCTGCTCAAGCGGTACACGCGCGAGATGAACTCCGCGCGGCAGGCTGCGATCACCCAGGAAATCAGTGAGATCGTCGGCGGCGCCAACGCGCTGGCCGCGGCGGGAAGTGATGGATGATGACTGCTGTAGCTGAGCCCACCAAGACGCAGGCCGGTGTCGGCCGCGTAGTCCGGGTCATCGGCCCGGTCGTCGACGCCGAGTTCCCCCGCGACGCGATGCCCAATATCTACAACGCGCTGCACGTCGACGTGACCCTCTCCGGGGGCACCAAGACGCTGACCCTCGAGGTGGCGCAGCACCTGGGCGACAACGTCGTCCGCGCGATCTCGATGCAGCCCACCGACGGCCTGGTCCGCGGCGCCGCGGTCACCGACACCGGTGAGTCGATCACGGTGCCGGTCGGCGACGTGACCAAGGGCCACGTCTTCAACGCCCTCGGCGAGGTGCTCAACGTCGACCCGTCGACGCTGAACATCACCGAGCGCTGGGGCATCCACCGCAAGCCCCCGGCGTTCGCCGACCTCGAGCCGAAGACCGAGATGCTGGAGACCGGCATCAAGGTGCTCGACCTGCTCGCGCCGTACGTGCGCGGTGGCAAGATCGGCCTGTTCGGCGGCGCGGGCGTGGGCAAGACGGTGCTCATCCAGGAGATGATCATCCGGGTGGCCCGTAACTTCGGCGGCACCTCGGTGTTCGCCGGCGTGGGCGAGCGCACCCGCGAGGGCAACGACCTCATCCTGGAGATGGAAGAGGGCGGCGTGCTCGACAAGACCGCGCTCGTCTTCGGCCAGATGGACGAGCCGCCGGGCACCCGCCTGCGGGTCGCCCTGTCCGCGCTGACCATGGCGGAGTACTTCCGGGACGTCCAGAACCAGGAGGTGCTGCTCTTCATCGACAACATCTTCCGGTTCACCCAGGCCGGTTCCGAGGTGTCGACGCTGCTCGGCCGCATGCCGTCCGCCGTGGGTTACCAGCCCACGCTGGCGGACGAGATGGGCGAGCTGCAGGAGCGGATCACGTCGGTCCGGGGCAAGGCGATCACCTCGCTGCAGGCGATCTACGTGCCCGCCGACGACTACACCGACCCGGCGCCGGCGACCACCTTCGCCCACCTGGACGCGACCACCAACCTCGAGCGATCGATCTCCGACAAGGGCATCTACCCCGCCGTGGACCCGCTGGCCTCCAGCTCGCGGATCCTGGCGCCCGAGTTCGTCGGTGCCGAGCACTACGCGGTCGCCCGCGAGGTGCAGCGGATCCTGCAGAAGTACAAGGACCTGCAGGACATCATCGCCATCCTCGGTATGGACGAGCTCTCCGAGGAGGACAAGGTCACGGTGCAGCGGGCCCGCCGCATCGAGCGCTTCCTGTCCCAGAACACGTACGCCGCCGAGCAGTTCACCGGTGTTCCCGGCTCGACGGTCCCGCTGAAGGAGACCATCGAGGCGTTCAAGAAGATCAGCGAGGGTGAGTACGACAACTACCCTGAGCAGGCCTTCTTCATGTGTGGTGGCCTCGAGGACCTCGAGAAGAACGCACACGAGCTGATGAAGGGCTGATCCCTGACGGATCCCCTCGGGCCGCGCCGGCAGTTGCCGGCGCGGCCTTGTCCGTTTCCGAATGACCGTTATGTCCGTTTGACCTCGCAGTGCGACGGTATTCGGACGCGAAGGTTTCTTCTATTGTTCGGATAACCTTGGCACTGCTCATGGCACGGCCTTGCGATCATGCCCGTTGATCGCAGTTGGTATCGACCGGCATGGTTGGGGATCGCGTGGCGAAGAGTAAAAAACCGAAGAGTGCCTGGCGCGCGCCGTTGTGGGCGCGGCTCTGCGCGATCTTCGGGTGTGTCCTGATGGTTCTCAGCGGCGGTGCGCTGATCACGAGCCAGGTGCTCGTGGCGCGCTACGCGAACGCGGTGGAGACCAAGGACCTCTTCGGCAACGCCGCCTCCGGCGCCACCAAGGCGAAGGTCAGCGACATCAAGGGGCCGCTGAACATCCTGCTGGTCGGCATCGACCCGCGCAAGGAGAGCACGGCGCCGCTGTCCGACTCGATCATCGTCGTGCACATCCCCAAGGGGCTGAAGCAGGCATATCTCTACTCGATCCCGCGCGACCTGCGGGTCGAGATCCCGGCGTTCCCGAAGACCAACTTCCGCGGCGGCACGGCGAAGATCAACGCGGCCATGTCCTACGGCAGCTCGATCGGCAACGGCAAGCACGACGCGGCGCAGGGCTTCGACCTGCTCGCCAAGACGGTCGGCAAGCTGACGGGCATCAAGAAGTTCGACGCCGGCGCGATCATCAACTTCAACGGCTTCCAGAAGATCGTCAACGCGATGGGCGGCGTCACGATGACGATCGACCAGAACGTGAAGTCGGAGCACCTGGCGCCGGACGGCAAGCCGCGGCCGCGCAAGGCGGAGTGCCCGACGAGCAGCAACTGCGCCCACCCGTACACCGGGCCGCAGAAGCAGTACAAGAAGGGCACTTACCACCTGGAGGGGTGGGAGGCGCTGGACTTCGTCCGGCAGCGCTATGGGCTGCCCCGCAGCGACTACGACCGGCAGCGGCACCAGCAGCAGTTCATCAAGGCGATGACCTCGCAGGCGCTGAGCAAGAACGTGGTCACCAACCCGGTCAAGCTCGACAAGGTGCTGAAGGCGGCCGGCGACACGCTGATCTTCGACGGCAACGGTCACACGGTCGTCGACTGGGGCCTGGCGCTCAAGGGCCTGCGCTCCGACGACATGACGCTGGTCAAGCTGCCCGGCAAGAGTCTCATCACGAACGGGGACTACCTCGGCGAGGCGCTCGAGCCCGAGGCGGCGGACTTCTTCGCATCCGTGCAGAACGACACGGTCTCCACGTTCCTGATCAATCACCCCGACTTCCTCCAGAAACTCTGACCCGCCGGCAGTGGTGGTCGCCACCCCAGGCACCGGCATGTCACCCAGCCGTTTAGACTTCAGGTCAATCGGTTCCGCAGGCTTTACAAGGAGACAGCGTGGCCAAGCAGTTGCAAGTCCAGGTTGTCGCCGTCGAGGAGAAGGTCTGGTCCGGCGAGGCCGAGATGGTCGTCGCGCGCACCACCGAGGGTGAGCTCGGTGTCCTGCCCGGCCATTCCCCGCTGCTCGGCCTGCTCAAGGAGCCCTCCCAGGTGCGAGTCAAACTCGCCGGCGGTGAGCAGCTGACTTACGACGTGGCCGGTGGTTTCCTCTCCATCGACGCAAACGGCGTGACGATCCTCGCCGAGACCGCCACTCCCGCCACCCCCGACGCGCACTGACGCCGACGATGCGGGTTCTGGAGATCCTCGGAATCTGCGTCGTCGCGCTGCTCGTCTTTCTTCTCGCGGTCTTCGTCCGCCGCCGGCTGCTCATGGCCGGCGGCGGCACCATTCGGCTCCAGGTCCGGGTCAGCACGATGGTGCCGGGCCGCGGCTGGTCCACCGGGATCGGTCAGTTCGTCGGTGACGAGCTGCGCTTCCACCGCATGTTCAGCTTCGGCGTCCGCCCGAAGCGGATGCTCAACCGCCGCACCCTGTCGGTCGGCCGCCGCCGGCTGCCCGCCGGCCCGGAACGCCTGACCATGCCGGGCCACTGGGTGATCCTGCTCTGCACGACCGGCAGCTCCGAGCTGGAGATCGCCATGGCCGAGTCCACGGTGACCGGCTTCCTCTCCTGGCTGGAGGCGGGCCCGCCGGGGCAACCCGGCTCGGTGGCCCCCCGCCCGACGATCACCCCGCGCCCCGTCGAGCGCTGACGCTCAGGGCGGCCCGGCGCAGAGACTGCTTCCAGCACCAGGTACACGTCGCTGTGGCGCCAGGAGCGCCCCTGCGGCCATTCCTGGTAGGTCAGCCACCCGAGCTCGCCCAGCAGCCAGCCCCAGGGGCCCTGAGCGCCCGCCAGGTCGGGCACCCGCAGCTCGACGTGGTGCAGGCTCAAGAGGCCCCGCCCGGCACCCACTTGACGTCGCCGCCGGGGTTGGCCGTCCGGCCCAGGATGAAGAGCAGGTCGGAGAGTCGGTTCAGATACTTGGCCGGCAGCGGCGAGGTGCGCTCCTGGTCGATCTCGCAGAGCGCCCAGGCCGAGCGCTCCGCGCGACGGGCGACCGTCCGGGCCACGTGCAGCAGGGCCGCGCCCGGCGTCCCGCCCGGCAGCACGAAGGAGTCGAGCTCGGGCAACTGCTCGTTGTATTCGTCGCACCAGCCCTCGAGCCGGGTCACATACGCCTCGGTGATCCGCAGCGGCGGGTAGGGCGGGTCCTCGGCCAGCGGATTGCACAGGTCGGCGCCCACATCAAAAAGATCGTTCTGTACGGCGGTGAGCACGCTCTTCACGTCGGGGGCCAGCGCACCCATCGCGAGCGCGACCCCGATCGCCGCGTTGCACTCGTCGGCGTCCGCGTACGCCGCGACCCGGGGATCGGTCTTCGAGGTCACCTCGTTGTTGCCCAGGCGGGTCGAACCGGCGTCGCCGGTGCGGGTGTAAATGCGGGTGAGATGCACGGCCATGCCCCCACCCTACGGACGCACGTGGCCGCGCCCCATACGATGGCCCGCGTGGATGTGATCAGAGTCAAGGGTGGCGCCCGCCTGTCCGGTGACGTCATGGTGGGCGGCGCGAAGAACTCCGCACTCAAGCTCATGGCCGTCGCCCTGCTCGCCGAGGGCCGCAGCGTGGTGGCCAACGTCCCGCGCATCACCGACGTGGCGATCATGGCCGAGGTGCTGCGCCGGCTGGGCTGCGAGGTGTCGCTGGCGAACGGCGAGGCGGTCATCGACGTGCCCGCCGAGCCGGGCAGCGAGACCGACTACGACCTGGTGCGCCGGCTGCGCGCGTCCATCTGCGTGCTGGGCCCGCTGCTGGCCCGCCGCGGCTACGTCCGGGTGGCGCACCCGGGCGGCGACGCGATCGGCTCGCGCGGCCTGGACATGCACGTCGCCGGCCTGGCCCGGATGGGCGCCGAGATCTCCGGAGAGCACGGCTTCGTCATCGCCAGCGCGCCGGGCGGCCTGCGCGGCGGCAAGATCTGGCTGGATTTCCCGAGCGTCGGCGCCACCGAAAACCTGCTGATGGCCGCCGTCCTGGCCAAGGGCGTCACGGAGATCGACAACGCGGCCCGCGAGCCGGAGATCGTCGACATCTGCGACATGCTGACCGCGATGGGCGCGCAGATCTCCGGCGCCGGCACGTCGACCCTGACCATCGAGGGGGTGGACGCGCTCAAGCCGGTGCGGCACACCACGGTCGGCGACCGGATCGTCGGCGGCACCTGGGCCTTCGGCGCGGCGATGACCCGCGGCGACGTCACCGTGCACGGCGTGCAGCCGGCCTACCTGGCCGTCGCGCTGGACAAGCTGGTCTCGGCCGGCGCGGTGGTCGAGCCGGGCGACAACCAATTCCGGGTACGCATGGACGACCGCCCGAAGGCCATCGACATCGTGACCCTGCCGTACCCGGGCTTCGCCACCGACCTGCTGCCGATGGCGATCGGCCTGGCCGCCGTCAGCACCGGCTCGTCGCTGATCACCGAGAACATCTTCGACGGCCGGTTCATGTTCGTGAACGAGATGGTCCGGCTGGGCGCGGACATCCGCACCGACGGCCATCACGCCGTGGTGAACGGCCGCGAGCGGCTCTCCGGCGCGCCGGTACGGGCCACCGACATCCGCGCGGGTGCCGGGCTGGTGATCGCCGGCCTGTGCGCCGACGGCGTCACCGAGGTCGGCGAGGTCCACCACATCGACCGCGGCTACCCGGACTTCGTGTCTGACCTGGCCAACCTGGGCGTGGACGTCGAGCGAGCGGTGGTCACGGAGCCGACCTTCGACTTCTGAGCTGGGCTCAGCGAGCCGCCCGGCGCAGGTAGGCGACCTGGCCACCCTCAAGAACGTGCAGGAACTCCCAGCCGCGCGTCTCCAGCAGCTCAACCGCGGTGAAGACGACATCCGCCCTGGCGAGGAGGCCGGCGTGGCCGGCGCGAAAGCTGGCCGCGTCTCCACTCGTCAGGAAGATGTAACGAAAGGGAAAGTTGTCCACGTTGGCGCGCCCGGAGAGGACGTCCTCGGCGATGAACTCACGGGGTGGCCGAGGAAGCGTCATGCCGGCACCAGCTCGTCGATGATGTCGCCGGCGATCGCCGAAGCGGCCTCGCGCAGCTTGGCGTCGCCACCGGTGGCACCGGTCGCGGGAACCAGGTGGATGGTCGCGTAGGCATTCCCGGTGCGCACGTCGACCTGAATGCCGCGCAGGTCGAGCGGCTGAGAGACGAACGCCTCCTCGCCGACCCCGGCCAGCGGCTCGGGCTTGACGAGCGTGGTGCTGACGGCCTGCCAGCCCGCGTCGGCGCCGGCCTGGTTGGCCCACACCGACAACTTCGCGGTCACCGAGGTGGCGCTCCGGTCCTCCGGACCCCAGCGGCACTCGAGAATCCTGCTGAAATCCTCGGACCCGCTGGACCTGGTCTCGGTTCCCCTGCCGCCGACCTTGAGCTGCTGGGCGGCGGTGACGGTCAGCTCCGGGCACTTCATGTTGGCGACGCTCCACATGTGCGTGACCGGCGGCAGCGAACGGGACGCCACCGGGCCGGACGGAGTCGGGATCGTCGAATCGATTCCGGAGACGTCAGGACTCGAGCATCCGGCGAGCGCGGCCGCGGCCACCAATCCCCACCCGATCAGCCGACCTCTCATGCGTTGACTGCCTGCGGCCACTGCCCCTGAGGAAGCCCGGTGTGATCGCCGTATTCGTTGGCCAGCTCGTTGATCTGGGCCACCACCCCGGCCAGGCGGCTCGCCAGGCTGGCGAGGTAGTTGAGGATCAGCGAAACGGCCTGACCGGTGCCCTCGGACGCGTGATTCGAAGCCTGCAGCGCGCCCGCCACATCGGTCGCCGCGACCTCGGCCACGTCGGCGCCGACGGCGGTGAGTGTGGCCACGACGTCCGACACCTGAGAGGCCAGGTCGGCGACGAAGTCGACGTTGGCCTCCGCCACGCTGGACAACCAGGTGCTGGTGGCCGTGACCTTGCCGACCACGGCATCGATCGCGTCGGCCTGATCCTGGACCCGGGTCTTGAAGGTCTCATGGGCCGGCCCGCGCCAGCTGTCGATTTTGCCGGACGGGGTCAGGTCGGGGCTGATGTCGGAGAGCGGGGTCTTGACCTTGGTGGCCCAGTCCATGCCGACCTCGAAGAGGGAGAAGACCGGGAACGAGCCGTTCACCGATTTCTGCACCGTGTCGAGGACCGAGTTGACCTTCTCCTGGACCTGGGAGATCACCGCCTTGAGCTTCTCGCAGCCCTCCTTGAGGTCGTCGAAGAGCCAGTCGAAAGGCTTCTGCCAGAAATGCCGATCATCCAGATAGTCGTTGACCCGCTGGATGAAGCCGTTGACCGCGTTGATCAAGCCGTTCCAGGCGTCCTTGATCTGCTGGATCCCCTGTTCCAGCACCGAGACTCCCGAACGGAAGGTCCCCAGCAGGGCGGGCGCGAAAGTCTGATCGGTGCCGGTCGCGCCCGGAGGCAGCGGATTGCTCACAATTCTCCCGTTGCGTCAGGACGACGTGGCGATTTCGTCGAAGTTCTGCGCCGAGTTCGCGTCGGCGTCGTCATACCAGTCGGCATTCTGCTTCAAAGCGTCGGCCATCGCGTCAAATTGGACGGCACCCTGCTGGACCAAGGCGTTGAGCCAGTCGAACATCTTCTGGTATCCGCCGTTGAGGTCGCTGGTGGTGGCGCCACCGATCGGCCCGTCGACGATGACCGAGAAGGCACTCGGCTGTAGGCCCTGACCGGCGGTAAGCGAGGCGACAGACGCCATCCGGTCGGCCAGGCCGTGCCACTTCTTGGCCTCGTCACGCAGGCCCTCGGTGGCGACCTGGACGTTCTCCTCGGAGAACCAGTTGTAGTCGCCCATCATCTCTCCCCATGGTTGGCGAGCGGTGCCCGGACGGCGAGCAACGCCTCGCGGGCATCATTGGCAAGGTCACCGGCGTCATCCGCGCGCAGCCCATGCTCATTCACCGATGCACCGACAATGCGGACACCGACGACGTGCACTCGGAACAGGCCACGCGGCCCGACCACATCCCGGCGCTCGCCACTGTTCAGGGCCCGCAGGAAACGATCCGACTCGGCCAGGGAGGCATAAGCCCGGTCGATCTTCCGGCGCGCGGCCTCGACCCGGCTGGCCTGGTCGTCGTAGGCAGACTCCGGCTCAGCGTGGGTCGCAGCCGGGCTGGGCGAGGGAAGCGGATGGCCATACCGAACCAGCACCAGTTTCGCGATGCCGGCCTTCTCTCGCGCGAGTTGCAAGGCCTGCAGAACGGCCGGCGCTACCCCGCGTGCACCGACCTCGTCCCACCAGCCGTCGGTGATGCCGACCTGGAGGACCGCACCGGTCAGGTCCACCACGCAATAGACCGTGCCAGAGGCATCCGAGCCCTCGACGGCATCAAGCCCGCGCACGGGGGCACCGGGACGAATGCCCCGCACCTCGTCCTCGAGGTTGGTCACGAACCGGCTGGTGTCACCGATGCGATAGGCGTCAAAATCCATGGTCAAGGCATGCTCCCGCTCTCCGCCTTGAGCGCATGCTACCTAAGCGCTAGACCGCGGGGGAGCCGCCGACCAGGCGGCGGGCCTCGTCCACCTCTTCCGGGAAGACCAGCACCAGCAGCCGCCCGTCCGGGCGGATCGCGGACGTCGAGCGGATGCCCGCGGCCGCCAGCAGGGTACGGATCTCCTCGGCGATGTCCGGGTCGTCGGTGGCCGCGGCCGGGCAGAGCAGGCCGTAGTCCTCGGCCTCGCCGAAGATGGCCAGGCCCGCGTAGATGTCGCGGAGCGGGTCCTCGCTGGCCTGTGTCCATTGCAGGCCCATCCGCCAGAAGATCGCGCCGAGGAACCCGACGAGTGCGACGGCGATGAACGGCCCGAGGAGGTACCAGCCGTCGCTTGGTGGCATGGGCACAGTCTGGCACCGGGGGCGGGGGATTTCTCGTGATTTGCCCCGATCGAGGCCCTGAGCCTTCGTTAAGCAGGGCGACTAGGCTGTCGGCGTTACCTCAACGTGGAGAAGGAGAACACTCATGGCGGGTCGACTCGCGGTCATCGGCTCCGGTCTGATGGGTTCGGGCATCGCCCAGGTGGCGGCCCAGGCCGGCTGGCAGGTCACCCTCCGGGACCTGGACGAGGCGTCGCTGGGCCGCGGCGTGGCGGCGATCCGGGATTCCCTGGGGCGCTTCGCCGCCAAGGGCAAGATCTCGGCCGAGGAGGCCGAGGCGGCGGTCGCCCGGATCACCACGACGACCGAGCTGGAGGCGATGGCGGACGCCGACGTGGTGGTCGAGGCGATCTTCGAGAAGCTGGAGGCCAAGCACGAGGTCTTCCGGGCGCTCGACAAGATCTGCAAGCCCGGTGCGGTGCTCGGCACCAACACCTCCGCCATCCCGATCACCCAGATCGCGGCGGTCACGTCCCGGCCCGAGTCGGTGGTGGGCATCCACTTCTTCTCGCCGGTGCCGATGATGAAGCTGGTCGAGCTGGTCCGCGGCTATCAGACCTCGGACGAGACGCTGGCGAGCGCGCGCAACTTCGCCGAGGAGGTCGGCAAGACCTGCGTCGAGGTCAAGCGGGACGTGGCCGGCTTCGTCTCGAACCGGCTCTTCTCGGCCCTGCTGGTCGAGGCGATCAAGCTGGTCGAGACCGGCGTGGTGTCGGCCGCCGACCTGGACACGGTGATGAAGCTGGGCTTCGGGCACGCCATGGGCCCGCTGGCCACCGTCGACCTGACCGGCCTCGACGTCATGCTGAACGCGGCGTCCAACATCTACCACGACACCGCGGACGAGAAGTTCTTCCCGCCGGAGCTGCTGCAGCGCATGGTCACGGCCGGCGACCTCGGCCGCAAGACCGGCAAGGGCTTCTACACCTACTGAGGACAGCCCGATCGGGCGCGGCGGCGATCAGCGGGAGGATGCGAAAGTCACCGAGAGCACGGTCGCCGCCAGCATCCCGCCGATCAGGGTCAGCCCGATCCCGCCGATGTCGAGGCGCGCGCGCAGCCTGCGGTGCGACAGGCCCGCCGCCACCGGTACGCCCGCGGACGGCGCCACCAGGAACGCCAGCCAGCCCAGCCCGCGCAGCACAGCGCCGCCCGGGATCCCCGTACTCCCGAAGGTCACCAGCCCGGCCGCGACCAGACCGCAGACGCCGGCCAGCAGCGCGCCCAGCACCGGCAGCAGCGGCAGCGCCCAGCGCGGCAGCGGCCGGTGCGCGGCCGGGCGCACGGTCACGTCGATCCGCCCGGCCGCCCGGGAGAGCAGGGTCCGGGCCGACTGCCGAGGCGCCGGGAGCGCGTCGCCGGCGTCATCCGGTGAGCTTTCGAGCGCCGTGCGGGGCAGCACCTCGATGGACAGTGGCTCCGGCAGCTCGCCCAGCGCCCGTACCCGCATCCCCCGGGCCCGGCGCAGCTGCTCCCAGAGCCGGCCCGCCTCCCGGTCCACGTCCAGCACCTGCGCCGCGGCGGCGCCCGCCCAGCGGTCGGCGGAGATCGCGTCGCCCTCGGCCCGGGCGAGCTCGCCGGCGGCCTGCGCGGCGCTGGTCTGGTACGCCTGCTCGGCCTCCGTGAGGGCCGCGTCTCGCCGCCGGGCGACATCGGCGAGCGCGCTCATCATCAGCTGGTAGTCGCGGTCACGTGTGGTCACTGTTCACCTCGTACGGGATGATCACTTCCGGATGGCGGTGCACCGAGCGGTCGAAGAACAGCGCCCGCCGCGGCCGTGGGTACCAGACCGGGCCGCCGGGTTGCGGGGAGAGCGGGCTCAGCTCGGGCCCCTGCACGTCGAGCGCCACCCACGCGCCGATGGTGTCCAGCCGCGCGCCGATGCCGCCGAGGTCGTCGCGCAGCCGGGGCACGGACCGCCACCAGCCGAGGACGTGGATCCGTTGCTCGGGGCCGTCGGTCAGCAGGGCACGCCAGCGGTCCCGGTAGCCAGCCCCGGCGGCGTCCAGGGCGTACCCGAGGACGTAGTGCGGGATGCCGTCCGGCGCCAGGCCGTCGAAGAACTGGTCGAGGTCGGCGTGGCCGTACCAGTCGGCCTGGGGCAGCTCGGCGACGAGCCGGGCGGCCGAGCGCTCCGCGCCGGGGTCGAGACACACGATGCTGAACCGGGCCGGCCCCTGCGCGGCCAGCGAGAGCCCGGCCGCGGCGAGCACGTCGCAGGCCTCCTCGGTGCGGGTGCCGAGCACCGCCAGGTTGCGCCCGGGCATCCGGCCGAGCCGCAGCCGGGCCGGGCGCGCGGCCACGTCGATGCGCTCGCCCAGCACCGCGCCCGGCGACGAGCCGATGTCGGCGCCGGGGTGCAGCACCCGCCCCGCGGGCCGGTACGCCTCCGGCAGCCGCGGCACCGCGTCGCCGTCGAACAGCCGCGGCGGCACGCAGGCGTCCGGCCGGCGGTGCCAGAGCTTGCGCTGCAGTGTCCGCCAGGCCTGCCGGTCGCCGGCATCCGGCAGCCGGACGACGTGGTTGGCGCCCGCGGCGCCGGAGTCGGCGTTGACGACCGCGTGGAAGCGGGGGATGACCGCCGCGGCCAGGTTGGTGTCGGCCAGGATGCGCCGGGCCTTGGGCAGCGCGACCCGCAGGGTGAACTGCCCGATCAGCCCGGAGCGGCCCCACAGCGCCTCGATGCCGGAGACGTCCTGGCTGGCCAGCACGAGGTGGATGCCCTGCGAACGGCCGCGCCGGGCCAGGTCCTCGAGCAGCGTGACGGCCTCCTCGGCGAGCGCGTCGCGCCCGGCGAGCAGCACCTGGAACTCGTCGATGACGGCGACGATCCGGGGCCAGTGGCCGGCCGGGTCCTCGGCGCGCAGCTCGGCCAGCTTCGAGGCCTCGTGCCGCTTGGCGGCCTGGGCCCGGGTCCGGAGCTCCTCGCCGAGGTGGCGCAGCAGGGCCAGGCCGAACTCCCGGTCGCCGTTGACGTTGATCCCGGCGAGGCGCACCTGGGGCAGCCAGCTCGGGTCGCGCGGGCCCGGCGCGAACCGGGCGAAGGACACGCCCTCCTTGAAGTCCAGCAGGTAGAACGCCAGCTCCTCGGGGCCGTACCGGGCGGCCAGCGAGCCGATCCAGGCGTAGATCAGGTTGGTCTTGCCGGAGCCGGACGGGCCGCCGATCAGCGCGTGCGGCGGGTCGTCGCCGAGCGGCACCGAGATCAGCGGGCCGTCGGTGCTGTCCCCGATCGGGGCGCTCAGGCCGTGCGCGGACGACTCGACCCAGAGTTTCTCCGGTTCGAGGTCGGTGAAGCGGGCGGGCGGTGGCCCCTGGCGCAGCCGCTCGGCCATGGTCCGGCAGAAGCCGGCGATCCGGTCCGGCGGCGGCGCGGGATCGAGCCGGATCGTCAGGTCGCCGATGGTGTCGCAGGTCGCCGCCTCCGGGCGCACCTCGATGCGCTCCACCGTGTGGTGCGGCGCCAGGTCCAGACCGCGGACCACCAGGTGTACGCCGCATGCCACGCCGGTCCGGGCGATCCGGTCGAGCTGGGCCCGCTGGGCGGGGGTCAGCTCGGCGTCCGCGAGCAGCACGATGACGCGCCACGGCTCCGGGCGCGGGCCGGTCGTCGCGGCGGTGAGCTCGGCGAGGGACGCGTACTCGCCGGCCAGCACGGTCTCGTTGACCCGGCAGATCTGTTCCACCAGGTCGTCGAGCATCGGGCCGAGCCCGCCGGGGCCGATGAAGGAGAGCAGGCCGGCGTTGCCGAGCGGGGCGAACGCGGCCAGCGTCCCGCCGAGCTGCTCCGGGTCGTAGACGGTGAGCCGGACGTCGCCGGGCCGGGTGGTGCCGAGGGCGCGCAGCAGCAGGCCGGAGATGACGCCGTCCGCGGCCGTCCGGTCGCCGGAGAGGTTGACGTGGGCGTGGTCGAGCAGCGGCACCAGGGCGGGCAGCCGCCGCTCGCCGTCGCCGGGGTCGTAGCCGATCGTGCCGACGCGCAGCAGCCCGGGCCGGGTGACCCGGTCGGGCTCGGTGGGCGTCCAGTAGCGCCAGGCCGTGCCGGCCGCGCCGGAGGCGTACAGGGCGGCGACCGACTCGACGTCGCGGGCCAGCCGCCCGGCCTCGGCCCGGGTCCGGCGCAGGACGTCCTCCCGGGCCGCCTCCCGCGCCTCGGCCAGCTGGGCCAGGCAGGTCGAGTACGCGTCCCGGATCAGCTGTTTGCGGCGCAGCGCATCGCTGCGGGCCGACTCGGCGGCGGCCAGCACGGCCCGGGCGGTGCCGCGCGCTTCGGCCAGCTCTTGCCGGACGACGGCGACCAGTGCGTTGCGGTGGCTACCCACTGCACCCCCCGGAATCCACGATGGGGGATTTTAACCAGTTTGGGGTGCTTGGCTGACTTAGGCGGCGCGTGTCGCTACCGAAGCGTCACCGCACGGGTTGCCGGCGGGTGGCCGCGCCGGCCCCGGTCAGCCAGCGCGGATCGGTGGCGACCAGGTCGCGCCAAAGCTGCGCGGCCACCATGGCGGCGCCCTCGGTCTGCCACCGGTGCAGCGAGCGCCGCGGCACGTAGTGGCGGAACCAGTCGACGGCCTGCCGGGCGTCCCGGTCCAGGCCCTCGGGCTGCGGCCCGCGCTGGTACGGCCGCAGACCCATGACGCCGCAGTAGTACAACGCGTTGAAGAACCGCCACTCCTCGGTGGTGTCGAACCCCCCGGCCGGCCGGAGCCGCGCCACGTGCTCACCCAGCACCGCCCGCAGCTCAGCGGCCCGGACCAGGGGCTGGTCGGCCGCCCCGGGCCCGCGGGCCGCCAGCCGGCGGTCGACGGCGGGCAACTCGGCCAGCGGGTTGCGCAGCAGTCGGCCCACGTCGCCGAAGTCGTCCAGCGCCCGCCGGGTGAGCCGGCGGAACTCGTCCGCGTCCAGCGCGGGCATCCGGTGCCGCTCGCGCCGCCGGGGCAGCGCGTCGGCGGCGTGCAACAGCACGCTGCGGTTCAGCCGCAGCCGATCGTCGGAACCGAAGGCGAGCTGGTCCAGGCCCGCACGCAGCTGCCCGGCCAGGCCCACCGCGCTCAGCACCGCCGCCACCAGCACGAACTGCAGCACCTGCACCGCGGCCAGGCCGGGGGCGGCCAGCATGGTCAGCGCCGCCGGCCCACCGCAGAGCAGCACGGCCAGCACCGCGGCGAGCAGGGACCGGCGCAGATCGGGCAGCAGCCGTTCACTCGAGTCGACGGCGTCGGCCACCGCCACCAGGTAGCCCATCAGCAGCAGGTCGAGCCCGATCGCGGCGATCACCACCAGCGGCGGCCCGAGGTCGATCGGGCCCAGCACCACGACCAGGCCGAGCGTGTAGAGGATGGCGGCGGCGGTCAGCGCCGACGGCAGCGAGGCCGGGCGCACCCGGTCGCGATACCGCAGCAGCAGCGCCATGCCGCCGGCCAGCGGCGCCAGCGCGACCAGCTTGCCCACGCCGGGCAGCACCGCGGCCAGCACCAGGAACACCAGCGCCAGCACCGGCCAGCCGCGGTTGACCTGGCGGTGCTCCGGCGAGTCCGGTGGCAGCAGGCCCACCGACACCCCGGCCCAGCACAGCGCCGGCACGCAGAGCAGCAGCTCGGCGGCCCCGGAGCCCGGGGCGAGGGTCCAGGCGGCGACCGCGATCGCGTACGCGACCAGCGCGGCCCCCGCCCGCCACAGCAGCGCGCGGGTGGGGTCACGCCCCACCAGATAGCAACCCAGCCACCAGGTCAGGGCGAAGGCGGGTACGGCGATCGCGGGCACCGAAGCAGTCAACCAAACAGTTGCTGGGTCTCAACACCCTCAAACCGACCCCGTTCCCGCTTACGCAGCCGACGTCGCCTGATCACCCACCAGCCGCCGAGCACCAGCAGCACGACCGCGAGCAGCACCAGCACCGGCAGCAGGATCGCCAGCAGGGACAACACCACGCTGCCGAAATCCTCGGCGGTGCTGGCCACCGGCGCGCCCAGGCCGGCCGTGGTGGCGTTCACCACCGGCCGGGAGGCGGCCTTCACCCCGTGCACGCAGAGGGCGATGACCACACCGGCCGCCACCGGCACCCACTGGTGCGAGCCGAAGAACGCGCCCGGGTCGGACACGGTGACCGTCTCGGACGACGAGCCGGCCCCGAACGCCAGCCCGCCCGCGGTCGGCCGGATCACGGTCTGCACGAGGTCGTTGACGTGGTCGACGACCGGGATCTTGTCGGCGACCACCTCGACGGCGAGCAGCACCGCGAGAATGCCGATGACCCAGCCGTTGGAGAGCCACTGCCAGCCGCCGGGCAGGTCGATGGCCTCCGTGTACCGGGCCAGCAGACCCATGGTGAGCAGGGGGATGTAGGCATTCAGGCCGGCGGATGCCGCCAGGCCGGTGCCGGTGAGCGCTTCGAGCACGCACCCAGCATGGCACCGCCGCGCTCGCCCGGCATCCGGCGGAGGCTACCCTCGTCGGGTGCGCCTGGTCATTGCGAAATGCTCTGTGGATTACGTCGGCCGTCTCTCCGCCCACCTGCCGTTGGCCACCCGGCTGCTGATGGTCAAAGCGGACGGTTCGGTGTCCATCCACGCCGACGACCGGGCCTACAAGCCGCTGAACTGGATGAGCCCGCCCTGCAAGCTGCAGGAGGCGCCCGGGGTGTGGAAGGTCGTCAACAAGGCCGGCGAGGAGCTGCGGATCACCCTGGAGGAGATCTTCCAGGACACCTCGTACGAGCTGGGCGTCGACCCGGGCCTGGTGAAGGACGGCGTCGAGGCGCACCTGCAGGAGTTGCTGGCCGCCCATCCGGCGACCTTCGGCGAGGGCTGGAGCCTGGTCCGCCGCGAGTACATGACGGCGATCGGCCCGGTCGACCTGCTCTGCCGGGACCCGGCCGGCGGCGCGGTGGCGGTGGAGATCAAGCGTCGGGGCGACATCGACGGCGTGGAGCAGCTCACCCGCTACCTCGAGCTGATGAACCGCGACCCGCTGCTCGCGCCCGTGCAGGGTGTCTTCGCCGCGCAGGAGATCAAGCCGCAGGCCCGGGTGCTCGCCACGGACCGCGGCATCCGCTGCGTGGTCGTCGACTACGACAAGCTGCGCGGCATGGAACGCAACGAGCTGACGCTGTTCTAGCGCCCGCTCAGTTCCACCCGGTCGGGCTCGGTCGTCGCGTACAGGTAGGCCCGCGCGCCGAGCACCGCCACCACGGCCTGGACCAGCACGCCGGTCCAGCTCAGCGGGCCGCCCTGGGCGACCTGCACGATCGTCGGCAGCCCGAGCAGCAGCACGTCGAGCCCGGCGACGGCGTTGAGCAGCGGCCCGGTGGAGACGGACCCCATCGGGGTGTCCACCGGGGTCAGTCCGTTGTCGACGAAGCCGACCCTCGACCGGCGCATCGTCGCCGCCGCGCCGACCGGGCCCAGCGTCAGCCCCAGCGCCCACCACGGGCCGGCCGGCAGGTCGCCGAGGCCGTGCAGCAGGGCCAGGGTGGCCGCGTACCAGAGGCCGGACAGCACCCCGGGCACCCAGAGCCGCTGGCCGATCGCCGCGCGCGAGCTGAGGCCGAGCAGCCGCAGCAGGACCGGGTTGCCGGCGTCGGTGCGGATCGTCCCGGCCGTCAAGCCGCCGGCGATCAGGCCGCCGACCAGCACGGCGAGGCCGAGCAGCCAGCCGGGGGCGTGCGCCAGCAGCGCGGGCAGCGTGGTCGCGGCGGCCATCCAGAGCAGCCGGCGCGGCCGCCGGCGCACCAGCAACAGATCCTGCGCCACCAGCACCGGCACGCGGCGCCAGAGCGGCCGGGACCTCAGCCTGCGGCGGGCCCAATAGCGCCGCTCCACCATCTCGGTGACGAACGACGGCTCCATGCCGTACGCCGAGTCGAAGAGCGTGCCGGAGGTCTTGGCCGCCTCCAGGATCCGCTCGTTCGGGGTCGCGGCGAGCCCGCGTACCGCCAGCAGGAGGAGCGCGGTCACGACCACCGCGAGCGCTCCCGCCAGAGTGGTCACGACCGGCTCGGCGGGCCATCCGGAATCCGCGCGCGGCGCGCCCACGGCCGAGTCGACGACCAGCCCGGCCAACCCCACCGCGATCAGCAGGTACGCCGCGTTGTCCGACCACGCCGACCACCACCGGTCGGCCTGCGCGCCCAGCGCGACCAGCAGCAGCGCCCCGCCGAGCAGGGCTCCGACCAGCGGCAGCAGCGCGTCCGCGCCGGGCACCGGCCGGGCGGCGACGTGCCCGAGGACGGCCAGCCCGCCGACGGCCCCCGCGACGGCCGCGCCGAGCAGCGCCACCCAGAGCGACGGCAACAGCAGCCTGCGCCGGCTCACCGGGGCCGTGAGCAGCCAGGACGCCGCCGGACGGCTCAGCGCGAGCGGACCGAGGCGGCGCAGCGTCAGGTAGAGGCCGCCGATGATGATCAGGATCAACGAACCGCCGGCCAGCAGGGAGGCGTTCGGGGTGCCGGGCCAGACGACGGCGGCGATCTGCTTGTGCACCATGCCGCCGACGATGAGCACGAACAGCACGGCGAAGTAGACGTTGCCGAGCGTCTCGCGGCCGTCGCGGTGCGCGGACTGGGTGCGGCGCACCCAGCGCCGGATGCCCGCGACGGCGACCGGGGCGGTCACTGCGCGGCGACGGCGTGCAGGTCCGCCATGCTCACCGCGCCGGTGCCGGCCGCGGCGGCGAACGCGTCATCGTGGCTGGCCATCAGCACCGTGCCGCCGTCGGCCAGGTAGTCGCGCAGCAGCCCGGCCACCATGGCCCGGCCCTCGGGGTCGAGGCGCTGCTCGGGCTCGTCCAGGATCAGCAGCCGGCTCGGTCGCAGCAGGGACAGCGCCAGGGTGAGGCGCTGCTTCTGCCCCGACGACAAGGAGGGCGGGATGGCGTCGGCGTGCCCGGCGATGCCGAAGCGCTCCAGCGTCTCGTCCAGCCCGGCCGCCGCCGGGTCCAGGCCGTGCGCCCGGCAGACCAGCTCGGCGTGCTCGCGGGCGGTCAGGCCCGGATACCAGGTCGGGGGCTCCACGGTGGTCACCACGGCCCGCCAGAACTCCGGTGTGGACCCGGGCGGCCCGCCGAAGACCCTGATCTCACCCGCGTCGGCCCGCTGCAGGCTGGCGACGCAGCGCAGCAGGGTCGACTTGCCGATGCCGTTCTCGCCGGTCACGCAGACCCCGGCGCCCACCGGCACGGTCAGGTGGACACCCACCAGCACCGGCGTGGAGCCGTAGCTCACGGACAGGTCGCGGACCTCGATCGCGGATTGATCCACCGGGTGACGCTAGCAAACTGGGTTTACGGGCGGCGGCCGTACAGTAGCTTCACCGCCTTGACGATGCGCCGCACCTGGGCCGGGGTGCGCTCGAAGGTCATCGCGGGCAGCAGCGACGGCCCCCGGCGTACGGTGATCGACTTGGCCCGGCCGAACTCGCGCAGCCCGTCCTCGCCGTGGATGCGCCCGAAGCCGGACTCGCCGACCCCGCCGAACGGTAGGGAGCCCATCCCGACGAAGCTCAGCGTCGAGTTCACCGCGACCATGCCGGTGTGCAGCCGCCGGGCGATCCGGACCCCGTTCGCCTTGCCGAAGACCGCGCCACCCAGCCCGTACGGCAGCGCGTTGGCCAGGGTGATCGCCTCCTCGGAGTCGGCCACCTTGGTGATGGTCACGGTGGGCCCGAAGGTCTCCTCGCGGATCGCGGCGGAGTCCTCGGGCACGTCGACCAGCACGGTCGGGGCCACGTGCGGCGGCTGCACCGCGTCGGCCCCGCCCAGCAGCGCCCGGCCGCCACCGGCCAGCGCGTCGTCGATGTGCCGCCGGATGATGTCGATCTGGCCCGGCATGGTGATCGGGCCGATCTCCTCGCCGACGCGCAGCTTGCCGGCCTTGGCGACGACGGCCGCGACGAACGCGTCGTAGACCGGAGCGACCGCGTACACCCGCTCGATGCCGATGCAGGTCTGCCCGGCGTTGGTCATCGCGCCCCAGACGGCGGCCTCGGCCGCCGCCTCGACGTCCGCGTCGCCGTCCACGATGAGCGCGTCCTTGCCGCCAGCCTCAAGCAGCACCGGGGTCAGGGTCTGGGCGCAGGTGGCCATGACCTTCTTCGCGGTGGCCGTGGAACCGGTGAACGCGATCTTGCCGACCCCGGCGCCGCAGAGCGCCGCGCCGACGTCGCCGAGGCCGTGCACGGCCTGCAGGACGGGCTGCTCGGGGACGATCTCGGCGAACGTGTCGACCAGCCACTGGCCCACCGCGGGGGTGTACTCGCTGGGCTTGAGCACGACCGCGTTGCCGGCGGCCAGCGCCCCGCTGATCGGGCCCAGCGGGGTGAGGATCGGGTAGTTCCACGGGCCGATCACGCCGATCACGCCGAACGGCTGATATTCCAGGTGGCCCGAGTGCTCGGCGACCAGCAACCGGGTCCGCATCCGGCGGGGGCCGAGGACGCGCTTGGCGTTGTGGGCCGCCCAGTCGATGTGCTCGATCGCCGCGGTGGCCTCGACGATGGCGTCGGCGAGCGGCTTGCCCGTCTCCGCATGGGTGAGCGCGGCCAGCTCGTCGATCCGCTGGGCGAGCAGCGCCCGCCAGCGCAGCAGCCGGATCTTGCGGCCGTCGAAGTTGAGGCCGGCCCACCATGCGCCGGCCTCGCGGGCACGGTCGACGGCCGCCTCGACCGCCTTCTGGTCCGAGATCGGGACGCGGCCCGCCTCGACACCGGTCGCAGGGTTGGTCGAGACGAGGAAGCCGTCCTCGACCACGGGCATGCCGGGAGTACGGGTAGCCGTCATGAACGCGAGTCTAAGTCGCATTCGCCGTGCTGTGCCTCACACGTACGCTTGATTGTCGTGAGTCCTCGCCGCAACCGCCCTCGTCGTGACGCCGCGCCCACGCCACTGGGCGACGAGCGCGCCCGCAAGGGCATCGAGGGCGTCCAGCAATACCGGGACGGCGAGTGGATGGTCCGATCGATCTTCGGCGGCGCCGCTACCAAGACCTACCGCTGCCCCGGCTGCATGCAGGAGATCCGTCCGGGCGTCGCGCACATCGTGGCCTGGCCGGTCGACGACCGGGGCGACGAGAGCGACCGGCGGCACTGGCACACCGGCTGCTGGCGCGCGCGAGACAAGCGCAGCCCCGGCGTGGAGCGCTCGCGCAACGCCCCCCGGTATGGGTGAAGATGGGCGGCGTGACCAACCAGATCCGCGCCAACTCCGTCCTGCCGGCCCGGCGCGAGGACATCGACCTGCACACCGCCGACGGGCTCACCCTGGTCGGCGAGCTGGCCCGCCCGGAGTCCGGCGAGCCCGCGGCCACCCTGGTCTGCCTGCACCCGCTGCCGACCCACGGCGGCATGATGGACAGCCACGTCTTCCGCAAGGCGGCCTGGCGGCTGCCCGCGCTGGCCGGGGTCGCGGTGCTGCGCTTCAACACCCGCGGCACCAGCAGCGTCCGCGGCACCAGCGAGGGTGAGTTCTCCGCCGCCGTCGGGGAGCGCTACGACGTCGCGGCCGCGATCGAGTATGCGGAGTTCCAGGACCTGCCGAACATCTGGCTGCTCGGCTGGTCCTTCGGCACGGACCTGACGCTGATGCACGGGCTCGACCCGGCGGTCGCGGGTGCGATCCTGCTCTCCCCGCCGCTGCGCTTCTCCGCCCTGGAGCACCTGGCCGCCTGGGCGGCCGACGGCAAGCCGGTGACCGCGCTGGTGCCGGAGTTCGACGACTACCTGCGGCCCGACGAGGCTCGGACCCGGTTCGCGGCGATCCCGCAGGCCGAGGTGGTCGGCGTCCCGGGCGCCAAGCACCTCTGGGTCGGCGACGCGGAGAAGGTGCTGGACGAGATCGTGCGTCGGGTCGCTCCGGGCGTGCCGGTGCCGCTGCCGCGGACCTGGGACGGCCCGATGACCTCCGGAGACATGAACGCGTACGCGGACCGCACGGTGGCCGCCTTTTCGGACGTGCCCGTGCCCAGGCCCATGGCCGACTGAGCCAGGGGGCAACCGGGTCGCCTACGACTCGCCCTCAACTCGGCTGTCGGGCGCGGAGTAGCGTCGATCCCGGCGGCCGGGTCTGGCGGTCCGGCCGTTGCCCTGACCGTCAGCAGGGATGTGATCTATGGATGAGGCCGATTTCGGCGACCAACTGCGCCGCCTTCGCGAGGGCCGCGGGCTCTCCCTGCGGCAGCTTGCCGCCTTGACGCACCTCTCTAAGTCTTCCCTCGGCGAATGGGAGGCGGGGCCGAAGGTGCCACCGGCCAAGGTGGCCGCCTGCTTGGACGATGTACTCGGTGGCGGCGGCATCCTGGCGGAGCTGCAGGACATGGCGACACGGCCTGATTCACAGCAGGTCCTGCAGCATGAGTCCGAGCGGCTCACCGAGCGGCTGGCCGCGCTCAGGTCCGGCGACATGGTGCCCGCACTCGACGGGTCTACGAGTCGGCTGGCTGTCGACTACCTCAGCGCCCCCGGCGCTAGCCTGATGGACGAGATCAGCGACGCGCGCCGCGATGCGCTGGCCGCGATGCGGTCGCGGCGCCTGCGCGACCACCACCAGGTTCGCTACCTGATGAGCGACGTCGGCTACCTGTCCGGCATCCTCGCGTACGCGGCCCTCGACGACGGGCATCCGCGGGCCGCGCTCGCGCACACTGATGCGGCATGGGAGGCCGCGGACCGCGTCGATTCCCTCCAACTCCGGGCCTGGGTACGGGGTACCCAGTCGCTGATCCTGCGTTTCGCGCAGCGCTACCCTGAGGCCCTGGAGCGTGCGGAGGACGGTCTGCGGTACGCGACCAGCGGCACCGCGCGGGCGCGGTTGCTCGCCGGCATCGGCCAGTGCAAGGCGAACATGGGCGACGCACCCGGCGCACGGCGCGCGCTCGCCGAGGCTCAGACGTCGTTCGACGAGCGGCACGGCGTTGACGAAGTTGGCGGTCTCTACACCTTCTCCCGCGCCAAGCTCATGTACTACAGCGGGTCGGTGCTGATCTGGCTGGAGGGCGGCGCGGATGCCCGCGAGGCACGCGCACAGGCGCATGCGGCCATTGCCCTGTGGCGGCACGCTCCGGACCGGTCTGTCGCCGATGAGGCCCTTGCGCACGTCTACGCGGCGACCGGCTCTCTCCAGGTCCGAGACCTGGAGGAGGCCGCGGCAGATCTGGAGCCGATCCTGTCCCTGCCTGCGGAGAGCCGCGTCTCGTGGATCACGAAGCGGATGGACCGGATCGTCGACCTGCTCACCGAGCCGCCATTCGACTCGGATCCGCTGGCCAGGGACTTGCTCGACCGGATCAAGGCCTAACGGCGGGCGCTCACCCGCTGCTGTCCGTGATTGCGCTGCCAGGTGTTTGCGGACACCCGAAGCCTTCACCGCTCGTGATCGTCCGGCCACGATCGTGGGTAGGAGGTGGTGGACCGCTCGGCCCGTGAGGGCTCCCCATTTGTCGGCCCGCCATCTCTCCCGACGAGGGAGGCGCGATGAGAGCGCGCATGAGAGCGCGATGCCACGCCGGGCATGGGCCGCGGCGGCTCTGGTATTCCCCGCGGACGGTGGTCTGTCGGTGCGGGATCGGGGTGTGGCCCTGCTACGTCGTCCAGATGCTCGACTGTCAACGGCGGATGCAGCCGCGACTGGTTGAGAACGACTGGCCGGCCCGGTCGCCGGGTTCGGCCGTCCGCCTACCGCGGATGGTCGCGCCAGCCGCTCGGCCGCTGCTCACCCCCGGACAGGCTCACCGGTCCAGAGGGCGGACCTGATGAGCGCGCCAGAAGACTACGAAATCCGTGACCGACCAGAGGAGTCGCTATGACCAATACCGCGAATGTCAGCACGCCGGAGCCCACCGGATCGGCGCCGGTTCCGCTCGCTGGGATCGAGGAGATCGTCGGTCTGCTGGTCAAAATCAGCGGAGACCGCGTGCGGGAACTCACCTTCCGCAGCGACTTTCCCACGCCGGCGGCCGAGCTTGCCCAGGGCGACATCTGGCTCCGCGACGACGTCGAAGCATGGATCAACGAACATGGCGACGCGCTGGCGGACTTGCTCCGACAAACCCGATGAACTGACCTAATACGACCGCCTTGCAACACGACAGCCGCCGCCTTCTCGGACGTCCCGGTCCCAAGCCGCTGATGGACTGAACGTGGTCTTGCGAGGTCTTCAGCCCGGCGCTCCCGCAACGGCCCGGCCCGGCAACCCGGCAGGGCCGGTGTCACGCGACCTAGCGTTCGCTTGTTGCCGGGGACCGGCCCGGATCTTGTGGCGGGACGGTCCGCTCCGCACCCACCCGCAACAATGTCGATCCAGGGTCCGCGACCAGCCGGGGATCTTGTGGCGGTGCGGTCGGCTCCGCACCCGTGCGCATCCATGTTGTTCCAGGGGCGGCGACCCGCCGCGGATCTTGTGGCGGTGCGGTCGGCTCCGCACCCGTGCGCATCCATGTTGTTCCAGGGTCGGCGACCCGCCGCAGATCTTGTAGCGACACGGTCCGCTCCGCACCCGTGCGCATCCATGTTGATCCAGGGTCGGCGAGACGGCCGGGATCTCGGACAGTCCGGGGCCGGCTCGGCACCGCCAGGTCACCACATCGACCCAACGCCGAGTGACCCAGACTCAGCCGAAGAATCCCTGCCCGAAATGCCCGACATAGCGCCCATTGTCCGGGCCGCTTCACAGTGGGCCCAGCCGATCATGCGATCCCTGACCGCGTATGCGGACCGGACGGCCGCCGCCTTCCCGGACGTCCCGGTCCCAAGCCGCTGATGGACTGAACGAGGTCTTCAGCCCGGCGCTCCCGCAACGGCCCGGCGCGGCAATCCGGCCGGGCCGGTGTCACGCGACTTACCGCGCCCGTACCGGAATAGGATTATTTGTCTTCCATGCTGGGGTAGACGACCTCGCGGGCGATCAGCTGGATCGCCGCCACCATCGGGATGGCGACCAGCGCGCCGATCACGCCGAACAGGCCCACGCCGAGCAGCGCCGCGGTCACCGCGGCCACGTCGCTGACCTTCACCGAGCGGCGCATCACGTTCGGGTAGATCAGGTAGTTCTCGATCTGCTGGTAGATCAGGAAGAAGACGATGCAGGCGATGCCTGTCCCCAGCGAGTCGGCCAGCCCGACCAGGCTGACGATGACCGCGCCGAGGGTCGCGCCGATCTGCGGGATCAGGTCGCAGACGGCTACCACGACCGCCAGCGCGAATGGATAGGCCAGCCCGACCACCACCGCGAACACCCAGGTGCAGACGCCGGCCAGCACGGCGATCGCGATCGCGCCGACCATGTACGCGCCGACCTTGCCGAGGATCTCGTCGGTGAGCAGCCGGACCCGCTGCCGCCGGGACCGGGGGACCAGGGCGTACCCGTTCTCCTTGATCCGGTCGAAGGCCGCCAGGAAGTAGATGACCAGCACGATCACGGTCAGCACGTTGAAGATCGTGCCGAAGACCAGCTTCGCGCCGCCGACCACGCCGCCCAGCGCGTTGGTGACCGTGCCCGCGTCCAGCGCGCTCTGCACCTTGTTCAGGATGTCGTAGCGCTGGACCAGATCGCGGACGGCCTCGTTGCGCTGCAGGCTCTCGATGTAGCCCGGCACGTTCTCGATGAGCTGGCCGGTCTGGGTGACCAGCGGCGGCACCAGTGCGAGCACGCCACCGCAGAGCAGCAGCACGACAACCAGCGCGATGACCGTGACGGCCAGGCCGCGGGGCAGACCCCAGCTGCGCAGCCGGGTGACGGCGGGGTTCAGGCCGATCGCCAGGAACATCGCGACGAAGATGAGCACCAGGATCGATGCCGCGTTGCGCAGGCCGAGGAAGATCCCGTACGCCGTCAGCAGGCCCAGCCCGCCGAGCAGCCCGACCAGGAAGGGGTTGCGCCTGTTCAGCCGGGGGCCGGGGGCGCCGAACTGCCGGTCGCGGTGGGGGTCGTCGTCGATGGGTGGCTCGGCGGCAGGGGGTGCCGGAGCCGGAGCCGGGTCGTCGGTCTCGGCCGGGCGGGGCTCGTCGGCCGTCACCGGGCACCTCCACAGGGACGCGGGAGGCCGGGCAGCGGTGGACAACCGGTGCGGCGACCGGACTTCCCGGCGCGCAATGTATCGGTACGGGCCAACACCCGCCACCCGACGGCGGCGCCGACCCGGCTACCGACCGGCCGGGCGGGCGGTCACCTTGGCCGAGGCGGTGACCTTGGCCGGCGGTGCTGCGCCCCTGTCGGTCTTGTCGTCCTGCTCGTTCGCCGCGGGCGGCTCCGGCGCGGTGTGCTGGCCGGCCGCGGTGTGCTGGCCGGCCGCGGTGTGCTGGCCGGCCGCGGTGTGCTGGCCGGCCGCGGTGTGCTGGCCGGCCGAGGTCACCGGGGATGCGGTCTGCGGTGCGACAGCGGCCTGCCCGGTCGCGACGACGGGAGCAGACGCGGCGGGTGCGACGGGTGCGGCGGGCGCGGCCGGGGCGGGCGCGGCCGGCAGCGGGTCGAGGTCGTCGTCCTCGTCGTCCTCGTCGTTCGGGGAGGCCGCGGCCGCGAGCACGGCGGCGGACGCCAGCTCGGCGACGCGCTTGGCCTCCCGCTGCACCTGGCGGCGCACCTCGGTGGCGCGGCGCTCGGCGGCCTCGCCGGCCCGCTTGGCCTCCTCGACGTGCACCAGCTCGCGCTCGAGCTCCTTCTTGACCTCGGCTAGGCGCTGCTGGATCCGCTGCGCCTCCTGCTCGGCCACCCGGGCCTGCTCGCCGGCGTCGGTGGCCTTCTTCTCCGACTCGGCCACCTTGGCCTGGGCGGCCGTCAGCTCCCGGCCGGCCGCGGCGATCTTGTGCTGCTGGCCGTCGATCTCCTTGCGGATCGCGGTGGCCTGCTCGTCGGAGCGGCGCAGGACCTCCTCGGCATATTTGTCGGCCTCGCGGCGCAGGTCGGCGCACTGCTTCTCGGCGCTGGCCCGCATCTCGGTGAGCTCCTGGGTGAGCTGCTGGCGGCGCTGGCCGACCTCGCGGTCGGTGCCGGCCTTCAGCTCGGCGCGCTCGCGGTCGGCGTCGGCGCGCTGCTTGGCCACGTCCTGCTGGGTCTTGTCGCGCAGGGCCTTGATCTCCTGGTCGGCCTGCATCCGGGTGGACTTGACGTAGCCCTCGACCTCGGCGCGCTGCTGCTGGACCGCCTGCGTGGTGCGCTCGGTGAGCTGCTGGGCCTCGGCGCGGGCCCGGGCGAGGGTGGACTCGGCCTCGGCGCGCAGCTGCTCGGCGGCCTGGCGGCTGCTCGCGACGGCCTTCTCGGCGGCGGTGCGCCGGCCGGCGTCGGCCTTCTCCTCCTCGGCCCGGCGGGCGGCCAGGGCGATCTCGAAATCCCGGATGCCGTCGTGCGCGTGCGCCTCGGACTCGGCGCGGATCCGCTCCGCCTCGGCGAGTCGGGCGGCGATGTCCTCGGTCGCGGAATTCTTGATGTCGGTGGCGACCTCCTGGGCCTTGGCGAGGATCTCCTCCACCTTCGGGCCGAGGTGGCGGAAGGAGACCTCGCTGGGCCCGGGCTGGCGGCGGGACTGGGCGGCCTCCTGCTGAAGCCGGTCGATCTGCCCGGCCATCGCCTGAATCTGCGAATATGCCTGCTCCCGCTCGCTGGCGAGGGCGGCGATCTCGTTCTCGGCCCGGGCTACGTAGCGTTCGACCTGCTTCTTTTCGTAACCCCGCAGGGCGGTCTCGAAGCTGGGCTCGGAGGCTGCGTCTCCACCGAGACCGAAGATTTCCCCGCCGTGCGACATGCTTTCCATCCTCACATACGCATCATCCCGTGACATGTCGTTACACACCGACCTGGTGGGACTAGGCGTCTGGTTGCGGTTTGTCTGTACTTCAGGCTACTTGCGGAAACAAGCGGGCCGTACCGGAGGACTCCGGTACGGCCCGCAGACGTCTCGCAAATAGCCGACCCGGTCCTTCAACCGTGGCGCACACCGAAGGGTGGCGCAACCGGGGGCCGAGTGGCGAACAACTCAGCTTGTCTTGGCAACCGCCTCGGGCTTGCCGTTGTCGCCGGCCTCGGCCGGGCGCTGCGCCGGGGCGTCGGCCTTGGCCTCGGCCTGCTTGACGACCTCGGCCGCCTTCGCCGCCGCGCCGACCGTCGGCACCAGGCCGGACAGGCCGGAGAGCATCTGGCCGAGCTGGTTGGTGACGGCGTCCTTCTGCCGGGTGAGGTCGTCGACCTCGCGCTTGGCGGCCTGCGTGGTGAGCTCGGCCTCGGTGCGTGCCTCGCTGAGCAGCCGCTGCGACTCGGAGCGCGCCTCGGTGACGGTCTTTTCCGCCAGGGCGCGGGCCTTCTCGACCGTCTCGACGGCGTTGCGCTCGGACTCGACCCGGCGGCTCTCGGCGCGCTGCGAGATCTCCCGGGCGCGGTCCTCGGCGGCGCGGGCCCGCTCCTCGGCCTCGGACACCATCTTCTGGGTGGCGCTGACCTGGGCGGCGTGCCGCTGCGATTCCTCGCGCTCGCTCTTCTCCCGGCGCTCGGCGGTCTCCAGCGCGAGGGCCTGCAGGTCCTTGTCGCGCTTGTCGCGGGCGTCGGTGAGCATCTTGGTGGCCTCGGCGCGCTTCTCCTCGGCCTCGCGGGCCGCCTTCGCGCGCAGCTGGGTGATCTCGCGCTCGGCGGTGGCGCGCAGCGAGGCGACCTCGCGCTCGACGGTCGACTTGAGCTCGGCGACCTCGTGCGCGGTGACGGTGCGCAGCTGCTTGGTCTCGCGGTCGGCGTCGGAGCGCAGCGTGTCCGCCTCGCGCCGGGCCTGCACCCGGTTTTCCGCGGACTCGCGCTCGGCCTGCGTGCGGACCTGCCCCGCCTCACGCTCGGCGGTCGCCTTCATCGCGGCGGCCTCGGCGCGGGCCTTGTCGGTGATCTCGCGTGCCTCGAGCCGCGCCGCGGAGAGGATGCCCTCGGACTCCCGCTTGGCCTCGCTGCGGTGGTCGTTCGCCTGCTCCTCGGCCAGCCGCAGGATCTGCTCGACCCGGGTGCCCAGCCCGGAGAGGGTCGGCCGGTTGTTCTCCTCGAGGAGCTTGTTGCTGTCGGCTAGCTTTTGCTCGAGGGCGCTGAGCCGCTGCTCAGCCTGGCGCAGCCGGCGCTGCGCGTCGTTCATCCGCTGCTCGGCCTCGCCGCGGGCCTGTTCCGACTGGTTCAGGGCGGCGATGAGGCGGCCGAGGTGGGCGTCCACCTGTCCGCGGTCGTATCCACGCAGGACAACGGTGAAGTCGTGCTGCGAATTTGCGGTCTCGAAGAACGCGAGATTGGCATCCTGCTGCTGGGGCATTGGGACATACTGGCAGACCCCCCAGGGGGCGACGCAAGACCGTACGGGCCGGGTATTCCGCCCCGAGATCAGCTTCGGCCCGCCCGCCGAGGCTCGATGTCGGCCGTTCGGGTGGCATCGAAGCCCGCATGCCTGCGCAGCGTTGTCGCGTCGCTACCTGCTGTGCCGTGCCGAAGTGGAAGATCGTCTCACAGGGTGACCCCCGCCGCCGGGTGATGGACACGATCCTGCCAGGCCACAGCGTTGCCGTCAGGATGTTTCACCCGCAAGGCTGACGAATCAGGCAGGTTGGACTAACTCCACCAGAACGCCGCCGGCGTCCTTCGGGTGCACGAAGTTGATCCGCGATCCGGCGGTGCCGCGCCGCGGCTCCTCGTACAGCAGCCGTAGACCGCGGGCGCGTAAAGCGGCACTGCTCGCCTCGATGTCGGCCACGGTGTAGGCGAGCTGCTGCAGGCCCGGGCCGCTGCGGTCGAGGAACTTCGCGATCGCGGAGTCCGGGCGCAGCGGGGCGAGGAGCTGGATCCGGGCGCCGGTGCCGTCGTCGCCGGCGGCGAGCATCGCCTCGCGGACCCCCTGCTCGGCATTCGTCTCCTGGTGCACGCACCGCATCCCGAAGGCCTGGGCGTAGAAGGCGATCGCTTCGTCCAGGTCGGCGACGGCGATCCCGACGTGATCGACGCGCAGCAGGCCGACGCTCGGCAGGGAATCCATGCTGGAGAGTGTGACATCCTCGATCTCCGCCCGGGCCGGGAACGTACTAGGCTGTCTTAACCATCGTTCAGGCCTTGAGAAAGTGAAGCTCCCGTGACCAGCTCGGTGATCATCAGTGGCGCCCGTACGCCCATGGGCCGCCTCCTCGGCAACCTCAAGAACGTGCCGGCCACCGCCCTCGGCGGGTATGCGATCGCGGCCGCCCTCGAACGCTCCGGGGTGGCACCCGCCCAGGTGCAGTACGTGATCATGGGCCAGGTGCTGCAGGCCGGCACCGGTCAGATCACCGCCCGGCAGGCCGCCGTGGCCGCGGGCATCCCGATGACCACGCCCGCCGTGACGGTCAACAAGGTGTGCCTGTCCGGCCTCGACGCGATCGCGCTCGCCGACCAGCTCATCCGGGCCGGCGAGTTCGAGATCGTGGTGGCCGGCGGCATGGAGTCGATGACCAACGCGCCGCACCTGCTGATGGGCCAGCGCCAGGGCCAGAAGTACGGCGACATCCTGGTCCGCGACCACACCGCCTTCGACGGGCTGATGGATCCGTGGGACGGCGTCTCGATGGGCGAGTCCACCGAGCGCAGCGGCGCCGGCCTGGGCATCACCCGCGCCGAGCAGGACGCCTTCGCCGCGCTGAGCCACCAGCGGGCCGCCGCCGCCCAGCGCGACGGCCGCTTCGCCGAGGAGATCGTCCCGGTCAAGGCCGGCCTGCGCGGGGTCGACAAGCTGATCGACACCGACGAGGGCGTGCGCCCCGACGCCACCGCCGAGTCGCTCGGCGCGCTGCGCCCCGCGTTCGCCCAGGACGGCACGATCACCGCCGGCAGCGCCTCGCCGATCTCCGACGGCGCCGCGGCGGTCGTGGTGATGAGCCGGGCCAAGGCCGAGGAGCTGGGCCTGACCTGGCTCGCCGAGATCGGCGCGCACGGCAACGTGGCCGGCCCGGACAGCTCGCTGCAGGCCCAGCCCGCCAACGCGATCAGGCACGCGCTCGGCAAGGCCGGCCGGACGGTCGCCGATCTCGACCTGATCGAGATGAACGAGGCGTTCGCCCAGGTCGTGCTCCACTCGATGCGCGAGCTCAAGGTCGGCGAGGAGATCGTCAACGTCAACGGCGGCGCGATCGCCCTCGGCCACCCGATCGGCATGTCCGGCGCCCGGCTGGTGCTCACGCTCGCGATGGAGCTCAAGCGGCGGGGCGGCGGCCTCGGCGCGGCCGCGCTGTGCGGTGGCGGCGGCCAGGGCGACGCGCTGCTCATCACGGTGCCCACAAGCTGATCGTGGGGGACGATGGCAGGGTGACCAGAGACGTGCCCACCCTCGTGGCCCGGGCCCGCGAGGGTGACGCCCGCTCGGTCGCGCGCCTGATCAGCCTGGTGGAGAACGGCGACCCCAGGCTGCCGGAGGTGGCGGCCGCGCTGGCGCCGTACGCGGGCCGGTCCCAGGTCGTCGGCCTGACCGGCGCGCCCGGGGTGGGCAAGTCCACCACCACCAACGAGCTGGTCCGCTCGCTGCGCGCGGCCGGGCGCCGGGTCGGCGTGCTCGCCGTGGACCCGTCCAGCCCGTTCACCGGCGGCGCGATCCTCGGCGACCGGATCCGGATGCAGGACCACACCACCGACCCCGGGGTCTACATCCGCTCGATGTCCAGCCGCGGGCAGCTCGGCGGGCTGGCCGCGGCCACCCCGCAGGCGGTCCGCGTGCTCGAGGGCGCCGGCTGCGACGTCGTGCTGGTCGAGACCGTCGGCGTCGGCCAGGCCGAGGTGGAGATCGCCTCGCTGGCGGACACCACGCTGGTGCTGCTCGCGCCCGGGATGGGCGACGCGATCCAGGCGGTCAAGGCCGGCATCCTGGAGATCGCCGACGTCTTCGTGGTCAACAAGGCGGACCGGCCGGGCGCCGACGCCACCTACCGCGACATCCAGGGCATGCTCTCGCTCGGCGAGCGCACCCCGGGGGGCTGGCGGCCGCAGGTCGTGCGGGCGGTGGCGGTCAAGGGCGAGGGCATCGACGAGGTGGTCGCGGCGATCGAGAAGCACCGCGCCTGGCTGGAGTCCGCGGGCCGGTTGCAGGCCCGGCGCGAGGCCCGGGCGGCGGCGGAGGTCGAGGCGATCGCGCTGGGCACGCTCCGGGCCCGGCTGGGCTCGCTGCGCGAGGGTACGGCGCTGAGCGAGCTCGCCGCCCGGGTCGCCGCGGGCCGGCTGGACCCGTACGCCGCCGCCGAGGATCTGATCAAAGACCTCTAGCCGAACTCGGCGAGCGTCTCCGCGATCAGGCTCTCGTTCCAGCTGAACCGCCCGGTCGCCAGGTCGTCGACCAGCGCCCGCAGCCAGGTCAGCTCGGCCCGCAGCAGCGCGGTGCGGTATTCGTCCTCGATCAGGAACAACCGGGGCAGGCCCGGCGGCGCCTGCTGCTCGATGAGCGTCAGCTTCTCCGTCAGCGCCGCCGTCCGGCGCTCCAGCAGCGTGCGCACCTCGGCCGGCTGCAGGATCGGCAGGAACGCCAGCGCGACCGGGAACTCGGGGAACTCCCGGGCCGGGGCCGGCAGCATGGCGGTGAGCCAGCGGCGCAGGGTCGCCGCGCCCTCCTCGGTGATCTCGTAGACGGTCCGCTCCGGCCGCCCGGCCTCGCGCGCGGTGCCGCCGGGCCGGGCCAGCCCGTCCCGGACCAGGCGGTCCAGGGCCTGGTAGACGCTGTTGCGCTGGGCCACGTTGACCAGCTGGTCCTGGCCGCGCTCCTTGATCATCTGCTGCATCCGGTACGGGTGCATCGGCGCCTCCGTCAGCAGCGCGAGCAGCACCATCGCCAGCGTGGACCGGCGCGGCTCCGCAGACGTCATGGCCTCAGCCTAGGGGTTTCTCAGGGTTGCCCTCCGATAGTCATGGCATGCATAGTCATAGAATGACTAAGATCGCAATCATCGCGGGTGGCGGCATCGCCGGCACCATCGCCGCCATCGCCCTGCACGACGCCGGGTTCGCCCCGGTGATCCACGAGGCCCACGACCGGGGGGCCGACGAGCGCGGCGCGTTCGTCACCGTCGCCGTGAACGGCCTGGCCGCCCTGCGCACGCTCGGCCTCGACCCGGCCCTGGTCTTCGCCGCCGGTTTCCCGACGCCGACCATGGCGTTGCGCAACTCCGCGGGCCGGGAGCTGGCCCGGCTGCCGCTGGGCGGCCCGGACCCGGACGGCACGACCACCACGACGATCCGGCGCGCCGAGCTCTACCTGGCGCTGCGCCGCGAGGCCGAGCACCGCGGCATCCCGCTGGCGTACGGCAAGCGGCTCACCGGCATCACCCGGTCGCCCGCCGGCGTCACCGCCCGGTTCGCCGACGGCAGCACGGCCGGCGGTGACCTGCTGGTGGGCGCGGACGGCCTGCACTCGCGTACCCGGACGGCCCTGGACCCGGTGGCGCCCGCGCCGCGCTACCTCGGTCTGCTCAACGCGGGCGGCTTCACGACCGGGCCGGTCGCGGCGGCGCTGCGACCCGAGCGCGGTGTCATGCAGATGGCGTTCGGGCGGCGGGCGTTCTTCGGCTGGGCCACGGCGCCCGACGACTCGGTGTGGTGGTTCGCCAATCCGCCGCGCCGGCACCCCGCCGAGGCGGACGAGTGGACCCCCGCGAGCTGGCGGGCGGAGTTGCTGGAGCTGTTCGCCGGCGACACGGTGCCGGCGGCCGAGCTGATCGGGGCCACCGACGAGATCGTCGGCCCGTGGAACACCTGGGACCTGCCGCGGGTGCCGGTCTGGCGCGACGACCGCACGATCCTGATCGGCGACGCCGCGCACGCCGTGTCGCCGTCCTCGGGCCAGGGCGCGTCGATGGCCATCGAGGACGCCGTCACCCTGGGCCGCTGCCTGCGGGCCCGCTCGGACATCGCGGGGGCGCTGGCCGACTACGAGGGGCTGCGCCGCGGCCGGGTCGAGAAGGTCGTCGCGTACGGGCGGCGCAGCGGCAGCACCAAGACCGCGGGACCGGTCGGTGCCGCCTTCCGGGACGCCCTGATGCCGCTGGTCATGCGCCTGCTCTACCGCAAGGGCGACCCGCAGGCCTGGATCACCTCGCATCGGATCGGCTGATTCGCTCATGCGACCGCCGATATGGCGATGTATACGGCAAGGGGGCCCGTCGCGAGCTCGTCGGCGGTGACCTTCGGTAGCGAGATATATCCATTGAGTTTCAGCTGCGATCAGTAGGTTACGCAGCGCCGATGCCTGGTAACCTTGCCGCCCTCTGCCCGGGAGGAAGTCGCGATGCGCACGAAGATGTTCGCTCTGGTCGCCGTTGGTGTGGTCACCCTCGGTGTCACCGCCGCCTGCACCGAGGACAACGGCGAGACCGGCGGTGCCGGCACCAGCACGCGCACCGGCACCGGCAGCGGCAAGGTCGGCGTGATCCTGCCGGACACCACCAGCTCGCAGCGCTGGGGCACCGACGACCCCAAGTTCCTGAAGGCGGCCTTCGACGCGGCGGAGGTCCCCCTGGACATCCAGAACGCGCAGGGCGACAAGGCGAAGTTCGCGCAGATCGCCGACGGCATGATCGCCAGCGGCGTGAAGGTCCTGATGACCGCCAACCTCGACCCCCAGGTCGGCAGGGACGTGCTCAAGAAGGCCAAGGCCGCCGGCATCAAGACCATCGACTACGACCGGCTGACGCTCAACGGCGGCGCTGACTACTACGTCAGCTTCGACAACGTCAAGGTCGGCCAGTTGCAGGCCCAAGGCCTGATCAAGTGCCTGAACCAGCAGGACGCCGAGCTGCCGATGGTGGCCAACCTGAACGGCTCGCCGACCGACAACAACGCGACCCTGTTCCAGCGGGGATATGACGGGGAACTGCAGAAAAAGTACGACGACGGCTCGTTCCTCAAGGGCCCGGACCAGTCGGTCGCCGAGTGGGACAACAAGGAGGCCAAAACCGTCTTCACGGAGATGTGGCGGCTGACCGACAAGAAGATCCGCGGCGTACTGGCGGCCAACGACGGCCTGGGCAACGCGGCGATCGAGGTCCTCAAGCAGGACAAGATGAACGGCAAGGTCCCGGTGACCGGGCAGGACGCCACGGTCCAGGGCCTGCAGAACATCCTCGCCGGTGACCAGTGCATGACGGTGTACAAGCCGATCAAGCTGGAAGCCGATGCGGCGGCCAAACTGGCCATCCAGCTGTACAAGGGCGAAACGCCGAAGCTGGGGCCGGCAGAGCAGGTGAAGGACCCCGAGTCGGGCTCCACCATCCCGGCGAAGCTCCTGGTGCCGATCGCCATCGACAAGAAGCGCGTCAACGAGGTCATCACGAGCGGCTTCGTCGAGAAGAAGGCGGTCTGCACGGGTCGTTTCGAAGCGCTGTGCCGCTCCAACGGCATCAAGTAGCGCTGTCGGCCGGCTGGCGAGTCAGCCGGCCGGCCCACCGGTCGATCGCGACGAACAGCAGGCCCAGGATCCAGAACGCGACTGCGAAGACGGCGGTGCTGACGGCGACGCCGTCGTAACCCAGCTCGTTCACGTCGATGAACGGGTACGGGTACCTGTCCACGACGAGCCCTCGGACCAGCGCGAACGCCAGGTAGCCCAGCGGGAACGCCAGCCAGTAGAGGGCGTAGCGCCAGCGGAACCGGCTGCGCTCGTCGAACAGCAGCCAGTCCAGGACCGCGAGCAGCGGCACCACGGTGTGCAGCAACTGGTTGCCGATCGCGTCCGGCAGGGCGCGTTCCACCGGGGCCATCGCGAAGCCGCTCGCCTGGTTGGTGAGCACCAGGTGGTAGACCAGCCCGGTGATCGCCACGTAGAGGGTGACCGCGCCCTTGAGCGCCGGCGGGGTGGCCCGGCCGCGGAACGCCGCCCAGGCCGCGAAGAGCCCGTACCCGAGGTTGCTCTGGATGGTGAAGAACGGCAGCAGGCCGGTGATGGTCGCGGGCCCGGCTGCGGTGAGCGCCACGCCGGCGAGCACCGCGACCACGGCGAACAGCCGAATGATCTTCATCGAGACAAGGTAATGCCCGGCGGCGCTCGTGGCACCGCCGGGCATCAAACTCAGCGGCTGCTTTAGCAGGCCGCATCCGTGCCGGCCACGTTGACCGCGGTCCATGCCTTCTGTACGGCCTTGTACTCGGTGCCGCACTTGCCGTACAGGTCGGTCGCCGCGGAGAGGGTGTAGCCGCGGGCGGCCTGGTAGTTGGTGCTCGAGGTGAAGTACGTGCTCAGCGCCCGGTACCAGATGGCGGCGGCCTTGGCGCGGCCGATGCCGGTCACCGCGGTGGCCGAGCCACACAGCGGCGAGGTGCCGTACGAGGTGGCGCCGCTGCCCTCGGCCAGGTCGAAGAAGAAGTGGTTGCCGACGCCGGAGGAGTAGTGCACGTTGACGTTCTTCGTGGTGCTCGACCAGCAGCCGTGCGACGAGCCGTCCAGCGTCGGGTTGTACATGTAGCGCAGCGGCGTACCGTTGCCGTTGATGTTGATCTTCTCGCCGATCTGGTAGTCACCCGCGTCGCTGGTGTTGGCGGCGTAGAACTCGACCATCGTGCCGAAGATGTCGGAGGTGGCCTCGTTCAGGCCGCCGGACTCGCCGGCGTAGGTCAGGTTGGCGGTGCGCTCGGTGACGCCGTGCGACATCTCGTGGCCGGCCACGTCCAGCGAGACCAGTGGGCGGGCGTTGCCGCTGCCGTCGCCGTAGGTCATCGACGAGCCGTCCCAGAACGCGTTGACGTACGCGCTGCCGTAGTGCACCTTCGACGGCACGCCGGTGCCGTTGTTGAAGATGCCCTTCCGGCCGAAGGTGGTGTTGTAGTAGTCGTAGGTCTTCGCGGCGCCGTAGTGCGCGTCCACCGCGGCCGACTGCCGGTTGGAGGTGGCGCCGGTGCCCCAGACGTTGTCCGCGTCGGTGAACAGCGTGCAGGTGCCCGAGGTCTTGTTGTTCATGTCGCAGGTGGTGCCGTTGCCGTGCGCGGCGTCCTTGAGGCTGAAGCTCGTGGTGGAGACCTGGGTCGTGGTGATCGACACGGCGCCGGAGTAGACGCTGTTGCCGGTGGCCGTCTCGACGGTGTCCCAGGTACTGAGCACCGCGCCGGTGTTCGCGTCGGTGACGACGTGCAGCCTCGACGGCGTCTGGCCGTCCTTGCCGAAGCCCTCGACGACGGTCTCGTAGGCCAGCGTGCCGGTGCCGGCGGTGGCGTCGACGACCAGCTCGGGCGTTCCCACGGTGCCGACGGTGCCGACGAAGTGCGCCTTGGCGGTCGCGCTCGCTGCCGAGGCGGCCCGCTTGGGTGTGGTGCTCAGCGTCAGCGGGGCGTCGAGGCCGACCGAGGCCTGCCGGAACGCGCCCTCCTTGGTGCCGTGCAGGACGAAGTCGCCGCCGAGCACCCGCAGACCCTCGTACGTGCGGGTGTAGCGCACGTGCGCCGTACCGTCGGCGTCCTTGGCCGTCGCCTTGATCGCGAAGGCGTCTCCGCTGCCGGCCTTGACGGCGGCGCGGTGTGCGGACGGGGAGAGCGGGTCGGCCGCGGCGGCGGCGGTGGCGCCGGTGCCCGCCAGCAGCAGACTGCCCATGAGCACCGAGGTGCCGACAGCAGCGAGGGAACGTTTCACGGGGACTCCAGAACGGTTGGGGAAACCGTGGCGGTAGCCACCCATGTAGATCTACAGATTCTTGATCATCCTGTGCACATGCTGAAAACGTCATAGCTTTCGTGAGAGAGTCCCGCCCGGGCCCTTAGTGATCGTTCAGCTTTGCGCCTACGATGAGCGGATGGACGCAGCCGACATTGCCGCCGGCCGGGAGCGCTGGCAGCGGCGCTACGACGCAGCCCGCAAGCGGGACGCAGACTTCACGACGCTGTCCGGGATGTCCGTCGAGCCCGTGTACGGGCCCGCCGACGGCGCCGGCTACCCGGACTTCGAGCGGATCGGCTGGCCCGGCGAGTTCCCGTACACCAGGGGCCTGTATCCCACCGGCTATCGCGGACGCACCTGGACCATCCGCCAGTTCGCGGGGTTCGGCAACGCGCAGCAGACCAACGAGCGATACAAGATGATCCTCGCCGCCGGCGGCGGCGGGCTGAGCGTGGCGTTCGACATGCCGACGCTGATGGGCCGCGACTCCGACGAGCCGGAGTCGCTCGGCGAGGTCGGCCACTGCGGCGTGGCGATCGACTCGGCCGCCGACATGGAGGTGCTCTTCGACGGCATCGACCTGCAGCAGACCACCACGAGCATGACCATCTCCGGCCCGGCCGTGCCGATCTTCGTGATGTATCTGGTCGCCGCGGAGCGCCAGGGTGCCGACATCGGCAAGCTCGACGGCACCCTGCAGACCGACATCTTCAAGGAATACATCGCGCAGAAGGAGTGGCTCTTCGCCCCCGAGCCGCACCTGCGCCTGATCGGCGACCTGATGGAGTACTGCCACGCCGAGATCCCCAAGTACAAGCCGCTCAGCGTCTCCGGCTACCACATCCGCGAGGCCGGCTCGACCGCCGCGCAGGAGCTGGCATACACGCTGGCCGACGGCTTCGGCTACGTCGAGCTGGGCCTGTCCCGCGGGCTCGACGTCAACACCTTCGCGCCCGGGCTGAGCTTCTTCTTCGACGCGCACGTCGACTTCTTCGAGGAGATCGCCAAGTTCCGCGCCGCCCGCCGGATCTGGGCCCGGCACCTGCGCGACGACTACGGCGCGACCAGCGAAAAGGCGCTCTGGCTCAAGTTCCACACGCAGACCGCGGGGGTCTCGCTGACCGCGCAGCAGCCGGTCAACAACGTGGTGCGCACGGCCGTGGAGGCGCTCGCCGCGATCCTCGGCGGCACCAACTCGCTGCACACCAATGCCCTCGACGAGACCCTGGCGCTGCCCACTGACTCCTCCGCCGAGATCGCCCTGCGCACCCAGCAGGTGCTGATGGAGGAGACCGGGGTGACCAACGTGGCCGACCCGCTCGGCGGCTCCTGGCTCGTCGAGGCGCTCACCGACCGCATCGAGGCGGAGGTCGAGGAGATCTTCACCCGCATCCGCGCGCTGGGCGAGGACGGCAGCATGACCGCCGGCATCCTGCGCGGCATCGAGGACGGCTGGTTCACCGCCCACATCGCCGAGGCCGCGTTCGTCTACCAGCAGGCCCTGGAGAAGGGCGAGAAGCGGATCGTCGGGGTCAACGTGCACACCGGCACGGTCGCCAAGGACCTGGAGATCCTCCGGGTCTCGCACGAGGTCGAGACCGTGCAGAAGCGCGAGCTGGCCGCTCGCAAGGCCCACCGCGATCCGGTACGGACCCAGCAGGCGCTCGCGCGGCTCGTGGAGGTGTCCCGGACCACGGATAACATGATCCCCGCGATGCTCGACGCGGCCCGGGCCGAGGCCACCCTGGGCGAGATCTGCGAGGCGCTCAAGGGGGAGTGGGGCAGCTACCGCGAGCCGGCCCGCTTCTAGCCCTGTGACGTCCGATATGACCAGCCCGGCGGCGACGCGGAGAGTCCGGCGCGCGTGCGAGACTAGGTAACCATGAGCGACCCACGGACCACTCCGTCGATCTTCACCCGCGGCGCGGTCGATCTCGGTGCACTGCGCCCCGCGAGCACGCCCGCGCCCGCGGGCCCCGCCGGGCCGACCGCGAGCCCTGCCGCCAACCCCCTGCCGGGCGGAGCGCCGCCCGCGGTCATCGACGTGACCGAAGCGAACTTCCAGGCGAGCGTGCTCGAACGATCCATGGCCACCCCGGTGATCCTGGACTTCTGGGCCGAATGGTGCGAGCCGTGCAAGCAGCTCTCCCCGGTGCTGGAAAAGCTCGCGGCCGAGGGCGGCGGCAGCTGGGTGCTCGGCAAGATCGACGTGGACGCCAACCCGCGGCTCGCCCAGGCGCTGCGCGTGCAGGGCATCCCGATGGTGATCGCGGTCGTCGGCGGCCAGCTCGTCGAGGGCTTCACCGGCGTCCTGCCGGAGGCCCAGATCAGGCAGTACATCGACGCGGTGCTCAAGGCCGGCGGCATCGAGGTCGCCGCCCCCGAGGACCCGCGGCTCGACGCGGCCGACGACGCCATGATGACCGGCGACCTGGACGCGGCCGAGACGGCGTACAAGAAGATCCTGGCCGAGTCGCCGCAGGACCATGCGGCGGAGTCCGGCCTGGCCCAGGTCGAGCTCTACCGCCGGATCACCGGCGTGGACGCGGAGAAGGCGCTGGCCAAGGCCGCGGCCGACCCTGACGACCTGGCCGCCCAACAGCTCGCCGCGGACATCGAGGTCCTCAGCGGACAGGCACCCGAGGCATACGAGCGGCTGGTCGCGGCGGTGAAGCGCGCCAGCGGCGAGGAAAGGGACAGCGTGCGCAAGCATCTGCTGTCACTCTTCAACGTGGCCGGACCCGACGACCCGGCCGTGGCGAGCGCGCGGCGCGCACTCGCCCGCGCGCTCTTCTAGGCAAAGGTACGGGGGGCTCCATGCGCCGCATCGCCGTGCTCGACGCACCGTCCAACCTCGGCCTGCGCCCGCCGACGGCGACATCGGTGCCGGGCTGTGCCAAGGCGCCTGGAGCCCTGCGTGACCACGGCCTGCTGCGCCGCCTGAACGCCCGCGACGCCGGCTGCCTGACCCCGCCCCGGTACGACCCGGGCGACTGGCGGCCCGGCGACGGGGTGTGCCACGCCCCGGAGATCTCGGCGTACTCCCGCAAGCTGGCCGACCGGATCGGCGCCATCCTCGACCAGGGCGAGTTCCCGGTGGTGCTGGGCGGCGACTGCTCGATCGTGCTGGGCTCGGCGCTGGCCATGCACCGCCTGGGCGAGGCGGTCGGCGGCCGGATCGGCCTGGTCTTCGTGGACGGCCACTCGGACTTCCGGCACCCCGGCAACGCGTCATACGTGGGCGCGGCGGCGGGCGAAGACCTGGCGCTGGTCACCGGCCGAGGCCAGACAGACCTGGCGGCAATGGAGGGCAGACGGCCGTACTACCGCGACATCGACGTGGTGGTGATGGGCATCCGCGCCCAGGACGAATACCGGCTCGACCTGCAGGCGGCGGGCATCGTGACCCGCCCGGTGCCAACCCTGCGGGTGGAAGGCGCGGCCCGTAGCGCCCAATGGGCGCGCGATCAGCTGGTGGACTGCGCAGGTTACTGGGTGCACATCGACATGGACGTGCTGGACCCGGCGGTCATGCCGGCGGTGGACGCGCCGGAGCCGGGCGGCATAGCCTTCCCCGAGCTGGAGATCCTGCTCGCGGGCCTGGTCGAATCGCCGCACTGCCTGGGCGTGGAAATCACGGTGTTCGACCCGGACTACGACCCGGACGGCAGGTATGCGGAGGAGATCACCTCGGCGATCGTGGCGGGGCTGAAGCCGGCCCAGCTGGTGGACGCCCGCCCGGACCTGATCGCGGCCCGCCGGGATCTCGCCGGACCCGGCCGGCTCGGCCCGGGCCGGCCCGGGCCTGGTCAGCGCGGAAACCCGGCGGCTGGTCAGCGCGGGGACTCGCCGGCTGGTCGGCCTGGGGATTCGGTGGTTGGTCGGCTTGGGGAGCCGGCGGCCATGTCGGCTGCCCAGCCCGTTTCGGAGCCCGACGCTGATGCCACCGCCGACGCGGCGGCTGATCGGGCGGAGCGGGATGCTGCGTCCGATCGGTCGGAGTTCGACGCCCTTTCCCGTCGCGCGGAGGTCCAGGACGCTTTCCGCGACGACGAGCCTGATGTCTTGTCCCACGAGGTGGGGTTCGCCGACGCGTCTCGCGAAGATGAGCCCGCCGCTCTTCCCGGCGACGATTCCTCCTTCGAAGCGGCCGGTGATCATCTACTCGGGCGGGCCACCGACGTCGAGCCCGGCGCGGCTGATCACCCGAGTCCCGACCAGACCTTCGACGCGGTTGACGCTTCGGACACCGCGCTGGCCGACGACCCGAGGTTGGACGCGGTCGGCAGCCCGGGCATGGTGTCGGTCGACGGTTCGGTGTCGGACGCGGTTGATGGTCCGGGCGCCGCGCCGGTTGATGGCCCGGGCGCCGTGTTGGTTGATGGTCCGGGCGCCGTGCTGGTTGACGATCCGGCGCGGGCGCTGATGCGGCCGCTCGGGTCCGCGCCGCTGCTGGACTCCAAGCCGCTGCCCGCGACCATGCCGGGCATGCTGCGGCCGCGCAGCGTCGAGGACTTCACCCTCCCGGCCCAGCGCCCGGCCTTCGAGGCCGGCCCCGAACAGCCGGCCGACCTGGGCTGACCAGGGGCTGACTTGCCCGGCCTCCCGCACGAGGGATACCTGACCTGATTGAGAAACCAATTTGTGCGGCAAGGCGAATCATGGAACGCGAGGGTGTCCGGTGTGTTCTGTCAACAACCCATCCCGTGACGGAAATGAGCCGCGGTCCCACATCCTGGGCACCGTCACCACATCCTGGGCATCCCGTCCCACGCCCCGGACCACAACCCCGCATAACACCCATATCGCCGCCGGACTCCGCGACCTTGATACGCACGAGCACGGAGCAAACCGCTACGCACCAAGGTCCAACGGCCGCGGTTGCCGGAGATCATCGGGAAGCCGGAGCACCACAGCCCGCCCTGCTGGACGTTGCACGTCACCCTGACGTTGTGGCACGACCGCTGCCAAGCTTGGAGAGTGAGAGTGCGGGGAGAGGCGATCTGTCAGGATCGGGCGGCGCTCAGTTCAGGGCGGTCAGGAAGCGCTCGGCGATCGGGACCGCTGCCTCCGCGCCGGCCCCGCCCTTCTCCACCATCACCGCGAACGCGACGTCGCCCTGCCAGCCCACGAACCAGGCGTGAGTCTCCACCGCCCCGTCCTTGAATTCCGCCGTACCCGTCTTGCCCGAGACCGGCTTGCCCGGCACGTCGGCCAGGGCCGTCGCGGTGCCCTTGGTGACGACCTCACGCATCATCGCGTGCAGCGGCTCAACCGACGTCGCGGCCAGTTTCGGGCCGTCCGCCGCCGGGGCGCTCGGCGCCGGCTCGGTCACGAGCTTGGGCTGGACGAACTGGCCTCGTGCGACCGCCGCGGTAGCCCCGGCCATCGCCAGCGGGCTGACCGCCGTCGCGCCCTGGCCGAAGGTCGCCGCCGCCAGCTCCGTGGGGCTGCCCGCCGCGGAGATCTTGCCGGTGAAGGCCTCCGTGCCGAGGTCCCACTTGGCGCCGAGGCCGACCTTCGCCGAGGCGTCCCGCAGGCCGTCGGCGCCCAGCAGCGGGGCGAGGTTGACGAATGCGGTGTTGCACGATTTCGCGAAGTCGGTGCGGAACGGGACCGAGCCGAGCACCATGTCGTGCGAGTTCTTGAACGAGCGGCCGTCGACTTTCTTGGTCTTCGGGCAGTCCACCTTGCCGTCGAGGGTGACCGCCTTCTTGTCCAGCAGGCCCAGCGTCGACACCATCTTGAAGGTCGAGCCGGGCGGGACCTGGCCGCTCATCGCGGTGTTGACGCCCGCGCCTTCCGGGCCGTTGGCGACCGCGAGGACGCTCGAGTCGCTGATCCGGACCGCCACCAGGGCGCTGGGCTGCTTCTCCTTGGCCACCGCGCTGTCGGCCGCGTTCTGCGTTGCGATGTCGAGCGTTGTTTTGATCGGCTTGCCCGCGACCGGCTCGGTGCTGAACAGCTGCGAGTCCTCGATCTGGTCGTCCGGGGTCTTGCGGGCGATCACCACGGACTGGCCGGGGATGCCACGCAGCTGGGTGTCGTACCGCTGCTGCAGGCCGCCGTGCCCGACCTGGTCGTTTTCCCGCAGCGCGTCCGGGTTGGCGTCCAGGTCCTCGCGGGTCGCGGCGTCCACCGAGCCGAGCAGCGCCCGGGCGAACGGCCGGGTGGGTGCGAGCTCCCGCTGCCCGTCCGCGAAGACGGTGCCCGACAGGGCGCGTACCCGATCGCGGATCTTTTCGTAGTCGGGGCGCCGCAGCGTGACGATGTCGATGAAGGCACCCGGATTTTGGGCGTCCTTGACCCGTTCCTGGACCTTCTTGAGATCGATGGTCACGTTGATGGACTTGAAGATCGGGTCGAGCTGCTTGAACAGGCTCGCCTGATCGGTGATCTTCTCGGGGCTCACGCCGACCGTGACGACCGGGCGCAGGGTGACGATCGGCTTGCCGTCCGGGCCGAGGACGTCGGCCCGGTCGGCGGTCTTGCGGCGCAGCTCGAGCCGGTCGCCGGCGGTCAGCTCGCTGTGCAGGATGGTCGGCTCCCAGACCACCCGCCAGCCGTCGGTGTCACGCTTGGTGAGCCGCACGGTGCTCTGGTACGACCAGGGGACTCCGCCGGGCAGCGTCCAGTCCAGCTTCACCGGGACCGAGGCGATCTCGCCGGTCTCCTTCGCCTTGCCCTGCGCCGAGACCAGCAGCGACGACTTCTTCAGCTCACCGGAGAGCGCCTGCAGCTGGGTGAAGACGTCGTTCGCGGAGATCCTGGCGCCCTCGGCGGTGAGGAATCCGGTCTTGCTCAGATCCCCGGTGCGCCAGCCCTTGAGGAAGCCGTCGAGGGTGTCATCCGGGCCGTCCGAGCTCGAGCACGCGGCCACGCCGCCGGTAAGCAGCAGCAGCCCGGCCATGACGGCCGCGATCCGCCCAACATGTCCGATGCGGCGCATAATGTCACCTTCTCTCGCCCCGATTCGCCAAACCTACGGAACGGTAGCCGGACTCGAGCCGTCACGTTGACCCGTGGTGGGTGAGATGTAACAAATTTTCGGGTGTCGGATCTTTACCGCACACCCCGGGCATGCCCAGGGTGTCAGAGGCAGGCTCTAGGCTGATGGCCGACACGTCGAACCCACAACGTTGTGGGTGAGGGGAGCCCTAGGCCATGGCCGTCGCCGATGAGGCAGCGATCGAATCCGATCCCGAGCTGGATTTCGGGCCCGGCCCCGGGCTGGCCCTGACGGGCCGGCTGGGGACGTCCGATGATGAGCTCGATGAGCCGCTCCCCAACGCCGAGCGCCTGGTGGCGCTGGCGGTGGAGCTAGCGGGACAGGACCACACTGCCGCGTCGCTGGTCGGCCGGTTCTGGCGCTTCGCGCCGGACGAGGAGCTGGTCGGCTACACCCCGGCGGAGATGCATGCCGCCGCGCTCGCGCACCGCGGGCTGGCCGGCACCCGGCTCCCCGGCGAGCTGCGGCTCGACATCAGCGCGCCCGACGACCAGCAGTCACACACCGTGCTGTCGATCGTCACCGACGACATGCCGTTCCTGGTCGACTCGGTCACGGCCCTGCTCGTCGCCCACCATCTCGACGTGCACCTGCTGGTGCACCCGCTGATCGTGGTGCGCCGCGGGTCCGCCGGCGAGCTGGACCAGGTCGAGGCCGACGTGGAGCCCGACGACGCGATCGACGGCGACCTGGTGGAGAGCTGGATCCGGGTCGAGATCGACCCGGTGCGCAACGCCGAGGCCCGCGCTCAGCTGCACAAGGAGCTGTGCCGGGTGCTGACCGACGTGCGCGACGCCGTCGACGACTGGCCGCGGATGCGCCAGCGCGCCGTGGTGATCGCCGACGAGCTGGCGGCGGCGCGCGGCTCCGAGCGCAAGCTGCCGGTGCCGGACAAGGACGTCACCGACTCCATCGAGCTGCTTAAGTGGCTCGCCCACGACCACTTCACCTTCCTCGGCTACCGGGAATATCAGCTGGTCGGTGAGATCCTGAACGCCGTGCCGGGCACCGGCCTGGGCATCCTGCGTGGTGATCACAGCACCCCGCGCAAGCTGTCCTCGATGGCGCCGGAGGCGCACCGCCGGGCCCTGGAAAAGCGGCTGCTGGTGATCACCAAGGCCAACTCCCGGGCCACCGTGCACCGGTCGGCCTACCTGGACTACATCGGCGTCAAGGTCTTCAACGAGACCGGCGAGGTCGTCGGCGAGCGCCGCTTCCTGGGCCTGTTCTCCAGCTCCGCCTACCGCACCAGCGTCCGTGAACTGCCGGTGGTGCGCCGCAAAGTCGCCGAGGTGCTCGACCGTTCCGGGCTCTCGCCCCGCGGGCACTCCGGCAAGGATCTGCTGCAGATCCTGGAGACCTATCCGCGCGACGAGCTGTTCCAGATCAAGACCGATGACCTGTACGAGGCGGTCGTCGGCGTGCTGCGGATGGCCGGCCGCCGCCAGCTGCGCCTGTTCCTGCGCCGCGACGGATACGGCCGCTTCATCTCCTGCCTGATCTACCTGCCCCGGGACCGTTTCACCACCAGCAACCGCCAGGCGATGCAGGAGATCCTGCTGCGCGAGCTGAACGGCATCGGCGTCGACTACACGACCCGGGTGACCGAGCGGATGCTCGCGCGGGTGCACTTCATCGTGCGCACCGACCCGGCCGACCCGCCCGGTGTGGTGGATCCCAACGTGCTGGCCGAGTTGCTCGCCGACGCGACCCGGATGTGGGACGACGACTTCTCCCTGGTGCTCGAGCGCAAGCTGGGCGAGGAGCCGGCCAAGGACCTCTTCGGTCGGTATGCGGCCGCGTTCCCGGACAGCTACAAGGACGGGCACACGCCGTACGAGGCGGTCCAGGACATCGCCAAGCTGGAGCTGCTGGAGGAGACCGGCCAGCTCGAAATGCACCTGTACCGAAAACGCCACGTCAACCGGGAGGGCAACGCCGAGCCCGACGACGCCGACGTCCGGTTCAAGGTCTTCCGGTACGGCGAGCCGATGATGCTCTCCGCCGTCCTGCCGGTGCTGCATTCGCTGGGTGCCCAGGTCGTCGACGAGCGGCCGTACGAGGTGCGCCGCCCCGACGGCACCGTCTACCTGTACGACTTCGGTCTGCTGCCGCCGGCCGCGCACCGGGAGCTTGCCGAGGTGCGCCCCCAGGTGGAGAACGCCTTCGCGGCGGCGTGGCGCAGCGAGGCCGAGGTGGACGGCTTCAACGAGCTGGTGCTGCGCGCCGGGCTGACCTGGCGGCAAGTCGTGGTGCTGCGGGCGTACGCGAAATATCAGCGGCAGACCGGCAACGTCTTCTCGCAGCGCTACGTCGAGTCGACCTTCATCGCCTATCCGGAGATCGCCCGGCTGCTGGTGCACCTCTTCGAGGCGCGGTTCTCGCCGCAGCTGGAGCTGGTCGAGGAGGAGCGGGCCCGGCGCGGCGACGAGTTGGCCGAGCAGATCACCACCCTGCTGGACGGCGTCGACAGCCTCGACCAGGACCGCATCCTGCGCTCCTACCTGACGCTGATCCGGGCCACCCTGCGCACGAGCTTCTTCCAGCGCGGCGCCGATTCACGCCCGAAGTCGTACGTGGCGTTCAAGCTCGACCCGCAGGCCATCCCGGATCTGCCGGCGCCCCGGCCGAAGTACGAGATCTTCGTGTATTCGCCCCGCTTCGAGGGCGTGCACCTGCGCTTCGGCGCGGTCGCGCGCGGCGGCCTGCGCTGGTCGGACCGGCGGGAAGACTTCCGCACCGAGGTCCTCGGCCTGGTCAAGGCGCAGATGGTGAAGAACGCGGTGATCGTGCCCGTCGGCGCCAAGGGCGGCTTCGTGCTCAAGCAGAAGCCGGGCGACCGCGATGAGGCCGTCGCGTGCTACCGCCTGTTTATCGGCGCGTTGCTCGACGTCACGGACAACATCCACAGCGGCAAGATCGTGCCGCCGGTGGAGGTGGTCCGGCACGACGGCGACGACCCATACCTCGTCGTCGCGGCGGACAAGGGCACGGCCACGTTCTCCGACATCGCCAACGAGATCTCGGTGAGCAAGGACTTCTGGCTCGGCGACGCGTTCGCCTCGGGCGGGTCCGCCGGCTATGACCACAAGAAGATGGGCATCACCGCCCGCGGCGCGTGGGAGTCGGTCAAGAAGCACTTCCGCGACCTGGGCATCGACACCCAGTCGCAGGACTTCACCGTGGTCGGCGTCGGCGACATGTCCGGCGACGTCTTCGGCAACGGGATGCTGCTCAGCGAGCACATCAGGTTGGTGGCCGCGTTCGACCACCGGCACATCTTCCTCGACCCGGATCCGGACGCCGCCTCGTCGCACGAGGAACGCCGCCGGCTGTTCGACCTGCCGCGCTCGTCGTGGGCCGACTACGACGCCTCGCTGATCAGCGAGGGCGGCGGCATCTTCCCGCGTACGGCCAAGTCCATCCCGGTCACGCCGCAGGTCCGCGCGGCGCTGGCGCTGGGCGACGCGACGGCCGTGAGTCCGACCGAGCTGATGCGCGCGATCCTGGCCGCCCCCGTCGACCTGCTCTGGAACGGCGGCATCGGCACCTACGTCAAGGCGAGCACGGAGACCCACGCCGAGGTCGGCGACAAGGCCAACGATGCGATCCGGGTCAATGGCCAGGAGCTGCATGCCAAGGTCGTCGGCGAAGGCGGCAACCTGGGCCTGACCCAGCGCGGCCGGATCGAATACGCCCGGGCCGGCGGGCCGCCGGACGAGGCCGGCGTCGGCCGGGGCGGACGGATCTTCACCGACTTCATCGACAACACGGCCGGGGTGGACTGCTCCGACCACGAGGTCAACATCAAGATCCTGCTCGGCGGGGCGGTGACCGACGGCGAGCTGACCCTGCCCGACCGCGATGAGCTGCTGGCGGCGATGACCGACGAGGTCGCGGCGCTGGTCCTGCGGGACAATTACGAGCAGGCCACCGCGCTCGGCAACGCCCGGTCGCAGGCGCATTCGCTGCTGCCGGTGCACCGCCGGATGCTCACCACGCTCGAACAGTCCGGCCAGCTCAACCGAGAGCTGGAGGCGCTGCCGAGCGACAAGGAGCTGGGCGTCCGCCACGAGGCGGGCGAGGGGCTGACCGCGCCGGAGTTCGCGGTGCTGCTGGCGTACGTGAAGATCTCGCTCGAACGCCAGGTCCTCGCCGACGTCGTGGTGGACGAGGAATGGACCAACGGCGTCCTGGCCCGGTATTTCCCCACCCCGCTGCGCGAGCGCTACGCGGCGCGGATGGCCGGCCACCGGCTGCGCCGCGAGATCATCTCGACGGCCCTGGTCAACGAGGTGGTCAACCGCGGCGGCACGTCGTTCGTGTTCCGGGCGATGGAGGAGAGCGGCGCCTCGGCGGCGGACGTGATCCGCGCCTACGTGGTGATCCGGGACGTCTACGGCCTGCCGGACCTGTGGGCGGCCGCGGAGAAGCTGGACAACGAGGTGCCGACGCCGGCACAGACCCTGGTCTACCTGGAAACCCGGCGCCTGCTCGACCGCGCGGTGCGCTGGCTGGTCAGCAACCGCCGCTCCCCGATCGACGTGACGGGCGAGATCGCCCGGCTGCGCCCCGGCGTCGAGGCCCTGCTGTCCCAGCTCTCGACGGTGGTCATCGGCGTGGAACGCCGTTCCCTGGAGGCACACGTCGCCACGCTGACGGAGCGAGGCATCCCGGAAGGGCTCGCCGGCGCGATCTCCCGCGTGGTCTACGGCTTCGGCATGCTCGACATCCTCGAGACGGCCCGGTCCACCGGCCACGACCCGACCGAGGTGGCGAAGGTCTACTTCGTGATCTCGGAGCGCTTCCAGATCGACGTCCTGCTGTCGCACATTTCCCGGCTGCCCCGCGCCGACCGCTGGCAGACCCTCGCCCGCATGGCGTTGCGATACGACCTGTATGCGGCGCTGGCGGGCCTGACGGCGGAGGTGCTGCAGTCGACCCCGGCGTCGGCGCTGCCGGAGGACCGGCTGGCGGAATGGGAACAGGTGAACGCGGCCTCGATGGCCCGCACCGGAAACGCGATGGGCAACGTGGAGGAGGCCCCCGCGGACCTGGCCGCGCTGTCGGTGCTGCTCCGCCAGATCCGCACCCTGGTCAAGACCTCGTCCGCGGGCTGAGCGCACCGCCGCGTCCGGCCCGATCCGGGCCGGGCGCGGCGCGGCCCGCGCCGTGGGCTGCCGCGGCGGGTACCCCCGAGGGGTATATGCTGGCGGTATGACGCGGCAGATCGAGCTGGAAATCGGTGGCATGACCTGTGCCGCCTGCGCAAACCGCATCGAGAAGAAGCTCAACCGGCTCGACGGGGTCACCGCCACGGTCAACTACGCCACCGAGAAGGCGCGGGCCGTCGTGCCGGCCGGGTTCACCGCCGCCGATCTCATCGCCGTGGTGGAAAAGACCGGCTACACCGCCGCCGAGCCGCAGGCCGAGCCGGCCGCCGACGTTCCGCGGGCGGATCCGCTGCGCACCCGGCTGCTCGTCTCGCTCGTGCTCAGCGTGCCCGTCGTCGTGCTCGCCATGGTTCCCGCCTGGCAGTTCACCTACTGGCAGTGGCTCTCGCTGACCCTGGCCGCGCCGGTCGTCGGCTACGGCGGCTGGCCGTTCCATCGCTCGGCGTTCGTCAATCTGCGGCACGGCGCCGCCACGATGGACACCCTCGTCTCGATCGGCACCCTTGCCGCCTTCGGTTGGTCGCTGTGGGCGCTCTTCCTTGGTGACGCCGGCGTCCCGGGCATGACGCACCCGTTCGAGCTGCGGGCCGGTGGTGACGGTGACGCCCTCTACCTCGAAGCCGCCGCCGGGGTGACCACCTTCCTGCTGGCCGGGCGCTACGCCGAGGCCCGCGCCAAGCGCCGGGCCGGCGACGCGCTGCGGTCGCTGCTCGCCCTCGGCGCCAAGACGGTCACCCTCGCCGACGGCCGCGCGATCCCGGTCGAGCAGTTGCAGGCCGGCGACGCCTTCCAGGTGCGCCCGGGGGAAAAGGTCGCCACCGACGGCGTGGTGGTCGACGGGTCGTCGGCGCTGGACCAGAGCCTGCTCACCGGCGAGTCGGTGCCGGTGGAGGTCTCCGCGGGCGACCCGGTCACGGGCGGGACGGTCAACGCCGGCGGCCGGCTTGTCGTCCGCGCCACCCGGGTCGGCGCCGACACCCAGCTCGCGCAGATGGCCCGCCTGGTCGAGGAGGCGCAGGACGGCAAGGCCGCGGTGCAGCGTCTCGCCGACCGGATCTCCGGCGTCTTCGTGCCCGTGGTGATCGTCCTCGCTGCCGCGACGCTGGGCTACTGGCTCGGCACCGGGCAGGGGAGCACCGCCGCGTTCACGGCCGCGGTGGCCGTGTTGATCATCGCCTGTCCCTGCGCCCTCGGCCTGGCCACGCCGACCGCTCTGCTGGTCGGCACGGGCCGGGGCGCGCAGCTGGGCATCCTGATCCGGGGTGTGCAGGCGCTCGAGTCCACCCGGCGGGTCGACACGATCGTGCTGGACAAGACCGGCACGGTGACCACCGGCGTGATGACCGTCGCGGCCGTCGTGCCGGAGCCCGGCCAGGACGCCGATGAGGTGTTGCGGCTGGCGGGTGCGGTCGAGGCGGCCTCCGAGCATCCGCTGGGCCGGGCGATCGCCCGGGCCGCCGCGAGCCGCGGTCCGCTGCCCGCGGTCAGCGACTTCCGGGCCACGGCCGGCGTCGGCGTGCGCGGCATCGTGGAGGGTGCCGAGGTGGAGGTCGCCCGCGGCGCGGGCGACACGGCGCAGACCTGGGTCGAGGTCCGGGTCGGCGGCGCGGTCCGGGGGCGGCTGGCCCTGGCCGATGCGGTGCGGCCGACGAGCGCTGCCGCCGTCCGTGCCCTGCGCGGCCTGGGGTTGGAGCCGGTGCTGGTCACGGGCGACGCGCCCGCGGTGGCCGAGGCGGTCGGGGCGCAGGTCGGGATCACCGAGGTGATCGCCGGAGTGCTGCCGGCGGGCAAGGTCGACGTGGTCAAGCAGTTGCAGGCGCGCGGCAGGTCCGTGGCGATGGTCGGCGACGGGGTGAACGACGCGGCGGCGCTGGCCCAGGCCGACCTGGGCGTGGCGATGGGCGCGGGCGCCGATGTGGCGATCGAGGCGTCCGACCTGACGCTGATGCGGGACGATCTGACCGCGGCCGTGGACGCCGTACGGCTCGCTCGGCGCACCGTGACCATCATCCGGGGCAACCTGTTCTGGGCATTCGCCTACAACGTGGCGGCGCTGCCGCTCGCCGCGGCCGGCCTGCTCAATCCGATGATCGCGGGCGCGGCGATGGCGTTCAGCTCGATCTTCGTGGTGGCGAACAGCCTGCGGTTGCGCCGCTTCCGACCCTCGACCCGGTGAGGGGCCGTCGGCAGTGTGAGCCGGGCGCCTTGCCCGATGATTGCTCCCGAAATCATCGGAGCGCCCGGCCCACCATCCGTGTCGCAGGGATTTTCGAACCGGTCCCGAGGTTCGAAGCCCTGCGACATCCCCAGATCCACCTGCAGATGTAACGCTACGTGGCGATCAAGGCGCCAGGGAAGCGCTCCGTATGCGAATTGCCCGTTCGGATGGTCGACCTCGGGCGACAGATCCGGCTATAGCCGCACTTCAGGGCGGAAACCCCCACGGCCGGTGACTAAGAGTAGGGAGTCAATTTCTAACGCAGCGTTGTCAGTCGTCCCGGCGGATCGTTTCGAGCAGCGCCAGGATCTGTCGCAGGGCGGGTCGCAGCACGCGGAGCCGGGAGAGCCCGACCAGCCGGTCCACCAGTGGCACGACGCCGTCGATCAGGCGCCGGGTCCGGCGCTGGTCGGGGGAGCGGTCGTAGACCCAGAACAGCACCACGCCCATCCAGCCGAGCCAGAGCAGCTCCGGCAGTTCCGCCCGCAGCTCGGGATCGAGCTTCGCGGTGGAGCCGTCGACCACGTCCCGGAAGATGGTGATGGCGGCCTCCCGGGCGGGCGAGGACTCCCGGGAGAACGGGCTCAGCGGCGACGACGGCTCGGCGGCGGTCTTGAAGAACGTGGCGGCGAACGAGTGGTAGGGCTGGTTGACGTCGATCCCGGCGTGCAGCACGCCCCGCAGCCGGGCGGCGAAGTCCTTGTCGTTCGCGAGCACGACCTCGGCCGCGGCCCGGTGCGCGCCCTGCACGCGGTCGTAGAACCCCTGGATCAGGTGTTCCTTGGAGTCGAAGTAGTAGTAGGCGTTGCCGACCGCCACCCCGGCCTCCTTGGCGATGGCCCGCATGGTGGTCTCGGTGTAACCCCGCTCCCGGAACAGCCGCAACGCCGTCTCCAGGATCAGCTGGCGGGTCTGCTCGCCCCGTGCCCGCCGCGGCTTCTCCTCGCCGCCGTCGCCTTTGCTGTCGGCGGTCATCGGGGTCTTTCTCTCGGCCGCGGGCGCCGGGACCGGAGGGCCGGCACCGGGCTCTTCGGCGGTGGAGTCAGCGGCACTGGTCGTCACACACGTCACCGTAGTCTTCCGATCGCGTCGACTGCCGGACGGCAGCGGTCGCCGCGATGAAGCGCCGCGCCGTGGGCAGCAGCCGCGGAGAGCTGAGCCGCTCGGCCATCCCGCGGTAGTCCGCCAGCGCCCACAGGCAGGCCAGCCAGGCCCCGTCCGAGACGTACACCAGGCCGCCGTCGGTGATCACGGTCAGGTCCCGCAGCGTCGCCGCATGGTCCAGCCCGGGGAAGCGCATCCGGGCCTCCGCCGACCCGGCGGGCACGAACAGCAACGGTACGAGCTGAGCGCGGCCGGCGAGCCAACGATGCGCGGCGCGGCAGACCGGGCAGCCCTCGTCGTAGAGCACCGTGAAGAATCCGACCCGGCCGGCCCCGTGACCGGCCGGATCGGTGCTCTCCGTCATGCCGGTGTCGGCGGCGGAACGGGCCCACCCATGCCAGGAGCGCCCATGCCGGGGCCGCCGTATCCGCCGGGGCGGCCCGGTCCGCCGGCCTGCGGGTGCACCGGCAGCCGGCCTGCGGGCGGCAGCGGCGGCATCCCCTGCTGCTGGCGCAACCGCCCACGCCGGTACCGCCCGAGGAAGAAGACATTGCACACGTGCAGCACGCCGAGCACGAGGAGCACAAACCCGATCTTGTACGACAGGGTCTCCAGCGCCCCGGCCGCGTCGGGCACGTGGGCGCTGGACCGCATGGCCACCGCGACGTAGCCGAGGTTGAGCAGGTAGAAGCCCATCACCAGCAGCTGGTTCACCGCTCGGGCCAGGCGGCTGTCGGCGAAGACGTCCTCCAGGAAGACCAGCCCGTTGCGGGACAGCGTGGTCGCCACCCAGATCGTCAGCGCGACGCTGACGACCAGGTAGGCGAGGTACATCCAGACCTTGTGGTCCACGGTCCTTCACCTCTCTTGAACGTGTTCAACTGATGTCCGCCCCAGCGTAGGACGTTATTTGAACATGTTCAAGGAGATTCGGAGCACAGGCCTCAGCCGATGGCGGTCAGCCCCAGGGCCTCCGCCGCGGCGCGGCCGTTGGCGTGGCTGGCGCCGTACGTGGTGACGAAAGCTCGCGCCCCGACCGGCCGCCAGCTCGCCGGCCAGCCCATCTCCACCACCGCGACGGTGTGGCGCGCGGCCAGCGTCTCGATGAGCGTCCTGCTCGCCTCGGCCCGATGGGTGTGCCGCCCGACGACCACGATCGGCCGGGATCCCGCCCGCTCGGCCAGCGCCTCGGCCGACGCGTCGGCGGCCACGACCGACACGTGCTCGGTTCCGTTCAGGTGCGGCCTCAGTCCCCACGGCACCCGGCCCTCGGCGATCGAGTGACCCGACTCCAGCTGGATGACCAGCGGCTCGGTGACCTCCGCCAGGGAACCCTCGACCCGCACCGCCCGGCGGGCCGCCGCGTAGCCCAGCGCGGCATCGTGCTGCCCAGGTGTCACCGGACGCTGCGTCCACGCGGCCAGCGCCGCCGTGCGCTCCGCGGCCTCCTCCAGCCGGCTCCGCGTCAGCCGGCCGTCGCCCACCCCCGCGACGATCTCCGCCGCGACCAGTTCGACCAGGTCGAGGCTCACCCGGGCGCCGATGCAGAGCAGGTCGGCGCCGGCCGCGAGGGCCAGCACCGCGGCCTCGCCGATGCCGCCCGCCGCCAGCGTGGCCCCCTTCATCTCCAGGGCGTCGGTGATGACGGCGCCGCGGAAGCCGTACTCGCCGCGGAGCAGGTCGGTCAGCACGGCGCGGCTGAACGTGGCCGGGCCGGCGCCGGTGAGGGCGGGCACCCGGATGTGCGCGCTCATGATCGCCTGCGTCCCGGCCGCCACCGCCGCCGCGAACGGGGGCAGGTCGCGCTCGCGCAGCAGGGCCGGCGTGGCGGCCACTGTGGGCAGTTCGAGATGCGAATCGGTCAGGGTGGCGCCGTGGCCCGGGAAGTGCTTCGCGCAGGCGGCGACGCCGGTGGACTGCAGGCCCTCGATCGCGGCGGCGGCGTGCCGGGACACCCGCAGCGGCTCCGCGCCGAACGAGCGGGTGCCGATGACCGGGTTGTCGGTGGCGGTGTTCACGTCGACCGTCGGCGCCAGGTCGAGGTTGATCCCGGCGGTGGCCAGGTCGGCGCCGATGGCCGCGTACACCGTCCGGGTGAGGTCGGGGTCGTCGATCGCGCCGAGGGCCGCGTTACCCGGGTACGGGCTCCCGGTCCGGTGCGCCAGCCGGGTCACGTCACCACCCTCCTCGTCGATCGCGATCAGGACGTCCCGCCGTACCGTGCGCAGCGTGGCCGTCAGCAGACCCACCTGGGCCGGCTCCGCGATGTTGGTCCCGAAGAGGGTGAGCCCGGCGAGGCCGTCGGCGAGCAGCCGGGTCGCCCATTCCGGTGCGGTCGGGCCCGCGAAGGCCGCGAGCAAGGTGCGCAGGGCCAGGTGGCGGAGCCCGGGGTCGATCGCCATGGTTTCTTCCTCGGTTCAGATCTGGTTTTCCAGCCGGGTGGGCTGCATGATCGTCAGATGTCTATCGGACACGCGACGCAACCAGTCTGCGCGCTGCCCGTTACGCTGCGGCTACATGATCCGCGTCGGTGGACCGCATTAGGAAACAATCCTAAATACTAAAGGGACGTCGTTATGGCTGCCACCCGCCTGCCGGGTACCCCTCGACTGCTGCGTGCACTCAACGACCGTGCCGCGCTTGAGCTGCTGCTCGCCAGGGGTCCGCTGACCCGCGCGCAGCTCGGCGAGATGACCGGTCTGAGCAAGGTGACCGCCTCGCAGCTGGTCGAGCGGCTCGAGGAGCGGGGCCTGGTGCGCCGCGTCGGTGAGCAGGCCGGCGGCCGCGGCCCCAACGCGCAGCTGTACGCCGTCGCTCCCGGCAGCGCCCACGTCATCGGCGTCGAGGTGCTGCCGGACCGGGTCATCGCCGCCTGCGCGGACATCACCGGCGAGGTGGTCGGCCGCAGCGAGCAATCGACCCAGGACAGCGACGATCCGGTACGCGCCGTGCACAGCGCGGTCGTGCAGGCAGCCAGTCGGGGGGGCACCGACATGGCATCTGTGCGCCGGGTGGTGCTGGGCACCCCCGGTCTCGTCGACCCGAAGACCAGCGAGGTCTCGTTCGCCTTCGACCTGCCCCGCTGGCACCGCGGCCTGCTCGCCGAGCTGCGCAAGGACCTGAGCACGCCGGTGGTCTTCGGCAACGACGTGAACCTCGTCGCCATCGCCGAGCAGCACGTCGGCGCGGCCCGCGGCGTCGACGACTTCGTGCTGATCTGGGTCGGTCGCGGCGTCGGCCTCGCCACGGTGATCGGCGGCCGGCTGCACCAGGGCAGCACCGGCGCGGCCGGTGAGATCGGCTATATGCCGGTCGGCGGCGGCGTGATCCCCCGCAACGCGACCAAGCGTGGCGCCAACGGCGCCTTCCAGACCCTCGTCGCGTCCGACGCGGCCAAGGCCCTCGGCAAGAAGTACGGCTTCCGCGGCAACGAGTCCGCCGACGTGGTGCGCGCCGCCGTCGCCGCCGGTGAGGCGGGCGCGCCCCTGCTGGACGAGCTGTCCGCCCGGCTGGCCCTGGGCGTCGCGGCCACCTGCGTCGTCCTGGACCCGCCGCTGGTGGTGCTCGCCGGCGAGGTCAGTCAGGCGGGCGGCACGGCCCTGGCCGAGCGGGTCGAGGCCGAGGTCGCCGCGATCACGCTGGTCGCGCCGAAGGTCGTGATCAGCGAGGTCGCCGTCGAGCCGATCCTCAACGGGGCGCTGCTGTCGGCGCTCGACTCGGTCCGCGACGAAGTCTTCGGATCAACGACGGGATAGCGGGCACGGCGTCGGGGGCTTGGGGTCCTGCATGGTTGGATGGATGCGTGCTCGAGGCAGCGACTGCGACCCCCACCCCACCTGACGACGACACCGTCATCTCCTTCGACCGGGTGAGCGTCATCCGCGGCGGCAGCTACCTGCTGCGCGGGCTCTCCTGGCAGGTCGAGCTGGACGAGCGATGGGTCGTCCTGGGCCCCAACGGCGCCGGCAAGACGACGCTGCTCAATCTCGCGTCCGGCAGGATGCACCCGTCCCGGGGCACCGCCTGGATCCTCGGCGAGCGGCTGGGGCGCACGGACGTCACCGAGCTGCGCACCCGGATCGGCATCACCACCGGTCAGCTCGCCGACCAGGTGCCGCCGGCCGAGCGCGTGCTCGACGTCGTGGTCACCGCGGCCTGGTCCGTCGTCGGCCGCTGGCGGGAGAGCTATGGCCCGCAGGACGAGGCGCGGGCCCGGGCCCTGCTGGAGCAGCTGGGCATGGGCACGCTGATCGAGCGCGAGTTCGGCACCCTCTCCGAGGGCGAGCGCAAGCGCACCCAGATCGCCCGCGCGCTGATGACCGACCCCGAGCTGATGCTGCTCGACGAGCCCACCGCCGGGCTCGACCTGGGCGGCCGGGAGGACCTGATCGGACGGCTGACCGAGCTGGCCGAGGATCCGGACGCGCCGGCGATAGTGCTGGTCACCCACCACGTCGAGGAGATCCCGCCCGGCTTCACCCACGCGATGCTGCTGCGCGAGGGCACGGTCGTGGCGGCGGGCCTGCTCGGCGAGACGCTGACGGCCGACAACCTGTCCAAGACATTCGGCCTGCCGCTGCAGGTCCAGCGCTCCGGCGACCGGTATGCGGCCCGGGCGGCCTGAGCCCCGATGACGGACACCTCGCCGCGCATCGTCGTCGCCGGCAGCGCCAACATGGACCTCGTCGGGCTCGCCCCCCGGCTGCCGCTGCCGGGCGAGACGGTGCTCGGCGACGACTTCGTCATGACGCCCGGCGGCAAGGGCGCCAACCAGGCCATCGCCGCCGCCCGCGCGGGCGGGGTGTGCACGATGCTCGGCGCGATCGGCTCCGACGCCTTCGGCGTGACCATCAAGGCCCGGCTCAACGCCTCCGGCGTGGACACCGACAACCTCCGGACCAGCTACGGCGCCTCCGGGGTCGCGGTCATCATGGTGGACCACGCGGGCGAGAATTCGATCATCGTGAGCCCCGGCGCGAACAGCTCGTTCGCGGGACTGAGCGCCGCCGAGACGGCGGTGATCGCCGACAGCGACGTGCTGGTGTGCCAGCAGGAGATCCCGACCGACACCGTGATCGCGGCGGCCCAGGCGGCGCGGGCCGGCGGCACCCGGGTGATCCTGAACGCGGCTCCGGCGCGGGCACTGCCGCCGGAGCTGCTGGAAGCGGTGGACCTGCTGGTGGTCAACGAGGGCGAGGCGACCGCGATCACCGGGTCGGCGGAGCCGGACGTGCCCGCGCTGCTGGCGCTGGTGCCCCGGGTCGTGCTGACGCTGGGCGGTGCCGGCTCCCGATATGCCGACCGGGACGGCCGCGACGAGAGCATCCCGGCCTGCCGGGTCGACGTGGCGGACACGACGGCGGCCGGTGACGCCTTCACCGGTGCGCTGGCGGTCGCCTGGGGCGAGGGCCGCGACCTGGTGGAGGCGGTCCGCTGGGCGAACGCGGCCGGGGCGGCGTGCGTACGCCAGGTGGGCGCCAGCAACGCGCTGCCGAGCCGCGCCGAGATCGACGCCCTCTACGCCCAGACCTACTAGTTGTCTCGACGGCGGCGGGCCACGCGCAGGCCCCAGAGCACCAGCGGGATCTGCAACGGCAGCCGCCCGTAGGCGATCGCCCGGCGGGCCGGCGAGGCGTGCCGCCAGTCGACCGCCATCTGGACGTTCGCGGGGAAGACGGCGGCGAACAGGCCGGCGGCGGCGAGCCCGCCCAGCCGGCGGGTGCCGGGATTGGCGACGGCCGCGGCGACAGCCAGCTCGGCGGCCCCGCTGAGCAGGGTCCAGGTGCGGGGGCTGCCGGGCAGCGAGCGCGGCACGAGGGCGTCATACGGCTTCGGGGCCACGAAATGCAGCACCCCGGAGGCCGCGAGCAGGCCGGCGAGCGACAGCGCGCTCTTCGAAGGGCGCGTCATGAGCGGGAGACCGTGTCGTGGTCGAGCGCGCGCTGCAGGGCCCGGTAGATCTGGCCGAAACGTTGCGCGTTGTCCGTGTCGAGCAGGAGCACCTCGGCGCCGCGGACCCGGGCCCAGATCTCCCGGCGGCGGCTGCCCTTGTCGTACGAGCGGTCGACGAACTCCAGCAGGACGTCGGCCAGTGGCGCGGCGGCGAGGCCGATCAGGATGCCGCCGCCGGCCAGCGCGATGGTGGTGGCGGTCGAGGCGTCGATGACCAGGGCCACCAGCACGCCGAGCACGCCGACGAGCACGGGGATGATCATGGCCAGTCCGAGGGCGCCCCGGCCGGCGACCGCGCTCCACGTGCGGCGGCCCTGACGGTGCCAGACCTGGCCGAAGTCGGTCAGGCGGTAGTCACGTCCGCCCATCCGTACCCCGGTCGACGTGACCAGCACGTCCGGGTCGCGGTAGTAGGTGATCATCGCCCCTCCCCTGGCCTCACCATGATACTTACCCGCGCGGGCCGGGCCTTACGCTGTCGGAGACTGAACGATCGCTAGGGAGGCATGCGCGTGGGTGAGTTCGTACGACTCGAGACGAGCGACGGCATCGGCACGATCCGGCTCGACCGGCCACCGATGAACCCGCTGAACACCCAGGTTCAGGAGGAACTGCGGGAGGCCGCCCAGGCGGCGGCCGGCGACCCGCAGGTCCGGGCGGTGATCGTGTACGGCGGGGAGAAGGTGTTCGCCGCCGGTGCGGACATCACCGAGTTCACCACCACGACGTACCAGGAGATGACCGTTCGCGCGGGGGCCCTGTCCAGCGCGTTCGATTCGGTGGCGAAGATTCCGAAGCCGGTCGTCGCCGCGGTGACCGGTTATGCCCTCGGCGGCGGCTGTGAGCTGGCGCTGGCCTGTGACTGGCGGGTCGTCGCCGACGACGCCAAGCTCGGCCAGCCCGAGATCAGGCTCGGGCTCATCCCGGGAGCCGGCGGCACCCAGCGGCTGGCCCGGCTGATCGGCCCCGCGAAGGCCAAGGACCTGGTGTTCTCCGGCCGGATGGTGGACGCCGAGGAGGCCCTGCGGATCGGGCTCGCCGACCGGGTGGTGCCGGCCGCCGACGTGTACGCGAGCGCGGTCGAGCTGCTCAGGCCGTACCTGAATGGTCCTGCCCTGGCCCTGCGGGCCGCGAAGCTGGCGATCGACGGCGGCCTGAGCACCGACCTGGCCTCGGGTCTGGCTTGGGAGAGCCAGCTCTTCGCGGGCCTGTTCGCGACCGACGACCGGGTCGAGGGCACCGCGGCGTTCGTGGAGAAGCGCAAACCCAAGTTCACTGGCCGGTGAGTCGGGACGCCGAGTCCGGTCGGCTGAACCGAGAAACGCTGCCGAGGATCTCGCGTATATCGATCTGTTGCCATAAAGTTCCCCTCTGTGACGGTGCCCGGTCTGCGCGTGACCTCGGTCCGGCGCACCGTGGGCATCGCGGTGGCACTGGTGACCGGTCAGGCGCTGCTCTGTGGGGTTATCGGAATCGTCACTTTCGGCGATAAGAGCACGTCGGCCCCCGGTGCGCAGGCCGTGGAGCCGCAGCTCGCCGGGCCGCCGGCGGCGGTGCCGAGCGTCAGCGCGCCGTCGGCCGGTGCGCCGGCCGACCGCCCGGAGCCCGGCACCACGCGCTCCGGCCGGATCGAGCTGCCGACCTCGTCGACGGCCCCGGTGGCCGTGCGGAATTCCGCCACCCGGACGATCGGCCCGTCCCGCACCGCTTCGGTCCCGCCTGCGCCGGTCACCTCGCCGCCGGACCTCGCGCTGGTGCCGCCGTCGCACCAGGCGCCCGAGGAGGACGAGCCCACCCCGGTGGTCGAGCGGGAGCGGTGCGACGACAAGGGCGCGATCGGCCGGACCGCCGAAGGCAAGGTCGTCCGGTGCGAGCGCGGCCGCGACGGCGAGCTGCGCTGGCGCCTCGTCTAGCGAGATCATCAGCTTCGTGGCTGCGCCTACACTGTCGCGCATGTCCATCGACCAGGGTCGGCACTCGCTCGGCGTCGACTTCGGCACCTCGAACACCGTCGCGGTCGCCCGCTGGCCCGACGGGCGGGCCCGGCCGATCCTCGTCGACGGCTCGCCGCTGCTGCCCTCGGCCGTCTACGCCGAGGCCGGTGGAAGCCTGATCGCGGGCCGGGACGCGGTGCACAGCGCCCGGCGTGACCCGGGTCGCTTCGAGCCCAATCCGAAGCGCCGCATCGACGACGGGCTGGTGCTGCTCGGCGACGAGGAGTTCCCGGTCGTCGACATGATCGCCGCGGTGCTGGTCCGGGTCGCCGACGAGTGGCACCGGGCCGTGGGGCCGGTCCGTCCCGAGCTGACCCTCACCTGCCCGGCGACCTGGGGTGCCACCCGCCGCGGCCTGCTGGCCGAGGCCGCCGCCCGGGCCGGGCTGAGCCGGGCCCGGCTGGTGGCCGAGCCGGTCGCCGCCGCCACCTACTTCGCCGAGGTGCTGGGGCGCGACGTGCCGATCGGCTCGGTCCTCGTGGTGCACGACTTCGGCGCCGGCACCTTCGACGTGAGCGTGGTGGCCCGTACGGCGGAGGGTTTCGAGGTGCTGGCCGTGGACGGCCGGGACGATCTCGGTGGCCTGGACATCGACGCCGCGCTCGTCGAGCACATCGGCAAGCTCTGCGCCGAGCAGGACGCCGCGATCTGGCAGCGGCTGACCGAGCCCGCGACGCTGGAGGACCGGCGCGCCAAGCGGCAGCTCTGGGACGACGTCCGGATCGCCAAGGAACGGCTGTCCCGGCTGCAGTCCGCCGACGTGGTGGTGCCGCTGCTCGACCTGGAGCTGCACATCACCCGCGACGAGCTGGAGGAACTGGCCCGGCCGTTGCTCGACCAGACCGTGCAGGTGACCCGCGACCTGCTGCGCTGGGCCGACCTGGCGGACGGGCGGCTGGCCGGGGTGTTCCTGGTCGGCGGCGCGAGCCGGATTCCGCTGGTGGCGACGCTGCTGCATCGCGCGCTCGGCGAGGCGCCGGTGGTGATCGAGCAGCCCGAGCTGGTGGTCGCCGAGGGCAGCATCCTGGCGGACGCGGCCCTGCTCGCCTCGGAGCCGGCCGCCCCGGGTCCCACGTCCGAGATGCAGTTGCTCTCCCGGCAGACGCAGCAGCCGCCCGCGCCGACATCCGCGCCGCCGCTGCCCACGGCCGCGTCGCCCGTGTCGCCCGCCGCATCCCCCGCCGCGGCTGCGGCGCCGCGGATGTCGGCCGATGACATGGAGACCGTGCCGTCCTCGCGGGACCAGTTGCTGCCGCCGCCGGCCGTGGACCCCTGGCCGATGGCCCAGCAGCACTGGGTGCCCGACCCGGAACAGACCGTCGCCTCGGACCCCTCGTGGGACCTGCACGCGCTTCCGAAGACGCCCCCGCCGCCGACCCGTTCGGCGGCGGCCGCCGCGGCGACTCAACCGGTGCGGCGGCCCGAGACCACCTCCCGGCCGGTGTCCCCGTCCGGGGCGCGGTCGGCCTCCGGCTCGGTGATCTCGCGTCCGGTGTCGCCGCCGGCGCGACCCGCCGCCGGCGCCCGGCCCGGGCATACCACCCAGTTCCAGGCGCCGCGGACGCCCGCTGCCCGGCAGCCTGCGGCGCCGAGGCGTCGGCGTACGGGCGGAGCGTTGCGCTTCATCCAGGTGTTCCTGAGCGTGCTGATACTGGTCACGGTCCCGCTGGCGGCGATGGTGGCGGCGTACGGCGTCAGCGCGGGCGTGTCGGTCGAGGAAGCGGCCGGTTTCATCGTGGACGACCTGCGGCGGCTGCTAGAGCGAGTTTGATTCACCTTTTCCCGCCGGCCCGGTAGCCTGCGGGCGAAGACCGAGCGGCGGGAGTTGGCATGGCGGAAATGATCGAGGGCCACGGCGGGGATCTGGCACTGGCGGCGCTGCGGGCGTACGGGGTGACGGAGATGTTCACCCTCTCCGGCGGCCACGTCTTCCCGCTGTATGACGCCGCGCACAAGGCGGGCTTCCCGATCTACGACGTGCGGCACGAGCAGTCCGCCGTCTTCGCCGCCGAGGCCGTCGCCAAGCTGCAGCGCCGCCCCGGCCTCGCCGTGCTCACCGCCGGTCCCGGCGTGACCAACGGCATCTCCGGCCTGACCAGCGCGTTCTTCAACGCCTCGCCGGTGCTGGTGCTGGGCGGCAGGGCGCCCGCCTTCCGCTGGGGCTCCGGCAGCCTGCAGGAGATCGACCACATCCCGCTGGTCACCCCGGTCACCAAGTACGCCGCGACCGTCACCGGCACCGAGGAGATCCCCGGCGAGGTGGCGAAGGCGCTGACCGCCGCGCTGACCGCCCACCGCGGTCCGGCCTTCCTCGACCTGCCGCTCGAGGTGCTCTTCTCCAGCGAGGACGCCGCCGCGCCCGGCACGCCCGTGATCCCGGTCATCCAGCCCGACCCCGACGAGGTCGCGCGCGCCGCCGCCCTGCTGGCGACCGCCGAGCGTCCGGTGATCATCGCCGGCTCCGACGTGTGGGGCGGCGACGCGATCGCCGAGCTGCGCGCCGCCGCCGAGGCGCTGCAGATCCCGGTCTTCACCAACGGCATGGGCCGGGGCGCGCTGCCGCCCGGCCACCCGCTCTCCTTCGCCAAGGCCCGGCGCCCGGCCCTGAACGAGGCGGACGTGGTCGCCGTCATCGGCACCCCGCTCGACTTCCGGCTCGGCTTCGGCGAGTTCGGCGCCGCCCAGGTCGTGCACATCGTCGACGCGCCCAGCCAGCGCGCCGGGCACGTGGAGACGGCCGTCTCGCCCGCCGGTGACCTGCGGCTCATCCTTGCCAGGCTGGCCGAGCACACCGGCAAGCGCGCGGACCACAGCGAGTGGGTCGAGGGCCTGCGGGCCGCCGAGGACGCCGGCAAGGCCCGCGACGCCGAGGCGATGGCCGCCGAGAGCGACCCGATCAAGCCCGCCCGGATCTACGGCGAGCTGCGCAAGGTGCTGGCTCCGGACGCGGTCACCATCGGCGACGGCGGCGACTTCGTCTCGTACGCGGGCCGCTACCTGGAGCCCGCCCAGCCCGGCACCTGGCTCGACCCGGGCCCGTACGGCTGCCTCGGCACCGGCATGGGCTACGCGATGGGTGCCAGGGTCACCTACCCCGACCGGCAGATCTGTGTGCTCATGGGCGACGGCGCCGCCGGCTTCTCGCTGATGGACGCCGAGTCGCTGGTCCGGCAGGGCCTGCCGGTCGTGATCGTGGTCGGCAACAACGGCATCTGGGGCCTGGAGAAGCACCCCATGCAGGCCATGTACGGCTACGACGTCGCCGCCGACCTGCAGCCCGGCCTGCACTACGACAACGTCGTCAAGGCGCTGGGCGGGGCCGGCGAGACGGTGGAGAAGTCGGCCGACCTGGGCCCGGCGCTGGAGCGCGCGTTCGACGCGGGCGTCCCCTACCTGGTCAACGTGCTGACCGACCCGACGGACGCCTACCCCAGATCGTCCAACCTGGCTTGAGTGGAGCCGGTCACTCGTCGTTCTTCTCCAGATCACGCTCCCACTGGGCGAGCAGCTCCCGGTCGCGCCGGGACTGCTCGGTGTCCATCGAGCGCAGGAAGTCCGGATCGTCGTCCGGGGCGGCCGGCCGCGGTTTGCGCAGCACCGGGCCGTGCTCCCGGGGCGGCGCTTTCGGTCGTCCCGAGAGGAAGTAGGCGAGCGGACCTAGCAGGGGGATCAGCAGGATGACGAGCACCCAGAGCGCTCGCGGCATGTTGCGGACCCGCGGGACCGACAACGCGCTGATGAGCGCGAGCACCAAAAGGCAGAGCTGCACCGCAGCGAGGAAGACGAACAGCCGGACCATGAGGCAATGATGACGCGCCGCGCGAGCAACGGCGACGCTCAGAGCGTGACAAGCACCGTACCGAGAATCGCGAAGGTCACCGTGATCGCCGCATAGGCGGTGATAGTGCGCTGCCCGGGCCGCGGCGGATCGGCGTCGAGACCCCGGGCCCGGCGGTACCCGAGGGCCACCAGCACCGCCCAGCCGGCCAGGGCGGCGGCCGCGGCCAGCTGGGTCCCCGGCCCGGCGCCGGGTGCGAACGCCGGCCGGGCCGCCAGCAGCGCCACCGCGGTGGCCGAGAGCCCCGTACGCCGCCAGGCCAGCCGGGTGCGTTCCGCGGACGCCCCGGGGTCGGGGATCACGCGACCGCTTTGATCACGACGGCGACGACCAGCAGCAGCGCGCCGACCGCCACCACCAGGGCCAGGACCGCGGGAAACCGCGACTTGGGCAGGTCGGTGCCGAGCCGCATGGCCCGCTCCGTACGCGCCCAGTGGTCCACCGCCCGCAGCGCGACCACCCCGCCGAGCAGCAGCAGCGCGATGGCGATGCCCTCGCGCAGGTGCGCGATCGGCAGCGGCGGCAGGAACTGCGCGCAGGCGAGCCCGCCGGCCAGCAGCGCCAGCGCGGTGCGGATCCAGGCCAGGAAGGTGCGCTCGTTGGCCAGCGAGAACCGGTAGTCCGGCTTGTCGCCGACCACCGGGGTCTTCTGCGGGTTGAACCACTGGCCGAGCACGCGCCGATTATCGACCAGCCGGGTGAACATTCGTGCCGGCGGTCCACAACGTGCGGATCTGCTCACTCACGCAGGCCTCGCGGGGCCGGCCGCAGGAGCACCATGCTCCCTCCGGCTTGGCCGGCCGATGCGGTGGGAGAAGATGGGTCGGGGCCGGGGGTGGCCCGTACGTAGCAGGAGCGGATTGGCCGGACATGTCGTAACACCCCCTTGATTCGACTGTAGCGATCGGCTGATCAATTCGGGTGAGGTGAGTCACTCTCGGTGGTGGAGACCCATAAGCTACCGACGGGTAACATCGGCCGGGGGGACAGCAGCTCCGGCTGCAGGCGTGCGTCCACAAACAGGAGGGTCGTCGAAGCGCGATGAACATCGTCGTACTGGTCAAGCAGGTACCCGACTCCGGTGCTGAGCGCACTCTGAGCGCGGGCGACAACACCGTCGAGCGGTCCTCGGCGAACAACGTCATCAACGAGATGGACGAATACGCCATCGAGGAGGCGCTGAAGATCAAGGAGGCGCACGGTGGCGAGGTGACCATCCTGACGATGGGCCCCGAGCGCGCCGCCGAGTCGATCCGCAAGGCGCTGTCCATGGGCCCCGACAAGGCCGTCCACATTCAGGACGACGCCCTGCACGGCTCCTGCGCCGTGACGACCTCCAAGGTGCTGGCGGCCGCCCTCGGCACGCTCAACGCCGACCTGGTGCTCTGCGGCGCCGAGTCGACCGACGGCCGCGTGCAGGTCATGCCGCACATGCTCGCCGAGCGCCTGGGCGTCGCGGCGCTGACCGGCGCCCGCAAGCTCACCGTCGACGGCAGCCAGCTGACCGCCGAGCGGCAGACCGACGAGGGCTACGAGGTCGTCACCGCGGCCACGCCGGCCGTCGTCAGCGTCTGGGACACCATCAACGAGCCGCGGTACCCCTCCTTCAAGGGCATCATGGCCGCGAAGAAGAAGCCGGTGCAGAGCCTGTCGCTCGCCGACCTGGGCATCTCCGCCGACGAGGTCGGCACCGCGGGCGCGACCTCCGCGGTCGTCGAGTTCGCGAAGCGGCCGCCGCGTTCGTCCGGCACCAAGATCACTGATGAGGGTACGGGCGGCGAACAGCTCGTCGCGTACCTCGCCGCCGAGAAGTTCGTCTGAGAAGGGCTCCCACCATGGCTGAAGTACTGGTCGTCGTCGAGGCCTCGCAGGCTTCCGGCGTCAAGAAGGTCACGCTCGAGATGCTGACCATCGCCCGCGGGCTCGGGTCGGTGTCGGCGGTGGTGTTCGGAAACATCGACACCGGCAAGCTCGCCGAGTTCGGCGCCGAGAAGATCTACACCGCGTCCGGCGAGGACGTGGAGGACTATCTGGTGGCGCCGAAGGCGACCGTGGTGGCCGAGCTGGTCAAGCGGGTCCAGCCGGGCATGGTGCTGCTGGGCTCCACCCAGGAGGGCAAGGAGATCGCCGGCCGGCTCGCCGTCAAGCTGGAGAACGGCCTGCTGGTCGACGCGGTCGAGGTGGCCGCCGACGGCACCGCGACCCAGGTGGTCTTCGCCGGTTCGACGATCGTCAAGTCCAAGGTCACCAAGGGTGTGCCGATTATCACGATCCGTCCGAACTCGGTCACCCCGGTGCCGCAGCCGGCCACCCCGTCGGTGGAGCAGCTCACGGTCGTGGCGTCCGCCGCCGACAAGCTGACCAGGGTTGTCGAGCGGGTCGTCGAGCAGAAGGGCTCACGCCCCGAGCTCAGCGAGGCCTCGATCGTCGTCTCCGGTGGCCGCGGCGTCGGCAACGCCGACAACTTCAAGCTGGTCGAGGAGATGGCCGACCTGCTCGGCGCCGCGGTGGGTGCCTCCCGCGCGGCGGTCGACTCCGGCTACTACCCGCACCAGTTCCAGGTGGGCCAGACCGGCAAGACGGTCTCCCCGCAGCTCTACGTGGCGTTGGGCATCTCCGGCGCGATCCAGCACCGGGCGGGCATGCAGACCTCGAAGACCATCGTGGCGGTCAACAAGGACCCCGAGGCGCCGATCTTCGAGCTCGCCGACTTCGGTGTGGTGGGCGACCTGTTCAAGGTCGTACCGCAGGCCGACGACGAGATCCGCAAGCGCAAGTAAGGCCTGTTCACCTCGAACGGCCCGGCGGTCCCACCGCCGGGCCGTTTCGGTTGACGGCTCAAGGCATAAGCTTCACGTTGATGGCTTACCTGGATCACGCGGCGACCACGCCGATGCTCGCCGAAGCGCTCGACGCCTACGTCGCGGCCGCCCGCGAGGTCGGCAATCCGTCGTCCCTGCATGCCGCCGGCCGGTCCGCCCGCCGGCTGGTCGAGGAGTCCCGCGAGCGCGTCGCCGCGGTGCTCGGCGCCCGGCCCTCCGAGGTGATCTTCACCAGCGGCGGCACGGAAAGCGACAACCTCGCGACCAAGGGCATCTACTGGGCCCGCCGCGGCGCCGACCGCCGCCGCAACCGGGTGGTGGCCTCGGCGGTCGAGCACCACGCGGTCCTGGACGCGGTCGACTGGCTCGCCACCCACGAGGGTGCCGAGGTCAGCTGGCTGCCGGTCGACGAAACCGGCCGGGTCGACCCGGACTCGCTCGCAAAACTGCTGGCCGAGCACGGCGACGAGATCGCAGTGATCACCACCCAGTGGGCGAACAACGAGGTGGGCACGGTCCAGCCGATCGACGAGCTGTCCCGGCTGGCGGCGCGCGCGGGCGTCCCGCTGCACACCGACGCGGTGCAGGCGGTGGGCCAGATCGCGGTCGACTTCGCGGCCAGCGGGGTGGCGGCCCTCACGGTCACCGGCCACAAGCTGGGCGGCCCGATCGGCGTCGGCGCGCTGCTGCTGGGCCGCGACATCGCCGCGACCCCGCTGCTGCACGGCGGCGGCCAGGAGCGCGACGTCCGCTCGGGAACCCTGGACACCCCGGGAGTGGTCGCGTTCGCGGTGGCGGTCGAGGCCGCGGTCAAAACCCGCGAGGAGTACGCCCAAAGGGTCGCCACCCTCCGCGACAACCTGGTGCACCGGGTCCGCACGGCGATCCCGGACGCGGTCTACAACGGCCACGGCGCCGAGCGGCTGCCGGGCAACGCGCACTTCTCGTTCCCGGGCTGCGAGGGGGACGCGCTGCTGCTGCTCCTCGACGCCCAGGGGATCGCATGCTCGACGGGCTCGGCCTGCTCGGCCGGGGTAGCACAGCCGTCGCACGTGCTGCTGGCGATGGGCGCCGACAACGACCGGGCCCGGTCCTCGCTGCGCTTCACCCTCGGCCACACGTCGACTGCCGAGGAAGTGGACGAGCTGCTGGTCGCCCTGCCGGGTGCGGTGGAGCGCGCCCGCCGGGCCACGGCATGGAAAACTCCCCGCTGAGCTGAGACCACCGGACCACCCCGACGGTCGCGAAGCAGCCGGCTGCGGTTTTCGGCCCGGCCCGGCCACGGCTCTCGGCCTGGCCGCCGCCTTCGGCCTGGCCGCGGTTCCCGGCTCGGCCGCGGTTCCCGGCTCGCGGGCCTGGCCGTCGGCTTTGGCCTGGCCGTCGGCTTTGGCCTGGCCGTCGGCTTTGGCCTGGCCGCTGGCTCGCGGGCCTGGCCACCGGCTTTGGCCTGGCCGTCGCCCTCAGGGTGGGCGCCCGCACGTACCAAGATTCGCATCAAGGTGGGCGGTGCGGGGTGGCACCGGGGGTGGCGCGGGGGCGGGGTAGGGGTGTCCTGCCCGGTTCGTGGGCCGTCTGTTCGGTGCGCGTCGGGTGTGGTTCCGCGGGGGTGTTTTGGACCTTGGTGCGTAGCGGTCTGCTCGGCCCAGTCAACCGGTGGTTGCAACGCCCCCCACCTGCACCACAATCACCCCCGGCCCGGCGACCCCGCGACCGACCCGAGCTCATCGCCTGCCTGGCTTTCCTGACCTCGGCGGCACTCTCGTCGAGGATGTTGCAGCGGTCGCGCCCCACCACCGGTCGCGGCGACTCGCCGAAACTGCTTCCCGCCGGTTCCGGCCCCTTACCCGCGCCGCGGCAGTCCAGCTGATGGACTCCGATCCCGCCCACCGGGCACTGTCCCCACATCCTGGGCATCCCGTCCCACACCCCGGACCACAACCTCGCATAACGCCTCATATTGCCGCCATGCTTCGCGACCTTGATGCGCGCGGGTGCCGAGCAGACCGATGCGCACCAAGGTCCAACGTCCGCGGTTGCTGCCGCACCGCCAGCAGCCCAGCCCCAGTCCTCGCCCTCAGCCCTCAGCCCTCAGCCCCAGCCCTTAGCCCTTAGCCCTTAGCCCTCAGCCTCAGCCTCAGCCTCAGCCTCAGCCTCAGCCCTTAGCCCTTAGCCCTCAGCCCTCAGCCCCAGCCCTTAGCCCTCAGCCCCAGCCCTTAGCCCTTAGCCCTTAGCCCTCAGCCTCAGCCTCAGCCCCAGCCCTCAGCCTCAGCCCCAGCCCCAGCCCCAGCCCTCAGCCTCAGCCTCAGCCCCAGCCCCAGCCCCAGCCCCAGCCCTCGCCGACCGCATGCTGCGGGCCTTGATACACCCAGGTGCCGAGCGGACTACGCCGCTACCGCAAGATCCAGCCGCGTCTCCGGGGCGTGATCGGCAGAGCGAGGCCGGTCGTGCGGAGATTTGGCCCGGCCGCCGCTTAAGCCCGGATGGCGGCGTGACCAGGCCGGGACGGCGCCGCCTGGGCCTGTGTGCCACGGGCGCGGACTGTGCTCGTACCGGAAAGGAGCTTGCCCGTGTCGGAAAGAAGCTTGTCGGTGCGAAAGAGCTTGCCCGCACCGGGGCAGGAGCTTGCCGTGTCGGAAAGAAGCTTGCCCGTGCCGGGGCAGGAGTTTGCCGTGCCGGAATGGGCCGGACAGGTGCTTGCTGGAGAGGAGCCGGACGGGCGCTTGCCTGTACCGGGAAAGAAACTGTCGGTGGGGGCGGATAGGCTTGCCCGGTGCGAGTGCTTGCAGCAATGTCCGGCGGGGTTGACTCCGCTGTCGCTGCCGCGCGCGCCCGGGACGCCGGCCACGACGTGACCGGGGTGCATCTGGCGCTGGCGCGGAATCCCCAGACCTACCGGACCGGCGCGCGGGGCTGCTGCACGCTGGAGGATTCCCGTGATGCGCGGCGGGCCGCCGACGTCATCGGCATCCCGTTCTACGTGTGGGACATGGCCGAGCAGTTCCATGAGAATGTGGTCGACGACTTCGTCGCTGAGTATGCCGCCGGCCGCACCCCCAACCCGTGCCTGCGCTGCAACGAGAAGATCAAGTTTGCCGCGGTGCTGGACCGCGCGGTCGCCCTGGGCTTCGACGCGGTCGTGACCGGCCACCACGCCCGGCTGGGTCCGGACGGCCTCTTGCGTCGCAGCGTCGACATGGCCAAGGACCAGTCCTACGTCCTGGCCGTGCTGACCCGCGCCCAGCTCGACCGGGCCGTCTTCCCGCTTGGCGACTCGACCAAGGCCCGGGTTCGCGAGGAGGCGGCCGAGCGTGGCCTGGCCGTCGCGGAAAAGCCGGATTCGCACGACATCTGCTTTATCGCCGACGGTGATACCAAGGGCTTCCTGACTAAGCGGCTCGGTGCGGCGCCGGGTGACATCGTCGATGGCCGCACGGGCGCCGTGCTCGGGCAGCACGACGGGGCGTATTCCTACACGATCGGCCAGCGTAAGGGCCTTGACCTGCGGGTTCCGGCCCCGGATGGGCGCCCTCGCTATGTGTTGTCGATCACCCCGAAGACCAACACCGTGACGGTCGGCCCGCGTGAGGACCTCGCGGTCGACACCGTGACGGCGACCCGGACGATCTGGCACGGCGAGCGGACCCCGGTCGAGTGCGAGGTGCAGTTGCGCGCCCACGGCGAGGTCGTCCCGGCCGTGGTGACCGTCGGGCCGGAGGGACTGGTGGCCGACCTGCGCGCTCCGGCTCGCGGCGTCGCGGCCGGCCAGGCGATCGTGGCCTACCGCCGCGACCCGGCCGGCGACATCGTCCTCGGCTCGGCAACAATCACGTCGGGCACGTCGGGCACGTCGGGCACGTCGGGCACGTCGGGCACGTCGGGCACGTCGGGCACGTCGGGCACGTCGGGCACGTCGGGCACGTCGGGCACGTCGGGCACGTCCGGCGTTGAGGCGGCTGCCGACGGGGTTGCGGCGGCGCGCGGTGCCTGACTTCCCCTGGCCGTCCGGCGCGGCCACCGGGATCGGTTCGCTGCCCGGGACGGACATCGCCGAGGCCCAGCGCCTGGTCATGGGCGAGCTGCCCGACCTGCCGCACCTCGCCGAGCTGCCCAACCGCGGCCCCGGCTCCGACATGATCGGCCGCACTGCCGGGCTGCTGGCCGAGTTGCCCGTGCAGCTCTATGTCGGCCGCTGGCAGATGGCGCCGCGCCCCGGCAAGGACCAGCGCCACATCGCTGACCTGCTGGAACGCGACCTTGACCAGCTCAGCGAGCAGGCCGACCGGTTCGCCGGAACGATCAAGGTGCAGGCCGCCGGGCCGTGGACCCTGGCCGCCAACCTGGACCTGCCGATCGGCGGCCGGATGCTGCGCGACGCCGGTGCCGTGCGGCACCTGACCGAGTCGTTGGCCGAAGGGCTCCGCCTTCACGTGGCCGACCTGCGGAAGAGGCTTCCGCAGGCGTCGGTGCTGCTGCAGCTCGACGAGCCTTCGCTGCCGGCCGTGCTCGCGGGGCACATCCCGACGGAGAGCGGGCTGAGCGCCTACCGGGTGGTTGACGGACCTGACGCCGCGACGGGCCTGCGCACGATCGTCGAGGCGGTCGGGGTGCCGGTCATCGTGCATTGCTGCGCGCCGGACGTGCCGCTGCAGGTCTTCCGGGATGCCCGGGTCGCCGCCGCCACGCTCGACCTTTCGCTGATCAAGGATCTTGACCCGCTGGGTGAGGCGCTGGAGGCAGGTCTCGGACTCTTCGCCGGTGCCGCGCCCACCCGGCCGCCGGCCGACGGGCGCGCGCTGACCTCGGCGCAGGTCGCCGAGCGGGTGCGGAAGCTGTGGAGCCGGCTCGGCTTCCCGGCCGCCCGCCTGCCGCAGCAGGTCGTCATCACTCCGGCGTGCGGCCTGGCCGGCGCCCCCCAGCCGTACGTGCGCGAGGTGCTGAAGGCCTGCCGCGACGCCGGCCGGCGCCTGGCCGAAGTCTGACGCTGCCGCCCGCCGCGCGATAGAAATCATTCCGCCGTCGGCAGAGCACGCAGGCCGACGGTTTTGTCAGACCCGGCGACTACCGTGACCCCTTAGAAGCACGAGCCACGGAGGTCACCCGGTGCCTGAGAAGCAGCCTGTCCAGCCTGTCGATCCGCAGTCCGACGGTGCTCAGGCGGCCGTCGCCGCCGAGCAGCTCGCCGGGGGCCGGCCGACCGCTGAGCAGGTGGCCGCCGCCGGGCCCGAGCCGACCCCGGCGGCCAGCACCCGGCACGCCGAGCTGAGCGACGAGCTGCGCGGCCACCAATACCGCTACTACGTCCTGGATTCCCCGACCATCTCGGATGCCGAGTTCGACGGGCTCCTGCGCGAGTTGGAGGCGCTCGAGGCGCAGTTCCCGGCGCTGCGCACCCCCGATTCGCCGACGCAGAATGTCGGCGGCACCTTCTCCACCCTGTTCACCCCGGTCGAGCACGCCGAGCGCATGATGTCGCTCGACAACGTCTTCGACGAGGCCGAGCTGGCGGCCTGGGCCGAGCGCACCGAGCGGGACGCCGGCGGGCCGGTGCGGTTCATCTGCGAGCTCAAGGTCGACGGCCTCGCCATCAACCTGACCTATGAGAAGGGGCGGCTGGTCCGGGGCGCCACCCGCGGCGACGGGCGCACGGGCGAGGACGTGACCTCCAACGTGCGGACCATCCGCGAGATCCCCGACCGGCTGATCGACGACGATCCGCCCGAGCTGCTCGAGGTGCGCGGCGAGATCTACTTCCCGGCTTCCGCGTTCGCCGATCTCAACGCCTCGCTGGTCGAGCAGGGCAAGGCCCCGTTCGCCAACCCGCGCAATGCCGCGGCCGGCAGCCTGCGGCAGAAGGATCCGCGGATCACCGCCTCCCGTGGGCTGCGGATGGTCGTGCACGGCATCGGCGCACGCAAGGGGTTCCGGCCGGATTCGCAGTCGCATGCCTACGAGGCGCTGCGCTCCTGGGGGCTGCCCACCAGCGACCGCTGGCGGCTGGTCGACGGGATGGCCGAGGTCCGCGACTACATCGACTACTACGGCAAGCATCGGCACGACGTCGAGCACGAGATCGACGGCGTGGTGGTCAAGGTGGACGCCGTCGCCATCCAGGGCCGGCTCGGCTCGACCAGCCGGGCGCCGCGCTGGGCGATCGCCTTCAAATATCCGCCCGAGGAGGTCACCACCAAGCTGCTCGACGTCCTCGTCAACGTGGGGCGCACCGGCCGGGTCACGCCCTATGCGGTGCTCGAGCCCGTGCTGGTGGCCGGCTCCACGGTGGCCCAGGCGACCCTGCACAACGCCCGCGAGGTCGAGCGCAAGGGCGTGTGGATCGGCGACACCGTGGTGCTGCGCAAGGCCGGCGACGTGATCCCGGAGGTGCTCGGCCCGGTCATGGACCTGCGGCCCGCCGACGCGCATCCGTTCGTGATGCCGACGCGTTGCCCCGAGTGCGACACCCCGCTCGCTCCCGCCAAGGAGAGCGACATCGACATCCGCTGCCCCAATTCGCATCACTGTCCGGGGCAGTTGCGCGAGCGGCTCTTCTATCTGGCGAGCCGCAACGCGCTGGATATCGAGGTGCTCGGCTACAAGGCCGCCCGGGCGCTCTACGAGTCCTCGGTGCTGACCGACGAGAGTGACCTCTTCGGACTGACCGCCGAGGATCTGCTGCGGTCGCCGTTCTTCGTCAACATGGACGGCACGCTGGGCAGCAACGCGGCCAAGCTGCTGGAAAATCTGGCGGAGGTCAAGGAACGGCCGCTGTGGCGGGTGCTGGTGGCGTTGTCGATCCGGCACGTCGGCCCGACCGCCTCGCGGGCGCTGGCCCTGGAGTTCGGCTCGATGGCGGCCATCGAGGCCGCGGTCGCCGAGGGCCGGATCGAGGAGCTGTCGGCCGTCGACGGCGTGGGCCCGACGATCGCGGAGAGCCTGCGGGAGTGGTTCGCGGTCGATTGGCACCGCGAGGTCGTCCGCAAGTGGCGCGAGAGCGGCGTCAAGATGGCGGAGGAGCGGGCCGAGGCCGGCGGGCGACCGCTGGCCGGCATGACCGTGGTGGTGACCGGCACCCTGTCCACCCACACCCGGGACGAGGCCTCCGAGGCGGTGCTGTCCCGCGGCGGCAAGGTGAGCGGCTCGGTGTCGAAGAAGACGGCCTTCGTGGTAGTGGGCGACAACCCCGGCAGCAAATACGACAAGGCGTTGTCGCTGCGGGTGCCGGTGCTCAACGAGCAGAGCTTCGCGGTGCTGCTGGCAGAGGGGCCGGAGGCGGCTCGCGCGGTGGCCGAGATCGCCCCGGAAGTGCCCAAGGAGCCCAAGAAGAAGGCCGCGGCCGTGCCCGACGAGCAAGAGAAGAAAGCCGCGGAGGAGCCCGTACCGACCGCCGAAACGACGGAGTAGGCCGCCGCCGGCGATCCACCAACGGGTGAAATCTGGCGGGTTCCACGTTCCGGCGGATACGGCGATTTGATAACGGCGAGTCTGTTTCGCGTAGTTTTGTCCATGCGGATCTATGGTGAGGATGATCGTTTGGTCGACGCCACCGTGGAGGTCGCATGGATGCCGCAGCACAGCGCAGCTCCATGCCGGCGGAAGAGCAGCCGGCGGTCGGCGGTGTGCGCGCCGCTGACAGTTCGCTGGATCATGTATTGGCACGAGCGAGGCGGGGCGGCGCGCAGTCTGTCACCGCCCGGCGGGGTGCGGTCGCCGCCGTCGGTGGGGCCGTCGTCGTCGACCTCGCGCTGTGGGCAGCCCTGCCGGAGGCCTTCGAGAAGCTGCCCACCGCCTTCTGGGTGATGGCCGCGCTCGCCCTCGCCGTCGACGCGCGGCCCTATGTGGTCGCCAACCGGCGCGCCAGCTCGGTGATCCTGCCGTCCATCTGCTTCGCCTTCGGCATCGTGCTCGCCTGGGGATTCGTGCCCGCCCTCGCCGTGCAACTGGCCGCGATGGCCGTGGCCGGCGTACGGATGCGCCAGTCCGCCCGCCGCGCCCTGCACCTCGCCGTGCAGCACGCCGTGGCCCTGGGCGGCGCCGCCGTGATCGCCGTGCTCGCCGGGCTGCACGCGGGTGCGCAGCCGCACTGGGAGGACGCCGTGTTCACCGTCGCTGCCGCGGCGGCCTGGATCGGTGCTCGCGCCGGCCTCGACGTGCTCATCACCCGCTGCGCCGGCGCGGGTCGCCGCCGGCGGCGGGCGCGGAGCTGGGGGCCGGAGCTGTTCGCCACCGCCGCGCTGCTGCTGCTCGGGCCCGTGGTGCTGGCCGCCGCGCAGGTCGGCATCGCTCTCGTGCCGCTGGTCCTGCTCGCCCTGCACGCCGTGCACCGGATGGTGCGCTCCACCGGCGAATACGAACGGGCCGCCCGCGTCGACTCCCTCACCGGGCTGCCCAACCGGCGCGCCCTGCAGAACTCCGTCGCCGAGCGGTGGGCGGGCCGCGGTCCCCATCGGCCCGAGCGCCGGCTCGCGCTGTTGCTGCTGGACCTGGACAGGTTCCGCACCGTCAATGACGCTCTAGGGCATACGACCGGGGACCGGCTGCTCGTCGAGGTCGCCCGCCGGCTTGCTGCGGCCGTACCCGCGCATGATCTTGTAGCGCGGCTCGGCGGCGACGAATTCGCCGTGCTGGCCACCCGGGTCGACGGGCCGGCCGCGGCCCGGCGGCTCGCCGCGCATCTGGCCGAGGAGCTCGGCCGGCCGTTCGCCCTCGACGGGCTGCCGATCGACGTCAGCGCCTCGATCGGCATCGCCCTGCAGTCCGAGCGCGGCGGCGACGGCGCCTCGCTGCTGCGCCAGGCCGAGGCCGCGATGTACGACGCCAAGGAGCGCGGCGACCAGGTCGCCGTCTATGCCCGCGACACCGAGCACCACACTCCCGACCTCACCCTGCTCGCCGACCTGCGCCGGGCCGTACAGGCCGAGCCCGGCGGCGACCCCGCCGCCGACGGCATCACCCTCTACTACCAGCCGCAGATCGCCGTCGCGACCGGCGAGGTGGTCGGCGTCGAGGCGCTGCTGCGCTGGCGGCACCCGGTGCGCGGCATGGTCGGTCCCAGCGAGCTGCTGCGGGTCGCCGAGCAGACGCCCGTCATGCGGCTGCTCACCAGCCGGGTGCTGCGCGAGGTGATCGGCCAGCTCGGGGCCTGGCGGGCGGCCGGCCGCCCGCTTCGCGCGGCGGTCAACGTCAGCGTCCGGGACCTGCACGCGGCGGACATCGCGGAGGAGATCAACACCCTGCTGCACCGGTACGACGTACCGCCCGACCTGTTGCAGCTCGAGATCACCGAGAGCGCGTTGATGGCCGACCCGCACCGGGTGCTGGACACCATCACCCGGCTGGACCGGATGGGGGTGGCCATCTCGCTGGACGACTTCGGCACCGGCTACTCGTCGCTGCAGCATCTGCGCCGGCTGCCGTTCTCCGAGGTGAAGATCGACCGCTCGTTCGTGCTGGGCATGGCCGCCGACCGGGGCGACGCCGCGATCGTGCGCTCGGTGATCGCGCTGGCCGACTCGCTGGGGCTGCGGGTGGTGGCCGAGGGCGTGGAGGACGAGCTGACCTGGCGGCTGCTGGCCGCGGCCGGCTGCCACGCGGCGCAGGGCTGGTTCCACGCGCGGCCGATGCCGGCGCCGGATCTGGCGGTGTGGCTGTCCCGCTATCGTCCACTGAGACCCGGCCGTGAACCCGGCGCCCTGGCGGTGCCGACGTCCTGAGGAGTTGCCATGGCGATCGAGGTGCGCCCGGCCACGCCCGCCGACCTGCCGTACGTGCGACGGTCACTGACCGCCGCGTTCAGCGGCCCGCTGGTGGCCGTCCACGACGAACTGATCGACGCGTCCGCGCTGCCCGCCGTGATCGCCTGGGCCGGGAGCGAGCCGTCGGGGCTGCTCACCTACCGCGCCGTCGGTGCGGATTGGGAGATCGTGTCGATCGCCGCCGACCGGCCGGGCAGCGGCGTCGGGAGTGCCCTGCTCGGCTGGGCCCGCGAGGCGGCCGTCGCGGCCGGGGCCGCCCGGCTCTGGCTGGTGACCACGAACAACAACGTCGACGCCCTGCGCTTCTATCAGCGTCACGGCTACGACCTGGTCGCCGTGCACCGGGACGCGGTGACGCGTGCTCGCGCTCTCAAGCCGGCCATCCCGGAAGTGCTGGACGGCATTCCGGTCCGCCACGAGCTCGAGTTGGAAGTTCGGCTCTGAGGAGTTATCCACAGACCGGGGAGCCGCCGCCCAAGCCCACCGCCCCGGGAAATAGACTTCCCGGGTCAGCGACATCCACACCAAGGGGGCACGATGGCCGCCATCTCCCGCGAAGAGGTCGCGCATCTCGCGCGCCTGTCGCGGCTCGCCGTGACCGAGCAGGAGCTCGACCAGTTCGCCGGTCAGCTCGACGTGATCCTGCAGTCGGTCGCCCGGATCGGTGATGTGGCCGCCGAGGACATCCCGCCGACCTCGCATTCCGTGCCGCTGACCAACATCTACCGCGATGACGTCGTGCAGCCGTCCCTCACGCAGGAGGAGGCGCTCTCCGGCGCGCCCGACTCCGCCGAGGGCCGGTTCCGCGTGCCGCGCATCCTGGACGAGGAGGACTGAGCGCCGTGACTGACGTCACCAGGATGACCGCCGCACAGGTCGCCGGCCTGATCAGCGGCGGCGACGCCTCCGCCGTCGAGGTCGCGACCGCGCACCTCGACCGGATCGCCGCCGTCGACGAGCGGGTGCACGCGTTCCTGCACGTCGACCGCGACGGTGCGCTGGCCGCGGCCCGCGCCGTCGACGAGAAGCGGGCCAGGGGCGAGGAGCTCGGGCCGCTGGCCGGCGTGCCGGTCGCGGTCAAGGACGTGATCGCGACGCGCGGCGTCCCGACCACCGCCGCCTCCAAGATCCTCGAAGGCTGGCGCCCGCCGTACGACGCGACGGTCGTCGAGCGGCTGCGCGCCGCCGGCACGGTCATGCTCGGCAAGACCAACATGGACGAGTTCGCGATGGGCTCCTCCACCGAGTATTCGGCCTACGGACCCACTCACAACCCGTGGGACCTCGGGCGCATCCCCGGCGGCTCCGGCGGTGGCAGCGCCGCGTCGCTCGCCGCCTACGAGGCGCCGCTGGCGATCGGCACGGACACCGGCGGCTCCATCCGGCAGCCCGGCGCGGTCACCGGCACGGTCGGCGCCAAGCCGACGTACGGCGGCACGTCGCGGTACGGCCTCATCGCCTTCTCGTCCTCCCTCGACACCCCCGGCCCCTGCGCCCGGACGGTCGAGGACGCGGCGCTGCTGCACGCGGTGATCGCGGGCCACGACCCGCGCGACTCGACCTCCATCCCGCAGCCGGTGCCCGACGTCGTCGCGGCCGCCCGGCTGGGCGCCACCGGCGACCTCACCGGGGTCCGGCTCGGCCTGGTCAAGGAGTTCGCGGGCGAGGGCGCCGAGCCCGGCGTGGTGGCGGCCTTCCGCGAGTCGGTCGAGGCGCTGGTCAAGCTCGGTGCCGAGGTCGTCGAGGTGTCCTGCCCGCACTTCGCATACGCCCTTCCGGCCTATTACCTGATCGCGCCCAGCGAGGCCTCCTCCAACCTGGCCCGCTTCGACGGCGTGCGATACGGCCTGCGGGTCGGCGACGACGGCAACCGGTCGCTTGAGGAGGTCATGTCGCTGACCCGGGAGGCCGGGTTCGGCCCCGAGGTCAAGCGCCGCATCATCCTCGGCACGTTCGCGCTGTCCAGCGGCTACTACGACGCCTACTACGGCCAGGCGCAGAAGGTCCGCACGCTCATCACGCGCGACTTCACGAGCGCGTTTGAAAAGGCCGACGTGCTGATCTCGCCGACCACGCCGTTCACGGCGTTCCCGTTCGGGTCGCGCACCTCGGATCCCTACCAGATGTATCTGGCCGACCTCTACACCATCCCGACGAACCTGTACGGCGGCCCGGCCATCTCCGTGCCGTGCGGGCTCTCCGAGGGACTGCCGGTCGGTTTCCAGGTGATGGCGCCGACGATGGCCGACGACCGGATGTACCGGGTCGCCGCCGCCCTCGAGTCGGCCGTCGGGACGTTCACCCCGCCCGAGCTCAGTTTGGAGTCTCTCGCATGAGTACGACCGTGTTGCCCTCGTACGAGGACGCGATCGCCCGCTACGAGCCGGTCATCGGCCTGGAGACGCACGTCGAGCTCGGCACGAACACCAAGATGTTCTGCGGCTGCCCGACCGAGTTCGGCGCGGAGCCCAACACCCAGGTGTGCCCGGTGTGCCTGGGCCTGCCCGGCGCGCTGCCGGTGGCCAACCGCGCCGCCATCGAGGCCACCATCCGGATCGGCCTCGCGCTCAACTGCGACATCGCGTCCTGGTGCCGGATGGCCCGGAAGAACTACTTCTACCCGGACATGCCGAAGAACTTCCAGACCAGCCAGTACGACGAGCCGCTCTGCGTGGACGGCTACGTCGACGTGGCGATCGACGGCGAGACCTTCCGGGTCGAGATCGAGCGGGTCCACCTCGAGGAGGACACCGGCAAGTCGCTGCACGTCGGCGGCGCCACCGGGCGCATCCACGGCGCGACCGAGTCGCTGGTGGACTACAACCGCGCCGGCATTCCGCTGGTCGAGATCGTCACCAAGCCGGTCCCCGGCCTCGGCGCCCGCGCGCCCGAGGTGGCCAAGGCCTACGTGACGGAGCTGCGCGACATCATCCGCTCGCTGGACGTTTCCGACGTGCGCATGGAGCAGGGCTCGATGCGCTGCGACGTGAACACCTCGCTGAACCTGCCGGGCGACGAGTGGGGCACCCGCACCGAGACGAAGAACGTCAACTCGCTGCGTTCGGTCGAGCGCGCGGTCCGTTCCGAGATCATCCGCCAGGCGATGCTGCTCAGCGACGGCACCCGGATCTTCCAGGAGACCCGGCACTTCCAGGAGACCACCGGCGACACCCGGCCGGGCCGTTCCAAGGAGACCGCGACCGACTACCGCTACTTCCCCGAGCCCGACCTCGTGCCGATCGCGCCCGACACCGCGTGGGTGGCCGGGCTGAAGGCGGCCCTGCCCGAGATGCCCAGCGTCAAGCGCGCCCGGCTCGCCGAGGAGTGGGGCATCTCCGAGCTCGACATGCAGTCGGTGGCCAACGCCGGCGCGACCGAGCTGATCGAGCAGACCATCGCCGCGGGCACCACCGCGGCCGGCGCCCGCAAGTGGTGGATGGGCGAGCTGGCCCGCCGCGCCAACGAGACGGGCGTCGAGCTCGCCGCGGTCGGTGTCACCCCGGCCCAGGTCGCGCAGTTGCAGGGCCTGGTCGACGAGGGCAAGCTCAACGACAAGCTGGCCCGCCAGGTCCTCGAGGGCGTCGTGGCCGGCGAGGGCGACCCGGCGGCGGTGATCGCGGCCCGCGGCCTCGGCGTCGTCTCCGACACCGGCGCGCTCACGGCCGCCGTCGACGAGGCCATCGCGGCTAACCCGGAGATCGCTGCGAAGATCCGCGACGGCAAGGTGGCGGCGGCAGGGGCCCTGGTGGGCGCGGTCATGAAGACGACCCGCGGCCAGGCGGACGCCAAGACCGTCCGCGAGCTGATCCTCGCCCGGCTCGCCTAGATCCGGTACGGGCAACGTCCGGTCCCGTGGCACACGGGGCCGGGCGGTGCCGTCCCGGCCTGGTCACGCCGCCATCCGGGCTGAGCGCGGCGGAAGGCGCCAGGCTGGTTTCAGCGGCCGGGTGGGACGCTGCTCGGGTTGATGCCCGGGGTCACGGCGTTGAAGACCGACGGATTCGTGGTCGGTTCCGGCTCGTCCTTGCCGACCAGCTTGCGCTGCATCGTCACGTTCTGCTCGCCGGTGCCGCCCAACTGGATGTCGTCATAGGCCTTCAGGTCGTGGGTCTCGTCGAAGTACAGGACCGACATCGTCAGAGGCGTCGGTTCCTCGTTCTCCAGCCCGCGCAGGCCCGCCCCGCCGCTTGAGCCCTCCACCAGCAGCCGCGTCTTCTGGGGCGCCTCGGTCACCGGCGCCGACGGGCTCGGGGCCACCGCCGGTGAGGCCGCCGGCGAGGGCGCCGCCAGCACGCTCACCTCGCGCTTGTGCTTGTGGCCGGCCAGCACCAGCGGCACCAAACCGGACAGCGGCGGCGCCATCGCCGGGTCGTGCACGAGCGCCACGTCCACCTTCGTCTGCGCCCCGCGGATCGTCGTGGCCAGGCGTTCCCCGCTGGCCAGCAGCGGGGAGGCGGTCGGGTCGTCCGCGTTCGCCGGCGGGTTTTCGCTCTTGTCCGGCGTGAATTCCGGGTCGCCGATGCCCGCGAACGTCAGGCCGTTGATCGTCACGGTCGTGTTGTCGAGCACCTTCGCGTTCTTCTGCCGGGCCACCGCCTCCTGGATCGCCAGCGAGTCGTGGTTGCCGCGCACGTAGATGTACGGGACCCCGAGCTGCCCGATGTTGCTCACGTACGAGGTCTCGGCGTTGCTGCCCCAGTCCACGATGTCGCCGGTGTCGACCACGGCGTCGATGTCCCACTGCTTCACGACCGTGCGGATGACGCCCCACGAGGTCGGGTTCAGGTGCAGGTCGGACACGTGCAGGATGCGGGTCGTGTTGCCGGCCGGCTCGAACACCGGCAGCGCCGACACCGTGGTGTAGATGCGGCTGACGTTGCTGACCAGTTCCTGGAGCTGGTCGGCGTACCGGCCGTAGTTGTCGGCGATGCGCCGCGCGTCACCCACCACCGCGGGCGCGTTGACCAGCAGGCCCTCGTAGCGCGGCTCGCTGATCGAATCCGGCCGGACCGTGCCCGCGGCCAGCCCCAGGCTGCCGCCGGTCACCACCAGCGCCAACACGCCGGCGGCCGCCACCCGGCGGACGTTGCGGAAGATCAGCGCCGACAGGACCAGCGCGCAGACGATCGCCGCGCCGAGCGCGCGCAGCCCGAGCTGCAGCACGCCCTTGGTCACGTCGTCGACCGCCGACTGCCCGGCGGCGCTGATCGCCGTCGGGTCGTCGATCAGCGCCTCGGTGCGCTCCTGGTCCAGCGAGCCCAGGTTCACCTTGAGGTGGATGGGGCCGTCGTGGCTGTCCAGGTGCAGCGCGCCCAGCGGCGGGATCTCCACCTCGGTGCCACCCGCGATCGACGGGCTGATCGACATCTCGGCCCGGAACGGACCCACCGCGATCTCCGATTGGGCGAACAGCATCGTGCCGACGACGACGCCGGTCAGGCTGACGCCCACGACGGCCGCCCAGATGCGCAGCCGCCGGGCCCAGGGCCGCCGCCAGGTGCGGTCCACCGACGCGCGGGCACGGGAGATCTTCTCGTTCAAGGTCAACACTTTCACCTGCCCCCGTGCGCTGGTGGTCGAACAGTGACGACGGTCAGCTCCGGCCGGCCCCGCCGTCGGAGAACACCAGCCGGATGATCTGGTCGTCGTCCGGCCCCGGGTCGCCGCCCTCTTCCTGGTTGGAGGTGGTGACCCAGAACGAGCCGTCCGGCGCGGCGACCAGCGCGCGCAGCCGGCCGAACTCGCCGGCGAGCACCGCCCGGGGCTGGCCCAGCAGGGTGCCGTTGCCGGTCACGTCGACCATCCACAGCCGCTGGCCCTGCAGGCAGGCCGTTGCGACCATGCTCTCCAGCACGGCCACGCCCGCGCAGTTCGAATCCTCGATCGGCCAGGTCACCAGGGGATTGGTGAACTTGGCGTTCGAGCCGGTGCCGTCGACCCCGGGCCAGCCGTAGTTCTTGCCCTTCTGGATCACGTTCAGCTCGCCGGTCTTCTTCTGATCCGACTCACTCGCGTACATCTTCTTGGCCGAGTCCCAGGCTATGCCCCGCACGTTGCGGTGACCGGACGACCAGATCGGCGAGTCCTTGACCGGATTGCCCGGAGCGGGCCGGCCGGCGGTGGTGATCCGCAGGATCTTGCCGCCGAGGCTCTTCGGGTTTTGCGCCTGGGTGCCGCTCGTGCCGTCGCCGGTGGTGACGTAGAGCATGCCGTCCGGGCCGAAGGCGAGCTGGCCGCCGTTGTCGTTGATCGAGTGCGGGATGCCGGTGAGGATCGGCTGCGGCTTGCCCTTGAGCTTGAGCTTGGCGACGCGGTTGTCCTTCGCCGTCGAGTAGTACACGAACACGGTCGCGTCCGTCGCGTACTTCGGGGAGACGGCGATGCCGAGCAGGCCGCCGTCGCCGCCGGGCGCGACGTCGGTGAGCCGCTGCACCTCGGTGACCTTGAGTCCCTCGGTGCCCGACTCCGGGCCGACCTGCAGGATGCGGGCGGTGTCACGCTCGGTGACCAGGGCCCCGCCGTCGGGCAGGAAGGCCAGGCCCCACGGCACCTCGAGGCCCTTGGCCAGCACCGTGGCCGCCGCCGCGGACTCGCCGCCGCTGCCGCTGTCGGGACCAGCCGAGACGGACGGGGCCGGCAGATTCGGCGGCTTGCCCGCCACGTCCGGGTCCGGGGGGCCGAAGCTGCACGCGGTGGTCAGGGCCAACACGGCACCCAGAACCGCGGCACCCAGCGGCACGGCGCGCGCGCGGACTCTCGGACTGCGCTCGATCACACGACCTCCTCGTTTCCCCGGTCCAGGGTAGCCGCGTCCGCTGGGACGTCCGGCACACCTGGATCTCGGGCCGGGCACCCGGCCCCCGGCACGACTAAGTTGGGCACGGTGAAGGTTTGGATCGCCCATGCCAAGGGCCGCGAGCTGCTCGGCGCGCTGCCGCCCGGCGTCAGGGTCGAGGTCTGCGCCGACGCGGTCACGCTGCCGTCGGATCCCACGGAGGTCCAGTTCTGGGTGCCGCCGTTCGGCCCCGCCACCTTCGACCTGCTGCCGAAACTGACCGGCCTGCGGGTGGTGCAGCTGCTCTCGGCGGGTGCGGACAACTGGATCGGTCGCGTGCCGCCCGATGTGCGGCTCTACGACGCGGCGGGCGTGCACGACGCGGCGGTCGCCGAGTGGGTCCTGGGCGCGGCGATCGGCTCGCTGCGGCAGTTCCCGGCCTTCGCCCGCGCCCAGCAGCGGCGCGAGTGGGCACCGGCCGCGTTCACCCCGACCGCGGAGCTGACCGGCAAGCGGGTGCTCATCGTGGGGGCCGGCTCGATCGGCCGGGCTGTCGAGCGGCGGCTGGCGCCGTTCGACGTGACGGTGACCCGGGTGGCCCGCACCGCCCGTCCCGAGCAGGACGTGCACGGGGTCGCCGAGCTGCCCGATCTGCTGCCCCGGGCCGAGGTCGTGGTGCTGCTCGTGCCGCTGACCGAGCAGACGTACGGGCTGGTCGACGAGTCCTTCCTGGCCGCGCTGCCCGACGGCGCGTTGCTGGTCAACGCGGCGCGGGGGCCGGTGGTGGACACCACGGCGCTGCTCGTCGAGGTGGCCTCCGGGCGGATCGGCGCCGCGCTGGACGTGACCGACCCGGAGCCGCTGCCCGCGGGGCATCCGCTCTGGGAGCTGCCCAACGTTTTCATCACCCCGCACGTCGGCGGCGCCGTTGTCGGGCTGCTGCCGCGGGCATACCGCCTGGTGGGGGAGCAGCTAGGCCGGTTCGCCGCCGGGGAGCCGCTGGTCAACCGGGTCGTCGACGGCTACTGAGTCGTCGCTGCGCTGCGGGGCGCTGTCGCTCAGTTCCTGAGCGTCGTCGCTCAGCTCTTGGCCGCCGGCGGCGATGACCGCGGGCAGGTTCGCCGTGGTCACCCCGGTCAGCCGGATCACCTTGCCGTCGGTGAGCAGGGCCGAGACCCGTCCGCGCCGGTCCGGCGCGAGCTGGTCGATCCGGGACCACGGGATGTCGGTGCTGCCGAAGAGCGCGCGCACCCGCAGGCCGCCGGGGCCCGCGTCGGTGCCGGCCCGGACCACCCAGAGCAGGATGGCCAGCGGAATCAGGATGATCGGCGTCAGCTGCCAGCGGGATCCGGCCAACGGCGCGGTGCCCACGAACGCGATCAGCGCGGCGACGACGAGGGCGCCGGACTTACGGACGCGCAGGGCAGGCTTTCGACTCACGTTTCTCATCCTCGCACCCGCCGGATGCGGCATTTTTGTCGGACCTGGCGGGGATACTCCGTGCCATGACCGAGTTACTAGCCATCGGCACCAAGAAAGGCCTGTTCCTGGCCATCAGTGAGGACGACCGGCGGAGCTGGAAGGTCAGCTCCGCGCACTTCCCCGGAACGGCGATCTACGCCGTCGCGATCGACAATCGCGGTCCGGAGCCCCGGCTGCTGGCCGGGGTGGACAACTCCCACTTCGGGCCGAGCGTCGCCCTCAGCGACGACCTCGGCGCCACCTGGCAGGAGCCCGACGTGGCTCCGCTGGCCTTCCCGGCGGATACCGGCGCGGCGGTCGAGCGGGTCTGGCAGATCACTCCTGCCGGGTCCGGCGTCGTCTACGCCGGGGTCCAGCCCTCCGCGCTGTTCCGCTCCGAGGACGGCGGGCGCACCTATGAGCTGGTCCGCGCCCTGTGGGACCACCCGCACCGGCCCGAGTGGGGTGCCGGCTTCGGCGGGCAGGCGGTGCACACGATCCTGCCGCACCCCGACGATCCCGGCCGCGTGCTGGTCGCCATGTCCACCGGCGGCGTCTATCGCACCACCGACGGTGGCGCCTCCTGGGCGCCGGCCAACAAAGGCATCAAGGCCTACTTCCTGCCCGACCCGTGGCCCGAGTTCGGCCAGTGCGTGCACAAGGTGGCCCGCGACGGCGCCGACCCGGACCGCTACTACGCGCAAAACCACCACGGTGTCTACCGCACGGAGGACGGCGGCGACACCTGGCAGTCCATCGCCGAGCCGCTGCCGGCCGACTTCGGCTTTCCGATCGTCGCGCATCCCCGGAGCAGCGGCACGCTGTGGACGTTCCCGTTGGTCAGCGACGGCCAGCGGGAGCCCGTCGACCTGCGCTGCCGGGTCTTCCGGTCCACCGACGCGGGGGAGAGCTGGCATCCACACCAGGCCGGGCTGCCCGAGGAGCCGTTCTATTCGCCGGTGCTGCGCGACGCGATGTGCGCGGACGACGCGGAGCCGGCCGGTGTCTACTTCGGCACCCGGTCCGGCGAGGTGTTCGCCAGCCGTGACGAGGGCGAGAGCTGGTCGTCGGTGGCGACCCACCTGCCCGACGTGCTCTGCGTGCGGGCGGCGGCCCTCTGATGCCGACAGTGCTGGTGCCGGGGGTGCTGCGCGCCGAGGCGGGCGGATCGGCGCACCTCGAGGTGGGCGACGGGGGCACGCTGGCCGCCGTCCTGGACGAGATCCGGGAGCGCTGGCCCCGGCTGGAACGCCGGATCCGCGACGAGAGCGGCGCGCTGCGCCGATACGTGAACATCTATGTGGACGGGGAGGACTGCCGCCGCTCGGGCGGCCTGGCCACCCCGGTCCCGTCCGGCGCGGAGATCCAGGTGCTCCCGTCGGTCGCCGGCGGCTGAGCGTCACGGCCGTCCGGCAGACGGAAGGGAGGATCGCGGAATCTTTCACCTCGATTGCCGTGCGGCCGTCTATACCAGACGATCTCGACGTGCGGAGTATTACCACGCGCACGTAACCTGTCCGGGGGACACTCGTTACCCGGTGTGGGTGCAGTGACCCCTCGTCGCCGTTGCCTGTTCCGCTCAGCCCGCACCCTCCGCAGAGGATCACCCCCACGTGGCAGTGCAGCCCACAGCGCGTAGCGGCACCTGGCCCCACCGGGTGGCGTTCCTGGCCGCGCCCGGGTCCGGTGGCCTCGTGCTGATGGCCGCGCTGGCCGGGCTGATCTCCGACCTGACCGCGCTGGCCGTCGGCGTCGGCGTGGTCGCGCTCTGGGCCACCGTGGTCCTGGTGCACACCGCCCTGGCGATCCACCGCCGGGACGGCACGTTCGCGGCCTGCCGCGGGGCCGGCTTCATCGGCATGGGCGCCCTCACCACCGGCGTGACCACCGCGGTGCTCATCGCGGACCCGCCCGGCCGGGGCATCTACGCCGCCGTCGGGGTGGGCGCGGCTGCCGTGCTCTACATCCTCGGCACCATGCTGCTGCCCGGCGCCGCCTCGACGGTCCCGGTCCGGCTGCGGCGCGCGTTCGACGGCCTGGGGCTCGGCGTCGCCCTGGGCTTCGCGGCATATCTGGTCACGCCGATGAAGAAGATCCCGGTCACGGCGCTGTGCTGCATCCTGCTCGCCGCGGCGGGCATCTCGATCGTCACGGTCATCGTGCTGCGGGCCCGCCTGCATCGCCCGGCCGCGCTGCGGTGCGGTGGCGGCGCCATCCTCGTCCTGCTCGCGCTCTGCACCGCCGCCAACCTCATCCTCTCGGGCCTGGACGGCTGGGCCGTGACGATCTGCGGCCTGCTGATCGTGGCCGGGCTGGGGCTCACCGCGGAGGGCGGCTCCCGGCGCAACCTGCCCGACTCGACCACGCCTCGCGAGCAGGACCAATACCTTTCCGGTTATCCGCTGCTCGCGGTGCCCGCCGGCATCGGTGTGGTCGCCGCGCTGTACCACCTCGCCTTCCTCGGCCCCTTCGACCGGACCGCCGTGCTGCTCGGCATCGCGATGGTCGCCGTGCTGACCATGCGCGAGCTGCTGGTGGTCAGCGACATCCGCCGCTACACCGGGCAGTTGCGCACCAAGGAGGCGCACTTCCGCTCGCTGGTGGCCGGCGCCACCGACCTGACGCTGGTGCTCGACGACAAGCTGACCGTCCGCTGGCAGTCACCGGCCGCGGCCCGGCTCTTCGGCCTCTCGGACTCGGAGGTCATCGGCCGCACGTTCCTCGATCTCATCCACTCCGACGACGTGCCGAGCGCGCAGGCCGGCCTGGAGTCCCTGCTGGCCGGCGAGCACGACGACGGCCCGCCCGCGCTGCTGAGCGCGCGGATCCGCGACGGGCACGGGATGTGGCGCGACACCGAGTCCACGGTGGCCGATCAGCGGTCGGTGCCCGAGGTAGCCGCCCTGGTCGTGCACGTCCGCGACGTCGGCGAACGCCGGCACCTCGAACGCACCCTGCACCGGCTGTCCTACACAGACCAGCTGACCGGCCTGGCGAACAGGCGGGCGCTGATGCGGGACCTGCTCGATCACCGGCGCCGCGCCGGGCAGCACGGCACGCTGCTGGTGATCGACCTGCACGGCCTCGCGGAGATCAACGACAACAAGGGCCGGGAGATCGGCGACGCCGTCCTCATCGAGGTGGGCCGGCGGGTGCGCAGCCTGCTCGCCGAGGAGGACGTGGCGGCCCGCCTCGGCGGCGACGAGTTCGCGGTGCTGACGCCGGAGGGTGCCGTCCTCGCCTACGCGCTGGCGACCCGGATCGTGACGCTGCTGCTGGAGCCATACCAACTGCCCGGCACGATCGTCGAGCTGCACACCAGCATCGGCCTCGCCGAACTGGCCGGCGGCAGCGACTCCGAAGACGTGCTGCGCCACGCCGACCTGGCCCGCAGCCGGGCCCGGCAGCTCGGCCGCGACCGCGTCGAATGGTACGACACGGACATCGAGCTCCAGCTGCACCGCCGGATGGACCTGGAACGCGAACTGCTCGGCGCGGCCGATCGCGGCGAGCTCGACCTGGTCTTCCAGCCGGTGGTGTCGCTCCGTGACGACCAGCCGGTGGGCGTGGAGGCGCTGCTGCGCTGGCGTCACCCGAAGCTGGGCACGGTCCTGCCGGCCGAGCTGCTGCCGATCGCCCGCGCCGTCGGTTGCGCCGCCGAGCTGGACGAATGGGTCCTCGACGCGGCCTGCCGCCACCTGGCCGGCTGGACCGCGGGCGGCAGCGACTTCTGGCTGTCGGTGAACGTCGCCCCCCGCGAGCTGCTGACGGCCCGCTTCCCGGAACGCGTGGCCGAGATCCTGAGCCGCTACGAGCTGGAGCCGGAACGCCTGGTGGTGGAGGTGCAGGAAACCTGGGTCGCCGAGGACGTGCCGGCGATCGTCGCCTCGCTCGCGGGCCTGCGCAAACTCGGCGTCCGCGCGGCGCTGGACGACTTCGGCGCGGGCCAGGCCTCGCTGTCGCACCTGCGCCGGCTGCCGGTCGACATGCTCAAGCTCGATCAGATCCTGGTGAACACCCCACCGGAGCCGGCGGCTGGCCCGGCGGTGATCGACGTCGTGGTCAGCCTGGGCCGCCGGCTGGGCCTCGAAACGGTCGCGAAGGGCCTGGAGACGGCGGAGCAGATCGCCCGCGCCCGGCGCGCCGGCTGCCTCTACGGGCAGGGATTCGCGCTGGCCAGGCCCGCCCCGGCCGAGCGCATGGAAGCGTATCTGGACACGCACCGGGCCTAGGGCAAGGACAGGACCAGGTCAGGTTTCACGGGGTGGGGCGGTGCTGCCCCGGGGCGTCAAATGGGCCGTTCCCTCTTCCACGTCCTGCACCGGTTCGCCGGCTATCGCCGCCAGGAGCTGGCGGGCCGCGTGTGCTCCGTAGGCCGCGATGTCCCTGGTCAGCGCCGTCAGTGGGGGGTGGACCAGGGAGCACAGCGGTGAGTCGTCCCAGGCCACGATCGACAGGTCGCCGGGCACCGACAGGCCCATCTCCTGGGCCACCGACAGGCCCGCCACCGCCATCACATCGTTGTCGTAGATGATCGCCGTCGGGCGTTCCGTGGTGATCAGCAGGCGGCGGGTGGCGCGGCCGCCTTCCTCGCCGGTGTAGTCCGAGGGCACCGTTACCGCTTCGCTCAGGCCCAGCGTCGCGCAGACCTCGGTGAATGCTCGCGTTCGGGTCTGTGTGTGCAGCAGGTCCGGTAGGCCGCCGACCCGGGCGATGCGGCGGTGGCCCAGGGCCATCAGGTAGCCGACCGCTTCCGTGATGGCGCCCGCGTCGTCGGACCAGAGTTGCGGCAGTTTCCCGGTGTCGCCGGGGCCGCCGATTACCACTGCCGGTAGTTGCAACTCGTTCAGCACCGGGATGCGGATGTCGTTTTCCCGCAGGTCGGTCACGAAGACGCCGTCCACCCGGCGCTCGCCCCACCACCTGCGGTAGACGTCGGTCTCCGTTTGCGGGGTGGCCACCACCTGCAGGGTCAGCGCGTATGACCGGGCGGCCAGCTCCTGCTCGAAGCCGCTGATCAGGCCCATGAAGAACGGCTCGATGCTCAGTATGCGGGCGGGCCGGCACAGGGTGAGGCCCACCGCCCGGGCGCTGGCGCCGGAGAGGGCGCGCGCCGCGCTGTTGGGGTTGAAGCCTATTTCCTGGGCGATGGCGACGATGCGCCGGCGGGTCGCCTCGGAGACGCCCGGTTGCCCGTTCAGCGCGTAGGACACCGCGCCTTTGGACACACCGGCCCGGCGCGCGATGTCGGCGATCGTCGGCCGCTTCACTGAAGGTCGCCTCTCTTTTCGGACCATCGCTGGTGGAGCGCTCTCACGCTACCTCGGCCCGCTAAGTCCCTGGCGAGCGCTGTGAACTTGATCGGTTAAGTGTTGCAGACCACATCTGATCGCGATAGACCGCTGAAACATACTGACTATTTTGCCCCGCTTTACGGCTGCTTACAGTGGTTGGATACGGACACAGACATCAACATGAAACACGCTCTTGACACGGAGTGAGCAGCGTCATACGGTCGCGTCACTTATCCGGTTCAGTAAATTCGCACAGCACTTTCCCTGGGTGGAGGAGTAATGGAACGGTTCGCCAAGCGAGGCGTGGCGCTGATCGCCGCAGGCCTTGCCGGAACCCTGGCTCTTACCGGTTGCAGTGGCGAGAAGCTCGACAGCGGCGGTGACAACAACGCGACGGCCGCTCAGGTCACCCTCAAGGTCAACTTCTGGGGAGACTTCGGCCTGGAGGCGCTCAAAGCGCAGTACGAGAAGGACCACCCCAACGTCAAGATCTCGCTGAACTCCGGCGAGTTCAACGCGCAGCACCAGGACCTGCAGAAGAAGCTGGTGGCCGATAGCGGCGCGCCGGACATCTCCGCGATCGACGAAGGCTTCGCCGTCCAGTTCCGCGGCCAGGCCGACAAGTTCGTCAACCTGCTGGACAAGGGCGCCGGCTCGTACGAGTCGAAGTACCTGGGCTGGAAGTGGAAGCAGACGCTGTCCGCCGACGGCAAGACCCAGATCGGCCTCGGCACGGATGTCGGCGGCCTGGCCATGTGCTACCGCACCGACCTGTTCAAGGCGGCCGGCCTGCCCACCGAGCGCGACGCCGTCTCGGCGCTGTGGCCGACCTGGGACGCGTTCATCGCCACCGGCGAGAAGTACGTCAAGGCCAGCGGGAAGAAGTTCATCGACTCCGGCACGGACATGTTCAACCCGGTGCTCGCCCAGCAGCCGGTCGGCTTCTACAACGACCAGGACCAGCTGCAGATGGACGCCGGTCCCAAGATCGCCTGGGACACCACGATGAAGGCGATCAAGGCGGGGATCTCCGCCAACCTGGTCAGCTTCCAGCCCGGCTGGGACCAGGGCTTCAAGAAGGACCAGTTCGCCGCGCTGCCGTGCCCGGCGTGGATGCTCGGCCACATCCAGGAGACCGCGCCCGACCAGAAGGGCAAGTGGGACATCGCCGCGATCCCCGGCGGCGGTGGCAACTGGGGCGGCTCGTTCTGGACCATCCCGAAGCAGGGCAAGAACGTCGATGAGGCGTACAAGTTCGTCGAATGGATGATCCAGCCGGCGCAGCAGATCGAGATCTTCAAGACCGTCGGCAACCTGCCGTCGCAGCCCGAGCTCTACAAGGACCCCGCGGTGCTGGACTACAAGAAGGAATTCATGAACAACGCCCCGACCGGCCAGATCTTCGCGAAGACCGCGGAGAACCTGAAGCCGCAGTATCTGGGCAAGAAGAACGGCCCGACCCGGGTGGCCGTCGAAAACGTGATCACCCGAGTGCAGCAGGGCAAGCTCCAGCCGGACGCGTCCTGGCCGGAAGCGGTCAAGGCGGCGGAGAAGGCCAGCAAGGCCTGAGAAGCGACGGCGGCGGGGCGGTCTGCGGGCCGCCCCGCCTCGTCCCGTGCTGGAAGGAAAGGCCGTGACCCTCACCCGTACGCCGCCACCGCGCACCGTAGCGGAGTCGGAGCCGCCCAGACCGCGGGCCTGGCTCTATCGCTTCGACACCAAGCGCGCGCCCTACCTCCTGATCGCCCCGTTCTTCCTGTTCTTCGCGGTGTTCGGGCTGTTCCCGATCATCTTCAACGGTGTCGTCGCGTTGCGGAACTGGCGGCTCGACGACCCGACTCTGGACGGCTGGAGCGGGTTCGCCAACTTCTCCAAGCTGCTCCACGACGAAGCGTTCTGGAACGCGCTCGGCAACACGTTCGGGATCTTCATCCTGTCCACGATCCCGCAGTTGCTGCTGGCGCTGATGATCGCCAACCTGCTCAACCGCAAGCTGCGTGGCACCACCTTCTGGCGGATCGGCGTGCTGCTGCCGTACGTCACCCCGGCCGCCGCGTCGACCCTGCTGTTCTCGGTGTTCTTCGCCCGTGACAACGGCATGGCCAACTGGTTCCTGTCGCTGGTCGGCTTCGGCGCCGAGAACCCGATCGACTGGCGCGCCGACAAGTGGAGCTCGTGGCTGGCGATCGCCACGATGGTCAACTGGAAGTGGATCGGCTACAACGCACTGCTCTACCTGTCGGCCATGCAGACGGTTCCCAAGGACGTCTACGAGGCCGCCTCGATCGACGGGGCGGGACCGCAGCGCCAGCTCTGGCACATCACCGTGCCCATGATCCAGCCGGTGGTCATCTTCACCGTGGTGCTGTCGACCATCGGCGGTCTGCAGCTGTTCAACGAGCCGATGCTCTTCGACTCCAACCCGGTCTCGGCCAGCGGCGGCTCGGACGGGCAGTGGCAGACCATCGCGCAGCTGATCTACCAGGTCGGCTGGATCAATCTCGACCTCGGCTACGCCGCGGCGATGTCCTGGGCCCTCTTCGTGATCATCTTGATCGTCGCCGGCGTCAACGCGCTGATCACCAATCGACTGGGCGGAGGCCGCCAATGACCACCACGACCAAGACCGCACCGCCGCGGCATCGCAAGAGCCTCGCCGAGATCGCCCGGGCGCCCTCCGAGAGCCGCGGCACCTGGCGGACCTATCTGTTGCTGACCGTCGTGCTGCTGGTGTCGGCTTTCCCGGTTTACTGGATGTTCGTCATCGCGTCGAGCACCGAGGAGGCCGTCGCGCAGATCCCGCCGTCGGTGGTGCCCGGGTCGCAGCTGCTGGTCAACCTCAGCGAAGTCTTCACGTTGCAGGACGTCTACTTCACCGCGTCGCTGATCAACAGCTTCATCGTGTCGACCGTCGTCACCGCCTCGGTGCTGTTCTTCTGCTCGCTGGCCGGTTTCGCCTTCGCCAAGCTGCGGTTCAAGGGCCGCAACGCGCTGATGATCGTGGTCATCCTGACCCTGACGGTGCCCAACCAGCTCGGCGTCGTGGCGCTCTACATCCTGATGGGCAAGCTCGGCTGGAACGGCACGCTGCTCGCGGTCATCGCCCCCGGCCTGGTCACCGCGTTCGGCGTCTTCTACATGCGGCAGTTCATCATGAACGCCATCCCGGACGAGCTGATCGAGTCCGCGCGGATGGACGGCGCGCTCACCCTGCGGGTGTACTGGAGCATCGTGCTGCCCGCGATCCGGCCCGCGCTGGCCGTGCTCGGCCTGCTCACCTTCGTGGCGACCTGGAACGACTTCCAGTGGCCGCTGATCCAGCTCAACGGCACCGAGTTCCCCACCTCGATGGTGGCGCTCTCCGACCTCGCCAGCGGCAACTACGTCATCTTCCGCCGGGTGCTCGCCGGTGCGTTCGTCGCCACGGTGCCGCTGCTCCTGCTGCTGTTGCTGGGCGGACGGCAGATTGTGCGGGGGATCATGGAAGGCGCCGTCAAGTCCTGATGAGGAGTCCTGTGACCTCGTACCGACCCCTGCACGACGGGTGGGCACTCAGCGGCGGCGACGTGAGCAGCGTCGCCGCCACCGTGCCCGGCTGTGTGCACACCGACCTGCTCGCCGCGGGCCTGATCGACGACCCCTACCTGGACGAGAACGAGAAGAAGCTCGCCTGGATCGGGCGCACCGACTGGGTCTACGAGACCGCCTTCTCCCACGAGCCGGGCGCCGGCCGCACGGACCTGGTCTGCGCCGGCCTCGACACCGTCGCCACGGTGGTGCTCAACGGCGTCGAACTGGGCCGGACCGCCAACCAGCACCGCGGCTACCGCTTCGACGTGCGGGACGCGCTGCGCGACGGCGAAAACCGGCTCCGGATCCACTTCGCCTCGGCGTACAGCTACGCCGAGGCGCAGCAGGAGCGGCTCGGCGACCGGCCGAACGCGTACGCCGAGCCGTTCAACTTCATCCGCAAGATGGCCTGCAACTTCGGCTGGGACTGGGGACCGACGCTGGTCACCGCCGGCATCTGGCAGGAGATCGGCCTGCAGAGCTGGTCGGTGGCCCGGCTGGCCGAGGTCCGTCCACAGGTGACGGTCGCCGACGGCGTCGGCACCGCCGAGGTGCGGGTGCGCCTGCAGCGCGACACCGCGGGGCCGGTCACCCTCGCCGCGACCGTCGCCGGCGAGCGGGTGGAGACGACCACCGACGGCGACGAGGCCGTGCTTGCGCTCACCGTGCGCGATCCCGAGCTCTGGTGGCCCATCGGGTACGGGGGCCAGCCGCGCTACGACCTGACCGTGACCCTGTCGGGCCCGGACGGTGAACTGGACAGCTGGACGCGCAAGATCGGTTTCCGGGACGTCCGCGTCGACACCGCCCCGGACGCCGACGGCAGCGCGTTCACCCTGATCGTCAACGACCTGCCGATCTTCGTCCGCGGCGTCAACTGGATCCCCGACGACGTCTTCGCCAACCGGGTCACCCGCGAGCGCCTGGCGGCCCGCTTCGGCCAGGCGATCGACGCGAACGTCAACTACCTGCGGATCTGGGGCGGCGGCCGGTACGAGTCCGAGGACTTCTACGACCTCGCCGACGAACTCGGCCTGCTGGTGGGGCAGGACTTCCTGTTCGCCTGCGCGGCGTACCCGGAGGAGGAGCCCTTCGCCACCGAACTGGCGGCGGAGGCCCGCGAGCAGGTGGTGCGGCTCGCCGCCCACCCCAGCCTGGTGCTGTGGACCGGCAACAACGAGAACCTCTGGGGCCACGAGGACTGGGACTGGAAGGCGGCGCTGGGCGACCGGTCGTGGGGCGCCGGCTACTACTTCGACCTGCTCCCGGGCGTCGTCGCCGCCGAGGACCCGAGCCGGCCGTACTGGCCGGGCAGCCCCTACTCGGGCCGCGACGACAAGCATCCCAACGATCCCGCGCACGGCACCATGCACATCTGGGACGTGTGGAACACCGACGACTACACCAAGTACCGCGAGTACCGGCCGCGCTTCCTCGCCGAGTTCGGCTACCAGGCGCCCCCGGCGTACGCGACGCTGCGCCGGGCCATCACCGACGAGCCGCTGACCCACCAGTCCCCGGGCATGCGGGCGCACCAGAAGGCGGCGGACGGCGACGCCAAGCTGCGGCGCGGCCTGGACGCCCACCTGCCCGTGCCGCGCGACTTCGACGACTGGCACTACCTGACCCAGCTCAACCAGGCCAGGGCGCTGTCGCTCGGCATCGAGCACTTCCGGTCGCTGCGCCCGCTCTGCATGGGCACGATCATGTGGCAGCTCAACGACTGCTGGCCGGTCACCTCCTGGGCGGCCGTGGACGGTGACGGCCGCAAGAAACCGCTCTGGTACGCCCTGCGCCACTCCTTCGCCCCGCGACTGCTGACCGTGCAGCCCCGGGACGGCGTACCGGCCCTGGTGGCGATCAACGATTCCGGCGAGCCGTGGCCGGTGGCGGCGACGGTCTCCCGCCGTACCCTCGACGGGGTTGTCCTGGCCGAGGTGACGGTCGGGGCGACCGTCGCACCGGGCTCGGCCACGACGCTGGCGCTGCCCGCCGAGGTCGGCGTCGCCGCCGAGGCGACGCGGGAGGTGCTGGTCGCCACGGCCGAGCAGCACCGGGCCTGGTGGTTCTACGCCGAGGACAAGGACATCGCCTGGCCGCCGGCGAAGTTCGACGCCGTCTTCGAGGCGGTCGGCGCCGACGCCCGGGTGCAGATCACCGCGCACCACATGCTGCGCGACCTGACCCTGCAACCGGACCGCCTCGACCCGGCGACAGAAGCGGACGAGGCCGGGGTGACGCTGCTGCCCGGCGAGTCGGCGACGTTCATCATCCGCGGCGGTGCCGGGCTGGAACCGACGGCCCTGACCACCCGCCCGGTGCTGCGCTGCGTCAACGACCTGATCTGAGCCGGCCCGCGCCCGGCCTGATCGAGGCCGGGCGCGGATCCACAAGAGCGCTGCAGGCCCGGATGCAGCAAGTTGTCAGCCGAGATCGTTACGGCGACGCACGAGATTGGCAATGGCCAGTACTCGGGGCCGCCCCGTAGTGCGGAAACCGAGCCCATGCCGGAAGATCTCTGGAATCCAATACTGATCATCTTCCCGGAAAAGCACGCCGTTCAACTCCAACAGGCGGGCCTCTTCCACCGAGAGCCCGACCGTGTCCAGAGTAAACGGGATTCGACGCTCGTCCGTCCGGAGATTGCGCAGCCTGTCGAGGAGCACCCGGACCGGCGGATTCTCCAGGGCGATCTCGGCAATCTTGTTCTCGCTGCACGGGGGAAGGGCGCTGCGCATCGCCGCCGGCGTCAGAATACGGTCGCGCAATCGCCGGTCACCCTTGGACTGCCGAGCAGCTTCCGCGATGAACGAGACGATGTCCCGTGCCTGGATCTGGCCGGTGAAGTCTGACAATGCCGCGTAGAACCACAGCTCGGATCTCGCTTCTTTCGACTTCTCCGAGCCCATCCGATCGCCCCAGATGGAAAGCATGGTTTGGGACAGCTGCTCGGCGCTCGCCTCCTTGGTCCATTGGGATGTCTCGTCGAGAGCCCCGCCGCGTTGGCAGACCCACGCGGCGAGACGAAGCGCCTCCGTGCGGTTCCAACGGAGGGCGTAATTGCGGTAGCGACTCTCGAACTGGCCGAAGTTCTGTGTGATCGCCTTCTGAGCAAGGTCGCGTCGGATGAAGATGACCAATCCGAGCGGCCGCCCGCGTAGACTGCGCAGCCACTCCGTACATCCTGTCAGGAGGGCGCGGAGAGCTCTAGTTTGCGATTCATCAGTCGTGAAATCAGGGAATAGATCCTCAAGGCCATCGACGACAAAAACCGCCTTCGAATGCCGGGCGAAGTCGGTCAGGACTCGCTCGGCAGTCTCTACGGTCGCACTGAGCCCGAGGGCTTGAGCAAAGCACAAGAGCCAGGTACGCCGCCAAGCAAGTTCGCTGGTGTGGGCATCGAGTCGTTCGTCGATGAGGTCCTTGAGTGCGAGCGGGGAGGCCGCCTCGCCGCCGGTGGTTGCCTGCGCGGCCGCGTGGCGTAGATTCACCAGGTTCTGGCGTCGTGCACTGTCCAGATTGATCGACCAGAACACTGGGATCGTGGGCGAGCTGACTTGGACCCCGGATACTCCGGCGGCGTCGGCGAACGCTCGCCAGGACCCGCGTTCACAGAGCTGCAGAAAGGTGAATGTCTTTCCCGATCCCTTGGCGCCGATAATCACCTCGATCGGCGGATCTGTACGGTGGGCCTCCAACAGACTGTCCAGTGCCTCGGTAACGAGGAACTCCTGGTCCGTGGAGGTGTCCGCGAACTTCAAGCTCAACGCAGTTTCGGCTAGCCGCTGCCGAACTGTATCCGGATCGTCGTCGACCTCAGTCGACTGTGGATGGACGGCCGATGTGGTTTGGCCGACGGATGATCCGCCGAAGAGTGTGAGCGAAGCAACGAGGGGTGAAAGTCGAGCGGCGATCCCCACCGTCGTGATCACCTCTGTGACGGCACTCCATGAAGCCGGAAGATTGAGGAGTCGGGCGTCGAAGCTGCTGGCCATCAGTAGATCGGTGGCGTCGTTGTCCGTGTCCTGAGTCGCGGAGTTATCAGCGAGCGCGCGCAAGGGTGAGGCGTTCAGAGCCCTCTCGCGTAGATCGGCAGCTACCGACTCAAGTCTTTGCTGGTGATCCGGCTCGCTGAACTGGGTGAGTAGGATCGCAACATCAGGGTCATCCTCGCGGGCTGGCGCGCGGTGTGCCAACTCCGTAAGCATCTGGACCGTGCCTCGGACGGACTGATCGCTGATGGTGGAGACGAGCACTCGGGTCACCCGCGGGTCCAACAGTAATGGTGCGCTCAACTCGCTGATGCCAGCACGAAGGTCGATCAACACCACGTCGATGTTCAGTCGTTCGGCCAGCCGCGCAAGAGTGTCCGTCAGCACATACGGGTCACGATTTGCCGTCAGGAGGTCGACGGGTTCGATACGTGGTGGAGCCACCCTTGTCTGATTGCGTCGTGCAGGCATAACAACGATGCCATCGATCTCTTGATTGGCGAGGAACTTGGCTCCGAGATCTACTGCTTCCAGATATTCGGAATCCACCGATCCGTGTACCAGTGCGAGGAAGTCTTCAAACCCGAAATCGAGCCGAAGCTGCTGGGCCTCGACCATCCAGGTGATGCCGGGTGCCTCGAGGTCTCCGTCGACCAGGAGGACGCGCTGGCCTGCTTCGGCGAGCCGCTTGGCGGTTGCCAAGCAGTGAACCGTCCTTCCGACGCCACCCTTGAAGGAATGAAAGGCACAGATGGCGACGCGATCCGGAAGGTTCGTCGTCGGCGGTGGCAGGGAACGGCTCAGGCTGGTGGTGATCCGGTGGTTTTGCCAGCGAGGGCCACGTTCATCCGCGGTGCGGTCGCTATCCGACTCAATCTCGACCGGCAGTACTCGCTCCGCCTCGGACTGGTCCAGGAGAACCAGTTGACGGTCCTCGTCGATCGTCAGAGGGCCGAAGGTCTGTGCCAACCATGCCCACACCGAAGCCGCAGTTGTGCCATCCGATACGACGAGCCGGATCGCATCCCAGTACGCGTTGATCTCCTCGAGCCAGGCCGGCCACTGTCCGCGCTCAGCGAGCGTAGCCAGATGACTTTCGACATCGAGCCAGGTAAAGAGGTGGTCCGGGGCGGCAGACAGTGCAACGGACGAATCCTCGGTAGTCATCGCTGTAGCTCCTTCTGGCACCACTCGATCAGCAGGTCCAAGCCTGTCACGAATCTCTTCTCGGCTGCAGGTACCAGGCGGGCGCCATACCGCCAGGCTTCATGAACCTGGTGCGACGCCACGGGGAGCGGGCTGCCATGCCTGGCGCACGATGCGATCCCCTGGTATTCCGAGGGGGCGAGTCGCAAGGTTCGGGCCAGGGCCTGCAGGTCGTGGCTGCGGAGGTGTTGTGGAAGCTGCGCCGTCGATCGGAACTTCGACCGGGTCATGATCGCCGCTTTCAGGCCGCACTCTACGGCGTAGAAACGCAGCAGGTAGGCGCCGATGTCGTTGTTGGCCTGACCTACCCTCCGCAGGGCTTGAAAGTTGCCACGAAGCGCAGACACGCCAACGTCGATAGACACCGCGAGAGCCTAGCGTGACGATAAGTGATCAATAGCGCCGGTTGGCTCGATACCCGGCGATGCGCCGTCGCTGCGTCAACGACCTGGTCTGACCTTCGGCGCCGCCGCGCCCAACCTGGGGAACACCGGGCGCGGCGGCCCGTCGGCACGCAGTTGCGCCCGCAGCCGTTCGGCGCCGGAGGGCAGGAACGGCCGCAGTTCGTCGGCCAGCACCCGGCAGATGCCGAGCACCTCGGCCAGCACCGGCGCCGGCTCGGCCAGCTTCCAGGGCTGGGCGGCCTCGATGAGCCGGTTGCCCCGGTCGACCTCCGCCCACAGGGCGGCGGTGGCCGCCCGAAAATCCCCGGTGGTCAGGGCAGCATCGACCCGCTCCGGCAGCTCCGACGGTACGGCCGCAGCCCGCACGTGACCGTGCCGGCGCGCCAGGGTCAACGTACGGTTGACCAGGTTGCCGACGCCGTTGGCCAGATCCCGGTCGGCGCGGGCGACCAGGCGCTCGACGGTGAAGTCCGTGTCACCGACCGGCGCGACCTCGCTCAGCAGCCACCAGCGCAGCGCGTCCACGCCGTACCGGTCGGCGAGCGTGACCGGATCGACCGCGTTGCCCGCGCTCTTCGACAGTTTCGCGCCGTCGACGGTGAGGTAGTCGTGCACCAGGATCGTGGTGGGCAGCGGCAACCCGGCGGAGAGCAGCAACGCCAGCCAGTAGACGGCGTGGAACCGCACGATGCCCTTGCCGATGACATGCACCCGCTCGGCCGAGTCAAGCCACCACGTCCGTAGCGCGTCCCCGCTTTCGGTGGCTCCGTCGCTTCCGCCGAGCGCGGTGATGTAGTTCGCCAGGGCGTCCCACCAGACGTAGATGACCTGGTCCGGATCGTCGGGGACCGGGATGCCCCAGCCGGCGGCCCGCGCGGCCGGCCGCGAGACGCTGATGTCCCGCAGCCCGGAACGGACGAAGGCCAGCACCTCGTTGCGCCGGGCGGCGGGCTCGACGCGGACCTGCCCGGACTCCAGCACGTCGAGGATCCGCCGCTCGTACCGGGAGAGCCGGAAGAACCAGTTGGTCTCCGCGACCCGCTCCGGCGCGGCCGGGTGCTCCGCGCAGCCGGCGTCGTCCAGGAACTGCTCGCAGCCCGCGCAGTACAGACCCGTGTAACTGTGCCGGTAGAAGTCGGGCGCGGACCGGCGCCACAACGCGGTCACGCCCGGCGCATGCCGGGGATCCGAGCCGGTCCGGATGAAGTCGTCAAACGACAGCTCCAGCGGCTCCCGCAGCGCGGCGAAGCGGTCGCCGTTGCCGCCGACGAACGCTCTCACCGAAACCCCGGCGGCCCGGGCGGCGATGACGTTCTTGAGCGCATTGTCGTCGGTCCCGGTGAGAAACCGGACGGCCTCGCCCCGCAACCGGCGATGCCGGGCAAGCACATCGGCCTGCACAAGTTCAAGGGCGTGCCCGAGGTGCGGCGGCGCGTTGACGTACGGGATGGCGGTGGTGACGTAGAAGGTCATGCTCCCTCTTCCGCCTCGCCCCGAGCAGCAGTCCCCGCCCGTGGGCGAGGACTTGCTCGGTGCTGACTAGCGCACGCCGAACGGCCCCGCGAGGGGGCGCATCATCGACGAGCGGCGCAGCTGCATGACGGCCATGCTCCCAGCGCGCCGCACGCGGCGGCCAGGCATTTACCGACCGGCGGGCACGCGTGGTAGCGAACTCTGCGAACTCCCGAAACGAAACCACGGATTGCAACCGAACACCGAACGGCCACTCACCCGGCTTGGGCTATGACTTCGCCCCGCCAAGCCCTTCGAGCAGCCGCACAATCTGGGCCAACCCGGCCTTGATCTCCGCAGCGTCCGCCTTGTGCTCGCCGTAGTGCTCCACCTGCGTCTCCCGCAACGCGTTCAGCATCCGGGTATGGGTGCGCAACTCGGAGCGGTACTCCGCGACGTCTCGGTCCGCACCAGCCGCAAGCGCCCGGGCCGCAGCGGCCTCCGTGCGCAGCACCGGCAGTTCGCTCGCCAACGCGGCCTCTACTGCGGCCAGGCGCCGCTCCAGGTCGTCGAGACTGCTCACGCCCGCCACTGTACCGGACCTCGCACGCGTCCCAGGACGGACTTTCGGCCCGCCGGAGCCATCGAAGGAGGTCACCCATGGCCAAGGTCCGGAAAGCCATGATGATCTGCGCGGCGACCGTGCTGCTCGGCGCGTCCCAAACGGCGGGCGCTGCTGCTGCTCCGGCCGCGGCAAACGGGGAGGCCGACCACTGGCAGGTTCCGCAGCGGGCCCAGCCACAGGGGAGCGCGCGGGTGCCGCTGGGCCTCTGACGCTTCAGCCCGGAAGCCGACCGACCGGCCGGCCACGCACGGAGCTTCGTGCGTGGCGGCCGGTCGGTCGGTGTTGCTTGTGGCGACGCGGGGTCCGCGTACCGGATTATTCGGGGACGCGGCGGTAGGCGCCGTCGCTTGCGCTAGTTGCCATCGAGGCGTAGGCGCGCAGCGCCGCCGAGACCGTGCGTTGCCGGTCGGCCGGCGTGTACGGCTTCGGCCGGCGCTCCTGGGTGTGCCGGCGCTGGGCCAGGTCCTCGTCCGTGACGTTGAGCGTGATCGTGCGGCCCGGGATGTCGATGGTGATCTCGTCGCCGGTCTCCACCAGGGCGATCAGCCCGCCCGACGCCGCCTCCGGGGAGACGTGCCCGATGGACAGGCCCGAGGTGCCGCCGGAGAAGCGGCCGTCGGTGATCAGGGCGCAGGATTTGCCCAGGCCGCGGCCCTTCAGGAAGCTTGTCGGGTAGAGCATTTCCTGCATGCCCGGGCCGCCGCGGGGGCCCTCGTAGCGGATCACCACGACGTCGCCGGCCACGACCTGTTTGCCGAGGATGCCGTCGACCGCCGCGTCCTGGCTTTCGAAGACGCGGGCCGGGCCGCTGAACTTCCACAGCTCCTCGGCCACGCCGGCGGTCTTCACCACGCAGCCGTCCGGGGCCAGGTTGCCGAAGAGGATCGCCAGGCCGCCGTCGACCGTGTATGCGTGCTCGACCGAGCGGATGCAGCCCTCGGCCGCGTCCGTGTCGAGCCTTGACCAGCGGTTGGTCGTCGAGAACGGCTGGGTGGTGCGGACGCCGCCGGGCGCGGCGTGGAAGAGCTCCAGCGCCTCGTCGCTTGGGCTGCCGCTGCGGATGTCCCAGGTCTGCAGCCAGCTTTCCAGGTCGGGGGAGTGCACGGAGCGCACGTTCGTGCGCAGCGCGCCGCCTCGGTGCAGCTCGCCGAGCAGTGCGGGGATGCCGCCGGCCCGGTGCACGTCCTCCATGTGGTATTTCGGGCTGTTCGGGGCGACCTTGGCCAGGCAGGGCACCCGGCGCGACACCGCGTCGATGTCCGTCACGCTGAAGTCCAGCTCGGCCTCGCGGGCCGCGGCCAGCAGGTGCAGCACGGTGTTGGTCGAGCCGCCCATCGCCACGTCCAGGGCGACCGCGTTTTCGAAGGCGTCCCGCGACGCGATCGACCGGGGCAGCACCGACTCGTCGTCGTTTTCGTAATACTGCTTGGCGATGTCGACGATCAGCTCGCCGGCCCGCTCGAACAGGGCCTTGCGGGCGGCGTGGGTGGCCAGCGTCGAGCCGTTGCCCGGCAGGGCCAGGCCGATCGCCTCGGTCAGGCAGTTCATCGAGTTGGCGGTGAACATGCCCGAGCAGGAGCCGCAGGTCGGGCAGGCGGACCGCTCGATGGTGTCGAGCTGTTCGTCGGTGACGTTCTCGTTCGCGCTGGCGCTCATCGCGTCGACCAGGTCGAGCTTTTCGTGCACCACGCCCTCGATGGCGACCGTCTTGCCGGCCTCCATCGGGCCGCCGGAGACGAACACCGTGGGGATGTTGAGCCGCAGCGCGGCGATCAGCATGCCCGGCGTGATCTTGTCGCAGTTGGAGATGCAGACCAGGGCGTCGGCGCAGTGCGCGTTGACCATGTATTCCACCGCGTCGGCGATCAGCTCGCGGCTGGGCAGGGAATAGAGCATCCCGCCGTGGCCCATCGCGATGCCGTCGTCCACGGCGATCGTGTTGAACTCGCGCCCGATGCCGCCGGCTTTGAATACGGCATCGGCGACCAGACCGCCCATGTCCTTCAGATGCACGTGGCCGGGCACAAACTGGGTGAAGCTGTTGGCAATGGCGACGATCGGCTTGCCGAAATCGTCGTCGGTCATGCCGGTGGCGCGCCACAGGGCGCGCGCGCCGGCCATCGTCCGACCGTGGGTCGAGGTCCGGGAGCGCAGCTCAGGCATTACTACATACTGCCACCGCCGGTAAGGACCGCACCTGTGCCGGGCGACACCCAGTCCACTGCGCGGGACGACGATCATGTGTTGCGGTTCGAAACCGGTCTATCGGTCGTCTCCCGAAACAGGCTTCGGTGCGGCAGAGTGTTCCCGTGCACTCACCGTCCGGATTGGAGCTGGCCGGGCTGGCGAGCCTGTTGGTCGCGGTCCCGGCCGTCGCCCTGCTCGGCAACTCCGGCCGGCGGCACACCGGAGCCGCCCGGCGCGCCCACCTGCTGCTGGCCGCGGGTGCCGCGATCACCGCCGCCGCCGCGCTGGCGGGCCTGCTGAGCAGCCTCTTCCTGGCGCACGGCCCGGCGCAACTGGCCTCGGCCGTCGCCGTCGCGATGGCGCTGGGCACCCTCACCCTGCTGACCGGCACCCTCGTGCTGCCCGGCGCCGCGGAGAGCGCGGGCGCGGCGGGCCGCCACCTGCTCGACGGGTTCGTCGTCGCCGCGGCGCTGTGGTTCGTCGGCTGGGTGCTGGTCTCCCAGCCGACCCGGCTGCTCGGCGACCAGACGCCCGGGCGCTGCCTGTCCATGCTGCTGCCGGCCGGTGTCGCCGCGATCTCCATCGGCCTGACCGCCGTGCTCGCCATGCACGCGCACCGGCCGCGGCACATCACGGTCCGGGTGGCCGCCGGGGTCGCCGTGGTCGCGGTGGCGGCGACGGCGCTGTCCGCCGGCATCTGCCAGGGCTGGCCGGTCGTTGTGCTGCTCGGCGCCGTGCTGCTGCCCGCCGGGCTGGTCGTGGTGGCCCGCGCGGTCAAGGTCGCGGACCGCCCGGTCGAGGTCCTCGGCGACGTCACCCAGCGCAACACCGGGTACGCGTTCGTGCCGATGTCCGCCCTGGTCGGCGCGCTCGGCTATCACCTGGCCGTCGGCGGCGTCTTCGACGTGTTCGGCTTCCTCGGGGTCAGCATCGAGGGCTTCGCCCTGGTGGCCCGGCAGTATCTGGCGCTGGCCGACGTCAAGCGGCACACCGTGGCGCTGCGGCAGCGGGAGGCGCACTTCCGCGAGCTCGCGCACACCGACCCGCTGACCGGGCTGGCCAACCGGCGCGGCCTGGTCCGGGCGCTGCGGGAGCCCGAGGTCCGCGAGCGGGCCCGAGTGTTGGTCGGCCTCGACCTGGACGGCTTCAAGAACGTCAACGACATGCGCGGGCACGACGTCGGTGACGCCGTGCTGACCGAGGTGGGCCGGCGGCTGGGGGTCAGCCTGCGGGACGGCGACGTCGCCGCGCGCCTCGGGGGCGACGAGTTCGCGGTGCTGATGTGGGCCACGCCCGAGGAGGCGATGGTCGCCGGCAAGCGGCTGCTGGCGGTGCTGAGCGAGCCCTACGAGACCGAGGACGGCTCGGTCTTCCTGTCCGCGAGCGTCGGCGTCGCCGACTCGCTCGCGCCGGGCGATACCGGCGAGCTGATGCGGGACGCCGACCTGGCCCTGCGGTACGCGAAGCAGCGCGGCAAGAACCGGGTCGAGCGCTACCAGAAGCGCTACGACGAGTTGCTGCGCCGGCACAGCGTCCTGGAGAACGAGCTGCGGCACGCCATCGAACGCGATCAGCTGCGCCTGGTCTTCCAGCCGGTCGTCGCGTTGCCGTCGATGCGCCCGGTCGGCGCCGAGGCGCTGCTCCGCTGGCACCATCCCGAGCTGGGCGCGGTGCGGCCGGACGAGTTCATCCCGGTGGCCGAGGAGTCCGGGCTGATCAGCATGATCGGCTCCTGGGTGCTGGACCAGGCCTGCCGGCAGCTCGCCCAGTGGCTGGCCGGCGGCCACGACATCTGGGTGTCGGTGAACCTGTCGCCCAAGGAGCTGCACGCCGCCGACTACGCGGGCCAGGTCGCCGACGTGCTGGAGCGCTACCACGTGCCGCCGCAACGGCTGGTCCTCGAGGTGACCGAGCATGCGGTGGCCACCGACATGGACGAGCTGATCCGCCGGCTGTGCGAGCTGCGCTCCACCGGGGTACGGATCGCGCTGGACGACTTCGGCGCCGGATATTCCTCGCTCGGGCAGCTGCGAAACCTGCCGGTGGACATCCTGAAGATCGACCACGCGCTGGTCGCGGAGCCGGAGTCGCGCACCGGCACGGCGGCGCCGCTGGTCGACGTGGTCGTCCGGCTGGGCCACCGGCTCGGGCTGGAGGTGCTCGCCGAGGGCATCGGCACCCCGGCGCAGCGGGCGATCGTCGAGGAGGCCGGCTGCCGGCTGGGCCAGGGATCGCTGTTCGGCTGGGGCGTGCCCGCCGAGCACCTGGAGGCCCTGCTCGAGACCGTACGGTCCTCCGGCGCCCGCCCGGTGCCCGTCCAGCGAGCCCGTCCGCCGGCGCCGCCGAGCGCGCCCGCGCGCAGCCAGGTGATCATGCTGGGGCCGGGAATGCGGCAGGTCAGGGCGTTGCTGCCCACCGATCCGGCCTTCGCGATCGAGGACGGCTCGCGAACGGGTGACCAAGATATGAGATCAGTTGACGCACCCCGTGAGATGGGGCAGTCTTAACCGCATGTGCTTGTCGTCCCGAGTACTTATGTGAGCGCACTGTCCCTCGATCACGAGAGATGACAGTGCGCTAGGTCCCGTGCTTCGGCACGAGGACCTTTTTTGTTGCTCCGGGACAGTCCAGGCCCACCCATCCCGAACGTAAGGTCTGAATCGCCATGACGAGACCCACACCCGAGACCCTCGCCCACCGCGCCACCCCGGCCACCGTCGCGGCGGCAGCCGGCGCCCCGGCCGTAGTCACGGTGGCTCCGACCCCCACCAGCGGGGCCGGCTCGCTCGTGCGGTCGCTCGAGGCGCTCGGCGTCGAGGTGGCGTTCGGGATCCCCGGCGGGGCGATCCTGCCCGCGTACGATCCGCTGTTCGACTCCAAGGTCCGGCACATCCTGGTCCGCCACGAGCAGGGCGCGGGCCACGCCGCGACCGGATATGCGCAGGCCACCGGCAAGGTCGGCGTCTGCATCGCCACCTCCGGCCCGGGCGCGACAAACCTGGTCACCCCGATCGCCGACGCCTACATGGACTCGGTGCCGATCGTCGCGATCACCGGCCAGGTGCCCCGGCCCGCGATCGGCACGGACGCCTTCCAGGAGGCGGACATCCAGGGCATCACGCTGCCGATCACGAAGCACAACTTCCTGATCCAGACGGCCGACGAGATCCCGCGGATCATGGCGGAGGCGTTCCACCTGGCCGGGACCGGCCGGCCCGGCCCGGTCCTGGTCGACATCCCGAAGGACGTGCTGCAGGCGCAGACCATGTTCGCCTGGCCGCCCACGCTGGACCTGCCCGGCTACCGGCCCACCCTGCACCCGCACGGCAAGCAGATCCGCGAGGCGGCCCGGCTGATCGCCGGTGCCAAGCGCCCGGTGCTGTACGTCGGCGGCGGCGTGCTCAAGGCCGGCGCCACCGACGGGCTGCGCAAGCTCGCCGAGCTGACCGGCATCCCGGTGGTCACCACGCTGATGGCGCTCGGCGCGTTCCCCGACTCGCACCCGCAGCACCTGGGCATGCCGGGCATGCACGGCACGGTCCCGGCCGTGTACGCGCTGCAGAAGGCGGACCTGCTGGTCACCCTCGGCGCCCGCTTCGACGACCGGGTCACCGGCAAGCTGGACTCGTTCGCCCCGGACGCCAAGGTCGTGCACGCCGACATCGACCCGGCCGAGATCGGCAAGAACCGGCACGCCGACGTCCCGATCGTGGGCGACGCGAGGCACGTCATCGACGAGCTGATCGCGGCGGTCTCGGCCACGGCGGCCGGTGCCTCGGCGTACGAGCCATGGTGGGCGCAGCTCAACGACCTGCGCGAGCGCTACCCGCTGGGCTACGACGAGCCCACCGACGGCACCCTGGCCCCGCAGCACGTGATCCAGCGGATCGGCGAGCTGGTCGGCCCGGATGCGATCTACGTCGCGGGGGTCGGGCAGCACCAGATGTGGGCGTCGCAGTTCATCTCCTACGAGAAGCCGGGCACCTGGCTCAACTCCGGCGGCGCCGGCACCATGGGCTACGCGGTCCCGGCCGCGATGGGCGCCAAGGTCGGCCGCCCCGACACCGCGGTGTGGGCGATCGACGGCGACGGCTGCTTCCAGATGACCAACCAGGAGCTGGCCACCTGCGCGCTGGAGGGCATCCCGGTCAAGATCGCCGTGATCAACAACGGCAACCTGGGCATGGTCCGGCAGTGGCAGACCCTGTTCTACGAGGGCCGCTACTCCAACACCGAGCTGGGCACCCACAAGCACCGCATCCCCGACTTCGTGAAGCTGGCCGAGGCGCTGGGCTGCGTGGGTCTGCGCTGCGAGTCGAAGGCCGACGTGGACGCGACCATCAAGGCGGCCATGGAGATCAACGACCGGCCGGTGGTCATCGACTTCACCGTCGGCAAGGACGCCATGGTCTGGCCGATGGTCGCGGCCGGCACCAGCAACGACGAGATCATGTTCGCCCGGGACGTGCGCCCGGCCTTCGACGAGGACGACCTGTGAACAGTATGAACAAGCACACCCTGTCCGTGCTCGTGGAGAACAAGCCCGGCGTGCTGGCCCGGGTGTCGGGTCTGTTCTCGCGGCGCAGCTTCAACATCGATTCGCTGGCGGTGGGCGAGACGGAGAACCCGGACGTTTCCCGCATCACGATCGTGGTCAACGCCGACTCCTCACCCCTGGAGCAGGTGACCAAGCAGCTCAACAAGCTGGTGAACGTCCTGAAGATCGTCGAGCTGGACCCGCAGCAGTCGGTCCAGCGCGAACTCCTGCTGGTCAAGGTGCGGGCCGACCGCACCGTGCGCGGGCAGGTGCTCGAGACCGTCGAGCTCTTCCGGGCGAAGGTGATCGACGTGGCGCCGGACACCCTCACGATCGAGGCGACCGGCAACCCCGACAAACTGGACGCGCTGCTGCGCGACCTCGAGCCGTACGGCATCAAGGAAATGGTCCAGTCCGGGCTGGTCGCCATCGGCCGAGGCTCGCGCTCGATCACTACCGGCCCCGCTCTGCGCGCGGCTTAGTCACTACGTTTGCCACATCTGAAAGGGAAGTCATGACCGCGGAAGTGTTCTACGACGACGACGCCGACCTGTCCATCATTCAGGGACGCAAGGTCGCCGTTATCGGGTACGGCAGCCAGGGCCACGCCCACTCGCTGTCGCTGCGCGACTCGGGCGTCGACGTGGTGGTCGGCCTGAAGGAGGGCTCGAAAAGCCGCGCCAAGGCCGAGGAGCAGGGCCTGAAGGTGCTCACGCCCGTCGAGGCGTCCGCCTGGGCCGACGTGATCATGGTGCTGGCGCCCGACACCGCGCAGCGGAAGATCTACGCCGAGTCGATCGAGCCGAACCTGACCGCCGGCAAGGCGCTCTTCTTCGGCCACGGCCTCAACATCCGCTTCGACCTGATCAAGCCGCCGGCGAACGTGGACGTGGCGATGGTCGCCCCCAAGGGCCCGGGCCACCTGGTCCGCCGTCAGTACGTGGACGGCAAGGGCGTGCCCGCGCTCATCGCGGTGGAGCAGGACCCCAGCGGTGGCGCCCAGGCGCTGGCGCTGTCGTACGCGAAGGCGATCGGCGGCACCCGGGCCGGCGTCATCAAGACCACCTTCAAGGAGGAGACGGAGACCGACCTCTTCGGCGAGCAGGCGGTCCTCTGCGGCGGTACGGCCGCGCTCGTGCAGACGGGCTTCGAGGTGCTCACCGAGGCCGGCTACGCCCCGGAGATCGCCTACTTCGAGTGCCTGCACGAGCTCAAGCTGATCGTCGACCTCATGTACGAGGGCGGCATCTCCCGGATGCGGTACAGCGTCTCGGACACCGCCGAGTTCGGTGACTACGTCAGCGGCCCCCGCGTGATCAACGCCGGGGTGAAGCAGGAGATGAAGAAGATCCTCGCCGAGATCCAGTCCGGCGAATTCACCAAGGCGCTCATCGCCGACGACGAGGCGGGCGGCCCGGCCCTGGCGCAATACCGTAAGGAAGGCGCCGAGCACCCCATCGAGGTCACCGGCAAGAAGCTGCGCGACATGATGAGCTGGGTCGACCGCCCGATCACCGAAACAGCCTGAGGTTTATGGCCGGCAGACGCCGGGTCGCAGTGCCGCAAGGCGCCGCGATCCGGCGTTTTGCGTAGCCATTCGACTACTTGAAACATGGGCGTTACGTCCCGCTTACCAAACCGACCGTTGACATCGAATCGTGCACTGTTCGGGCGCTCCGGAGTAGACAACAGCAGGTAGATTCGCCGCATGCGACTGGCTGATTCTTTCCGGAGTGAGCGCTTCGGCGCGGTCCGGATTCATGAGCTGCAGAGGGTGATCGAGCTCGACTCGGGCGCCCTGCATGAGGCCTTTTCGGCGGGCAGTCGAGTCGTGCGACCGGAAGCCTTACGCGCGGTTGAATCGCAAATGGTAATCGTCGTGCCGTGTATGAATGAGTCACGAAGCGTCATCGAAGGCGTGCTCTCCGGAATTCCCCACGACTGTCTCATTGTGCTGGTCTCCAACAGTGACCAACTGCCGGTGAACCGATACGAGATCGAGGCGCAGACCCTCGAGCAGTTCTGCCGGCTGGCCGGGCGGTCGGCGATCAGCGTGCATCAGAAAGACCCCGGACTGGCCGCCGCATTCAAGGCCGCCGGGATGGAGGAACTGATCGGCGAGGACGGTCTGGTCCGCGCAGGCAAGGGCGAGGCCATGCTGATCGGGATGGCCCTGGCCGCGATGTCGGGCCGGCGCTACCTCGGCTACGTCGACGCCGACAACTACGTGCCGGGCGCGGTCCACGAATACTGCAAGGCCTACGCCGCCGGGCTGTACTTGGCCGACAGCCCGTACTCGATGGTCCGGATCTCCTGGCACTCCAAGCCGAAGCTGCGCGACGGCCGGCTGTTCTTCAGCCGCCGCGGCCGCAGCTCCGAGATCACCAACGAATGGCTCAACCGCTTCCTCGCCGAATATTCGGGCTTCGGCACCGAGGTCATCGCCACCGGCAACGCGGGCGAGCACGCGATGACCCTGGACCTGGGCCTGAAGCTGCGGCTGGCCGGCGGCTTCGCGGTCGAGCCGTACGAGTACATGGACCTGTTCGAGCAGTTCGGCGGCATCCTGGAGAGCGCCAGCCCGGACGTGATGGCGAGCTCGGTGCCGGTGCTGCAGATCGAGACCCGCAACCCGCACTTCCACGACAACAAGGGCGAGGAGCACGTGCAGGGCATGCGGATGCAGGCCCTGAACGTCGTGTACCACTCGCCGGTCACGCTGCCCTCGGTCCGCCAGGCGATCATCGAGTTCATGGTGGCGCAGGGTGCCCTCGACGTCGGCCAGGAACCGCCATGCGAGCGGGTCTACCCGCCGGTGGGCAGCCTGGACCTGGAGCTGCTCTACGACGGCCTGGACGCGGAGGCGTTGTCCTTCCGCCAGTTCGACGGCCGGGCGTCAGCGGGCTATCCGGCGGCGCCTCCGATCGAGCGGCATTCCATCCCCCGGCTCAGCGTCTGACGGCGGGGGTCGCGTCCTGGCCGCAGTTGGCCGGGACGGGGCTGGGGCTGCTGACGGTGCGGCGGTTCGCCCTCTGCGTCCGCATGTACCGAGATCCGCACAATGGTGGGCGGGCCCGCGGGGGCGGGTCGGCGTCCGATGCCGGTGGTTCCGGCGTCGGCGTCCGATGCCGGTGGTTCCGGACAGTGGATGGTGCGGTGCGGGGTGTCCTCCCCGGTTCGTGGGTCGCCTGTTCAGTGCGCGATCGGAAGTGGTTCCGGGTAGGTGTTTTAGACCTTGGTGCGTAGTGGCCTGCTCCGCACCCGTGCGTATCAAGGTCGCGGAGTCTGGCGGCGATATCGGGTGTTATGCGAGGTTGTCGTCCTGGGTGTGGGACGGGATGCCCAGGATGTGGTGGCGGTGCCCGGTGAGCGGGATCGGGTCCATCAGGTGGACCGCCCCCGGCGCGGGTAAGGGGTGGAGCCGGCGGGGAGTGGTTCCGATGAGTTGCCGAGGCCGGCGGATGGCTGTCGGCGCGGGATCGCTGCACGGTCCTCGACGAGGGCGTCGCCGGGGGCCATGAAAGCCAGGCAGGCGGTGAGCTCGGGTCGGTCGCAGGGTCGCCGACCCGGGGGGATTGTGGTGCGGGCGGGTGCGGCGTGGACCACGCCACCACAAGATCCAGCCGCAGCCCTGGGGCGTGATCGGCTGGCGAGGCTGGTCATGCAGAACGTCTCCTCGGCGCCCTTCTGCGCTACCTACTGGCGTGGTGAGCCCTGCGGAGGTGGCAGGTCGGCGGGCCTGATCTGCTCGGTGGGCGCCTGCTGAGCCGCGGCGAGCGGCACCGGCTGATCGTCGGCTGGCGTCCACGATCCCTCGGGCTGTGCTGCCTGCACCTGCGTCGCCTCGGCCTGGGCGCCTTCGGCAGACACCGGCGGGATCTCGGCCGGCGTCGCGGCATTCTCGGCCGGCGCCGGGGTGCCATCGACTTGTGCCGCGGTGCTCTCGGTCTGGGCTGAGAGCACCGGAAACGGCTGGGCCGGGGGCGTAGGCAGCGGCTGGGCCGGGGGCGCAGTGAGCGGCTGGGCCGGTGTCGGGAACGGCTGGGCCGGAGGTGTCGGGAACGGCTGGGCAGGGGGCGCGGGGAACGGCTGGGCCGGAGCCTGCTGGCCGGACCACGGTGGGACTGTGGCCTCTGGCCAGGCCTGATACTGCGGCGGCTGCTGGTCGGCCCAGCCCTGCGCTTGCTGCGACGGGTACTGGTACTGCGCCGGGTAGCCCGGCTGAGACGGCTGGCCGGGCTGGGCGGGGTAGCCGGATTGAGCGGCGTGGCCAGGTTGGGCGGCGTAGCCGGGCTGGGCCGGATAGCCGGGCTGCGGCGGATACTGCGGTTGTTGTGGTGCGCCACCCCACTGCTGTTGTGGCGCGGCGCCCCACTGCTGCTGCGGCGGGTAGTGCCCCGGCCACTGCTGCGCATGGGCCGTCGGCGAGGTCTCCGCGGTCGTCAGCTCCTGCAGCCAATCCCGCTCCGCCCGCGACCACACTCGGCGGGCCGCCAGGTAGGCCGGGCCGTGGCCGAGCAGCGGCACCAGCAGCACACCGAGGCCGAGCACCAGCGCGACGATGCCCATCCGTAGCTCTTCTGTGTCGGGTGCGACCCCGGCCACGCCCGTGGCCAGCAGGATCAGGCCGGTGATGACGACCAGCAGGCCGACGACCATCGCTCCGACCGTGTTGCCGTCCCGCACGAACGACCAGGCGACAGCGACCACCAGCACCGCGCAGATGGCGGCGACTGCGGCGCCCAGCCCGCGGAGTGTGGCCTCGCCGACGCTGACCGAGAAGGCTTCGCCGGAGAACAGTGTCGCCATCGCCAGGATGATCAGCGGCAGCGACAGCATGCCGAGCAGGGCGGTGGTGACGGCCACCCCAAATGGCACCCGCCGGGGTGGCTCGGGAATCTGGGAGCCGTGGTCCTCGTCGAGTTCCTCGGCGTCGGCAGGTGCTTCAGACATGCCGTGGAGGCTAGCGGCCCGGTGCGACAAAAGGTGGGCTGTCGCTGCGGCGGGAGGTTTCGTACGTGTGAGGCCGGTCACCATAAGATGACATGCCGTAACGGCCGCGTCACACCCTACGATCGCGGAGAGGTTGGCGGCCGGCCGCCTGCGAGACAAACAGCTGGAGACGTATGACTCCCGTGGTACTGATCGCTGAGGAACTGGCCCCCGCCGCCATCGACGTGCTGGCCTACGATTTCGACGTCCGCCATGTCGACGGCACGGACCGTGCTGCGCTGCTCGCCGCGCTGGCCGAGGCCGACGCCGTCATCGTGCGCAGCGCCACCCGGATCGACGCCGAGGCGGTCGCTGCCGCCCCGCGGCTCAAGGTGATCGCCCGGGCCGGCGTCGGCCTCGACAATGTCGACATACCCGCCGCCACCGCGCGCGGCGTCATGGTGGTCAACGCGCCGACCTCCAACATCGTTTCGGCCGCCGAGCAGGCGATCGCGCTGCTGCTGGCCGTGGCCCGGCACACCGCCGACGCCAGCGCCGCGCTCAAGCGGGGCGAGTGGAAGCGGGCTAAATACACCGGGGTCGAGGTGCAGGGCAAGATCGTCGGGGTGGTCGGGCTGGGGCGCATCGGCGTGCTGTTCGCGCAGCGGATGGCCGCGTTCGGGACCCGGCTCATCGCGTACGACCCGTACATTCAGCCGGCCCGGGCCGCGCAGTTGGGTGTGCGGCTGGTCGGGCTGGACGAGTTGTTGCGGGAGAGCGACTTCATCTCGATCCACTTGCCGCGTACCCCGGAGACCATCGGCCTGATCGGTGAGAAGGAGCTGGCCACGGTCAAGCCGGGGGTGCGCATCGTCAACGCCGCCCGCGGCGGGCTCATCGACGAGCGGGCGCTGGCCGAGGCGATCGCCGAGGGCCGGGTGGCCGGGGCCGGCATCGACGTCTTCGTCACCGAGCCGACCACCGAGTCGCCGCTGTTCGCCTTCGACAACGTGGTGGTCACCCCGCACCTGGGCGCGTCCACCGCCGAGGCGCAGGACAAGGCCGGGCTTTCGGTGGCCCGCAGCGTCAAGCTGGCGCTGCAGGGCGAGTTCGTGCCCGACGCGGTGAACGTGCAGGCCGGCGGCGTGGTCGACGAGGACGTGCGGCCGCTGCTCGCGCTCGCCGAGCGGCTCGGCAAGATCTTCACCGCGGTCGCGGGCGGCATCGCGGCCAGCGTGACCGTGGAGGTGCGCGGCGAGATCGTGTCGCATGATGTGGCGGTGCTCAAGCTGGCCGCCACCAAGGGCTTGTTCGCCGCGGTGGTGGAGGAGCAGGTCACCTACGTCAACGCGCCGCAGCTCGCGGCGGACCGCGGCGTCGAGGTCGAGCTGATCGTCGACCGCGAGGTCTCCGACCATGAAAACCTCGTGACGGTACGCGGCGCGTTGCCGGACGGGCGCACGGTGAGCGTGGCCGGCAGCGTCACGGGCACGGGCACCCGCGAGGCCCGCAAGCTCACCCAGGTCGACGAGTTCGACCTGGAGCTCGAAGCGGGCGGCGTGCTGCTGTTCTTCCGCTATCCGGACCGGCCCGGCGTGGTCGGCGCGATCGGCACGATCCTCGGCGAGTCCGGGGTCAACATCGCGGCGATGCAGGTGGCCCGGCGTGAAGCCGGCGGCGAGGCGCTGATGGTGCTGACCGTCGACTCCTCGGTGGACGCGGAGCTGCTCTCCACGGTGGCGGCCGCGATCGGCTCGGCCCGCGGCAGCATCGCCGACCTCCGCGAGGACTGAGCCGACCGAGCAAGGGCTGAGCCGACCGAGCAAGGGCTGAGCCGACCGGGGCAAGGGCTGAGCCGACCGGGGCAAGGGCTGAGCCGACCGGGGCAAAGGGCTGAGCCGACCGGGGCAAGGGCTGAGCCGACCGCGCGAGGGCTAGCGAGTCTTGATCGGCGGGGGATACACGGTGCCGTCCTGCAGGTCGAGCAGGTCGAGATTGAGCTCACCGGCGAGTCGCTCGATCGTCTCGAGCACCGCGTCGGGGCAGTTCTCGTCCAGCCGCATCTGGATGTGGTCCGCGGCGGCGTGCAGCGGAGCGCTGGCCCAGGGCGAGCCGGAGAGCGTGGCGCGCGGCCCGCGGTCGGGATAGTTGCTGGTCAGGGCGTCATAGAAGGCGACGACGCGCGGATCGGCGGGGCGCTGTGGGTGCTCACCACGGGCGCATCGGGCGTTCGCGGCACGCACGTCATCCGGCGTGTCCGTGTTGTCCATGGCCCACACCACGAGGTCAAAACTCACCGGCGCATGGTGCCATACCGCCGGGCGGTGGAGTCGGTTGTCGCCCCGACACGCGGGGGATGCGTCTTGCGCGACATTAGTCCGCATCGCTAGCGTTGGTCCTGCCGCGCGGGCTCTGCGGACGTGTCTTCGGGTGACACTTCCGTGGCCGTTTCGTGCGGTGATGCACCCCGGCGGGCGCGAGCCACGCGTACCGGTCGTAACAGCCCCCGCGATCGTTGCCGCGATCGACGGGGGTTGTTCGCATCCCCGGCCAGGCCACCAGGGCAAATCTGCACCCATACTCTGGGACTGCTGTGTCAGAGATCGGGACGGCGGACTAAGGTCGAACGGTCGGACCGACTGAGGGAGTGGACGTGACGGTGGCGCGGATCGCGGTGGTGGCCGGCGACGGCATCGGAACCGAGGTGACCGCGCAGGCGCGCAAGGTGGTCGAGGCCGTGCTCCCGCAGGTGGAGTTCGACGACTACGACCTCGGCGCCCGCTTCTACAACCGCACCCACGAGGTTCTGCCGCAGGCCATCCAGGACGAGTTGGCCGCCCACGACGCCATCCTGCTCGGTGCCATCGGCGACCCCAGCGTCCCGCCCGGCGTGCTTGAGCGTGGCCTGCTGCTCAAGCTGCGTTTCGACTTCGACCAGTATGTCAATCTGCGCCCGTCCCGGCTCTGGCCCGGCACGGTCAGCCCGCTCGCCGGCATCAAGCCCGGCGAGATCGACATGGTCGTCGTCCGCGAGGGCACCGAGGGTCTCTACGTCGGCGCCGGCGGCGTCCTGCACAAGGACACCCCCGCCGAGATCGCCACCGAGGAGAGCCTGAACACCCGGTTCGGCGTCGAGCGGGTCGTGCGCGACGCGTTCTCCCGGGCGCAGCGCCGCGAGCGTCGGCATCTGACGCTCGTGCACAAGACCAACGTGCTCACCCACGCGGGCGGGCTCTGGGCGCGCACCTTCGCCGCGGTCGCCGCCGAGTTCCCCGACGTGACCACGGAATACCAGCACATCGACGCCGCGAGCATGTTCATGGTGAGCAACCCGCAGCGGTTCGACGTGGTGGTGACCGACAACCTCTTCGGTGACATCCTCACCGACATCGCCGCCGCGGTTTCCGGTGGCATCGGCATGGCCGCCAGCGGCTCCGTCAACCCGGAGCGCAAGTATCCGTCGACCTTCGAGCCGGTGCACGGCTCCGCGCCGGACATCGCCGGCCAGGGCATCGCCGACCCGGCGGCCGCCATCCTTTCCGCGTCGCTGCTGCTCGAACACCTCGGGCACCCCGACGAGGCCCGCCGAGTATCCGAGGCGGTCGCGGCCGAGGTCGCTTCCCGCACGCCGGGAGCGCCGCTGCGTACCGCCGAGGTCGGAGACCGGGTCGCCGCCACCGCGGCCGCCTGATCCTGCGCTTCCTTCCGTCACCCCGCCGCTGAGCCGGCGGCCCCAAAAAGCTGCCTTTAGTCCGGTTAAGGGTGGCGGCGGGGTGGTCGGACGGGTCTTCAGCGGCGCTTGGGTGGCGCACGCCCGCGGTCGGCTTTGAACGACCGTTCGGGGTAAGTTCGTGGAGCACTGCGGGTGCTACCTCTTCATTTTTTGTGACAGAAAGCAGGTCAACTGCCATGAATGGTGGTGACAACCTCGATTTCGAGATCCGTCCGAACCCGGCGCCCGTAAGCGACGCGGACAGGTCGACGCTGCTGACCAACCCGGGCTTCGGCCGGATCTTCACCGACCACATGGTCACCATCCGGTATGCCGAGGGCAAGGGCTGGTACGAGCCCCGGGTGGAAGCCCGCGCCCCCATCCCGATGGACCCGGCCTCGGCCGTGCTGCACTACGCGCAGGAGATCTTCGAGGGCCTGAAGGCGTACGCGACGCCGGACGGTGGCGTCACCATGTTCCGCCCGGACGCCAACGCCGCCCGCTTCGGCCAGTCCGCGCAGCGGATGGCCATGCCGGTGCTGCCGCCGGCCATGTTCCTCGAGTCGCTGCACCACATGATCACGATCGATCAGGCCTGGATCCCGCAGAGCGACGAGGGCAGCCTGTACCTTCGGCCGTTCGCCTACGCCAGCGAGGTGTTCCTCGGGGTGCGCCCGGCGATGGAATACCTGTACCTGGTCATCGCCTCCCCGGTGGGTGCGTACTTCAGCGGCGGGGTCACGCCGGTGACCGTCTGGGTCACCCCGGATTACACCCGTGCGGCGCCCGGCGGTACGGGCGCCGCGAAGTGCGGTGGCAACTACGCCGCGGGCCTCTCCGCGCAGGCCGACGCGTTCGAGCACGGCTGTGAGCAGGTGGTCTACCTCGACGCGGTCGAGCGTAAGTATGTCGACGAGCTCGGCGGGATGAACATCTTCCTCGTGCAGGACGACGGCTCGCTGGTGACGCCGCCGTTGACCGGCACGATCCTGCCCGGCATCACCCGGGACTCGGTCATCAAGCTGGCCGAGCGCGCCGGCCGCCGGGTCGAGGAGCGGCTCATCAGCTTCGAGGAATGGCGTACCGGGGCGGCCTCGGGTCGGATCCGGGAGGCTTTCGCATGCGGCACCGCCGCGGTGATCACCCCGATCGGCACGGTGCGGTCCCCGGAGGGCGAGTTCACCGTCGCGGACGGCGGCTCCGGCGCGGTCACCATGGGGCTCCGGCAGGAGCTGGTGGACATCCAGCGCGGCCGGGCCGCGGATCCGTTCGGTTGGGTGCATCGAGTTCTCTGAGCGAGGTTGTCGGCTTGGGGGTGTTATCCCGCCCCCAAGCCGCTCAGGACCTCGCCAGCGGTGGGCATGGTGTCGATCTCGGCCCGGATCGTGCGGGCCGTGCGGGTCAGGGCCGAGTCTTCGAGGAGCTTGGTCGCCGCGTGCGCCACGGCCGCCGGGTTGAGCTCCGCCGGGGGCAGGACCAGCGCCACGCCGGCCCGCGCCGCGGTCGCGCTGTTGGCGAACTGGTCCGCGCCCTGCGGCAGGATCAGGTGCGGCAGGCCGTGGCAGAGGGCCGCGACGATCGTGCTGGCGCCGCCCTGGGTGACCAGGCCCGCGCAGCGCGGCAGGAGCAGGGCGTGCGGCGCGAAATCGGCGATGCGGACGTTCGTCGGTTGCGGGCCGAAGCGGTGCGGGTCGGTGCCCGGGCCCGCGGTGACCAGCACGTTGAGCGGCAGGCCGCGGAGGCCGGCGAGGGCCGTCTGGAAGACGTCGGTCGCGCCGAAGAACAGCGTGCCCAGGGTCAGGTGCACGCTGCGCTGGTAGGGCAGGTCGTCCAGGTCCCACGGCAGGTGTTCGCCGGGGAGGACCTCGCCGGCGGTCGGGCGCAGCGGGCGGCGGTTGCGGAACGCCCGCACCGCGTCCGCCTGCAGCCCCGGTGGGCAGTTGTCCAGGTAGGGGGCGTCCAGGATGGTGGCCGGGAGGTCCGGCACCGCCCATTCGCGGCTCAGGTCGCCGAGGCGGGCGCCGAACCAGTCCCAGGCCTCGGCCGGCAGCGGGCCGAGGCCGTGCACCACGTGCCGGGCGCCGGTGCGGGCGGCGGCCACCGCGCCGGCCAGTTCGGTGATCGGGTGCACCACCAGGTCGGGCTTCCACTGCTCGGCGCGGGGCACCAGGTTCGCCGCCCGGGTGAAGGCCGCCGCGCCGAAGATGCCGCTGACGACGGTGGCCATCCGTTGCTCCGGCGGGACCGCGGTCAGCTCCGGTGCCCGGGCGCGGAAGGCCGCGTCGGCCTCCGCGCGGCTCGGGCCGATGTCCCAGGTCGGCAGGCCGCGCCGGCTCGCCTCGGCGACGCCCTCCGCGCCGGAGGCGACGACGACGTCGTGGCCCGCGCGCTGCGCCGCCCGGATCAGCGGGAGCAGCGGTAGCAGGTGCCCGTGGGCCGGCCAGGTGCTGACGAGGACTCGCATTGCCCGCAAGTAGACACCCGCGGCGGCGGCGTGTCTGTCAGGCGGGCGTCAGCAGATGCCCGCGCAGGGTGGCCAGTTGCCCGGCGTCGATCCCGATCTCGCGGACGTATTTCTCCACCGAGCCGTGGCGTTCGCGCAGGTCCGCCAGGAACAGCAGCATCGCGTCCTGCGGGCAGTCGAACATGTGGTATTTGTCCTGCACCGCCTCGGGCTTGGTCTGCAACAGGTACGCCGTCAGCGACGCCATCGCCACCTCGGTCAGCGCGTAGTCCTGGGCGATGTCCGCATCGGACACCCCGAGCAGCGACAGCGTCAGCGCGCACACCACGCCCGTGCGGTCCTTGCCGGCCATGCAGTGCACGACCACCGGGGCCGCCGCCGGATCCGCGATCAGGCCCAGCGCCGCCGCCAGCCCGGCCCGCCCGTCCTCGGCGAAGTTGAGGTAGCGGTCGGCCAGCCAGCGCTCGTGGGGCAGGCCCGCCGGCTCCTCGACCGACTCCCAGTCGACGTGCTCCAGCACCAGGTTGCGGTAGTCCAGCCCGTCGGACTCCGGCACCCGGCCGTGCTCCTCGACCTCGAACGGCCGGCGCAGGTCGATGACCGTGCGGATGCCGAGGGCCTCGAAGGACTCGAGGTCGGCGCCCTTGAGCCGGTGCAGCGAGTCGGCGCGGAACAGCCGCCGCCAGCTCACCGTGCGCCCGTCGAGGCCGGCGTAGCCGCCGACGTCGCGAAAGTTGTAGCTGGTCGAGAAGGTCAGGCTGCGGGGGTGATTGTCGACTGCCACCCCCTCAACCTAACCGCCGCCGCCGATGCGGGACCGTGTCGAATTCCTCACCCGTTCGGGGTCGGCTGTCTCAGCTTGTGGATTCTGGGTTCCGGCGGCGACGCTGCGTGGCATGCTTCGTGGCGTGACCCACTCCGTGCTGATTATTCGCACCTAGCGCGCCGGCTGACCCTCCGCCGACGTGCAGACCTCCCGCATCCGCGGGGGGTCTTTTTGTTGGGTCGTCAGTCTCGGAAAGGAAACCTCCCATGACCTACCAGGTGTTCGACACGACGCTTCGCGACGGCGCGCAGCGCGAGGGCATCAGCTACTCGGTCGTCGACAAACTCGCGGTCGCGCGCTTGCTCGACGAGTTCGGGGTCGGCTTCATCGAGGGCGGGTGGCCGGGCGCGATGCCCAAGGACACCGAGTTCTTCGCCCGGGCGCGGACCGAGCTGGAGCTGAAGAACGCGCTGCTGGTCGCGTTCGGCGCGACCCGCAAGGCGAACGTCGACGTGGCGCTGGACCCGCAGGTGCAGGCGCTGCTCGACGCCGAGACGCCGGTCGTCTGCGTGGTGGCCAAGTCGGACATCCGGCACGTCGAGCGGGCGCTGCGCACCACCGGCGAGGAGAACCTGGCGATGGTCCGCGACACCGTCGCCCACCTGGTCGCCAACGGCCGCCGCGCGTTCGTGGACTGCGAGCACTTCTTCGACGGGTTCCGCTACGACCCCGACTACACCGCCTCCGTGGTCCAGGCCGCGTTCGAGGCCGGCGCCGAGCGCGTTGTCATGTGCGACACCAACGGCGGCATGCTGCCCTCGATGATCACCGCCGCGATCCACGACGTCGTCGCGCGCACCGGGGTGACCGCGGACCGGCTCGGCATCCACTGCCAGAACGACACGTCCTGCGCGGTCGCCAACACCATCGCCGCCGTCGAGGCGGGCGTCGAACACTTCCAGTGCACGGCCAACGGCTACGGCGAGCGGCCCGGCAACGCCGACCTGTTCGCCGTCGTCAGCAACCTGCAACTCAAGCTGGGGCTGCAAGTCCTACCGGACGGCTGCCTCACGAAGGCGGCGCGGGTGTCCACCGCGCTCGCCGAGATCGCCAATATCGCCCCCGACACCCACCAGGCCTACGTCGGGGCCGCGGCATTCGCTCACAAGGCGGGGCTGCACGCGAGTGCGATCAAGGTGGATCCGCAGCTCTACAACCACGTCGACCCGTCGGTGGTAGGCAACGACATGCGGATCCTGGTGACGGAGATGGCCGGCCGGGCCAGCATCGAGCTCAAGAGCCGCGAGCTCGGGCTGGAACTGGCCGGCCACCCGGACACCCTCACGGCGGTGACCCGCAAGGTCAAAGACCTGGAGGCGGGTGGCTGGTCTTTCGAGGCCGCCGACGCGTCCTTTGAGCTGCTGGTACGCGGCGAGCTGCCGGGCGCGGACTTCGTCCGGCCGTTCGCGCTGGAGTCCTACCGGGTGCAGGTCGAGCACCGCGAGGACGGCTCGGTGGTCTCCGAGGCCACGGTCAAGCTCCGGGTACGCGGCGAGCGGATCATCGCCACGGCCGAGGGCAACGGCCCGGTCAACGCCCTGGACGAGGCGCTGCGGGTGGCGCTGTCCAAGCACTACCCGGAGCTGCGGTCCTTCGAGCTGGCCGATTTCAAGGTCCGCATCCTGGAGGGCTCGCACGGCTCGAACGCGATCACCCGGGTACTGGTGGAGACCAGCGACGGCGCCCGCGAATGGACCACCGTCGGCGTGCACGAGAACGTCGTCGAGGCGAGCTGGAAGGCGCTCACCGACGCGCTCACCTTCGGCCTGGCCCACAGCGGCAGCAGCACCGCGACCAGCTCCGCCTGAGCAACTTCAGCCGCGCCTGGTCATCACCCGCAGCGTGATGGCCAGGCCCGCCGCGCACCAAGCCGCCAGCCCCGCAAACAGCAGCACCGCAAACGGCAGCACCGCGATGCCCTCCGGCGGCGTGGTGAGCATCAAGGGTCATCGCCCGGCTCGCGATGAGGCCATCCGGGGTGTCGGCGGCGGCGACCCGGCCCTTGTGCAGCGCCACGACCCGGTCGATAGCCCGTTCCGCCTCGCCGATGTTGTGGGTGACCAGGACGACGCCGTGCCCCGCACGCTCACCGACTGGTTCCCAGGACATAATGCAAAGGTGGAAGCCAGTGGACTGCCGGATCGCTACGCCGGCGTGGAGGCCCGCATTCCCCAGACCTGGGACGAGTTGCGCGGGCCTGCCTCCGGTGTCGTCCACCTTCCGAACCGGCTCGCCTGGTCCGGTCTAACCGACTTCGACGTCGCAGATCCAGGCGACCGTTTCGCGCTCTTTTGTATCCTGCTCGACTGCGGACAGCGCGCCGACGTCGGGCTTTACGTCAACGCCGATCTGCTGCGCCATGAATGGCCGCGGCTACGCCGGGCCACGACGTCGCAGATCACCCGCCGCTGGGAACAGCGCCTACCCGGGCTTGCCGCCTAGCCCTCGACGTGGACGACTTTCATCGCCTGCTGGCACAGATCGGCTTCCAGGCCGGCGACGACCTGGGCCTCGTCCTCGCCGGTGGGTACGCGATCGCCGAATACCATCTGACGAACAGGCCGTCACGCGATCGGCCCGGATGTCAATCGGACCGGTGTTGGCCATCGAGGACGCCATCGGGCTCAAGATGCGGGCACTGCACGATCGCACGACACACCGGGACTTCATCGACGTGCGGGCGGCGGCAGCCGCCGGATATTCGGTCCAGGACCTGGAACGCTTCGGCCGCCGGCACGCCCCAGACTTCACCATCGCGGATCTGGCCGACCGATCGGCGCAGTCGCCGACCTCAACAATCGAGGGTTCGCCGCATACGGCCTCGACGAGGAGACGATCAGCGAACTGCGGTCGTGGGCTGCCGGGTGGGAGGCGAGTCTCCGCGCCCAGCAGGACCTTGACCCGGGGCCGCAACCTGCGTCACCGGAACCTGACTGGGATGCCTATCTCGACGAGACCTGATGTCATGGATCTCAGTTGGTGGGCACCGAGAGGGTTGCGATGATCGCGCGGTGGTCGCTGTCTGGGATGTTGTGCACGCTGACCGCGCCGATGCCCAGGCGGAGGTCGGCCAGCACGTGGTCGATCGTCACCGGCGGCAGCGGGTCGCCGTCGTACGGGCCCCATGTGCCGATCAGGCCCTGGCCGGCGGCGTCGGCGGCGTCCCGGTAGCCGCCCTGGATCAGCTCCCGTAGCGGCTTGTGGTCCAGCGTCGCGTTGAAGTCGCCGAGCAGGATTCGGGGTGCGCCCTGCGGGTCGGCTCGTGGCTCGGCGTTCAGGTCGTCGCGCCAGCCGTCGAGCATCGCCAGCGAGGCCGGCGCCAGCGGGTGCGCCGACTCGACCGTGACGGCGACCGCGCCGGGCGGCTGCACTGTCCCGTACGCCTGGTTGAAGCCGCTGCCGTTGCGCCGTACCCCGGGGTTGGTGATCGGGAAGCGCGAGTAGAGCCCCGAGCCGCTCGCACCGAACTCGGCGCCCAGCGACGAGTATGGCAGCAGCTCGCCCAGCCCGGCCGCCGCCAGGTTCCGCTGGCCGATCGCGCTGAACTCCTGCAAGGCGAGCACGGCCACGTCGTTCTCGCGGACCAGCTTGACGATCGTCGCCGCGTCCGCGTTGCCGAAGAGCATGTTCGATGTCATCACGTGCAGCGTCACGCCGCCCTGCGGGCCGCGGTCACCGTCGGCGAAGGCGCGGGGCAGCACCGCCACGGCGAGCAGCGCGAAGGTGATCGTCGCGACCGTCGCCGCCAGCCAGCGCCGGGTCGCCAGCGCCGCGATCGCCGGCACCGCCGCCCACGCCGCGACGTACGGCGTGAACGCGAGGAGTTGCACCAGCGCGCCGCGCTCCCAGCCGCCGAGCCGGACCACCGCCCACATCGCGCCCGGCAGCACCAGCAGCCACAGCAGCACGTGCCAGACGACCCGCCGGACCCGGACCGGACTCGCCGCGGGTGCCGAACTGGTGATCGTCATGGGCGCGACGGTATCCGGCAGTGGCTACCCGCACCGAGCGATCCCGGTACACGTCACATCATCGAAACGGGTTGAAGTTCTGCCCGGCCATCAGGAACCAGGACGTCGCGCCGACGTGCTGGCGGGGGAAATAGCCGAACGCGAAGCCGGTGTCGAACGCGCTGGTGGCGGCCACGACGCCGGCCTGGGCGGGCAGCGGAGTGCCGGTCCAGGTGCCGCCCTCGCCGGGGTTGGACAGCTTGCCGTGGTCGGCGTCGGCGGTCAGGCCGACGGTCTGCCCGGCGCCGAGGCTGCGCTGGGCGACGGCGGTCTGCCGCAGCAGCCGCTTGGCCAGCGCGGTGTCGCCGCGGCCGTCGCGCTTGAGCAGGGCCAGCGCGGTGTGCCCGTTGCCCTCCAGCCAGACCGCGTTCCGGTTGTTCTCCACGGTGCTGCCGGAGACGGGACCGGTACGGATCTTGGCCTGGCTGCTGTACGTCACACCGGAGACGGCGCCGTCGGTGTTCGCCAGGTTCTCGGTGACCCAGTCCACGGCGTCGTCGTAGCGCCGGTCGTGCAGGCTCAGCAGCGCCCAGGTCTGGACGTCCTCCGGGATGTTCCCGGTGTTGATCAGGTTCGGGTCCTCGCCCGGCACGCCGCCGAGGGTGCCGGTCCAGAGGAACCGCTCGGTGTGGTTCCACATGCCCCGCACGAAGTTCTCGGCGACCTCGGCGCGGGCGGTCCAGCGCCGGTCCCTGGTCAGCTTGGCCAGCAGAGTGAAGAGCCCGTACGCGTCGATGTTGTGCTCGGTCGAGGCCCAGGGCTGCGGCGTCTCGCCGTCGCCCTGCAGGCCGCCGTGGTAGCCGCCGTAGTGGTACGGCGACTGCTTGCTCGCGATCCAGGTGCCGAGCGCCACGGCGCCGTCGAGGTATTTGGTGATCCGGGTGTCGATGTAGAGCTGGGCCAGCGCGAGCGCCACCCAGGCCATGTCGCCGGTCGACGAGCCGCCGAAGCCGTACGGCCAGAGGAACGCCGCCTTGCCGTCCTCGCGCTTGAGGCCGGGGAAGGCCGGGCCGCCGCCGTAGAAGAGCATCGGGCCCGCCGCGTACGCCTGGCGCACCCGGCCGTCGGTGTACTTCTCGTCGTTGGCCTGGATCCAGAGCAGCGCGTCGCCGATCAGCCGGGCCCGGCGCACGTTGGCCACCGTCGGGTTGGCCAGGTAGGCCAGCGCCGCGAGCGCGTTGTCGTAGACGAACGCGGTCGTCATCAGCTCGCTCTCGTTGTTGTAGCTCTGCAGCAGCCGCGGCTCGCCACCCTTGACGTAGGCGTCCTGCACCACGTCGAGGTAGTGGTAGGCGCGGCTCACCGGCTCGGCCAGCGTCCGGTCCACCAGGTGCCGCGGCGCGCAGGTGCCGGCGGCGGCCGGGTCGGTGGCGAGCAGTGGGGCGGCGACGGTGGCGGCGGCCGCGGCGGCCGGCAGGGTGAGCAGGCGCCGGCGGGAGAACGCACCCGGGGTGGGGATGAGGTTGGTGGGCATTTCGCGGAACTCCCAACGGTGTGAGAGCGCTCTCACGGCCGAGCGCTGGGCGCCATTGAAACCCGTCGGACACCCCAAGGCAATATGCGGGCCGCCACCAATGTCGATGGCGGCCCGCAAAAAAGCCCGCAAAAGGTCAGATCTCGGCGTCGACGATCTCGCCCAGCCCGCTCGCTGCCAACTCGTCGCGGATCAGGGCGCCGTCGCCCTCGACGACCACCGTCAGCCCGTCCGGGTGCAGGTGCCTCGCCGCCGCCGCGGAGACCTCCGCCACCGTCGCGTCGAGCAGGCTGCGCCGCAGGGTCGCGTAGTAGTCGTCGGGCAGCCCGTGCACCACCAGCGTGGCCAGCGCGCCGGCGATCGACCCCGACGTCTGCATGTCGACCGTGAGCTGCCCGGCCCGCCAGGTGCGCGCGACCTCCAGCTCCTCCTCGGTGACCCCGTCCAGCCGGGTCCGGGTCACCTCGCCGATCGTGTCGGTCAGCGCCGGCGTGGTCACCGCGGTCTGCACCGAGGAGCTGATGCCGAACCGGCCGAACCGGCGGGTCATCGCGAAGTCGGCGCGGATGCCGTAGGTGTAGCCCTTCACCTCGCGGATCAGGTGGTTGAGCCGGGACGTGAACGCCCCACCCAGCACCGTCGCCACCAGCGTCATCGCCACGTAGTCGGGATTCGCGCGCTCCGGGGCGCGGTGCCCGAGCCGCAGCGTCGACTGCACCGAACCGGGCCGGTCCACCAGCAGCACCCGGCGGCCCGCGGCGATCGGCACCTCCAGCGGGCCGGCCGGTGCCGGCGACGTTCCGGCGGCGCCGGCGAACGCCGCCGCGCCCAGCTCGGCGAGGTCAAGTTGCTCCAGGTCACCCGCGACCAGCAGCACGCCGGGGCGCTTGAGCCAGGACTCGTGGAACGCGGCCACGTCCTCGGCGGTGACCGCCGCCACCGAGGTGGGGTCGCCGTGCAGCGGCCGGCCGTACCGCTCGCCCGCGCCGAAGAGGTCCATCCGCAGCGCCGCGTCCGCCCGCGGACCGGGCTGCGCCCAGTCCATCCGCAGCGCGGTCACCTCGTCGTCGCGCACCCGCGCGACATCGGCCGGGTCCAGCCGGGGAGTGCGCGCGGCCTCGGCGAGCAGGGCCACCGCCCGGGGCAGCAGAGCCACCGGTACGGAGACACCGACCCGGAACGCGTCCCAGTCGACCGAGGTGGACAGCTCGGCACCCAGGCCCTCCAGGGCCAGCGCGAACGCCGCCGAGTCCCGGGTCGTGGTGCCCTCCTCCAGGCACTTGGCGAGCACGGTGGCCGTGCCCTCGCGCCCCTCGGTCTCCCGGGCGCCGCCCGCGTCGAGCAGCAGGGCGACGGTGGCGAGGTGCTGGCCCGGCAGGTGCGCGGCGACGACCTCGCCGCCGCCGACCGAGACGCGCTGAACGTCCGGGAACGTGTACGGCCGGGAGGCGCCGGGGCCGGGCCTAGTGGCGACGAGGCTCATGAGGCGGTCCCCTCTTCGGGCAGGTAGGTCAGGGTCACCCGGGACTCCGGGTTGAGCGTGCGGGCGGCGTCCAGGATGTCGCCGGACGTCACGGACTGCCACTGCGGCAACCGGTAGGCGGCGCTCGACGCGTCGCCGAACTGGGTCGCATACCGGCTCAGGGTGTCGGCGCGACCGCCGACTGTGGACATCTGCCGCCACCACGAGGTGGTCAGCAGCGCCTTGGCCCGGGCCAACTCCTCCTCGGTCACCGGCTCGGTCGCCATGCCGTCCAGCACCTCGGCGACGCCGGCCTCCAGCCGCTCCACGTCGACGCCGTCCTTGGCCGTGGCCGTGACGATCAGCGGGGCGGGCGCGTGCGCCAGGTCGACGCCGTACGCGCCGATGTAGTCCGGCTGCGCGATCCGGGCGCCGTCGGCCAGCCGCTGGTAGAGCCGGCTGCCCCGGCCGCTGCCCAGCACCGTCGAGAGCACGGTGATCGCGTCGTACCCGGCGGTGCCGAACGGGTGGGTGCGGTGCGACAGGTAGACCCGCGGGGCCGGGACGGCGCCGGTCACGGTCTCCCGTGCCGGCTCGGTGGCCGCGCCGGTGATGTGCCCGCGCGGCGCCGCCGGGATGTCGGAGACCGACTCCAGCGCCCCGAAGTATTTCTCGGCCAGCGCGAAGACCTCGGCCGGGGCGACGTCGCCGGCGACGGTCAGCACCGCGTTGTTCGGCGCGTAGTACTGCTGGTGGAAGGCCTTGAACGTGTCGAGGCCGGCGGCGTTCAGATCCTCCATCGACCCGATCGTCGCGTGATGGTACGGGTGCCCCGGCGGATACAGCAGCGGCAGCAGACGCAGCCACGCGTCGCCGTACGGGACGTTGTCGTAGCGCTGCCGCCGCTCGTTCTTGACGACCTCGCGCTGGTTGTCGAGAGTGTCCTGGGTCAGCGCCGGCACCAGGCCGCCCATCCGGTCCGCCTCCAGCCAGAGCCCCAGCTCGAGGTGCTCGGCCGGCAGCGTCTCGAAGTAGTTCGTCCGGTCCGGGTTCGTGGTCGCGTTCAGCGAGCCGCCGGACCCCTGGATCAGGCGCATGTGCTCGGTCTTGGCGACGTGCACGGACCCCTCGAACATCAGGTGCTCGAAGAGGTGCGCGAAGCCGGTCTGACCGGCCGGTTCGTGTCGCGAACCGACGTCGTACCAGAGGTTCACGCACACCACCGGCGCGGTGTGATCCTCGCTGACGACCACGCGCAGCCCGTTGTCCAGGCGCGCGGTTTCGATGGGCCACGGATAGCCGGTCTCGGCGACCGGTACGGGCTGAGCAGACACACAACCTCCCTGTCACGGCCCCGCCCACCGGCGGCGCCGTCACCAGTATCTCTGCTGAGGAGGTCGCTCCGCTCCTTCGCTCCGCTTTCGGCCCCACTTGGTGTCATCGATACCAAGGGCGGGCGTCGGGCGAAACCCCCAGGTCCGGCGCCCGCCCGTCGCACCACTCGCCGAGAAGGGGACCCATGACAGACATCGCACCCGACACCGACGCGCGGCTGCTGGAGCAGACGCTGTTCGAGGTCAAGAAGGTGATCGTGGGGCAGGACCGGCTCATCGAGCGGCTGCTGACCGCGCTGCTGGCCGGCGGGCATTGCCTGCTCGAGGGGGTGCCGGGCGTGGCCAAGACGCTCGCCGCGGAGACGCTCGCCGTGGCGGTCGGCGGCAGTTTCCATCGCATCCAGTTCACGCCGGACCTGGTGCCCTCCGACATCCTCGGCACCCGCATCTACCGGGCGTCGAAGGAGACGTTCGACGTGGAACTGGGTCCGGTGATGGCCAACCTGGTGCTGGCCGACGAGATCAACCGGGCGCCCGCCAAGGTGCAGTCGGCGCTGCTGGAGGTGATGGCCGAGGGACAGGTCTCCATCGGCGGCCGGACCCATCCGGTGCCGCAGCCGTTCATCGTGCTGGCCACCCAGAACCCGATCGAGAGCGAGGGCGTCTACCAGCTGCCCGAGGCGCAACGCGACCGGTTCCTGATGCGGGTCGTCGTCGGCTACCCCAGCGATCAGGACGAGCTCGGCATCCTCTACCGGATGGGCGGCGTGCGGCCGGCCGCCCGGCCGGTGCTGGACACCGGCAAGCTGCTGGCGCTGCAGGCCCGGGCCCGCGAGGTGTTCGTGCACCACGCCCTCGCCGAGTACGTGGTCCGGCTGGTGCTCGCCACCCGCGAGCCGGCGCGCTTCGGCCTGCCGGAGATCGCCGGGCAGCTTGCGTACGGCGCCAGCCCGCGCGCGACGCTGGGACTGGTGGCCGCCGGGCGGGCGCTGGCCCTGCTGCGCGGCCGGGACTACGTGCTGCCGGGCGACCTGCTCGACATCGCGCCCGACGTCCTCGCGCACCGGCTGGTGCTCTCCTTCGACGCGGTCGCCGACGGCATCGCGCCGGAATCCATCATCCGCCGCATCGTCGAGTCCGTGCCGTTGCCGGTGATCGCCCCGGCACAGGAGCAACACGGCCCGGGGTTGGGTGTTGCCGCGTGAACGAAGGGGCTTCCATCAATGAACTGACTCCGGAGCGGCGGCTGCGGCGGTTGGAGCTTATGGTCACCCGCCGGCTCGACGGGATGCTGCACGGCTCGTACCTCGGGCTGTTGCCGGGCATCGGCAGCGAGCCGGCCGGCAGCCGGGAGTACCAGCCCGGCGAGGACGAGGTCCGCCGGATGGACTGGTCGGTGACCGCGCGGACCGCGGTCGCGCACGTCCGCCAGGTCGACGCCGACCGGGAGCTGTCCACCTGGGTGCTGGTCGACGCCACCGCGAGCATGGACTTCGGCACGGCCGAGTTCGAGAAGCGCGAGCTGGCCGTCGCCTCGGTCGCGGCGGTCGGCTTCCTCACCACCGGCGCCGGCAACCGGCTGGGCGCGCACCTGCTCGGCCCCGACGGGGTACGGCGGTTCCCCGCCCGTGGCGGCCGGAACCACCTGCTCGGCATGCTGCGCACGCTGCTCGCCGTGCCCCGCTCCGCGCCCACCACGGCGCACGTACCGCTGGCCGACGCGATCGATGGGCTGCACCGGGCCGTGCCCCGCCGGGGCCTGGCCGTGGTCGTCTCGGACTTCCTCGACGGTCTCGACGAGGACGGGCTCGGCCCCGGGGCGCCCGCCTGGGAACTGCCGCTGCGCCGGCTCGCGGCCCGGCACCAGGTGCTCGCCGTGCAGGTGCGCGACCCGCGCGAGCAGGAACTGCCGGACGTGGGCCTGCTGACCCTGGTGGACCCGGAGACCGGGCGCCGGCGCGAGGTGCCGACCGCCAGCCGCAAGCTGCGCGAACGGTACGCCGCCGCGGCCCGCACCCAGCAGGCGTCCATCGACACGGCACTCAAGCGCGCCGGCGCCGCCCGGCTGGGCCTGCGAACGGACCGTGACTGGGTCGCCGACATCGTCCGGCACGTGTACGCCCAGCGCCGCCTCGGCCGAGCCTCAAGAACAGGAGCAAGAACATGACCTGGCTCTCCCCGGAACGGCTGTGGCTGTTGGCGGCGGTCGCGGCGCTCGTCGTCGCGTACGTGGTACTGCAACGCCGCCGCAGCAAGTACGCCGTCCGATTCACCAATCTCAAGCTGCTCGACCGGGTCGCACCGGCCCGGCCGCAGTGGCGCCGGCACGTGCCGGCCGGGCTGTTCCTGGCGATGCTGGCGCTGCTCGTGGTCGGCTTCGCCCGGCCGCAGTCCGAGGTGCAGGTGCCCCGGGAACGGGCCACCGTCCTGGTCGCCGTGGACGTGTCCCGGTCGATGCTCGCCACCGACGTGGACCCGGACCGGCTCACCGCCGCCAAGGCCGCGGCGCACCAGTTCGTGGCCGATCTGCCCGAGCAGTTCAACGTGGGCCTGGTCGGTTTCGCCGGCACCGCCTCGGTGTTCGTGCCGCCGGTGACCGACCGGGCCACCGTCGACGCCGGCATCGACCGGCTCGCCGAGGGCACGACGGGCCGCGCCGGCACCGCGATCGGCGACGCCATCGCCACCTCGCTGGAGGCGATCCGCACGCTGGACGCCGAGGCCGGCGAGGACGTGCCGCCCGCCCGGGTGGTCGTGCTCTCCGACGGCGCCAACACCGCCGGGCAGGATCCGGCCGAGGCGGCGGCGCTCGCCACCGAGCTGGGGGTGCCCGTCGACACCATCTCGTTCGGCACCGAGAACGGAACCATCGGCGGCAGCGCCCTCGGCGGTGGCGGCGGCGGACAGCGGGTGCCGGTCGACGGGCAGACGCTGCAGGCGGTCGCGGACGCCACCGGCGGCAACTACTTCGAGGCGGGCAGCGCCGAGGAGCTGCGGTCCGCGTACGCCGACATCGGCAGCTCGGTCGGCTTCGAGACCGAGACGCAGGACGTCTCCGCCCGCTTCATCGGCTTCGGCCTGCTGTTCGCGGTGCTCGCCGCGCTGGCCTCGATGTTCTGGTTCGCCCGGCTCCCGTAAGGGGATTCTCATGACATTGACTACTGGACTCGGCGGGTCGCCACGGGGACCCGAGTTCGTCTCGCCCGGCATCTTCGTCTCGCCCGGCGATGAGGAGCGGGCTGCGGGCGTGCCTGCCGGTGCGACCGCACGGCGTTGGCCGCTGGTCGCGGCCGCCGGTCTGGCCCTGGTCGCGGTTTCCGCCGGTACGGGCGGAGCGGCCGGCTACCTGGCCGGGTCGCCCACGGCGGCCACCCCGACGACCGACGCCACGTCCGCGCCACCGACCGTGGCGGGGATGCCCTCCGACCTGGTCGGTGCCGCCGCGCGGGCCCTGCCCGGCGTGGTCTCCGTGCAGGTCCGCACCGGCTCGGGCGGCGCGTCCGGCTCCGGTTTCGTCTTCGACGACCGCGGCCACATCGTCACCAACAACCACGTGGTCGCGGCCCAGGGCGGCGGCTCGGTCACCGTGGTCGGCTCGGACGGGCGCCGGCTCACCGCCGAGGTCGTCGGCACCGACCCGAACAGCGACATCGCCGTGTTGCGGGTCACCCCGTCGGCCGCGCTACGCCCGCTGGCGGTCGCCGATCTCAGCACCACCCGGGTCGGCGAGCCGGTGCTGGCGGTCGGCTCGCCGCTCGGGCTCTCGGGCACCGTCACCGCAGGCATCATCAGCGCGCTGGACCGGCAGGTGCGGTTGGGCGGGACCGTGCGGCAGACCGCGGTGCAGACCGACGCGTCCATCAACCCCGGAAATTCGGGCGGGCCGCTGGTGAACGCGCGCGGCGAGGTGGTCGGCGTGAACACCGCGATCGCCACCCTGGAGGGCGGCGGTTCGATCGGGATCGGCTTCGCCGTGCCGATCGACCGGGCCAGTCAGGTGGCCACGACCCTCATCGGTCGTGGATAGTCGACAGATGCGGCTGCTGGTGGTGGAGGACGAGGAAGACCTGGCCGAGGGCCTGCGGGTCGGGCTCGCCCGGACCGGGTACGCGGTGGACGTCGCGCTTGACGCCGCCGAGGCGTACGACCGGCTGACCGTGAACGAATACGACCTGATGCTGCTCGACGTGAACCTGCCCGACGGCGACGGCTTCTCCCTGTGCCGCTCGCTGCGCAACGGCGAGGTGGAAACCCCGGGCGACGGCGACCTGCGGGTGCTCATGCTCACCGCGCGGGGCAGTCTCGACGACCGGGTGCGCGGCCTGGACGAGGGTGCGGACGACTATCTGGTGAAGCCGTTCGCCCTGGCCGAGTTGCTGGCCCGGATCCGCGCGCTGCTGCGCCGGGACACCGCCGGCACCTCCTCGGTGCTGACCGTCGGCGAGGTGGTGCTCGACGTCGCCCGGCACGTCGCGACGCTGCGCGGCGAGCGGCTGACGCTGACGCCCAAGGAGTTCGGCGTCCTGGAATACCTGATGGTCCGCCCGGGTCACGTGGTCTCCAGCGAGGAGTTGCTGGAGCACGTCTGGGACGCCAATGCGGACCCGTTCACCCAGACCGTCCGGGTGACGGTCGGCACGTTGCGCCGCAAGCTCGGCGAGGGCTCGATCGAGACGGTGGTCGGCCGGGGTTACCGGCTGCGAGACGAGGCGGCGTGAGGCGCCCGGAGCTGGTCCGATCGATCCGGTTCCGGCTCACCGTGATCTACTCCTCGCTGCTGTTCGCGCTGGCCGGCGCCGCGCTGGCGATCACCTACTTCGCGGTGGCGGCCACCACGGACCCGCAGCCGATCACCGAGCAGGTCGCCTACAACAAGTACACCCGGATCAAGGTCACCGTCGCCGAGGTCAGCGAGATCGAGGCGGCGGTGAACTTCAACACCCTGGAGAACCTGCGCCGGTATTCGCTGATCGCGCTCGGCGGGCTCTTCGTCGCCAGCCTCGGTATCGGCTGGGTGCTCTCCGGGCGGGTGCTGCGGCCGGTGGGCGCGATCACCCGGACCGCCCGGGAGATCCAGGCCACCGACCTCTCCCGGCGCATCCGGCTCGACGGCCCCCACGACGAGTTGCGCGACCTCGCCGACACCATCGACTCCATGTTGGACAGACTGGACCAGGCGTTCCAGGCGCAGCGCCAGCTGATCGACGACGCCTCGCACGAACTGCGCAGTCCGCTGGCCATCATCCGGACGAACCTGGACGCCTCGCTCACTCCGGCGGAGGCGACACCGGAGGAACGCGAACGCGCGGTGGCGGTGGTCGACCGGGCCACCACGCGGATGTCCCGGCTGGTCGAGGACCTGCTGGCCACCGCCCGCCGGGACGCGCACGGCCTCGCCGACGCCGACGTCGAGTTGGCCGCGGTGGCCCGGGAGGCGGGCGAGGAGTCGTTCATCACCGACCGCGGCCTGACGCTGCGCTACGCGCTCACCGAGGACCTGCACGTGATCGGCGACGCGGACGCGCTGCGGCGGGCGGTGGGAAATCTGCTGTCGAACGCCGTACGGCTGGCGCCCGCGTCCTCGACCGTGAGCATCGCGACCGGCCGGACCGGCTCATGGTTGTGGCTCGCCGTGGCCGACCAGGGCCCGGGCATCGCGCCGGAGGACCTGCGCCGGGTCTTCGACCGCTTCTGGCGTGGCTCCGCCTCAGCGGGCCCGGAACGGTCGCGGGAGCGGCGCACCGGCCTGGGGCTGGCGATCGTCCGGCAGATCGTGGAATCGCACGACGGGCACGTGACGGCGTTCTCCGAGCTGGGTCAGGGCAGCACCTTCGTGCTCTGGCTGCCGGCCGCCGACCGCACCGACGAGAAGCCGCCGCCCACGGTCAGTCCCTGGCCGTGACCGTGCTGCGTAACGCCTCGCGGAAGGCCTGAACCGCCGGCTGCCGGCCCGCGCCGCTGCGTACCCCGGTGAACAACCGCCGGCGCGGGCGCCCGGGCAGGTGCTGGAGCACGACGGTGTCCGGCGCCCGGTCGGTCCAGAGCAGATCGGGCAGGAACGCCACCGCGTGCCCGGTCTCCACAAGCCGGACCTGCAGCAGCAGGTCGCCGCTGGCAAACCGCACATCGGGCTCGAAGCCCGCGCTGCGGCACACCGTCCGCGCCCACTGCCCCGGCGCGATGCCGTCCGGGTCGAAGACGAACGGCGCCCCGGCCAGCCGCGCGAGCGTCTCCTGGCGCCACGGCCCGCTGCGCGGCACGGCGAAGCGCATCTCGTCGTAGGTGAGGTCCTCCTCGTCGACCCCGGGCATCCGCGGCTGGGGCAGGCCCGGGTATTCCTCCCCGAGCACCACGTCGAAGTCGTGCGCGAGCAGCCCGGCGAAGGCGGTGTCGGCGTCCCGCTGGGTCAGCTGCACGCGCAGCGCGGGATGCCGGCCGGCGAGCACCGACAATGCGGCGGGCACCAGCGCCAACATCACGGACTGGAACGAGGCGACCCGCAGGGTGCCCGTGACTTCCGTCATGCTGGCGGCCAGTTCGGCCTCGGCGAGCTCCAGCCGTTCGAGGATCACCTCGGTGTGCCGGACCAGGATCCGGGCCTGCTCGGTGAGCCGCACGCCCCGGCCGACGTGCTCCAGCAGGGTCACGCCGGTCTCCGCCTCAAGCTGCGTGAGCTGCTGCGATATGGCCGAGGGGCTGTAGGACAGCGCGCGGGCGACGGCGGCGAGGGTGCCCCGGCGCTCCAGCTCGCGCAGCAGCCGCAGGCGATGAATGTCCAGCATCGCTAACCATTATCGCTCAGAAACATTCGCTGGACGAACCGATCGACTCCGGACGACCGTGGAGGCATGTCAACCGCTCCCCACCGTCCGGCCGTGCTGATGGTCCTCGGCTCGTGTGCCTCCCTGCAGATCGGTGCCGCGCTCGCCGCCCGCCTCTTCCCGGCCACGGGCAGCGCCGGCGCGACCCTGCTGCGCCTGGGACTGGCGGCGGCTGTCCTGCTGGTGGCCGCCCGCCCGGCGGTCCGCGCCTGGCGCCGGGACCAGTGGCGGGCGGTGCTGCTGCTGGGCGTGACGCTGGCGGGGATGAACAGCTTCTTCTACGCCGCGCTCGCCCGGATCCCACTGGGCATCGCGGTGACGATCGAATTCCTCGGCCCGCTGACCCTGGCGGCGGTCCTGTCCCGCCGCGGCCGCGACTTCCTCTGGGTGGCCCTGGCGGCCACGGGCGTGCTGGCGCTGGGCTGGACCGGCTCGGACACGGCGGCGCTCGACCCGCTGGGCGTCGGATACGTGCTGATCGCGGCGGTGTTCTGGGCCCTGTACATCCTGGCGAGCGCGAAGACCGGCGCCGCGGTGGCGGGCCAGGGCGGCCTGGCGGTGGCGATGGCCGTGGGCACGCTGCTGCTGGTGCCGACCGGGCTGGCGGGTGCCGCGGCGGCACTGACCTCGCCGCGGCTGCTGCTGATCGCGGTGGGCACCGCGCTGCTGGCGTCGGTGATCCCGTACACGCTGGAATTCGCGGCGCTGCGCCGGCTGCCGCAACAGACGTTCGGCGTCCTGCTGAGCCTGGAGCCCGCGGTGGCGGCCGCGGCCGGCTGGCTGCTGCTGTCCCAGTCGATGGCCCCGCAGACCGTGGCGGCGGTGACCGTGGTGGTGCTGGCCAGCATCGGCTCCACCGTGTCGGCCGGCCGCCGACCGGTCACGGTTTCATGATCCAATACTGAATGGCGGGCCGGGTGGGCGCGGTGCCATGCTGGGCGCTGACGATTTCCGGGCGGCGTTTTCTAGGAGGGGGACCACATGGCCGACGTGGTGATTCGGCCAGGGCTGGTCATCCCCGAGGCGGAGCTGAGCTGGCGCTTCTCCCGATCGAGCGGCCCGGGTGGTCAGGGCGTGAACACGACGGACTCGCGGGTTGAGCTGTCGTGGAATCTGCTCGCTTCCGATGTGCTGTCGCCGGCATTGAAGGAGCGTGCTGTCGAACGGCTCGGCGGCCGGTTGGTGGGTGGCGCGCTGACCATCGCGGCATCCGAGCACCGCTCCCAACTCCGCAACAGGGAAGCGGCCGAGGCGCGTCTGACGGCGCGGATCGCTGAAGCCATCGCTCCGCCGCCTCGCTCGCGGCGGCCGACGAAGCCGTCGCGGGGGTCGGTCGAGCGGCGCATCGCCCAGAAGAAGCGCCGGGGAAACATCAAGCGCGGAAGACGCGCGGAAGACGACTGACGGCCTCGAGGTTTGTCACAGGCGACGCTTGCCGGGCTTGCGGGCCTCAGCCAGGGATACGTGAGTCAGATCGAGGCGGGTGTACGCGGGGTCGAGCGGCGCAGCACCATGGTCGCGCTCGCGTCTGCTCTGGACGTCTCGGTTGCCGACCTTCTCGGCCAGGCGGGTGACCCGACAGATCCGCTCCGAGTCAAGGCATCTGAGGCCGTCTCGGCGATCCGGGTTGCGCTCGTGGAGTTGGACGCGGGCGATATCGGCACACCTTGCCGTGGACCGGACGCCGATCTGCATGGCCCGGCACGTTCTCTGAACCGAAGGGACGGGCATGCGTGCACACGGCGAGCGCTACGGGGCGTCGCACCTTGCCCATCGTCCGTCCTGGGACTGCTGTGTTTGCGGTCAGCCGTGGCCTAACCGACACGCGCTCCGGGACAGGCGCGCCGCTGAATTCCGACCGCCAGATGACGACGAAAATTCATCGACCGACCAGAGGAGATGACCTGATCCAGGCCCGGCCAGGTCTCGTCAGCACGCCGATCGCCGATCCGATGGGGCGCCTCCATCGGATCAGCGATCGGGCTCACCTGACTCGGACGATGCTCTTGCCGCGGGTCTTCCCACCGGCCAGGTTCGCGATCGCGGTCTCGACGTCGGACAGCTCGTACTCGGCGGTGATGTCGATGCGCACCGACCCGTCGGCGACCAGGCTCATGGCGCGGGCCGCGCTGTCGGCCAACCGCTTCGGGTTGGTCTGGCTGGCCAGGTTGCTGTTGTAGGTCATCAGCGACTGGCCCCGCATCAGCAGATCGTTGGCAGACACGGTGACCGGCTCAAAGGTGGCGATGTTGCCGTAGACCACGATCCGGCCATGCGCAGCCAGCCGAGCCACGTTCGCGATGCGGGTGTCACCACCGATCGGATCGAGGATTACGTCGAACTTCTCCTCGCCCAGGGCGTCGGGGAACTCCTCACGCGCCAGCACCTGGTGATAGCCGAACTGGCGGGCGTAGTCGACCTGATCCGAGTTGCCGACCACACCGACGATGCGCTGTGCGCCCGCCGCGGCGGCGAACTGGCCGGCCAGCGATCCGACACCACCGGCTGCGGCGTGGATCAGCACGCTGTCCCCAGGCCGCACCCCGGCCAGGGTGTTGATCAGGTCGTAGGCGGTAGGGGTGACCCACCCGAACCCCGCCGCCCTGCGCGGGTCGATCAATGCGGCGTCGATCGCCAGCACCGCGGGGGCGATCACGACTTCGGCGTAGCCGCCCCCGCCGATCAGCGCGGCAACCTGTTCGCCGATGCGGGCCTCGTCCACGCCGTCGCCCACCGCGACGATGTCGCCCGATGCCTCGAAGCCCGGCACGAACGGGCGGGGGATCGGGAAGTGTCCCTCGCGCACCAGCACGTCACCGTATTGCACCCCGGCGTAGGCGACCCGGATCGCGACCTCACCAGGCCCCGGCGTAGGCGCGGCCGCCTCCGAGATTCGGAACTGGTCGTCGGTGTCCAGAACGACAGCCTTCATCGCGTTCAACCTCCTGTGTTGAATCAGTATCCTGATACAGGGCAACCTAGGCAGTATCAGATACCTGAGTCAAACAAGGGAGTTGTGACATGGCTGACGTGCCCGTGGAGGAATACGTATGCACCCGGATCCGTCGCGCCGAACAGGCGTTGATGGCCCACCACGAGGCAGTGCTGCGCGGCTATGGCCTGACCATGACCCAGTACGCGGTGCTACTGACCCTGTCCCGCGAGGACGGCATGTCCGGTGCCCAGCTGGCCCGCGCGTGCGGGGTCACCCAGCAGAGCATGGCAACCGTCCTGATCGGCATGCAGAACAAGGGTCTTATCGACCGGCAACCGTCCGCTGTGCACGCCAAAGTCATGATCGCCACGCTGACCGGCGCCGGTCACGACCTGCTCGAACACGCCTACCCGCAAGTCATCGTGCTCGAACGCGCCCTCACCGACCGGTTCACTCCTGACGAGCACAAGCTGTTCTGTGAATTCCTGGACCGCGCCACGGCCACTCTCGTCGAGCAGACACCCACGGCGCACAGCAGCCGATGACCCCAGGCGGAGCCGGTCAGGCGGTGTGGGCGACGGTTTGCGGGGTGAGTACCGCGTCGACCTTGTCGAGTAGCTCGCGTTCGGTGAAGGGTTTGTCGAGCAGGGTGACGCCCGGGTCGAGCCGGCCCTGGGAGGCCAGGAAGGGCTGGGCGTAGCCGGACATGTACAAGACCCGGATGTCAGGTCGAGTCTGCTGTATTTTCTCGGCGGCTTCCCTGCCGAGCATCTGGGGCATGATCACGTCGGTGATCAGCAGGTCGATGGTGCCCTGGTAGCTGTTGGCCGCGGTGATGGCCTCGGCGCCGTTGCCGGCGGTGATCACTGCGTAGCCCTGACGGGTGAGCAGGCGCCGGGTGACCTCCCGGAGGGCGTCTTCGTCCTCGACGATGAGCGCGGTGTGGCTGCCGGACCTGTGGCGGTTCAGCGAGGTAGGTACGGCCGCGGTCGCGGACTGGGTGGTGACGGGCAGCAGGATGGTGAAGGTGGTGCCCGTGCCGAGTTCGGAATGGATGCGGATGTGTCCGTCGGCCTGGGTGACGGCCCCGTAGACGGTGGCCAGCCCCAGCCCGCTGCCTTCGCCCTTGCCCTTGGTGGTGTAGAACGGTTCGAAGGCGTGTTTGATCACCTCCGGGGTCATGCCGGTGCCGGTATCGGCAACCGTGATGCGGACGTAGTCGCCGGGCAGGACCGAGGACCATTCGGCGGCGTAGGCGCGGTCGACGTGGAAGCTTTCGGTGCCGATGGTGAGGCTGCCGACATCGGGCATCACGTCGCGGGCGTTGACGGCCAGGTTGAGGATCAGCTGGTCGATCTGGCCAGGGTCGGCCAGCACGGGCGGCACTGCCTCGGCGAGGTTGGTGACCAGCTCCAGGTTGGCTCCGAGGGTTCGGCGCAGGATGCTAGCCATGTTGTCCAGCAGCTCGTTGACGTCGATGACCTGCGGCTGGATCACCTCGCGGCGGGCGAAGGAGAGCAGTTGCCGGGTGAGCCCGGCGGCGCGTTCCGCGGCTCGGCGGATCTGCCCGATGTCTTGGGCCGCGGCCTTCCACCGGGGGCTGGCGTCAATGCCCGCCGCCGCGTCGATCTCGTCGCCGACGAATTCGGCGTAGTTGAGGATCACCCCGATGAGGTTGTTGAAGTCGTGCGCTACCCCGCCGGCGAGCTGCCCGAGCCCTTCGAGACGCTGGGCCTGTTCCAGTTGGGCCCGCAGGCGTTCCCGATCCTCCTGGGGCACGTGCATGTCAGTGCTGGGAGCCGTGCCCGCCGACAGCGGGCGTGACGTCGACGCCACACCGATGACGGTGCCGGCTTCGTCCACGATCGCCGACATCCCCAGCAGCACGGCGATGATGGTGCCGTCCTTACGGACCCGGTTGGTGCTGTACGGCGCGACCCGCTCGCCGGCAGCGGCCCGGCGCAACAGGTCAGCCTCTTCGCTCTCCCACCCCGCCGGGAGCAGCACCGATGAGTCCCGACCGATGATCTCCGCGGGCTGATAGCCGTACATGTCCACCGCTACGGGATTCCAGCCGGTGATCATGCCCTGACGGGTCTTGGTGACGATGGCGTCCAGCGACTGCACCATCATCGCTGCCATCATCTCGACGGCAATGCCCGTGGTGACCTCTGCCATGGCACATCCCATCCCCATCAGATCCGGCCGGCCGGCGCATCAGATGACACGTCACGGTGTTCGCGCCGCCGGGGTCTGGGACGAGGCACCACAAATTTTAGCCGACAAAAGTTGCTATCCACGCGAAACGGATATAGCGGTTGGTTGGTCGGTCAGGGGGTCAGCACGATCTTTCCGCTACCTCCGGAGGCCCGCCTGCTGCCCCTGACGTGATCTCCAGCAAGACGACGATCCAGCGGCGGGGTAGGCGTCTCTGCTCAGCCTCGGTACCGTCGGAGACATGTCGGAAGGCTTCACGGGCGTCCGCATCCGCTTCTGGAGGCTGAAGCGCGGCCTCAGCCGGCGCACCCTCGCCGGGCTCGCCGGGCTCTCGCAAGGCTTCATTTCCCAGGTAGAGGCCGGCGTTAAGGAGATCGACAGACGGTCGACCCTGGTCCGCATCGCCGACGCCCTGCAGGTGTCCGTCGCTGAGATCGTGGGCCAGCCCTTCGTTCCGGATGATCCGCAGCATGCCCGGGCGCTGACGGCCGTGCCGGGAATCCGGGCAGCCCTCATCGGCCTTGCCTACCTGGACCTTCCGCCGGCCCCCGGGCGCACGCTCGCTGAGCTGGACGCCGCGGTGCGCAAGCTCATGCAATGCCGCCGCCGGTGCGAGTATGCGGACGCCGCCCTCATGATCGCGCCGCTCCTTCGTGACCTCGGTGCCACCGCGTATGGCCCGCAGTCGAAGGACCGCCCCGAAGGGCTGCGCCTGCTGACGTTGACGACATATACCGCTGCGTTCGTGCTGAAGTACCTCGGCTTCGTCGACCTGTCGCTGTCGGCCGCCGAGCGCTGCCACCACGCGGCCCACGAACTGGGCGTCCCGGAATGGGTCGGCCTGGCCGAGTATTCGCGGCTGCACACGCTCCCACCCGAGTCCCGGGCCGTCGGTCGCCAGCTCGCCTCATCGACTACCGATCTCCTGGCCCGCACGTTGACGTCGGCCGAAGTCCTTCAGGCGTACGGAATGCTTCACCTGACGAAGGCCTGGACGGAGGCCTTGGCCGGGGACATGAACGCCGCGGGCTCGCACCTCGACGAGGCACAGGAGATCGCCGCCCGACTCGGTCCTGATCCTCGTGACGGTGGCTTCGCACAGATGAACTTCGGGCCGACCAACGTCGCCCAGTGGCGCATGTCGCTCGCGCTGGAGGCAGGAGAGCCTGGCCGCGCCGTCGAGCTGGCCCGAGGCTTCCGGCCCGGGGCGATCAACTCGACATCACGGCTCGCCGCGTTTCATATCGACTTCGGGAGCGCGCTCGCGGCCGGTCGCCGGAACGACGCCGAGGCCCTGGCCGAGTTCGTCCATGCGGAGCGGGTAGCGCCTCAGCGCGTCCGGCTTTCGCCAGTCGTGCGGGACACCGTCGGCGCGATGTTGCGCCGGGCACGGGCCGACGCCGGGGGCGACATGCTCCGCGGCCTCGCCGCCCGTGTGGGTGTTGCCTGACGAGGCATAACCGCGGGCAATCGCAATCGGGCGGCGCGCTCATAGCGTCGGGCTATGGACCATTTCCGACGCCGGTCCTGCACAGCAAGGGTGACCGACGCCGCGAATGACAGCACTCCGATTCCGCTCGCCGGGATCGAGGAGGTCCTCGATCTGCTGTTCAAGATCAGCAAGGAACGCGTGCTGGAACTCACCTCCCGCAGCGACTTTCCCGAGCCGGCGGCCGAGCTTGCCGACGGCGACGTCTGGCTTCGCGATGACGTCGAAGCATGGATCAACGAACACGGCGATGCAATGGCGGACCTGCTCAGACGAACCCGGTGACCTAATCGCCTGCTGGCCGGAACCGACCAGTTGCGCTGACTACCGCATCCGGGCAGACGCCGACGAAGCGCCAAAGTGTCCCCGAAATTGTCCAGCTGTCAGGTGTTGTGCGGGGCTACGGCCTCGCGGTTTTCCGCGGCCAGGGCCGGGCCCAGCAACTCGTCGCAGACCCGGATCAGCCGGGCCCGCAACGCCGATGCCCGCCGGGCGAACTCGCGCTGGCGGGTCACGTACTCGGCCTTGCCCTCGGCCGTCTCGATTTTTACCGGCTCCTCGCCGTACGAGGTCAGGTCGTACGGGCTGGCCTGCATGTCCAGCAGCCGGATGTCGCCGGCCAGGGCGAAGCAGTCCAGGGCCAGCGCGCCCGGCACCGCGGGACCGAGCTTGCTCGCCCACTTGTGGCAGTCCATCGCCGCGTGCAGGCAGCCGGGCTGGTCCAGGTCGACCTGGGTGGCGCGGGTCGGCTGCAGGCGGTTGAGGCCCACCGCCTCCGGAGTGAAGAAGCGGAAGGCGTCGAAGTGGGTGCAGCGGATCGGGTGCTCCTCGACCACCTTGTCCGTCTCGGCCTGGCCCAGGCGCAGCGGCAGGGAGTGTCGGTGCTCCGGCTGGCGGTAGACCATCGCCCATTCGTGCAGGCCGAAGCAGCCGGAGAACGCCGGGCGCGACGCCGTCGCCGTGAGCAGGCCGTGGATGTATCGCACGCTCTCGCCGCGGGCGTGCATGTACGCCTCCAGGTCGAGCGTCACCACGCCGTCGGGGTGCGCTTTGTACCACTTCCAGCTCGCGTGCTCGGCCAGCCCGGTCGGCGCCGACGCCAGGCCGGTGCCGACTCCGGGGTGCCAGCGGCGGAGCTGGGCCGGGCGGGTGCCGTAGTAGTCGTACAGAAAATCCTCTATGGCATGCTTCTCGCCATTGGCCTTCCTGGCCCGGTGCCCGGCTGTCATCTCGTCCGCCCGCTCGGCGTGGGCGCGAGCCAGCGGGATCCAGCTGACCGAGGGCAGCACAGTGGTCAGCGTGTGTGTTTCGCTGATCCGCATCGCACCAGCGTATCCAGCAAGTCCACTCCTATCGAGCCTCGGCGTCGTCTGTAGTGAGGAACGCCCGAACGAGGTCCGCCACCGCCGCGGGCGCGCTCTCATCGGGTGCGTTGTGATCGAGTTCCGGCATCAGCACGTATCGGGCATGCGGGATCAGCTCCGCGAGCCGTGGTTGCACCCGGCGCAGCCACTCCGGACTGCGCCCGCCCGCGATGACCAGAGTCGGCGAGGTGATGGCGGCGTACCGGCTGCCGTCGGAGTCCAGGCCCGCGGTGACCCGCACCTCGGCCGGCAGGGTGGGCAGCAGGTCCCGGGTCTCGCGGCCCTGCGGCGTCTGCAGCAGAAACCAGGCAAAGGCCGTGTACGCCGGCAGCGGCAGCATGCCGACGGGCGCGAAGCCCAGCCCGCTCAGGAACATGGCCATCGCCCCGGCGGCCCGCCCGCGCTCCAGCCGCCGCTCGAACTCCGGCAGGAACGTCGGGTCGAACGAGCCGTCGAGACTGACGCCGGGCTCGTAGACGACCAGCCTTCGCAGGTCGCGGCGGAGGGCGACGTGCAGGCCGGCCAGGCCGCCGTAGCTGTGCCCGAACAGCTCGGCGGAGCCCGTCGCGTCGAGGACGGCCACGGCGTCCTCGGCCTCCCGCTCGATCGAGTAGCCGGGGCCGGGCGGGCCGCTGTCGCCGCGGCCGCGGCGCTCGATGACATGCACCGTGCGGGAGTCCGCCAGCGACTCGGCGAGCCGCCGGTAGTGGTGCGAGCGGCGCAGGCCGCCGGGGATGACGACCAGCCCGGGCCCGGATCCGGTGCTGGTCACGTCGAGCCGGGTGCCGTCGGCGCTGATGATAGTTGGCATGCAAATAAACGTAGTACATCTACTACATCCTTGATAGTGTCCTCGATATGGAGACCATGACGGGGGCGTTGGTGGCAGGTCTGGAGGCGGTTCCGGAGGAGCCCGTGCTCGACGTCCGCGACCTGCGGATGCGATATGGCAGCACGGACGTCCTGCACGGGGTGACGTTCACCGCCCGGCGCGGCGAGGTCCTCGCCCTGCTCGGCCCGAACGGCGCCGGCAAGACCACCACCATCGAGATCCTCGAGGGCTTCCGGATGCGCTCGGCCGGCGAGGTCCGGGTGCTCGGCGTCGACCCGGCCACCGGCGGCGAGCAGTGGCGGGCCCGGCTCGGCGTGGTGCTGCAGTCCTGGCGCGACCACGGCAAGTGGCGCGTCCGCGAGCTGCTGCACCACCTCGGCACCTACTACGCCGACTATTCGACGCCGCAAATGCGCCGGCCGTGGCCGGTGGATGATCTGATCGACATCGTCGGCCTGGGCGCGCATTCGGGCGTACGGATCAACCGGCTCTCCGGCGGCCAGCGCCGCCGGCTGGACGTGGCGATCGGCATCGTCGGCCGCCCCGAGATGCTCTTCCTCGACGAGCCGACGGTCGGCTTCGACCCGGCCGCCCGCCGCGAGTTCCACGACCTGGTGCACCGGCTGACCGATGTGGACGACACCACGATCCTGCTGACCACCCACGATCTGGACGAGGCGGAGAAGCTGGCCGACCGGATCGTCATCCTGGCCGGCGGCCGGATCATCGCCGACGGCTCGGCGGACCAGCTCTCCCGCCGGGTCGCGGGGGAGTCCGAGATCCGCTGGACCCGGGACGGCTCCCGGTATGTGCACTCCGCCGCCGACGCCACCCGCTTCGTCCGCGAGCTCTTCCAGCAGTACGGCGAGGACATCACCGAGCTGGAAGTCCGCCGCACCAGTCTGGAGGACACGTACATGACTCTGGTCCGCGACTTCGAGGCCGGCCGGGGCACCAGTGCCGCCGCGGCCTTCGAGGTGCTCCGATGAGCGCCGTCTCCACCGCCGCGCGTTCGGGCCTGGCCCGTGGTGGCATCGAGCTGCGGCAGACCCTGACCAATGTCCTCGACCTGTGGACCTACTTCTTCCCCGCGGCCCTGCTGGTCGGCACCGTCTTCTTCATGCGGGACGCCACCGTGCCCGGCACCGACCTGTCGCTCGGCGCCCGCACCCTGCCCAGCACGCTCGGCATGGGCCTGGCCTTCGCGGGGCTCATGACGGTCGCCACCCAGCTGGTCACCGACCGCGAGGACGGCACCCTGTTGCGGGCCAAGGCGACGCCCAACGGGATGGGCGGCTACCTGGTCGGCAAGCTGGTCCTGGTCGGCGGCATGGCGGGGATCGGCTTCGTCCTGCAGATCGTGCCCAGCCTGTTCATCGTCGACGGGTTGCGGGTGGACGCGGCCGGGTGGCTCACCCTGTGCTGGCTCGTGCCGCTCGGCTTCGCCGCCACGATTCCGCTGGGTGCCGTCTTCGGTTCGCTGCTCGACAACCCGCGCAACATCGGCCTGCTCCTGCTGCCGGTGGCCGGCCTGGTCGCGATCTCCGGGATCTTCTACCCGATCAGCAGCATGCCGGGCTGGCTGCAAGGCGTCGCGCAGGGCTTTCCCATCTACTGGCTAGGGTTGGGCATGCGTTCCGTGTTCCTTCCCGACGGGCTGGCCGCCGTCGAGCTCGGTCATTCCTGGCAGCATCCGGAGACCTTCGGCGTGCTGCTCCTCTGGGCTGTGCTGGGCCTGCTGCTGGCCCCGGTCGTGCTGCGCCGGATGTCGCGCCGCGAGTCGGGCTCGGCCGTCGCGGCCCGGCGCGAGAAGGCCCTGACGCGGGTCGGGTGACGGACGACGCATGAGCAGTGAGATCACGTACAACCGCATTGCGATGCTGCGCGCCGAGCGTGGCATCTCGCGCCGCCAGCTCGCCGACGCCCTCGGGGTGCACTACCAGACCGTGGGCTATCTGGAACGCGGCGAGTTCAGCCCGTCCCTGCACCTGGCGCTGCGGATCTGCGGCTACTTCGAGGTGCCGGTCGAGGTGGTGTTCTCGTTGAGCCCGTTCCCGCGGCTGGGCACCGAGTCGGTGCCGCGCAGCGCGTAGCCTCTTTGCTGCGTGTTCTTCGGTCAATGGATGGGGTTCTCCGTGCGTTTCGCTCGTTTTGTTCATGCCGGTGGCGTGTCCTTCGGCGTCGTCGAGGGTGATTCGGGGGCCGGCGGCCTGACCGTCGCCGAGATCAGCAGCCTTCCCTTCGAGCAGGTGCGCCTCACCGGGCAGCGCTGGGCCCTGGCCGACGTCCGGCTCCTCGCGCCGATCTTCTCCAGCAAGGTGATCGGTGTCGGCCGCAACTACGCCGAGCACGCGGCCGAGCTGGGCAACGAGGTGCCGAAGGAGCCGCTGATCTTCATCAAGCCGTCCACCTCGGTGATCGGCCCGAACGACGCGATCCGGATCCCGCCGCAGTCCCAGCAGGTCGAGCACGAGGCCGAGCTGGCCGTGGTGATCGGCGCGACCGGCGCCCGCCGGGTGGACCGCGCCGGAGCGCAGCGGGCCATCTTCGGCTACACCGTCGGCAACGACGTGACCGCCCGGGACCTGCAGCGCAGCGACCCGCAGTGGACGCGGGCCAAGGGCTTCGACTCGTTCTGCCCGATCGGGCCGTGGATCGAGACCGAGCTCGACGTCAGCGACCTGGAGGTGCGCTGTGAGGTGGGCCGCAGCCCCGACCGGATGGAGGTGCGCCAACTCGGCCGCACCAAGGACATGGTCTTCGACGTGCCGACCCTGGTGTCGTACATCTCGCACGTGATGACCCTGCTGCCCGGCGACATCATCCTGACCGGCACGCCGGCCGGGGTCAGCCAGATCGTTTCCGGCGAGACCGTGTCGGTGAGCATTCAGGGCATCGGCGAGCTGCGTAACCCGGTCGTCTCGCTGGACTGAGGTGCGAGCGACTGCCGCTCGATCCCGTCGAGCAGCAGCCGCAGGCCGTAGGCGAAGGCGTCCGCGGCCTGCTGGTCGGGCCCCCGGTCGAAGCCGCCGGCGTGCCACAGCTCGGTCATCGCGGGATGCTGCTCGACGTCGAACCAGTCCTCCCAGAGCTGGCCCCGCTGGCCCCACCAGGCGTCGTTGGACTGGCCGCTGGCCCGGCGGAGCTGGGCGTTCTCGCCCTCCTGCCGGGCCGCCCCGGTCACGAACATGGTGATCGTCACGGCCGCTGTGTTCCGGCTCTCCACCGGCAGGCCGCCGAGCGTCGACAGGACGTACTCGCTCTCCCGCAGTGTGCCCGGGCCGAGCGGCGGGCGGACCCGGGAGACCTGGCACAGCCACGGATGCTCCCGGTACATGGTGACCGTGCGGTCCGCGTACAGCTGGATCTGCTCGCGCCAATGCACCGGGCGCGGCTCGCCCGGGCCCGGCAGCCGGCGGCTGCCGAGCACCTCGTCCACCATCAGCTCGACCAGCTCGGCCCGCGAGGGGACGTAGGTGTAGAGCGTCATCGTCGCGACCCCGAGCCGGGCGGCGACCCCTGCCATCGAGGCCGCCGCCAGGACTTCCTGGCCGGCGATGGCGATCCCGGCCGCGACCACCTGATCCACGCTGAGCCGGGGCGGGCGGCCGGTGGTGGCCTTGCGCGCGGTCCCGTGCCGCCAGAGCAGCGGCAGGATCCGGTCGGGATCGGTGGCCCCACTGAACTCCGTCATCTCGTATACCCTACGAGAAGAGTTTCCGTAGGACATACGAGAACTGGGGAGTCCCGATGAAGATCCTGGTGACCGGTGCGACGGGCGGCGTGGGCCGGCTGGTCGTGGACGAGTTGCTGGCCCTCGGCGCGACCGACGTCCGGGCGCTGACGGTCAACCCCACCAAGGCCGGCCTGCCGCCGCAGGTCGAGGCCGTGCGTGGCTATCTCGGCCGGCCCGAGACGCTGCCGGCCGCCCTGGCGGGCGTCGACCGGATCTACCTCGCGCCGTTGGTGGAGACCAATGCGCAGGTGTGCCGGCTGGTCGCGGCCGCGGGGGTACGGCGAATCGTCGACATGGCGGGTGCCAAGGGTGACCACTGGCAGGTGATCGAGGACGGCGTCGAGGAGTGCGGGGTGCCGTTCGTGCACCTGGAGCCCGGTGAGTTCATGACGAACTCCGGCCTCTGGTCGGCGCAGATCGCCGCCGGCGACGTGGTGCGCGACGGCTACGGCGACGCCGCCAACGCACCCATCGCGCTGGAGGACATCGCGGCCGTCGCGGCCCGCTGCCTGCTGGAGGACGGTCACGAGGGCCACTCGTACGAGCTGACCGGCCCGGAGTCGCTGACCCGGCGCGAGCGGGTGCTGGCGATCGGTGCGGCGCTGGGCCGCGAGCTCACCTACGTCGACCTGCCGCACGACGAACTGGTCGAGCAGCTCACCACCGCGATGGGCGAATACGGGGCCTGGTACGCCGACGGGCTGCGCCAACTGGCCGTCCATCCGCAGGCGGCGGTGCCGACCGTGGCGGAACTGACCGGCCGGCCCGGCACCACCTTCGCCAGGTGGGCGCGGGACAACACAGACATGTTCCGGTAGTCGCACGGTCACGGAAAACGCTGGGTGGTAACCCGATTTGGTTGCCACCATGGGCTCGGGTAGAGTTTCCAATCGGTACGGGACGCCGTACCAATGGGGTATGGGGTAATTGGCAGCCCGACTGGTTCTGGTCCAGTTAGTCTAGGTTCGAGTCCTGGTACCCCAGCGCTACCGACTCCCGCAAGGGTGGTGGTGCTGGAAATCTGGTAGGGTTCCGCACCGTTGCTCAAGCGAGAAGCGGAAGCAGCAAGGCAGTTCGGAAGTTCTTGGCCCCGTCGTCTAGCGGCCTAGGACGCCGCCCTCTCAAGGCGGTAGCGAGGGTTCGAATCCCTTCGGGGCTACAAGCAGCAAGCGGCTCGTGTCGATCGACACGGGCCGCTTTTGTCTGCTCTGGGCGTAGTCGCCGGGCCGCTGCGCGGCGGCGCCAGACGGCAGACTTGGCCGTGTGACGGACATCAACGTGCGACGCGTCGACTTCGGCTACTTCATCCGCCCGGCGTCGGAGACCGGCACCGGATCGCCCCGGGTCGAGCCCTGCCTCGGCTACCTCGTCGAGCATCCCGAAGGCCTGCTGCTGGTCGACACCGGCATGGGCGGGGATCCGGATGTGGACGCGCACTACCGCCCGCACCGGGTGCCCCTGCCGGAGGCGCTGAAGGCCGCCGGCGCCCGACCGGAAGACGTCCGGCACGTGGTCAACTGCCACCTGCACTTCGACCACAGCGGCGGCAACCCGGCGCTGCCCGGCCGGCCGATCTACACCCAGCGGATCGAGCTCGACATCGCCCGCACCGTCGAGGACCACACGCTGCCGTGGCTGATCGACAGCCCGGGCGCGGTCTACGTCGAGCTGGACGGGGAGGCGGAGATCCTGCCCGGCGTGGTGATCGTGCCCACGCCGGGGCACACCCCCGGTCACCAGTCCCTGGTGGTCCGCCGCGGCGATGGGACGGTGATCGTCGCGGGGCAGAGCCACGATCACGCGGTCGGCTTCACCGCGGACGTGCTCGCCCGGCGGGCCGGTGCGGACGGCGCCGAGGCGCCGCTGCCGATCGCGCCGGCCTGGATCGAGCGGCTGCTGAGCTTCGACCCGGCCCGCGTCGTCTTCGCCCACGACAACGCGATCTGGACCCTATGAACTCGTCGCCGCGCTCCTGGTCAAGGCGGCGAGGTGCCTGCTAAGTGAAATAAGTTAAAGTGACTTGAAGATACTGCACATGTGCCCGAAGCTGGGTGCACGAGCTTGGACCCGCAGGGCTCAGCAGCGAGGGGGTAGAGACCATGAGCAACTCCACGACGCTCACCGCTACCGCGATCCAGCTTTCTGGGGCGGCGAACCGGAAGGGTAGTCCGGAGCATGACTCGCTGAAGGCGCTCCTGGCCCTGGTTTCGCGACTTGATCGCGATGAGGTTCGCCTGGCTGGTGGTGAGAGCGCCGGATCGGTCGCCGTCCCGGGCCTCGTGGTTGACCTGTTATTGCAAGTGTGTGCGGTCCTGGATCGCGGAGACGGCGTGGTGGTGAGCGAGGTCAAGCGAGAGCTGACCACCAGCGAAGCCGCCCGGGTGCTCGGCGTCTCCCGGCCGACATTGATCGGCCTGCTCGACAAGGGCGAGATCAAGTCGCACAAGGTGGGCACTCATCGCCGCGTGGCGTTGGAAGACGTGCTGGCCCACCGCCGCCGACGCATCGAACATCAGCGCAAGGCCTACGAGGCTCTGATGGCGGAGCAGGATGAACTGGGCATCTACGAGTAGAAGTCCCATCGTGGCTTCGAGTCCCCGGCATCGGTAGCCTGAACAAGTGTTGCCGGTGCCGCTGACTGTGTTCGTTGACGCCAATGTTCTGTACTCGCGATGTCTACGAGACTGGCTGATCCTCGTGGCTCTCGACAGCCACAACACCGCTTATGCGCTGCGGTGGAGCGAAGCTGTCTTGGCCGAGGCCTTCTATCACCTACGCCGCAACAACCCATGCGCGCCTGAGCGGCAGGTCGAGAGTTGGCGCGAGCGACTGGACGCGTACTTCCCCGAGGCCAAGGTCACTCACTGGGATCCCAAGTCCGTTCCTTGCCCTGCCGATCCGGACGACCATCATGTTCTTGCCGCCGCGTACGCCGGTGAAGTCGACATTCTGATCACCAGCGACGGAGATATCGGTGACTTCCAGCGGTGTCTGGACCAGGCTGGCGCCGGCATCAGCGTGCTCCACGTCGACGAGTTCCTTTGCCTGATCGCGGATCGCTACCCGGAGCTTGTCCGGCGGCGCTACCTGTCCCAGATCATGTACTGGCAGCGCCGCCATCGGACGGACGAAGAAGCGGCGGCCGACTCGTGCCTTGAGAGTCTCGACAGGGCAGGCGCAAAGAGCTTCTCCTTCCTGCTGAGAACGCACGATCGCTTCCGCGTCTGGTGAGGAGCGCTCGGGTCAGAGGCCGCTGAGGCGCTGGCCCGCGCGGACCACTGCCATCGCGTGGCGTTCGCCGGGGCGGCGGCCGAGTCGTTCGATCGGGCCGCTTATGGAGATCGACGCGATGACCCGGCCGGTCCGGTCCCGGATCGGCGCGGAGACGCTGGCCACACCGGGCTCGCGTTCCGCGACGCTCTGCGCCCAGCCGCGCCGGCGCACCTCGGCCAGCGTGCGGCCGGTGAACTTGCATCGCGGCAGCAGGGGCATGACCGCCTCGGGCGGCTCCCAGGCGAGCAGGATCTGGGCCGCGGAGCCGGCCACCATCGGCAGCACCGTGCCGACCGGCACAGTGTCGCGCAGCCCGCTCGCTCGCTCGGCCGCGGCGACGCAGATCCGTTCGTCCGCCCGGCGCAGGTAGAGCTGTGCGCTCTCGCCGGTGGCGTCCCGCAGCGCCGACAGCAGCGGCTCGGCCGCCGTCAGCAGCACGTCCGGCGCCGCGTTTGCGAGCTCGCCCAGCCGCGGCCCGGGGCGCCAGCGGCCCTGGGTGTCGCGGACCAGCATCCGGTGGATTTCCAGGGCCTGGGCCAGCCGGTGCGCGGTCGCCCGCGGCAGCTTGGTCCGGTCGACTAATTCGGCAAGGCTGGCGCCGTCAACACAGGCCGCAAGGATGACCACCGCCTTGTCGAGAACGCCGACACCGCTCATACTGTGTCCCACAAGCCGAAACATACCTCCCAGAATTTAGGATGTCCAGATGGTGGGAGTCACTCCCGAACAGGGGAAACCCAGGACCCTGGCCGAAAAGGTCTGGGACGACCATGTGGTGCGGTCCGCCGACGGTGAGCCTGATCTGCTCTACATCGACCTGCACCTGCTGCACGAGGTGACCAGTCCCCAGGCCTTCGACGGGCTGCGGCTGGCCGGTCGAAAGGTTCGCCGCACCGATCTCACGCTGGCGACCGAGGACCACAACACTCCCACGGGTTACGCCGATCCGGCCTTCAACACCCGCCGCGGCGACCTGATGACGATTCTCGACACCGTCTCGCGGACCCAGATCGAGACGCTGCGTAAGAACTGCGCCGAGTTCGGCGTGCAGATCCGCTCGCTCGGCAACGAGGACCAGGGCATCGTGCACGTGATCGGCCCGCAGCTCGGTCTCACCCAGCCCGGCACCACGATTGTCTGCGGCGACTCGCATACCGCCACCCACGGCGCATTCGGCGCGCTGGCCTTCGGCATCGGCACCAGCGAGGTCGAGCACGTGCTGGCCACCCAGACGCTGCCGCAGGCCAAGCCGAAGACGATGGCGGTCGTGGTCAGCGGCGAGCTCCGCCCCGGCGTCTCGGCCAAGGACCTGATCCTGGCGCTGATCACTCAGACCGGCACCGGCGGCGGCAACGGCCACATCGTGGAATACCGCGGCGAGGCCATCCGCGGGCTCTCCATGGAGGGCCGGATGACCATCTGCAACATGTCCATCGAGTGGGGCGCCAAGGCCGGCATGATCGCGCCGGACGAGACCACTTTCGCGTACCTGAAGGGCCGCGACCACGCGCCCAAGGGTGCCGAGTGGGACGCCGCGGTGGATTACTGGAAGACGCTGCCCAGCGACGAGGGCGCCGAGTACGACACCGAGATCCACATCGACGCCGCCACGATCAGCCCCTTCGTCACCTGGGGCACCAACCCGGGTCAGGGCGCCGCGCTCGACGGTGTGGTGCCGAATCCCGAGGACTTCATCGAGGAGTCGGACCGCAACGCCGCCCGGCGCGCGCTGGAATACATGGACCTCGCGGCCGGCACCCGGCTCAAGGACGTCGCGGTGGACGTGGTCTTCGTGGGTTCCTGCACCAACGGGCGCCTGGAGGACCTGCGGGCCGCCGCCGACGTGCTGCGCGGGCACCAGGTGCACGCGGGCGTCCGGATGATGATCGTGCCCGGCTCGTTCCAGGTGCGCGCGGCCGCCGAGGCCGAGGGGCTGGACAAGGTCTTCACCGATGCGGGCGCCGAGTGGCGCTTCGCCGGCTGCTCGATGTGCCTGGGCATGAACCCGGACACGCTCAGCCCCGGTGAGCGCGCCGCCTCCACGTCCAACCGCAACTTCGAGGGCCGGCAGGGCCGCGGTGGGCGTACCCATCTGGTCTCGCCGCAGGTCGCCGCCGCCACCGCCGTGGCCGGCAAGCTGGCCGCCCCGGCAGACCTCTGAGGGGGAGCAGCACCCATGGACAAGTTCACCACCCACGCCGGCACGGTCATGCCGCTGCGCCGCTCCGATGTGGATACCGACCAGATCATCCCGGCCGTCTACCTCAAGCGGGTCACCCGGACCGGCTTCGAGGACGGGCTGTTCAGCGCCTGGCGCGACGACCCGGCCTTCGTGCTCAACAACCCCGCGCACGCGGGCGCGACGATCCTGGTGGCCGGGCCCAACTTCGGCACCGGCTCCTCGCGCCAGCACGCCGTCTGGGCGCTGCGGGACTGGGGCTTCAAGGTCGTCATCGCGGCCCGCTTCGGCGACATCTTCCGCGGCAACGCCCTCAAGGAGGGTCTGCTGCCGGTGCAGCTCGACCAGAAGGCCGTCGAAGCCCTCTGGGACCTGGCGGACAGCGAACCGGACAAGCAGATCACCGTCGACCTGGAACAGCGCCAGGTGCGCGTGGACGACGCCGTCTGGGGCTTTCCGATCGACGATTTCAGTCGCTGGCGGCTGTTGGAGGGCCTCGACGACATCGGACTGACCCTGCGACACGAAGAGACGATCACCACGTACGAGAAGTCTCGCCCAACCTTCAAACCAGTGGTCGTCTGACCCTGTTTTCCTTGCTGTCGCACGCTTTTCTGCCCCCATCGGGTTCCCGATGGGGGCAGAATCGTTACGACACAAGGGTTTTTTTTCGCGCAGATGTTTGTGTCTGCTGGTCAGAGGGCATACGGTGCGCGCAGAATGGCTCGCATTGGGCCAGTTCTCACGTTCGGGAGGAAACCAGTGAACAAGGCAGAGCTCGTCGAGGCGCTCGCCGCCCGACTGGGGGACCGGAAGACGGCGACGGCAGCGCTGGATGCGGTGATCAGCGAGGTACAGAACGCCGTCACCAAGGGCGATCGCGTTGCCATTACCGGTTTCGGAGTCTTCGAGAAGCGGGCGCGCAATGCCCGTACCGCGCGCAATCCGCGCACCGGTGAACCGGTGAAGGTGAAGAAGACGTCCGTCCCCGCTTTCAAGCCCGGTACAGGATTCCGGGAGATGGTCGCAAGCGGCAAGGTGGCCAAGGCCACCACGGCGAAGAAGACCACGGCGGCAGTGAAGTCCGCGGCGACCAAGGCCGCTCCGGCCAAGGCGACCGCTACCAAGACGGCGGCGGCAAAGGCCACCGCCACCAAGGCCGCACCGGCCAAGTCGACCGCCACCAAGACGGCGGCGGCAAAGGCCCCGGCGACCAAGACGGCGCCGGCCAAGGCCGCCACCAAGACGGCGGCGGCGAAGACCGTGGCCAGCAAGACGACCACGGCCAAGGCCACACCGGCGAAGTCGGCGACCAAGTCGACGGCGACCAAGGCCGCCCCGGCCAAGGCGACCGCCACCAAGACGGCGGCGGCGAAGACCCTGGCGACCAAGACGGCGCCGGCCAAGGCCGCCACCAAGACGGCGGCGGCCAAGACCCTGGCCACTGACACGGCCACGGCCACGCCGGCGAAGAAGACGGCCACCAAGACGGCGGCGGCCAAGTCCACCGCCACCAAGGCCGCACCGGCCAAGGCGACCGCCACCAAGACGGCGGCGACGAAGGCCACGGCGACCAAGGCCACGGCGACCAAGGCTGCCGCGACCAAGGCCGCTCCGGCCAAGAAGGCGACCGCCCGCAAGACCACGGCGGCCACCAAGGCCACCCCGGCCAGTCGGGCCACCACCGCGCGTACCACCAGCACGCCCCGCAAGACCCGCTGATTCCAGGGCCGTTACGGCCGCTCAGCGGCACGCTGAGAGACGAAGGGCGTCCACCCGTACGGTGGACGCCCTTCGCGTGTCCCGGCGCCACAGCGGCCATGCGGCCTACGGTCCGCAGCATGGAGCGCAGAACCGCCGGCCCGCGTGGCCTCGTCAGCAGGGCGCTGATCGCCGCGGCCGTCTTCGCCGGCGCCGTGGTGCCCGGTTGGACCCTCGGCGACCTGGCCGAGCACTGGACCGGCTGGGGGCTGCTGGACTGGCTCGTCACCTGCGGCTGGTGCGGCCTGGCGGTGTTCGCGCTGGGCCCGTACGGCTCCTACCGGCGCCGCGACGTGCTGCTCGGCATCCTGCCGCTCTACGGCTGGTACGTCGCCAGCGTGCTGTCCTGGCGGGTCGCGTTGCTGCCGCTGCGGGACTGGGAGCCCCGGGACGACGAGCTGTGGCGGGCCCGCTGGCTCACCGGCGGACTGATCGGCCTCTGGCGCGCGGATTCGCCGGCGCCCGCCGCCGGTTCGCGGCCGGGCGCGGCGGCGCGGCCTAGATCCGGCTCAGCGCCAGGAGCCGGTCGCCGGACCACGTGAGGATCCAGCCCGTGCCCTTCGGCGTCCGGTAGGGCTCGTTGTCCTCGGCGCCGTCCAGCAGCGCCAGCATCGACGGGATCACCTTGCCCTGGCTGCACACCGCCGCGCGGTGGCCGGCGCGCAGCTCGGTCAGCCGGGCCGCGGCCGCCTTCGCCCGGGCCGGCACCTCGTCCAGGTCGGCGGGCTCCGAGAACGTCGCGTCCGCCACGATCGGCAGGCTCAACCGCGCGGCCAGCGGCTCGAAGGTCTGCTTGCACCGCAGCGGGGTGGCCGCGAAGAGCCGCCGCGGCGCCAGCAGCGACACCACCAGGCCGATCGTCTCCGCATCGGCACGGCCGCGGGCGTCGATCGGCCGAAGCGCGTCCTTGCCGTCGAATTCGTTGCGCTTACCCGCGTGGGCGTGCCGGACCAGCACCGTCACGGCGGTGACCGGAGGCAGCGCCGCCGCGTGCTCGACCAGCCGCCGGTCGTCCGGATAGCTCAGCCGCGCGACCGCGTCGGCCGGCGACAGCCAGCGCACGGCGTCAACCTCGGTCGGATCCATCGGGTCGTCCGCCGGGCCGTCCGCGGCCCGCATCAACCAGAACTCGACCGTCTTCGGCGCGCCGTCCGGCAGCGTGTATGCCACCTCGGGCAGCCGGAGTTGCGGCTCTCCTTGCACACCTGTCTCCTCCAGCACCTCGCGGACCGCCGCCGCGAGCGGGTGCTCGGCGCCGTCGAGTTTGCCCTTGGGCAGGCTCCAGTCGGCGCGGTACGGCCGGTGCACCACGCAGATCTCGATGCCGGTTGCGCCGTTCGTCGCCGGGCGCCAGAGGACGGCGCCGGCGGCGCGGACCGGTTCTGTCGCCAAGTCAGCCCGCCTTGCCGATGACCCGGCGCAACAGTGCCTCCTGCAGGTGGATGTGCGGCTCCGACGGCGCGAACCTGCGCCGGTGCCAGGTGCCGTCGCCGGCCAGATCCCAGCCCTCGCTCTCGTCGCTCATCGACCGCTCGAGGACGTTGCGCATGTCGGCCTGCGCGGACGGCAGGGTCACCCGGACCAGCGCCTCCACCCGGCGGTCGAGGTTGCGGTGCATGAGGTCGGCCGAGCCGATCCAGTATTCCGCGTCGTCGCCGGCGCCGAACCGGAACACCCGCGAGTGCTCCAGGAACCGGCCGACGATCGAGCGGACCCGGATGTTGTCCGACAGCCCCGGCACGCCCGGGCGCAGCGCGCACATGCCCCGGATGACCAGGTCGACCCGGACGCCGGCCTGCGAGGCCCGGTAGAGCGCGTCGCAGGTCTCCTCGTCGACGAGCGAGTTCACCTTGAACTGGACCAGGCCCTGGCCGCCCGCGCGGGAGATCTCGGCCTGTTCCTCGATCCGCTCGATCAGCCCGGCCCGGACGCCGTGCGGAGCCACCAGCAGCCGCCGGAAGGCCGTCTGCCGGCTGTAACCGGTGAGCACGTTGAACAGATCGGTGACGTCCGCGCCGACCTCGGGATCGGCGGTGAGCATGCCGTAGTCCTCGTAGAGCCGGGCCGTCTTCGGGTGGTAGTTGCCCGTGCCGATGTGGCAGTAGCGGCGGATCTGGTTGCTCTCCTGGCGCACCACCAGGGAGGTCTTGCAGTGCGTCTTGAGACCGACCAGGCCGTAGACCACGTGGCAGCCGGCCCGCTCCAGGGTGCGGGCCCAGGCGATGTTCGCCACCTCGTCGAAGCGGGCCTTCACCTCGACCAGCACCACCACCTGCTTGCCGGCGGCGGCGGCGTCGACCAGGGCGTCCACTATCGGGGAGTCGCCGCTGGTGCGGTAGAGGGTCTGCTTGATGGCCAGCACGTTGGGGTCGGCGGCGGCCTGCTCGATGAAGCGCTGCACGCTGGTGGAAAACGAGTGGTACGGGTGGTGCACGAGGATGTCGCACTCGCGCAGCCGGTTGAAGACGCTGCGCGGCACCTCGCCGTCGGCCAGCTGCGGGTGGGTCGACGGCACGAACGGCCGGTCCTTGAGGTCGTCGCGGTCGCACTCGCCGAAGACCTGCCACAGCCCCGAAAGGTCGAGCAGGCCGGGCACCCGCAGCACGTCCTGGCTGTCCATCTCCAGCTCGCGGCTGAGCAGGTCGAGCACGTGGTCGCTGATCGAGGCGGCGACCTCCAGCCGCACCGGTGGGCCGAATTTGCGCTGGGCCAGCTCGCGCTCGAGGGCCTGTAGCAGGTCCTCGTCGCGGTCCTCGTCGACCTCCAGCTCGGCGTTGCGGGTGACCCGGAACAGGTGCCATTCCAGGATCTGCATGCCGGAGAAGAGCTGGTCCAGGTGCGCGGCGATGAGCTCCTCGACGGGCAGGAAGCGTGCGCCGCGGCCGTCGTTCTGGACGGTGACGAAGCGGGGCACGTTGTTGGGCACCTTGATCCGGGCGAACAGCTCGGCGCCGTTGCCGGCCGGGTCGCGCAGGGCGACGGCCAGATTCAGCGAGCGGCTTGAGATGTAGGGAAACGGGTGCGCGGGGTCGACCGCGAGCGGGGTCAGCACCGGGAAGACCTGCTCCCGGAAGTACGTGCGCAGCCGCTCGCGCTCCGGCGCGTCCAGCTCGGCCCAGCTGACCAGCTCGATGCCCTCGGCCGACAGCTTCGGGCGGACCTCCTCGCCGAAGCAGGCGGCGTGCCGGGTGACCAGGTCGGCGGCCCGCTCGGTGATCATCTCCAGCTGGTGGCGCAGCGACGAGCGGTCGCCGCCGCGCATCGGCAGGCCGGCCTTGAGCCGGCGCTTGAGGCCCGCGACCCGGACCATGTAGAACTCGTCCAGGTTGCCGGCGAAGATGGCCAGGAACTTGGCCCGTTCCAGCAGCGGGGTGCCGGGGTCCTCGGCCAGCGCCAGCACCCGGGAGTTGAAGTCGAGCCAGGACAGCTCGCGGTTGAGGAACCTGTCCTCCGGCAGCTCGGGCAGGCCGGGGTCGGTCGCGGTGGTGTCGTCGTCCATGGTGGCGGCGGTTGTCACGGCGGGCTCCGTCGGCTCGATGGCGGTCGCGTCGGCGATCTTCGTGCTGCTGGATCCAGCGCTGACGGTCTCTTCCGTGCGCGGCATGAACCGCCCGTTGGGGCCGCGGCGGCGAGCCGCAGCGGGCACGGTCGTGTCGGGTGTCCGGGGCGGCATGGTCATCGCTCCATCATCGCCCGTTCAGGGTGAACGGGAAATGAACAAGGCTCACTTGATTCCAGGAAGTTCGACCTTGTGAACCGCGCCGTCCGGGCCTGCGGAGATCGTCACGCGCTGCCCCAGGCGCAGCAGGCGCAGCCCGGAGGCGTCGAACGCCGCGGCCGGGAAAGCCAACGCACTGCCGTCGTCCAGGAGCAGCGTGCCGGTGCGGGTGTCTGCGTCGAACGTCGCCACGGTGCCCTGCATGCCCCGAACGCTACCGGGGCGGGGCGCTGGGCACACCGGTGCAGCCGCATTCCGCGATGAGTCCGAGATCACGCAGCAGCCCGCAGGTGTGCTCGCCGGCGCCGAGGGCGAGCACTCTGCGCAGATCGTCGGCGGTGTCGACGTCCTGCCGCAGCCCCGGCCACGCCCCGGCGAGCGGCCGGGCGCGCGAGGCGGCATGCGCCCCGGCCGAGCCGACCCCGAAGCGCGGATCCAGGGCGGTGCCCACGCCCGCGGCCAGCAGCACCGTGCCGGTGCCGGCCGCGTCGGCGACGAAGCTGCGGCCGGGCCCGGCCGCCGCCAGCGCCTCGCCGAGCTCGGCGGGGCGCAGCGCGGGCAGGTCGCCGGTGAGCACGGCCCGGCGCTGGGCGAGGCCGGCGACCCGGTCGGCGCCGAAGCGCATGGCCGCGTTCAGCCCGGCGGCGGGCCGGTCCGGCACCGCCCGGGCGCCCAGGGCCGTCACCGCGGCCACGGCGGCCGGGTCGTCGGTGATGACCAGCACATCGCCCACCGCCGCGCAGGCCCGGACCGCGGCCACCGTGTCCCGGACCATCGCCAGGGCCAGCTCCTCGTGCCGGGCGTCGGCGACAGCGCCCCGCAGCCGGCTCTTGGCCGCGCTGAGGCTCTTGACGGGAATGACCGCCGTCCAGTCCGCTCCTGACACGCCGACAATCCTGCCACCGCCTGCCGGGCGGGCCCCGCCCTGGCTAGGACGACCGCGAGCAGGCATGATTTCGTTCGAGGCGTGGGGGGACGGCGGCGCGGGGCCCGCCGCGGGGAGCAGGGAGGCACCGTGGCGGGGCGCAAGCTCGGATTCTGGCGACGGCTCGCGGTCTGGCTGGTGCTGCCCGCCCTGCGCGTCTGGACGAAGCGCACCTGGACCGGCGTGGAAAACCTGCCGCCCGGTGGCGGTTTCATCGTCACGCCGAATCACATGTCCCAGTTCGACCCGCTGCTGGTCGCGCACTTCATCTACGACTCCGGGCGGTGGCCGCGGTTCCTGGCCAAGGCCAGCATCTGGCGGCTGCCCTTCGTCGGCTTCATGCTCCGCAAGACCCAGCAGATCCCGGTGGAACGCGGCAGTGTGGAGGCGGTGAAGTCCCTCGACTCGCTCATCGACGCCCTGCACCAGGGCGGCGTGGTGGTGATCTACCCCGAGGGCACCACCACCCGCGAGCCCGAGCTGTGGCCGATGCGGGGCAAGACCGGCGCGGCCCGGCTGGCGCTGGTCACCGGCGCCCCGGTCGTGCCGATGGCGACCTGGGGCGCCCAGCGGGTGCACGACGTCCGCACCGGCAAGGTCTCGCTGGGCCGCCGGGTGCCGGTACAGGTGAGCGCGGGCAAGCCGGTGGACCTCAGCCGCTGGCAGCGCGAGGCGCCCACCCGCGCGGTGCTGGAGCAGATGACCGAGGCCATCCAGCTGGCGACCCGGGATCTGCTCGCCGACCTGCGCGACGAGCAGCCACCCCCGCTCTACCAGGTGTCGCGTCGCACCTGGAGCCCCGGAGCAGACGGCGTCGGCGAGCGAAGCGAGGGCCACGAGGACATGCGGAAAGACGGCGGAGCATGAGGCGTGCGGCGGTGCTGGGCGCGGGCGCCTGGGGCACGGCGTTCGCGAAGATCCTGGCGGACGGCGGCGCGGGGGTGACCATGTGGGCCCGCCGCGAGTCGGTGGCCGCGGCCATCCGGACGGACGGCATCAACGAGACGGCGCTGCCCGGCGTCAAGCTGCCCGCTCTGGTCACCGCCACCAGCGACCTCGCCGCCGCCCTCGACGGCGCCGACCTGGTCTTCCTCGCGGTGCCGTCGCAGACGCTGCGCGGCAACCTCGCCGACTGGGCCGGCCACCTGCCGCCGGACTCGACCCTGGTCTCGCTGATGAAGGGCATCGAGCTCGGCACCACCAAGCGGATGAGCCAGGTCATCGTGGAGACGGCCGGGGTCGACATGGACCGGGTGGTGGTGGTCTCCGGGCCCAACCTGGCGCCCGAGATCGCCGCCGAGCAGCCGGCCGCGACCGTGGTGGCCGGCACCGACCCCGACCGCGCGCAGCTCGTGCAGCAGGCCATCGCGCTGCCCTACCTGCGGCCGTACACGAGCGACGACGTGATCGGGTGCGAGCTGGGCGGCGCGGTCAAGAACGTCATCGCGCTCGCGTACGGGATGGCCTCCGCGATGGGCATGGGCGACAACACCAAGGCCTCGCTGATCACCCGCGGACTGGCCGAGACGACCCGGCTCGGGGTGGCGCTGGGCGCCGACCCGATGACCTTCGCCGGCCTGGCCGGGCTGGGTGACCTGGTCGCCACCTGCTCGTCGCCGCTGTCGCGCAACCGGACCTTCGGCGAGCACCTGGGCCGCGGCGAGTCGCTGGAGGAGGCGCAGCGCGCCGCCCGGCAGACCGCCGAGGGCGTCAAGAGCTGCCTGGCCATCCGCGACCTGGCCCACGCGCACCACGTCGAGATGCCGATCACCGAGCAGGTGGAGCGGGTGTGCCACGAGGGCGTGGATCCCCGGGTCGCCGTGAAGCTGCTGATGGGCCGGGAGATGAAGCCGGAATGACCTTCGAGGGGGACGGGACCCGGGTCGTGCATGCCGGGCTGCCCGAGCCGGTGCCGGGACAGCCGTTCCTGCCGGGCCCGGTGTTCGCGGCGCCGTACCACCTGGATCCGGTCGACGGCCCGGGCGTCAACGGGTACGGGCGCCCGGACAACCCCACCCGCCGCGCGCTCGAAGGGGCCATCGGCGAGCTGGAGGGCGGATCCGCGCTGGCCTTCGCGAGCGGGCAGGCGGCGATCACCGCGTTGCTGCTCTCGACGCTGCGCGCCGGCGACACGGTGGCGCTGCCGTCGGACGGCTACTTCACCGTGCGCGCGTTCGCCGAGGGCACGCTGCGCGGCCTCGGCGTGCGGACGCTGCTGGTGCCGACCGCCGGGCCGTACCCGTCGTTCGAGGGCGTCCGGCTCGTGCTGCTGGAGACGCCGGCCAATCCCGGCCTGGACGTCTGCGACATCCGTACGGTCGCAGCCGCCGCGCATGCCGCGGGCGCGCTGGTCGCGGTGGACAACACCACGCCGACGCCGCTCGGCCAGCGCCCGCTGGAGCTCGGCGCCGACCTGGTGGTGGCCTCCGGCACGAAGGCGCTGACCGGGCACTCCGATGTGCTGCTGGGCTACGTGGCCACCAACGACGAGGAGCTGCTGGCCAAGGTCACCACCTGGCGGGCGCAGACCGGCGCGGTGCCGGGCGCGTTCGACGCCTGGCTGGCCCACCGTTCGCTGGCCACCCTGGATCTGCGGCTGGCCCGGCAGAGCGGGAACGCCGTGGTGCTGGCCGAGTTCCTGGCCGGCCGCGACGACGTGCTCGGGGTGCGTTTCCCGGGGCTGGCCACCGATCCGTCGTACCCGATCGCGACCGCGCAGATGCGCCGCATCCCCGGCATCATCTCGTTCGACCTGGGCAGCGCCGAGCGGGTGGGCCGCTTCCTGGCCGCCGCCGAGCTGGTCTTCGCCGCCACCTCGTTCGGCGGCCTGCACACCACCGCCGACCGGCGCGCGCAGTGGGGCGACGACACCGCGCCCGGCTTCCTCCGGCTCTCCTGCGGCATCGAGGACGCTCCGGATCTGGTCGCTGACCTCACGGCCGCCCTCGACGCCGCCTGAGCCCCGATGACGTGGAGCAGCTTCAACGGCGACCAGGTGGCGGCGCTGACGCAGGGGGAGAGCCTGTTCGCCCAGCCGGGTGAGCGGGAGTGTCCCGCCTGCGGCCGGCGCAGCCTGCGGGCGTACGTGAATGCCCCGGAGAATGCCCGGCGCCCGACCCTGGTCAGTTACGTCTGGTGCACCGCCTGCCGCAAGTTCGTCGGCACCCGGGCCAAGCACCCGGAGGGCCTGGTCTTCTCCGACCCGCTTGCCCTGCTGTCCCCGGCCGAACGCCGTGAGCTGGAGCGCAGCCTGGTCGGCTTCCTCGCGCACCTCGACGCGCTGTGGGACGCCGGGGCGCTGCCGCAGACCTTCACCGCCGGCTGAGGAGAATCCGCCGTTGCGCTGGGGCCGCGCTGGCTCTATGGTTCGTTACATGAGTAATGAACCACAGAACTAGGGAGGCTGTCGTGTTCCACGACCGCAGTCCCATCTACCAGCAGATCGCCAACGGCATCAAGGACGACGTCCTGAGCGGGACGCTCAAGGAGGACGAACAGGTCATGTCCACCAACCAGTACGCGGCGTTCTACCAGATCAACCCCGCCACGGCGGCCAAGGGCTTCGCCCAGCTGGTCGACGAGGGCGTGCTCTACAAGAAGCGCGGGATCGGCATGTTCGTCAGCCCGGACGCCCGCGCCCGGCTGCGCGGCCAGCGCCGCGAGCGGTTCTTCGCCGACGTGGTCGCCCCGATGCTCGCCGAGGCCCGGATGGTCGGCGTCGACATCGACGAGATCGTGGCATACCTGAAGGACGGCGCGCGATGATCTCCCTGCGCGACCTCACCGTCCGCTACGGCGACACCGTCGCGGTCGACGGCATCACGCTCGACCTGGAGCCCGGCAAGATCTACGGGCTGCTCGGGCGCAACGGCTCCGGCAAGACCAGCCTGCTCAGCGTCCTCGCGGCGTACCGCCGGGCCGCGGCCGGCACGGTGCGGTTCGCCGGGGCCGACCCCTTCGAGAACCGGGCGCTCATGCGCGACATCGCGTTCATCCGCGACAGCCTCGACGTCACCGAGCAGGACCGGATCGCCAAGGTCCTCGACTTCGCCGCCCGGCTGCGCCCGAGCTTCGCCGCGGACTACGCCGAGCACCTGGTCGACGTCTTCGAGCTGGACCGCCGCAAGCGGGTCTCGGCGTTGTCGCGGGGGCAGCGGTCGAGCCTCGGCGTGGTGCTCGGGCTGGCCGCGCGGGCCCCGCTGACCATCCTCGACGAGGTCTACCTCGGCATGGACGCCGGCGCGCGGGCGGCGTTCTACCGCGAGCTGCTCGCCGACTATCTGGCCCACCCGCGCACGATCATCCTGTCCACCCACCTCATCGAGGAGGTGGCCGGCCTGTTCGAGCAGGTGATCGTCATCGACCGGGGCCGGCTGCTGCTGCACGAGGACACCGACACCTTCAGGGCCCGCGGCGTCGCCGTCACCGGGCCGGTCGCGGCCGTCGACGCCTTCGTCACCGGGCGCACCGTGCTGAGCGAGCAGAGCCTGGGCGCTGTCCGGCAGGCCACCCTCTACGGCGCGCTGGACGACGACGAGGCCGCCCGGGCCCGGGCGGCCGGGCTCACCCTGGCCCCGGTCGGCGTCCAGGACCTCTTCGTCCATCTCACCTCCGGTGCCGCCGACGGCACCCGCCGAAAGGAGGCACTGCGATGAGCCCACGCCGGCTCGTGGCCCTCAACCTGCTCCGCATCTACCGGCCCGTCGCCCTGTGGTTCTGGACCGCGATGATCTTCTGTGTCGGCATCGGCATGACGGCGGTGACCATGCTCACCGATCCAACCTTCAGCCTCTGGCTGGTCATCGCCGGCGCGGCCGCGAAGTACTGGCTCGGCGTGGTCGGGGTGCTGCTGGTCAGCCTGCACCTGCGGCAGTTCGTCGCCAACGGCATCACCCGGCACGACTTCCTGGCCGGGGCGGCGATCGCCGGCGTACTGGTGGCGGTCCTGTTCGCCGCGGCCGTGCCGCTCGGGCACGGTGGCGAGCAGCTGCTGATGAGCCTCGGCGGCCCGCTGCCCGTGGGCTATCCGACCACGTCGTTCGGCATCGGGCTGGGCGAGTTCGGCCAGGTCCTGCCCGCCGCGCTGGCGTTCCTGGCGACCGGCGGGGCGGCCAGCGCGGGCTTCTACCGCTTCGGGGCCTGGGGTGGGCTGGCGCTGCTCCCGCTCGCCGTGCTGCCGGTGGGCGCCGCGGAGGCGTTGCTCGGCGTCGACGAGGAGGGCGGCTTCGACGTGCGGTTCGTGCCCTACGCGGCCGCGGTGCTGATCACCCTGGCGGTGACGGCGCTCGCCGCCCTGCTCTACCAGCGGGAGCTGCGCGACGTCGCCATCCGGCGGGGCACTGCCTGAGTACGCCGCTCAGCCGCCGTGGTTCAGCGCGAACTCGTAGAGCCAGTCGCGCTGGGCCTCGGTGTCCGGGACCGGCAGGCCACGCGCCTGCGCCACCAGCTCCAGCGCCCGCTCCGGGCCCACGCCCAGCATCACCAGCGTGGCGCAGGCCAGCAGCGTCGAGCGGCCGATGCCGGCGAAACACTGCGTCACCACGAAGCGGCCCGCCCGGACGTGCGCGGCCAGCCGCACCCCGAGGGTCACGACGTCACTGTCGGCCATGTCACCGGCCCGCGGGATGCCCCGGTCGGCGATCGGGAACGAGAGGAACTCGATGCCGGCCGCCGAGGCGGCCGCCGCCGCCTCGGTGAGCCCGAGCCGGCGATCTTCCTCCCAGGTCAGCGCGGAGACGAAGACATCGACGCCGGTCGCTGCCAGGCCGGCCATCTCGTCGGCCAGCCAGTCGCCGCCGCGCGGATGCGCCATCGTCGCGAGCCGCCCCGGACCGTGCCAGGCGATCACGTGCAGTGCTGGTCTCATCGACTCCCCGTCCTCGCCCGCCGTGCCAGCGCCCGCCGTCATGAGAATGTGGTGTACGCAGAGTAGGGTCACCCCCGGCGTGCCCGCCGCCGTCCTCCCGCGCGCAGGCAGCCTAGCGATGTCCGGCAACGAGAGGCCTTTTCCATGGCGACCCCTCGCAAAACCCGTGTGGCGATCGTGTTCGGCGGCCGCAGCTCCGAGCACGCCATCTCCTGCGTCAGCGCGGGCAGCATCCTCGGTGCCCTCGACCCCGACCTGTACGACGTCGTGCCGGTCGGCATCACCCGCCAGGGTGCCTGGGTGCTCTCCAACGGCGATCCCGCGGCGCTGGCCATCACCGGCCAGCGGCTGCCGGAGATCACCGCCGAGTCGGGCCGGGCCGTGGTGCTGCCCGCCGACCCGACCTCGACCGGGCTGATGGTCCTCGACCCGGCGGACGGCGTGGCCGTGCTCGCCGGCGTCGACGTCGTCTTCCCGGCCCTGCACGGCGCCTACGGCGAGGACGGCACCATCCAGGGCATGCTCGAGATGGCCGGCATCCCGTACGTCGGCGCCAACGTCTTCGCCTCCGCGGCCGGCATGGACAAGGAATTCACCAAGAAGCTCGCCGCCGCCGAGGGCATCCCGGTCGGGCCGTACGCGGTCCTGCGCGCCGGCAACTCGCTCACCGACGCCGACAAGGAGCGCCTCGGCCTGCCCGTCTTCGTCAAGCCGTCGCGGGCTGGCTCGTCGCACGGCATCAGCAAGGTCACCGACTGGTCGCAGCTGGACGCGGCCGTCGCCAAGGCCCGGCAGATCGACCCGAAGGTGCTGGTGGAGGCCGGGCTGGTGGGCCGCGAGATCGAGTGCGGCGTGCTGGAGGGCGAGGCCGGCGGCGTGCCCGAGGCGTCCCTGCTGGCCGAGATCCTCGTCTCCACCACCGGCGCCGACTTCTACGACTTCGACGCCAAATACCTCGGCGACGGCACGCCGTACCAGATCCCCGCGGCCCTGGAGCCCGAGGTGGCCCGCCGGGTCCAGGAGTACGCCTGCCGCACCTTCACCGCGCTGGACTGCGCAGGGCTGGGCCGCGTCGACTTCTTCGTGACCGCCGACAACGAGATCTTCCTCAACGAGATCAACACGATGCCGGGCTTCACGCCGACGTCGATGTTCCCGCTGATGTGGGCGGCCACCGGCCTGGACTACCCGAAGGTCGTGGACCGGCTGATCCGCACCGCGCTACGCCGCGGAACCGGCCTGCACTAGGCGCAACCGCTGGGGACGCCGGCGGTGACCGACTTGTCGGTCTTCACGACAACGTCGGAGAACTCGTTGGCCCACTGGGCCGGCTGCGCGTACTGCTTCGGGACGGTGACCTGCACCGGGACCTCGCGGTCCATGGTCGTGAAGACGGTGGCGGCGGCCTGCGCGTCGGCGTACCAGCAGACCCTGTTCATGGTCATCAGCTCGGTGTCCATCGGCACGCAGCCCGTGCCGGTGGCGTCCAGCGACGCGCACATCTTCGGCTGGGCCGCCCCGCAGGCCACCGTCAGGGCCGGCTCGCCGTAGGCGGCGTTCTGCTCCGGGCCGGCGCTCACCTTGCGGGCCGCCAGGTCGCGCACCTTGACCGGCAGCTGCGACGTCACGGCCAGGCACACCTCGGCCGGCCGGGCCGCCAGCGCCGGCGCGGCCATCTGCACCGGCGTCGCCGGCACGACCGCCGGCTGGGTGACGGTCGGGCTGGGCGCCGCGCTGCGGGCCTCAGGGACGATCTGCGTGAAGATCAGCAGACCGGCGAGCACCGCAACCGGTACGGCGACCACGGTCGCCCACAGCGCGGCGCTGCGTGTCGTCCGGTCCGGGGCCGGGGGCTGAGAATCGGGGCGCACCTGTACGTCGACCATGTCAGAGATTTACCACGGAGCACGTGACGGTCCGCGTGATGCCCGGCACGTACTGGATTTTGCTCACAATCATCCGGCCCAATTCATCGACGCTGTGCGCCTCGCCCAGTACCACGACGTCATAGGGCCCGGTGACCGCGTCGACGCGTACCACTCCATTGATTTTGTCGATTGCGGCGGCCACGTCACGGGCCTTTCCGACCTCCGTCTGGATGAGGATGTATGCCTGGACCACGATCAGAACTCCTATCCGCCGCCGCAGGCGACCCGAACGTGAAACTACAGTACGGAGCCGGTTGATAGCGCGGTTGCCGGTCCTGGTGAACTCGAGAGGAACGGTGGGACGTTGAGCATCGCGGAGGCGGGAGAGTTCGGGCTCATCGCCCGGATCGTCGCGCGGCTCGAAACCGGCGCCGCGAGTCTGCTCGGCCCGGGTGACGACGCCGCGGTTGTGGCGGCACCGGACCGGCGGGTCGTCGCGAGCACCGACGTCCTGGTCGAAGGCCGGCATTTCCGGCGGGACTGGTCGAGCGCCGCCGACGTCGGGCACCGGGCGGCGGCGGCGAACCTGGCCGACATCGCCGCCATGGGTGCGCATCCGACGGCGCTGCTGGTCGCGCTCTGCGTGCCCACGGATCTCGAGGTGCAATGGGCCGAGGACCTGGCCGGCGGGCTCTCCGCCGAGGCGGGCCTGGTCGGCGCCGCTGTGGTCGGCGGCGACATGTCGTCGAGCCCCACGCTCACCATCGCCGTCACCGCCCTCGGCGACCTGCAGGGCCGTGACCCGGTCCTGCGCAGCGGCGCGCAGCCCGGCGACGTGGTCGCGCTCGCCGGGCGCACCGGGCACGCCGCCGCCGGCTACACCGTGCTCTCCCGGGGCTTCCGGACGCCGAAGCTACTGGTCGAGGCATACCGGCGGCCCGAGGTGCCGTACGCCGCCGGGCCCGCCGCGGCCCGGCTCGGTGCCACCTCGATGATCGACATCTCCGACGGGCTGCTGCAGGACCTGGGCCACGTCGCCACGGCCAGCGTGGTCGGCGTCAACCTCGAACGGGCCGCCTTCGAGGTGCCCGACCAGATGCGCGACGCCGCCTCGGCGCTCGGCGTGGACCCGTACGTCTGGCTCCTCGCCGGCGGCGACGACCACGCGCTGACCGCGACGTTCCCGCCCGGGGTGCCGCTGCCGCCGGGCTGGCGCGCGGTCGGCAGCGTGCACGAGGGCACCGGCGTCACGGTCGACCGCCGGCCGTGGCAGGGTGGCAGGGGTTGGGACCACTTCCGCTGAGCCATTAGTGTTGGGCGGCGTGGAGAAGATCAAGGTCCGCGCGGCCCGGTTCGACGAGCCCGCGGTGCAGCGATTGATAGCCGAGGCGATGGCGGAGCTGAGCCGGCGGTACGGCGGGACGGGCGACGACACGCCCGTGGCAGCCACCGACTTCGCCCCGCCCAGCGGGGCGTTCTTCGTCGCCTATGCGGGTGATGAGCTGCTGGGCTGCGCCGGCTGGCGTGCACACGGCGAGGACGCGGAACTCAAGCGGATGTTCACGATGCCGGCGGCGCGCGGGCGCGGGGTGGCCCGCGGCGTGCTCACCGCGATCGAGGAGTCGGCCCGCGAGCGCGGCTGCAAGCGGGTGATCCTGGAGACCGGCGACAAGCAGCCGGAAGCGATCGCGTTGTACCTCAAATGCGGCTACGAGCGCATCGACGACTTCGGCTACTACAAGGGTGATGAGGGCGTGCTCTCCTACGCCCGGGTCCTCTGACCCTCTTCGCGGGCACGCGAAAAGCCCGCTGGCTCCGAGGAGCCGGCGGGCTGTCGCGATGCTGAGGGTTAGGCGCGGACGACCTTGCCGGCCTTGATGCACGAGGTGCAGACCTTGAGCTTCTTGGTGTTGCCACCACCGGCAGGGGTGCGCACCGACTGGATGTTCGGGTTCCAGCGGCGGTTGGTCCGCCGGTGCGAGTGGGACACGTTGTGGCCGAAGCCCGGTCCCTTGCCACAGACGTCGCACACGCTAGCCACGGGGTACTCCTGGGATTGAAAGCAATTGAGGGTGCCCCGGACAGCGAACATCCGGGCAACCTGGCCAGATTACCCGATGGTCGGGTGGGACAGCCAATCGCCCCTGCCCACCCGGCAAATGTCGGTGCTGCTTAGTACGCTTTTCGCGTGCTGGACTCCCTGGACGCCGCCGCGGTACGCCGCTGGTGCGGTGGTGGGCTGGCCGCGCTCCGGGCGCACCAGCACGAGATCGACGAGCTGAACGTCTACCCGGTCCCCGACGGTGACACGGGCACCAACCTGGTGCTCACCCTGATTTCGGCCCAGCAGGCCCTCGACGCAGCCCCCGAGCAGCCGACCGACTCGGGTGGGCTCGGTCACACGATGCGCCTGATGGCCCGGGGCGCGCTGCTGGGGGCCCGGGGCAATTCCGGCGTCATCGTGTCGCAGATCCTGCGCGGCATGGCCGACGCCTTCGCCACCGGGGCGGTGGTGCGGGGCGGCGAGCTCACCCGGGCGCTGCGCACGGCCAGCGAGGCGGCCTATGCGGCGGTGGCCAAGCCGGTCGAGGGCACGGTCCTGTCGGTGGTGGCGGCCGCGGCCGAGGGGGCGCGAAAGACCGCCTCGGACGATCTGGTCGCGGTGGCCCGGGCGGCGGCCCGGGCGGCGGCGGAGGCCCTGGCGCGGACGCCCCAGCAGCTGCCGGTCCTGGCCCGCGCGGGGGTGGTCGACGCCGGCGGCCGTGGACTGGTTCTGCTCCTGGAGGCCCTGGTCGAGGCCCTGAACACCGCCGGCAGTCCGGCTGCGGGCCCTCTTGACGCGGCCCGACCCGGTGCTTCGCTTGCGGGTGTGGCCGCGCATGGGAGTGGCCCCGACAGCTTCGGATATTTCGGATATGAGGTGCAATACTTGCTCGACGCGACGCCCGAGGCCGTCGAGCCGATGCGGAAGGCCCTCGGCGGGCTCGGCGATTCGCTGGTGATCGTCGGCACCGGCGACGGGGCGCCACCCACCTGGAACGTCCACGTGCACGTCGCCGTCGCCGACGTCGGGGCCGCGATCGAGGCGGGCATCGTCGCCGGCCGGCCGCACCGGATCTCCGTCACCCGCCTCGAAGACACCCGCCTCGAAGACACCCGGCATTCGCACCGTCCTGAGCAGACTCCCGAGCAGCCGCACCCGCCGGCGACCGTCCGCACGCCGGATCCCGAGGCGCGCGCCACGGTGGTCGTCGCCGCCGGGGACGGGCTCACCGCGATCTTCGCCGCCGAGGGCGCCACCGTGGTCGACCACAATCCGTCGATCGCCGAGCTGCTCGCCGCGATCGCCGCCACCGGGGCCGGCCGGGTCGTGCTGCTGCCCAACGACGCCAACACCCATGCCGTCGCCCGATCCGCCGCGCGGGAGGCCGCCGCGTCCGGCGTCCGGGTCAGCGTCGTGCCCACCCGGTCGCCGGTGCAGGCCCTCGCCGCGCTCGCCGTGCGCGATCCCGGGCGGCGGTTCAGCGACGACGTCATCGCCATGGCGGAGGCCGCCGGCGCCTGCCGCTCCGGGGAGGTCTGCACCGCCAGCCGGGAGGCCCTCACCGTCGCCGGTCGGTGCCGCCCCGGCGACCTGCTCGCCCTGGTCGACGGCGAGGTGCACGTCATCGGCGCGGACCTGGAGGAGGTCTGCCGCCGACTGCTCGACGGGCTGCTCGGCGGCGGCGGCGAGCTCGTCACCCTGGTGCTCGGCGCGGACGCCCCGGCCGAGCTTGAGGAACGATTGCGCGGCCATGTCACCAGCGCGTGGCCGTTCGTCGAGTTGCAGAGCTACGCGGGCGGCCAGCCCCGCTACCACCTGTTGGTAGGAGTGGAATGACCGACACGAAGACCGTGACCACCACCGCCACCCCGCTGGAGAAGGTGCTTGGCGCGGCCAAGGCCAAGGCGCTCGCCACCCACCTCGACCTGCACACCGCCGGCGACCTGATCTACCACTTTCCGCGCCGCTACGACGAGCGCGGCGAGCACACCGACCTGCGCAAGCTCGAGGTGGGCGAGCAGGTCACCCTGCTGGCCCAGGTCAAGAGCACGACGGTACGGCCGATGCGCCAGCGCCGCGGCAACATGCTCGAAATCACCATCGGCGACGGCTCCGGGGCCACGCTGACGTGCACATTCTTCAATCAGGCCTGGCGCGAGCGGGAGTTGCGGACCGGCCGGTGGGGGCTGTTCGCCGGCAAGGTGACCGACTTCCGCGGCAAGCGCCAGCTCAACGGCCCGGCATACCAGCTGCTCAAGGCCGACGCCACCGAGGACGAGGCGGCCGAGGAGATCGAGGAGTTCGCCGGCGCCCTGATCCCGGTCTATCCGGCCGCCGCCGCCCTGCCAACCTGGACGATCACCCGATACGTGCGCGAGGTGCTGGAGACCTTCCAGCCGCCGGACGACCCGCTACCGGGCACGGTCCGCGCCACCCGCAACCTGATCGGCATCGGCAAGGCCCTGCGGGAGATCCACCGGCCCAGCTCCGAGAAGGACCTGCACCTCGCCAAATACCGGTTGAAGTGGGACGAGGCTTTCGCCGTACAGCTGACGCTTGTGCAGCGCAAGGCCCGGGCGGCCGCGTCGCCCGGCAGGTCCCGGCCGCGCGCCGAGGCCGGGCTGCTGGCCGCCTTCGACGCGACTCTGCCCTACGAGCTGACCGAGGGCCAGGCCCAGGTGGGCGAGGAGATCGCGGCCGACCTGGCCCGCGCGCATCCGATGCACCGGCTGCTGCAGGGCGAGGTCGGCTCGGGCAAGACGCTGGTGGCGGTCCGGGCGATGCTGCAGGTCGTCGACGCGGGCGGGCAGGCCACGCTGCTCGCACCGACCGAGGTGCTCGCCACCCAGCACCACCGCAGCATCGGCGCCCAGCTCGGCGCGCTGGGCCGGGCCGGCGAGCTCGACGGCGACCCGAACGGCACCCAACTCACGCTGGTCACGGGGTCACTCGGCGCGGCGGCCCGGCGGGCGGCGCTGGCCAAGGTCGCCGACGGCAGCGCCGGCATCGTGGTGGGCACCCACGCGCTGCTGTACGAGGGGGTCGACTTCCACGACCTCGGCCTGGTGGTGGTGGACGAGCAGCACCGCTTCGGCGTGGAGCAGCGGGATGCGCTGCGAGCCAAGGCCGCGCAACCGCCGCACGTGCTGGTGATGACGGCGACGCCGATCCCGCGCACGGTCGCAATGACCGTGTACGGCGACCTGGAAACATCCACTTTGTCCCAGCTGCCGCGCGGCCGCTCGCCGATCGCGTCGCACGTCGTGCCGCCGGAACGGCCCGCGTTCCTGGAGCGGGCCTGGCAGCGGGTCCGCGAGGAGGTCAAGGCGGGCCACCAGGCGTATGTGGTGTGCCCACGGATCGGCTCGGCGGAGGCCGAGGAGGACGAAGAGCCCCCGGGCGACAATGAGCCGGCCCGCCGCCCGCCTCTGGCCGTGATGGAGGTCGCGCCGATCCTGGAGGAGGGCCCGCTGCACGGGCTGCGCCTGGGCATCCTGCACGGCAAGCTGCCGGCGGACTCCAAGGACGCGGTCATGCGCCGCTTCGCCGCCGGGGACCTCGACGTGCTGATCGCAACGACGGTGATCGAGGTGGGCGTCGACGTGCCCAACTCCACCGTCATGATCATCATGGACGCCGACCGCTTCGGCGTCTCCCAGCTGCACCAGCTGCGCGGCCGGGTGGGCCGGGGCTCGGCGCCGGGCATCTGCCTGCTGGTGACCGAGGCGGCGGAAGGCACCCCGGCCCGCGAACGCCTCGACGCGGTGGCATCCACAACGGACGGTTTCCGGCTGGCGGAGCTCGACCTGGAACAACGCCGGGAAGGCGACGTGCTGGGCGCGTCGCAGTCGGGGAGGCACAGCCACCTGCGGCTGCTGTCGCTGCTGCGGGACAGCAAGCTGATCACCGACGCCCGCGCGGAGGCCATGGAACTGGTCGCCGACGATCCGACGCTGGCCAAACACCCGGCGCTGCTGGCCTCGATCGCGGCCCTGGTGGACGAGGAACGCGCCGAGTATCTGGAAAAGGGCTGACCCTGCACTGCTGCCCCCGCGCGGAGTGGGAAGCAGGTGTGGCCAGTGTCCCTGCGCGGAGTGGGATGTGGCAGCGTCGGCCGGCATCTAGCGGGCGGAATCGCTGGGAAGCCAGCCGATTGTTCCCGGGCCGTGGCTGGATCTTGTTGCGGCGTGGTCCCTCGACTTTCGCCATTTTGCGCCGGCGCGGGCGCAGGTCAGGCCCGATTCGAAAGTAGATCTTGCGTATCGCCTGGTCAGCGCCAAGCCGCAACATTCTTGGCGCCGTGCTCGACATGCGGGATGAGCTGGGCGGATGGTGGATGCCCTACGGGGCAAGCGATCCAGAAAGTGGCGAAAGTCGAGTGGTCCGCCCCGCACCTGCACACACCACAATCGCCCCCGGATCGGGTGACTCCCGCGAGGATCTTGCGGCGGTCGCCCGCCGCCATGCCCCACCATCGGTCTCGGCGACTGGCCGGAACTACTCCCCGCCGGCTTCACCCCTCACCCGCTCCGGCGGCAGTCCAGCTGCTGGACCCCGATCCCGCCCACCGGGCACCGCCACCACATCCTGGACATCCTGTCCCACATTCCGGAGCACAACCCTACATAACGTCCCATATCACCACCACACTCCGCGACCTTGATGCGTATGGGCGCCGATCGGACCGCCGCGCACCAAGGTCCAACGTCCGCGGTTGCCGCCGTACCGCCCGAGCCCGAGCTCGGAGCTCCGAGTTCCGAGCCTGTCCTGGCTCCAGCCCTGGCTCCAGCCCTGGCTCCAGCCCTGGCCCCAGCCCTGGCCCCAGCCCTGGCCCCAGCCCTGGCCCCAGCCCTGGCCCCAGCCCTGGCCCTCGCCCGGCCGACCACATGCCGCGGACCTTGATACGCGCGGGCGTGGATCGAACCCGAATTCATCAATGGTCCGCCGCCGCGCAGGAGCCGGCGGGCAGCTCGCCGTGCGTGATCGTGGCCTGCCGCAGGTGGGGAAAGGGAAGGGGTGCGCCGGCCGTTGACGGCCGACGCACCCCTGTCTGTCAGGCGCTTGCTGGTGGATCAGGCGGTGAAGGTGACCTTGCGCCGCCGGGCGATGAAGAAGAGCGCGCCGCCCGCGATGAGCAGCAGGGCCGCGCCGCCCGCGATGCTGCCGGCCACCGGGCCGGTGACGGGCAGGCCGCCGTCGTCGTCGTCGTCGCCACCGTCGCCGCCACCGCCGCCGCCGTTGTCACAGTCGACCTCGCCGAGCGTGGCCTTGATCGGCTCCACGTCCAGGCCCGGGAAGTCGATCGTCGCGAACGTCGCCTTGCTGACGTCGAAGGTGACCTTCTCCGACTTGCCGGCCGCCACGGTCACGGACTTGGTCTTGTCGCCGTAGGTGATCTTCGCGGTCGCCGGCACGACGCCCTCGGGATTCTCCACGGTGATCGTGACGGTCTCGCAGTCGTTCTCCACGATGATGCTCGGCAGCGCGCAGTCGGCCGGCGGCGTCCAGTTGTAGACGACGTCCTTCATGCCTTCGGCCGAAACCGTGATGGTGCCCGAGCCGGCCGGGACGTTGACGGTCTCGCCCTTGCCCTTGGTCACCGTGACGGTCTTGCTGAACGAGCCCGCCTTGACGGTGAAGTCGATCGGGTACCGGTCGGTCAGGCCGTCGTTGCTGAGGTTGATTGCCACGGTGCCGTCACACTGCGACAGCGGCTCCACCGCGGGGGTCTGGCAGCCGCTAGAGCCGCCGTTGTACCAGCCCTGCGGGCCCACCGAGCGGCTACCGAGGCCGTTCCTGCTGCCCAGCTTGAGGTCGCCGTAGCGCTTGCCGTTCTTGGTGATCTCCGAGATGACGTCGTCCTTGCCACCGAAGAAGAGGTCGACCTGGGTGTTGCACTTCGGCACGTCGACGGTCAGGGTCACCGAGCGCTGCTCGTTGGTGATCTCGCCGCTGTCCTGGTCGAACGCGTACTGCGGGACCGAGAACTGGGGCTTCGGCGCGAAGTAGGAGACCAGTGTGACCGGCTCGCCCTCGCAGAGTTTGATGCCCTCGTCGAGGGTGACGGTCGCGGTCGACCCGTCCTCCTTCACGGCGAAGGTGTGCGTGAACCTCGCCTGGCCGGGCTGGACGCAGGTCTCGGCGGGCGGCGCGCACGGGCCGCTGAGCTGGACCTTGCCCTCGCGCCGTTCGTCCGTGTAGCCGTCAGAGGGCCAGCGGGAGACGAAGGAGACGACTGCCTCGGTGGCGTCGGCCGCCTCGATCCGCTGAACAACGACCGTCTTGCCCAGGCCCTTGTAGTACTCGGCCTTGGGGATGACCGTGCCGTTCTGCAGGTCGTCGACGGCATTGGGCGTCGTCGTCAAGTCTCCGACGGTGGCGTCAGTGCCGAAGTCGTTGGTCAGCGTCCACGTGACGATCCGGGTGCCGTTGACGCAATCGGCGACACCGGTGATCGACGTGGCGTGGGCGCTGGCGGGGCCCGCGACGGCCGCGAGTCCGGTCAGGCCGAGAAGTGCGCCTGCTAGGACGGTCGCGGCGCGCCGGAGCGGGGAGTTCAACTTCACGCGTACTCCATGTGACGGCGGAACAAGGGGGGCACGGCACAGGAAGACGGCAGACTCCCACCAAAAAGCGGGGCCAGCGACAGCGCCTCCCCGCGCCGTCGAACCGACAGCGTTTCGTCGGCGATTCGGCCTGACGATAGCTACTTAGACGTTTCTGGGAAACACCTCAGGACTGCTTAAGGCTGTTGTGGCTCATCCGAGACAAACGATCTACTGAGAGGAAGGCTGTCGATGCGGTGAGTATCGATACATAGGACTTTTTCCCACAATGGACGGCGAAGGGGCGCGCCGACCGTGATGGCCGACGCGCCCCTTTTGCGCGGAGCTGATTAGGCGGTGAACTTCACCTTGCGGCGACGGGCCATGAAGAACAGGCCGGCACCGACGGCGAGGAGCGCGCCCGCGCCACCCGCGATGCTGCCCGCGGCGGCACCGGTCAGCGGCAGGCCGCCACCGCCGCCGTCGCTGTCACAGTCGTCCGGCTGCTCGTACTCGATGGTCGTGGTCTCGGAGAAGTTCTCGCCCTCGACCGTGGCCGTGAAGGTCACGTCGACCTTGAAGCCCGTCGTGGCGCTGAAGGTCTCGCTCTTCTTCTCGCCCGCCTTGATGACCAGGGTGCGCTGCTCGCCCTTGCTGGTCTTGAACTTCAGCGTGAACTGGACGCCGTCGACCGGGTTGTCCAGGCCGATCGTCATCGTGTCGCAGTCGGCCTCGAAGATCGGCTCGGGCTCACCCGGCAGGTCCGACGGGACGGCCGGCGGGGTGGACGGGGGAGTCGACGGCTCGTCGTCGGTCGGGGTCTTCTTGCACTCGCCCTCGAAGGTGACCGTGGCGGACTGGTCTGCCTCGTCCACCTTCCCGTTGTCCCACTCGGCCGCAACGGTCAGCGTCGCGCTCTTCTCCGTGGAGGGCACCCGCTGCACGCCGGTGAGCTCTTCCTTGTCGGTCAGCGGGAAGGCGTCCGGGGCGGTTACCGCGATTTTCGGATTGTCGATCTTGTAGGCCGCCGGCGTCAGGTCGACCTTGGTCCACCGGTAGGTCTTCGCGCGGCCGCCCGAGTCGGTGTTGGTCTTCCAGGTCACGAGCCAGTCGCCGGTCTCGGTGTCGCATTTGGTAACCGAACCGGACACAGAGCTGTGGTGGGCGCTGGCGGGGCCGGTGAGTGCGAAGGCGCCACTCAGGCCGATGAGCGCGCCGGCGGTCAGGACCGCGGTGCGGCGCAGCGGGGACTTAAGGTTCACGCCTACTCCTGTAGAGAGATCGGGGGGTGCGGCGCGGGAAAGCAGGGCGGCAACCACCGGGCAATGGGCGCGGCGGAGCCAGCGACGACGCCTCCCCGCATCGTCGAGCCGACAGCGTTTCGTCGGCGGCCGACCGACCATAGCCAAGTTCGCGAATATGGGAACGGCCTTAAGCGTGCCTAATCGCGTTGATGCGGATTCGAGATCTTCACTGCACCGTGAGCGTTTGTCTCGATGCTTTCCGTGGTCGCTGGGCCGGCGCGGGAGGGTTAAATTCACTCCGCAGTGGTCGGTTACCCGTGGTGGCGTAGCGTCATATCGTGCTATCCGCAGACCCTCTTGAGGCCGCATGACCAGGATCATCGCCGGTGCACACGGCGGCCGCCGACTCGCCGCGCCCCCCGGCGCGCAGACCCGGCCCACGTCCGATCGGGTTCGGGAGGCTTACTTCAGCGCGCTCGGCACCATGACCGACCTGGACGGTGCCCGGTTCGCTGATCTTTACGCCGGTTCCGGGGCAGTCGGACTGGAGGCCCTCTCGCGGGGCGCCAGCTACGCCCTGCTAGTGGAGGCCGACGCCAAGGCGTCCCGGGCCATTCGGGACAACATCGTCACGCTCCGCGTCGGCAATGCCGCCCGGCTGATCACCGGCAAGGTCGCCCAGGTGCTCGTCGGCCCGCCCGAGGGCGGTCCGTTCGACGTCGTCTTCGCCGATCCGCCGTACGCGGTGAGTGACGACGAGGTCGCCGAGGTGCAGTTGGCGTTGGTCGAGCACGGCTGGCTCGCCGCCGGCGCCGTGGTGACCTTCGAGCGCTCGACCCGTACGGCGGTTCGCGGTGAGCCGTTGAGCTGGGTGGACGGCGTCACCGAGGAACGCAGCCGGCGTTACGGGGAGACCACGCTTTGGTACGGTCGCCGATCATGAGACGCGCGGTCTGTCCCGGGTCCTTCGACCCGGTCACCAATGGCCACTTGGACATCGTCGGTCGGGCCAGCCGGCTCTTCGACGAGGTCATCGTGGGCGTACTGATCAACCACTCGAAGTCCGGGCTGTTCGCGGTCGAGGAGCGCATCGAGATGCTACGGCAGGCCACCGCCTCGTACGGCAACGTACGGGTCGAGTCCTTCCACGGCCTGCTGGTCGACTTCTGTCGGGCGAAGGGCGCCGCGGTGGTCATCAAGGGCCTGCGCGCGGTCAGCGACTTCGACTACGAGTTGCAGATGGCACAGATGAACATCGGCCTCTCCGGCGTGGAGACGTTGTTCATGCCGACCAATCCGCTGTACTCGTTCCTGTCTTCCAGTCTGGTCAAGGACGTGGTCAAGTGGGGCGGGGACGCCTCGTCCTACGTCCCGGACTTCGTCGGTGAGCGGCTCGTGACCCGACTGCGGCAAAACTGACGGCGTGCCCTTCGCAGTCGCATCGTCGGGTACGGCAGTAACGTGATCGCACCACTCAGCGTGAGTGCGAGATGACAGGAGTGAGGCGCCGGTGGATCCGCTCGACCGCATCGACGAGATCATCTCCATGGTGGAGGCGGCACGCTCGGTGCCGATGTCCCGGACCAACTTCATGTTCGACCGCGGCGAGATGATCGCGCTGCTGGACGAGCTGCGCGCCGAGCTGCCGAGCGACCTGCGCCGGGCGGTGGCGCTGCTCGAGGAGCGTGACAAGATCATCGATGCGGGCAAGAGGGAAGCGGACCGGATCATCGGTGAGGGTGAGACGGAGCACTCCCGGCTGGTCTCGGTCAACGAGATCACCGTCTCGGCGGAGCACGAGGGTGCCCGGATCGTCGCCGAGGCCCGCTCCGAGGCGCAGCGACTGCGCGAGGAGGTCGACGACTACGTCGACACCGCGCTGGCCAACTTCGAACAGTTCCTGACCAGGGCGTTGTCGTCGATAGAGCGTGGCCGCGACAAGATGCACGCCCTGCGTGAGATCGGCACGTTCCAGGGTGAGGAGAATGAGCGGCCGCTGCCGTTCTGAGTTCCCGACCCGATTCGACGCTGAGCCTGCTGCTCAGGTAACCTTTCCAGTCGGCCTACCTACAGGCTGAGAGTTCATGATGCCCAAGCACACGCAGAATCACCTCGATCCCAGGCAGCCGCTGGTCGTCGACACGACGAAGCTCCCGCGCCAGCCCGGGGCGACGCGCGCCCTAAAACGGGTGGTGCCGGCACCGGCGGACCTCGGCCTGGAACTGATCTCGGTGCCCACGGGATCCGACCTCGAGCTCGATCTGAGCATGACGTCGGTCTCCGAGGGTGTCTACATCAGCGGCGACGTCCGCGGCTTGCTGTCCGGCGAGTGCGGTCGCTGCCTCAACGAGATCTCGGAACCGTTCGACGTGCACATCGCGGAGCTGTACGCATATGTGGACAGCACCACGGAGGAAACGACGGACGAGGACGAGGTGGGCCGGATGCAGGGCGACCTGCTCGACCTGGAGCCGGTGGTACGGGACGCGGTGGTCTTGACACTGCCGCCCAATCCGGTCTGCCGGCCGGACTGCCCAGGGTTGTGCTCCGAGTGTGGGGTGCATCTCGACGATCTTCCGGCTGACCACAGCCACGACGACGTCGATCTCCGCTGGGCCGCTTTGCGTAATCTGTCAAAAACTGAGGAGTAGGTACCGTGGCCGTCCCGAAGCGCAAGATGTCGCGCAGCAACACCCGGTCCCGCCGGGCGAACTGGAAGGCGACCGCGGTCTCGACCGTGGCCTGCCCCCAGTGCAAGTCGCCGAAGCTGCCGCACACCGCCTGCGGGGTCTGCGGCACCTACAACGGCCGTCAGGTCCTCGAGGTCTGAGCACCACGGAGTGACACGCCCGAATACCGGGCGGGTCGCACCTGAGCGGCGGCGAACGTCCGGTGCCCAGGCTCCGGAGCAGTCCGGCCGAGTCATCTCGGCCGGTGCTGTACCGGAGTCGGGCGCCGCGCGGATCGCCGTCGACCTCCTCGGCGGGGACCATGCTCCCGCCGTCGTGGTTGACGGCGCTCTGCGCGCCTGCCAGGCCGATCCGGCCCTCAAGCTGCTTCTCGTCGGCCCCGTTGAGGCTGCCGACGCCCTTCTGCGTGCCCTCGACCCGGCCGAACGCCACCGAGTGAGCACAATCACGGCCCCCGCCGGCCCCACCGAGCACAACACCTCCCGGTCGGACCGGGCGATCAGCCGCGCCGTGGGCCCGGATCAGGCGCTGAGCCGCGTCGAGTCCGGCGTCCGCACCGCCGTGCTGGCCGTCGCCCAGGGCCACGCCGATGCGGTCGTCTCCGCCGGAAGCACCGGCGCCACCGTCACCTCCGCCGCGCTCGGGCTCGGCCGCTGGCCCGGCGTGCGCCGCCCCGCGCTGGCCGCCGTGCTGCCCACCTTCTCCGGCCGACTCGTCCTGCTCGACGTCGGCTCGTCCGTCGACCCCGACGAGCACACCCTCGCCATGCATGCCCGGCTCGGCGCCGCGTACGCCGCAGCCGTGCACGGCATCACCACGCCCCGCGTCGGCCTGCTCACCATCGGCACCGAGCGCGGCAAAGGCGACCGCCTGCGCCGTGCCGCCCCCGCCGTGCTCGCGGAGCTCGACCTGCCGGGCGGTGGCCGCTACGTCGGGCTGGTCGAGGGCAACGACGTGGTGACCGGGGCCACGGCCGACGTCGTGGTGACCGACGGATTCACCGGCAACGTGCTGCTCAAGGGGCTGGAGACGGCGTACGCCACGATCCGGCCCCCGGGCAGCGGCGCCGCGCCGCCCCGCGCGGCCATCCTGCTCGGCGTCGGCGGCACCGTCGTGGTCTGCCACGGCGCCGCCACCGGCGCGGACATCGCCGCCGGCATCGCCCTCGCCGCCGACCTGCACCGCCGCGCCGCGGTGCCGGTCATCACCGACCTGATGCAGTTCCCGGCGGAGCAACCGGGCCCCGAAGCGCACGAAGACTCCCGAGGTGGTTCATGAGCATTTACGACAAGCGTCGACGGCCCTCGACCGAGCCGCTGGAAGAAGCGTTCGGCATCCCCATCGAGCCCGGTCTGCTTCAGCGCGCCCTGACCCACCGCTCGTACGCGTACGAGAACGGCGGCCTGCCGACCAACGAGCGCCTGGAGTTCCTCGGCGACTCGGTGCTGGGTGTGGTGATCACCTCGGCGCTCTTCCACAACCACCCCGACCTGCCCGAGGGTCAGCTCGCCAAGTTGCGGGCCAGCGTGGTCAACATGCACGCCCTCGCCGATGTCGCCCGTACCCTCGGCCCGCTGGGTCTCGGTCCGCACCTGCTGCTCGGCAAGGGCGAGGAGACCACCGGCGGCCGCGACAAGGCCAGCATCCTGGCGGACACGCTGGAGGCGCTGCTCGGCGCGATCTACCTGGAGCACGGCCTGGACGTGGCCGGCGAGGTGATCCACCGGCTGTTCGACCCGCTGATGGCGGAGTCCGCGGGGCGCGGCGCCGCGCTGGACTGGAAGACGAGCCTGCAGGAGCTGACCGCGGCGCTGGGCCTGGGCGTGCCGGACTACGTGATCGACGACGCCGGCCCGGACCACGCGAAGACCTTCACCGCCTGGGTGGTGGTGGCCGGCGAGCGGTACGGCGGCTCGGACGGGCGCAGCAAGAAGCAGGCCGAGCAGCGCGCCGCCGCGGCGGCCTGGCGCACCCTGACCGAGCGGACCGAGGAGCAGACCCCGCCGCCCGCGGTGGCCGGTGGCGGGCACACCGAGCTGCCCGAGGCCGGGAACAAGCCCGCGTTGAATGGTGGTGGGCACACCGAGCTGTCCGGGGCCGAGAACAAGGTCACCGAGCTGCCCGAGGCCACCGAGCGGTGAGCGTCACAGTGCGAGAGCCCGGCCCGGAGGTGGTGTCCGTCGCGGAAGGGCTCTGGGACAAGGCCGGCCGCTGGCGCGGTGCCGGTGTCGCGGTCGGCATCCTGGCGCTGACCCGGATCGTCCAGCTCCTGCTGCTGGTCGGACTGGACCACGCCACCACGGAGCCCGCCGGGCTCCGCAGCAACCTGCTGATCTGGGACGGCGGCTGGTTCCTGAGGGTCGCCGAGGGCTATCCGAGCGGTTACACCTACGGCACCGACGGCACGCTGCAGGGCAACGAGCTGGCGTTCTTTCCGCTGTATCCGATGCTGATCCGGTTGCTGTCCACCCTCGGCATCGACGCCGGCACCGCCGCGATCACGGTGAGCTGGCTCGCCTCGATCGGCGCGGCGGTGGCCCTGCACCTGCTCGGCACCTCGCTGCACAGCCGCCGGGCCGGCTGGGCGCTGGTCGGGATCTGCTGCGGCGCGCCGATGTCGGTGGTGCTGTCGATGGCGTACTCGGAGAGCCTCTTCCTGGCGTTGGTCGCCGGCATGTTCGTCGCCGCCCACCGCCGGCTCTGGTGGGCGGCCGGGCTGCTCGGCCTCGGCGCCGCGCTGACCCGGCCGACCGGCGCGGCCGCCGCGGTGGCCCTGGCCGTCGCGGCGGTGATCGCGGTCCGCCGCGACCCGGACCGCAAGTGGCCGCCGCTGGCCGCGGCCGCCGTCGCGCTCGCCGGGGTGCCGGCCTACCTCGGCTGGGTCGCGTGGCGGGTCGGTGACTTCGACGCCTGGTTCAAGATCCAGACGGCGGGCTGGGGCACCTCCTTCGACTTCGGCGCCAGCACGATCGCCTTCCTCGGCGACACGCTGACCGTCGGCGAGGGCTGGGTGCCGATGAGTGTCGCGCTGATCCTGCTCGCCGCCCTGGCCGCGGCCGGGGTCGCGCTGGCCGGCCGGCCCTGGGCGCCGCTGGCCGTCTACGGGCTCGTCGCGATGGTGCTGGCCTATGGGCAGGCCGGTTTTTACCACTCCAAGCCGCGGCTGCTGCTCCCCGTACTCTTGACGCTGTTGCCTTCGGTCTTCGCCGCGGCCCGCGCCCGCCCCCGGGTCGCGGTGCTCGCGATTACGGCCTGGGCGGCGTTCGGGCTCTGGTATGGCGCCTACCTGGTCGCCGTCTGGCCCTACACGATCTGACCCGACTTCTAAGGACCACCGTGCCCGAGCTTCCCGAGGTCGAGACCGTCCGCCAGGGGCTGGCCAAGTGGGTGACCGGCCGGCGCATCAGCACCGTCGAGGTGCGCCATCCCCGGGCGATCCGCCGCCACGTCCCCGGCGACGTGCACTTCGCCGCCATCCTCAAGGGACGGACGGTCACCGACGTCGCCCGGCGCGGCAAATACCTGTGGCTTCCGCTGGATTCCGGCGACGCGATCATCGCGCACCTCGGCATGAGCGGGCAGTTGCTGATGCAGCCGGCCGAGGCCGAGGACGAGGTGCACCTGCGGGTCCGGGTCACCTTCGCCGACGACGGCCCGCAACTGCGCTTCGTGGACCAGCGCACCTTCGGCGGGCTGTCGGTCTCCGAGGGCAGCGCCGAGCTGCCGGACGAGATCGCGCACATCGCCCGCGACCCGATCGACCCGCTCTTCGACGATGAGCTGTTCGTCACCCGGCTGCGCGGCAAGCACACCGAGATCAAACGGGCGCTGCTGGACCAGACGCTGATCTCCGGCATCGGCAACATCTATGCCGACGAGGCGTTGTGGCGGGCCCAGCTGCACGGCGTGCGGCCCACCGACGCGCTCACCCGGCCCGCGGTGCGCCGGCTGCTCGCCCACGTCCGGGACGTGCTCGGCGAGGCGATCATCGCGGGCGGCACCACCTTCGACGCGCTGTACGTGAACGTCAACGGCGAGAGCGGCTACTTCGACCGGTCACTGAACGCGTACGGGCGGGAGGGGCAGCCGTGCCACCGGTGCGGCACGATCATGCGCCGCGAGCAGTTCATGAACCGCTCGTCCTACAGCTGTCCGCGGTGCCAGCCGCGCCCCCGCCTGCTGCTGCGCTGACGTACGGGCTGGCGTCGGTGGCCAGCCCGAAGCCGGCTCCCCGGCGGCCCAGCAGCCGCCGGGCCGCGGTCAGCAGCGGCGTGGGCACGCCATGCACCAGGTGCCCGTCGCCGGGCTCCACGCCGTCGCCGGCCCAGCCCTGGTAGGCCGACCAGGGCCCGTCGAAGGTGCAGATCCGCACGCCCAGGTCGCGGTAGAGCGGGTGGGTCGGCACTCCGGGATTGAGCACGACCCGGTGCAGCCCGCGCCGGGCGGCGAGCCGGACGGTCAGCGCCACCGGCCCGACCCCGCCGGAGCCGGCCGGCGCCCGGTCCAGGAAGAGCCCCTCCGCGCCGTCCTTGCGCCACTCGTCGACGTCGGCGAGCACGTCGGCCAGCGAGCGCCCGCCCCAGTCCAGGTCGACGCGGCCGAGCAGCCGGTGCGCCGAGCGGCGCGAGCCCGGGCGGTCCTGCACAACCCAGGTGTCGGCGTCGGGAACCAGCCCCGGCGAGGGCTGCGCGTACGGGGGGAACAGGGTTTTCACGACGTCCTCCGGGGGTCTGCGGCGGTGTATGCGACGGTCAGCAGTCCGATGAGGTGGGTCGCCGCCAGGAGGGCGACGACGGTGCGGAGCGAATCCGGCGGCAGCGCCGGAACCAGCGGCGTCAGGACCGCCGCGAGCGGCGGGACGGCGGCAAGCACGGCGGCCGTGCCGGTCCGCCCGTGTGCCGCGAGCAGCAGGGTGATGGCGAGTACGCCGCTGAGCAGGATCCCGCCGGCCACGGCAAGCACCGGCTCCCGGGCGCCCACGACACCGCCCGGCAGCCGGTACGCGGCCAGCGCGAGAGCGATCCCGGCGGCGAGCGGCGGCAGCAGCGCGGCGACGGTCACCGTGGTGACGCCGCCGAGGTGGGCACGGTGTTCCGCATCGCTCTCGGCGATGTCGAGGCTGGTCTCGACCTGCCGCCGGTGCCAGCCGATCAGCGCCTCCAGCACCGGCCCGGCGGCCAGCAACGGCAGCACGGCGGGGGACGTCGCCGTCGGCGGCCCGGCCCGCCACAGCAGCACGGCGCAGGCCGCCTGACCCGCCCCGAGCACCGCCCGCCCGGCCGCTCTCCGCAGATCGCCACGCCGCGTATCCAGCAGCACAGTGCGCCGGAAAGCGGCCGGGAAGCCGGCCCGGGAGCCGGCCTGGAAAGCGGTCCGGAAGACGGCCCGGGGGGTGCCCCGGAAAGCAGGTCGGAAAGCGCGCCCGGCCGCGGCGGCGACGGCGAGGGGTAGCAGCAGCAGGACCGGCACCCGGGCGGCCCAGGTGTCACCGATCGCCCCGGCGACCGCGATCGCGGCGAGCAGCCAGCACGGCAGGCTCCACCGCACGACCGCCGCCTCGGTGCGGCTCACCAGCGCCGCGGTGACCGTGGCCAGGCTCAGCAGCCCGCACACGCCGACAGCGATGGCCCGCCCCGGCGCGGCACCGGCGACGGAGGCCGGGACGAGCAGCACGAGCGCGACCCACAGCGCGGCCGCGCCCAGGAAGCCGATCCCGACCAGCCGCGCCCCGGCACCGGCCCCGCCGCGCCGGGCGACGGGGGCGCCGGCCGCGGCGAGCGCCTGGGCGGCGGTCCAGCCGAGCACCAGCGTGCCGGCCGGCACCTGCCACGGGAGGCGCCCGAGCAGGCCCGCGGCGGCGACCACGACGCTGAGCGGCCCGAGATAGAGCGCGCACCGCAGCAGCAGCGTGCGGCTCAGGGCGGGCGCCCGCCGGGTAGCGGGCGGTACGGCCAGTGCGGTCACCGGTCCTCCCCGGCCTCGGCAAGCCAGCGCACGGTGGCCGGCCGGGCCTCGCGCGGCGCCGGCACGGCCAGCGCGAGCTCGTAGGAAGGTGCCGGCGCGGGCCCGGCCAGGTCGGTGTAGAGCGCGTCGTAGACCCGGACGACCCGGTCGGCGGTGAAGTAGGCCAGCGCGCGGCGCCGGGCCGCGTCTCCCAGCGCGCGGCGGCGGGCCGGAGCACACAGCAGGTTGACGCAGGCCTCGGCGAGGAGCGCGGGGTCGCTCTCGGCGACGATCGTGCCCGCGTCGCCGAGGGTCTCGGCGACCGGACCCACGTCGACCCCGACCACGGCGCGGCCGGACATCATGGCCTCGATCAGGCGGTACGGCGGGTCGGTCGGTCCCGGGACGTGCACCACGAGGTGGCCCGAGGCGTACCGGTCGCGGGGGTCGGCGGGCAGCGGATGCAGCCGGATCGCCCGGCCCAGCCCGGTGCGTTCGACCTGCTCGGCGCAGTGGTCCTCGTGGGCCGCGGTGACGCCGACGAGGTGCAGGACGGTCCCGGGCACGGCGGTGACCACGGCCGCGAACGCCTCCAGCAGGCCGCGCAGGCCGCTGTCCGGGCCGCCGTTGCCGGCCCAGACGATGGCCGGCTGGGTCCGCGCCTCGGGCGCGGACGGGAAGTCGACCGGATCCACCCCGGCCGGCACCGGCACGAGCCGGCCGGGTTCGGCACCGTGCCCGAGCGCCCACGAGTAGTGGTAGGCGCTCAGCGGCGCGATGAGACCGGCCTCGGCGTACCCGGTGCGCGCCACCGCCCGCCGGAACCGGCGCAGCACCGTGCGAACCGCGGGGGACAGGCGTTCCTCGCCGGCCCGGGGCCGGGCCACGGGTGCCCGCGCCTCGGTGAGCAGCAGCGGCATCCCGGTCCGCCAGCGACCGGCCAGGGCGGCGAGCAGCGGCGTGGTGCCGCCGACGCAGTGCACCAGGTCAACACCCGGCACCGGTACGGACAGAGCCCGGGCCACGTGACGCAGCAGCGTCGCGGCGGTCCGGGCGTCGCGCAGGCTGAGCCGCGGCAGCCGCTCCTCGCCCTCGGTAGCCCGGCCGACCCGCCAGGTGTCCAGCAGCACGTCGGTCAGCGGTACGGCGTGCAGCGGGTAGCCGGCGGGCCCGGCCAGCACGGCGAGCCCGAGCAGCCCCTGGGCGAACAACTCGTCCGCCGCCGCGGGATCGGGCTCGCTGAGCAGTCCGCGGCACAGCAGGACGGCGGCGGCGGTCGCGTTGTCGTCGCTGCCCTCGCGCTCCCGGGTCTCCCGGCTCAGCGGGGCGGCTGTGGCGGAGGCGACGTGGCGGGGCAGCGCGTACGCCGGCCCGCCGGGCGGCTCGCGGTCGGTGACCGTCAGCAGATCGAAGGTGAACCGGCCGAGGCCGTCGACGAGCGTGCGGCACCAGCCGCCGAGGGCGTCCCGGCGGAACGGGTAGCCGCCCCCGGTGAGCAGACAGATGCGCATGCGGTCAGCACCACGGGCGCGACGGGGGTGATATCACGATGGCTGCAACGACGCAGCGGGGAAAAGTAACGGGATCCTGTCGCCTAGGCGACAGCTCGGCGCACTATTTGTCTGTTTTTCTGCCTTAATTGCTCAAGAACGTCCGAAAAGTTGGCCCCACACGATCGTGCCGTCCACGCCCTTGACCGCGCCCACCCCCAGCGCCTTGAAGTCGCAGTTCAGGATGTTGGCCCGGTGGCCGTCGCTGTTCATCCAGCTGGTCATCACGTCCGCGGCGTCGCGCTGGCCCCGGGCCACGTTCTCGCCGCCCGGATCGTCGTAGCCCTGCTCCTTGGCGCGGGCGACGAAGTCCCGGCCGTCGTCGCTGACGTGGCTGATGTAGAGGTCACCGTGGGTGCCGAGCTCCTGGACGTGCAGCCGGATGGCCGTCCGCAGCTTCGTGTTCAACGTCACGGACCCGCAGCCGGCCTTGCCCCGCTCGACGTTGACCAGCCGGATGACCTCGGTCTCCTGGGCGGCCAGGCCGGCGCCGACCTTGGGCGCGCTGGTCGTGGGCTTGCGGGTCGGGGTCTTCTTCGGCGTGGGCTTCTTGGTGGCCGGCTTCTTCGCGGTGGTCTTGGCGGGTGCCGGTGCCGCGCTGGTGGGTGCCGCGGACGGCGGCGGAGTCGTAGGCCGCGCCACCCCGGCGCCGGGTGCCCCGCCACCGGCACCCGGCACCAGGGCGGCGACGGCGGCCTCGGGCAGCTCGGCTGCGGTGCCCGTGCCGGTGAAGCTCGAGGGCAGCAGTGCGGCGCCGGTGCCGAACAGGGCGAGCAGGGCGGTCACGGTGACGCCGAAGGTCACCGGAGACGGCATGGCCCGTCGGTCACGGCGTCGCCCGGTCGGCATCTGAATTACTTCGCCCTGCACGTCGTGCCTCCGTGGTCCGCATAGGGATCGAGAGGTTTCGACCCGGGTGACGGTAAGCAGCCGTCGGAAGGCCGGGCAAACCGCCTAAGGAAGAAATAAGTCCTGGATAAGGCCCGGGGCGTGGCGTGATTCACTGGTCAGACGAGCGCAACGCGGTTCCCACGGCTTGACGGACTGTGGGTATCGGCGCACCATGGAGGTGTCGCCAGTCGCGCCCATCTGTGTCCAGTCGAGTCCTGGGCATGGGTAAATCTGCATCCACAGCACGTTCCGGGTGCAGGATTTTGTGCTCACGCGTGTCCGTGGGTATGAGAGGTGTGCGGTACCACTGAGCGCGCGTTTGGCCGGCCTTTCCGGCAGCGCTTCACAAGGAGACGCGGTGTCTCACAAGGAGAAAGTCATGGCGAAGGCCCTCTATGGCCACGTAGGTGCGGCGCCCGATCGGCGGCTGCTCGACGAGGTCACCCGACTGCGTTCCAGGGTGCAGGCTCTGGAGTTCGAGATCACCCGCCTCCGGGCGGAGAATGATCGTCTCGCGGCAGCCGCCGCGGAGGCAGACGATCTTCTGCGGCTGACCGAGCCGGCGCTGACCTGAGCTTCTCCGGGCGTTGCACACCGGCGCCTCTCATCCCCTAGCATCACGCGACGCACCCCGCACAGCGCGCCTCCACCCACAGTGGCGGCGCGCGTCTTTTTGCTCCTTCTGCGACCCGCCCCGCTTGCCAAATCGGACAAACGCTGCTGATTAGGTAGAGACAGGCACGATCCGGGACGCGCGGCGTGCGCGGACAAGGCGTCCACCTGCGGGTAGCCTGCTGACCAGCAGAACACCGCCGACCCCCGGAGATCCGTGCACCTCAAGAGCCTGACGGTCAAGGGCTTCAAGTCCTTCGCCTCCGCTACGACGCTGCGGCTGGAGCCGGGCATCACCTGTGTGGTGGGTCCCAACGGCTCCGGCAAGTCCAACGTCGTCGACGCCATCGCGTGGGTCCTGGGTGAGCAGGGCGCCAAGGCGCTGCGCGGCGGCAAGATGGAGGACGTCATCTTCGCGGGCACCTCCGGGCGGGCCCCGCTCGGCCGCGCCGAGGTGACCCTGACGATCGACAACGGCGACAACGCTCTGCCCATCGACTACACCGAGGTCTCGATCACCCGCCGGATGTTCCGGTCCGGCGAGAGCGAATACGAGATCAACGGCAGCTCCTGCCGCCTGCTCGACATCCAGGAGCTGCTCAGCGACTCCGGCATCGGCCGGGAGATGCACATCATCGTCGGCCAGGGCCGGCTCGACGCGATGCTGCACGCCAAGCCCGAGGACCGCCGCTCCTTCATCGAGGAGGCGGCCGGCGTCCTCAAGCATCGCAAGCGCAAAGAGAAGGCGATCCGCAAGCTCGACGCGATGCAGACCAACCTCAACCGGCTCAATGACCTCACCGCCGAGCTGCGCCGCCAGCTCAAGCCGCTGGGCAAGCAGGCCGAGGTCGCCCGCCGCGCCGCCGGCATCCAGGCCGACCTGCGCGACGCCCGGCTCCGGCTGCTCGCCGACGACCTGCACACGCTGCGGACCACGCTGGACAAGGAGATCGCCGACGAGTCGGCGATGCGCGACCGGCGCCAGCAGGTCGAGGAGGAGAACCGCGAGGTCCAGCGCTGGCTCGCCGAGCTGGAGGTCGCGCACGCCGAGGACGCGCCGCTGCTCGCCGCCGCCCAGGACACCTGGTACAAACTCTCCGCCCTGCAGGAGCGCTTCCGCTCCACCGAGCAGCTGGCCAGCGAGCGGCTGCGGCACCTCGCCGCGGCGCCGGACGACGAGCGCCCGGGCCGCGACCCGGACCAGCTCGTCGCCGAGGCCGAGCGGGTCCGCGAGCAGGAGGAGGAGCTGCGCGAGGCCCTCACCGACGACCAGATGCGGCTCGCCGAGGCCGTCGAGCACCGCCAGGAGCTGGAACGGCAACTGCTGCAGGCCGAGGGTGCGCTGCGGGCAGCCGCGAAGGCGATCGCCGACCGACGCGAGGGGCTGGCCAAGCTCACCGGCAACGTGAACGCGGCGCGGGCCCGTACCGGAAGCGCCGCCGAGGAGATCGAGCGGCTCGCCGTCGCGCACAACGACGCGCTCATGCGGGCCGAGGCCGCCCAGGCCGAGGTCGACGCGGTGTCCGCGGAGTCCACCGAGGCCGATCGCGACAACGCCGAGCTCGACGAGCGGCACGCCGAAGCCGTCGCCGCGCACGACCGCGCGGCCGCCGTCGTCAAGGAATTCTCCGACGCCGAGCGCGCCGCCGAGAAGGACGCCGCGAGCTGGAAGGCCCGCGAGGAGGCGCTCGCCCTCGGCCTGCGCCGCAAGGACGGCGCCGGCGCGCTGCTCGGCCGGGCCGGCCAGATTCCCGGCCTGCTCGGCAGCCTCGCCTCGATGCTCACCGTCCGGCCGGGCCACGAGGCCGCACTCGCGGCGGCGCTGGGCGTGCTCGCCGACGCGGTGGCCCTTACCGGCATCGACGAGGCCGTCGAGGCCATGCGGAGCCTCAAGATCGCGGACGCCGGCCGCGCCGCGCTCGTGGTCGCCGGCCCGGCGTCGCCGGGCATGCAGGGCTCGCTCGACAGCCTGCGGCCGGCGCTGCCCGAGGGCACGACCTGGGCGCCCGACGTCATCGAATGCCCCGACACCATCCGCCCCGCGCTCAACCGGGCGCTGCGCGATGTCGTGCTCGTCCCCGACCTCGCCGCCGCGACCCGCCTGGTCGCGCAGAACGCGGAGCTGCGCGCGGTCACGCCCGACGGCGACGTGCTGGGCGCGCACGCCGCCGCCGGCGGTTCCGGCAAGGCCACCAGCTACATCGAGGTCCAGGCCGCAGTCGACGAGGCCCGGGCCCGCCGGGAGACCGCCGAGGAATCCATCGGCGTGCTGAAGGGCCAGCTCGCCGACGCCCGCGCCGACGTCGCGGAGCTCAAGGAGGCGGTGAGCGTCGCCGCCGCTGCCAAGCGGGCCGCCGAGGGCGAACGCAACGCCGCCGCCCGCCGGCTCGCCGAGCTCGGTGCCGCCGCCCGGTCCGCCAAGGCCGAGTCGGAGCGGCTGGGCGCCTCCCGGCAGAAGGCCGAGGCCAACCGCGACCGGGATCTGGCCGGGCTCACCGAGCTGGAGGAGCGGCTGCGGCTGGCCGAGGCCACCCCCATCGACGAGGAACCGTCCACCGAGGATCGCGACACCCTCTCCGCCCTGGTGCCGCAGTCCCGGCAGAACGAGATGGAGGTCCGGCTCGCCGTCCGGACCGCCGAGGAGCGGGTCTCCTCCATTGCCGGCCGGGCCGACTCCCTGATGCGCCAGGCCACCCAGGAACGCCAGGCCCGCGAGCGCGCGGCCGCCCGCCGGGCCGCCCGCGCCCGCGGCGCGGAGATCGCCAAGGCCGTCGCCCTGGGCGCCGCCGCCGCGATGTCCCGGGTCGCGGTCTCGCTGGCCACCGCGGTCGAGGCGCGCGACGAGCTGGCCCGGGCGCGGACCGCCCGCGAGGCCGAGCTGCAAGAGGTACGCGCCACCGCGAAGCGCCTGGTCGCCGAGCTGGAGCGGCTCACCAACGAGGTGCACCGCGACGAGGTGGCCCGCGCCGAGCAGCGGCTGCGCATCGAGCAGCTCGAAGCCAAGGCGGCCGAGGACTTCTCCCTGGACGTCGACACGCTGGTCGCCGAGTACGGCCCCGGCCAGCTCGTCCCGCCCACGCAGGCCGAGGCGGCGCAGGCGGAGAAGGACGGCAAGGACCTGCCCGGGCCGGTGCCGTTCCACCGGCCCACCCAGGAGAAGCGGGCCAACAAGGCCGAACGCGACCTGGCGCTGCTCGGCAAGGTCAACCCGCTGGCGCTGGAGGAATTCGCCGCGCTGGAGGAGCGCTTCAAGTTCCTCTCCGACCAGCTCGAAGACCTCAAGGCCACCCGCAAGGACCTGCTGACCGTGGTCAAGGACGTCGACGACCGCATCCTCGAGGTCTTCACCTCGGCCTTCGAGGACACCGCGCGCGAGTTCCAGGGCGTCTTCCAGGTGCTGTTCCCGGGCGGCGAGGGCCGGCTGGTGCTCACCGACCCCGAGGACATGCTGACCACCGGCGTCGAGGTCGAGGCCCGCCCGCCGGGCAAGAAGATCAAGCGGCTGTCGCTGCTTTCCGGCGGCGAGCGCTCGCTGACCTCGGTCGCCATGCTCGTCGCGATCTTCCGGGCCCGCCCCAGCCCGTTCTACATCATGGACGAGGTCGAGGCCGCCCTGGACGACGTCAACCTGGGCCGGTTGATTACGCTCTTCCAGCAGCTGCGGGAGAAGAGCCAGCTGCTCATCATCACGCACCAGAAGCGCACGATGGAGGTCGCCGACGCCCTCTACGGCGTCACCATGCGTGCCGGCGTCACCCAGGTCATCAGCCAGCGGCTGAACCGAGAACCGGAGGACTAGACCCCGATGCTCCGCCAACCGGCCCAGGCCATGCTCATCGACCTGGACGGCGTGCTCCGCCGCTGGGACCCCACGGTGCCGGCGGCGGTGGAGAAATCGTACGGGCTGGAGCCGGGCGCCCTGCTCAGCACGGCGATGTCGTGGGAGCTGCTGCGTCCCGCGGTGGCCGGCGAGATCACCGACGCCGAATGGATGCACCTCGTGGCGACCCGCCTGCCGCTGCCGAAGGAAGACGCGGAGAAGGCGGTCGCCGAATGGCGGCAGTACCGCGGCGCGGTCGACCCCGAGGTGCTGGCCTTCGTCCGCGAGGTACGCGCGGCGGGCCGCCCGGTGGGCCTGGCGACGAACGCGACCGACCTGCTCCGCGGCGACCTGGAACAGCTCGGCCTGACCGGCGAGTTCGACCAGGTGGTCAGCTCGTACGAGCTGAAGGTGCACAAGCCGGCCCCGGAATTCTTCGAGCGCGCCTGCGCGGCCCTGAACGTCGAAGCGCCGTGGGTGCTCTTCGTGGACGACGACGACCGCACGGTCCGCGGCGCCCGCGCGGCGAAGCTGCCCTCCCTGCGGTGGAGCGGCCCGGAAAACCTCCCCTACCTGCGCAAGGCCCTCGCCCTGCCGGCGTGACCGCCGCTCGCCCGGCCCCGCGCGGGGCGGCGACGTAGGCTGGCCGCGGCTGAGAGGATGTCGATGTTCAAGACTCTGCTCGGGGCGGCGGTCTGCGTGCTCGCCCTGCAGGGCTGCTCCGCGGACGGCGACACCCCTGTCTCCGGCCCGGCGGCGCCCTCCGCTGCCTCCGCTGCCTCCGCCGATCCTTCCGCTGAGGTGAGCGCGACCTCGGGCTTCGGCAGCGTGCCCCCACCGGCCGGAGCACTGGACGGCAAGCGGCAGGTCTTCTTCCTGCCCCGGATCGACGACGCCGAACTGCCCTACTCGGTCCTGGCGATCACCACCAGCGGCCGGCTCCAGGTGACCGACAACTACGCCGACCAGGCGCTCTTCGTGCCCGTGCCCAAGGGCGGCGGCACGCCGGAACGCCTCATCAAGACCGGCACGCTGCGCGCCGGCGGCGAGCCACTGTGTCTGCAGGTACGCAGCAACGGCGCGAGCCCGCTCACCATCGTCACCGCGGCCTGCGACGCCCGCGAGCCGACGCAACTCTTCACCTTCGAGCCGTCGGGCACGGACGACGAGGGCGGCACGGCCTACGCGGTGCGTAACGGGGACGCCTTTCTGCAGTGGCATCCACTGGGGGAGACGGGGCTGGTCGCCGAGAAGATCGGCGACTCCCTGCCCGAGACCACATTCACGCTGTTTGACCAGGGCGCCTCGGCCCTGCCCCGGAGCGACTGAGGCGCCTCGGCCCTGCCCCGGAGCGACTGAGGCACCTCGGCCCTGCCCCGGAACGACTGGCCTGGGGTGAGGGATTGCTCGGCGCGACTGGCCTGGGGTGAGGGGTCGCTCGGTGTGACTGGCGGACTGTGACGCTCGGTTTCCCGAGGATCTCTGGCTACGCGATCGGGTAGTGCTGGCCCGCTCGTCTCCGGGCCCTTCTCATGGGGTGTGGGCGGTCTGCGAGGTTTTGCAGGGGTCTGGGGTGGCAACCTTGATGATTTCGGGTTCCGTCGACACCTCCGGGTATCAAGGTCCGCAGCACGTGGTCGGCGAGGGCCTGGGCTGGGCGAGGGCTGGAGCTGGGGTGCGGGCTGACGTTGAGGCGAGGGCTGGAGCTGGGGCGCGGGCTGACGCTGAGGCGAGGGCGAGGGCGAGGGCGCGGGCTGGGGCTGGGGTGCGGGCTGGGGCTGGGGTGCGGGCTGGGGCTGGGGCTGGAGCGAGGGCTGGAGCGAGGGCTGGAGCGAGGGCTGGAGCGAGTGCTGGGCTGCTGGTGGTGCGGCAGTAACCGCGGACGTTGGACCTTGGTGCGTAGCGGTCTGCTTGGCACCCGCGCGCATCAAGGTCGCGGAGCCAGGCGCCGATATGGGCGTTGTGTGAGGTTGTGGTCCGGGGTGTGGGACGGGATGCCCAGGATGTGGTGGCGGTGCCCGGTGGGCGGGATCGGGGTCCATCAGCTGGACTGCCGCCGGCGCGGGTATGGGTGGAACTGGCGGGACGTAGTTCCGACGAGTCGCCGAGACCGGGTGGTGGTGCATGGCGGCGCATGACCGCGGCAAATCCGCGCAGGGGGTCGCCCGGGGGTGATTGTGGTGCGGGCGGGTGCGGAGCGGACCTCGCCGCCACAAGATCCAGCCGCGACCCCGGGGCGTGATCGACTGAGCGTGGCCGGCGATGCAAGCTGCTGGGCGGCAACGTGGCGCTGCTCGACACGGCGGCCCAGCGGCTGATCGGCCTGGGCGAGCCGGAGGCGGCGGCCCGGCTGCGCCAGCGGAAAGTCTCCTCGGCGCTTGATGTTGCAGCTCCGGACCGGCCGCCGCACCAACCCGACCGTGCAGCTGCTCCGGGGCGTCCTCGCCGCGCAGGGGCTTGGGGGAGGGTGAGCAGGCGGTATATAAGGGAGGGAGGGAAATGTCCTCGCCGCGCAGGGGCTTGGGGGAGGGGCCTCCGGGTGGATTCCGGTGGCGGCCGGTCGCGGTAGGTGTCCGCCGCGAAGCCTGTCGGACGGGTGTTGCCGAATGGCGGCGGTCACTCCTGAACAAGACGCCACTGGTTACCAAGATCTCAACGCGGTGCACCCTGTCCGGCACGCCCTGGCGGACGATCAGGGGATCCCTGACCGCCTACGACCACCGGCCCCTGGGAATCGATCGGCTAGTCGCCGGTGGTGCCGTCGATGCGCTCGCGTAGCAGATCGGCGTGGCCGTTGTGGCGTGCGTATTCCTCGATCATGTGTAGATAGACCCAGCGGACGCTGATCACCGGGCGCCGCTCGGTGGGGAACTCGTGCTCCAGCGACACCGCGGCGACCGCGGCCCGGGCGGCCTTGATCTCGGCGAGGAAGGCGGCGTGGTCGGCCGCCGCATCAGCCCCGGCCACGTCGTCGAAGTCGCCGTCCTTGTTTTCGTCGGAGCTGTAGAGGTAGGCCAGCTTCTCGCCGGCGGCCTGGATGCGGAACCAGCCGCGCTCCACCTCGGTCATGTGCCGCAACAGGCCCAGCAGGGACAGGCTCGACGGCTCGACCGAGCGGAGCTTGAGCTGCTCGGCGGTCAGGCCGGCGCACTTGGCCACCAGGGTCTGCCGGTGCAGATCCAGCCAGCCCTCGAGCATGGCCCGTTCGTCGCCGGTGAAGGGCTCTTTGACGCGATGCGCCGCAGGCGCGGTCCAGGAAGTCACGAGGCCATCCTGGACCACCCCTACGACATTTTCCTCAGCCGGTCACGCGTCCTCGTGGGGGATCACGTGAATCTGACCGGGCGGCAGCAGGTCCACGACCTCGGCCGGTTCGGTGGTGAGGTAGTAGGCGTTGTGGGCCTTGGCCGCCCACACCGCATGGGACCGGGAAAGGTCGCCCTTGGACCAGGGCACCTTCTTGGCCGCTCCCGATGCCGCTTTGGCATCGAGATCCATGACGGCGATGCCGGGCAGCGTGATGATGAGGCTCAGCAGTGCGGTCGCGTGCTTGTTGCCCAGCGACTGGGCATAGGCATCCATCAGCGCCACCGTCGGGACCGCGATGACCGCCCCTCCGTCCGCCACGTCGATGAGCAACTCGCCGACGTGGATGTGCCCTCTGGCGTAGGACTGCAGGGCCGACCGGTCGAGCACGGCCTGGATGGTGGGTGGTTCGTCCAGTAGAGGCATCATCGGGTCTCCTCGCGCCGCTCGGCCGCCTTGTCCTCGTGCCACTGCTTGAACTCGGCACGTTGCTGGTCGGTGAACGCGGGGAGCTTGCCGCGGGCCGCGGCGATGCCTTCGTCGGTGAGGTTGAAGCCGGCTGCTCGCAGGGCCGCCGCGGCGGCAGCCCCACGTTCCATGCGGGCCCGCACTGCCTGGGCCACCACTGCTGAACTGTTCGGATGTTTGTCGAGATACTCGGCTACATCGTCGGGAAGACTCACGGTAATCCGCCTTGTCATACTCGGATCATACTGACTGGACCCACGAAATGACATCACCCACCCGGGAAAGGTCATGCCGTCGCGTTGTAGGGACAATGCAACGCAGCATCGAAGGAACCTAATCGATCAATATTCGAGCTGGTCAGGCGTCTTGCAGGTGGACGTCCGCGACGGTGCACAGCGCGCCGTCCCGCGTCGTCCCCTCGACCCGGACGTCCGCTCGCGTCCCCGTGTGGCTCAGGGTGCTCACCGCGTTGCCGAAATACGGCCCCGCCAGCCGCTTCCAGCGCAGCGTCGGCCGCCGTACCCCGGCGCTGCGAGCCACCCCGCGCATGGTCTTCGCCGCCAGCCGGGACCAGCCGAGGCGCATCAGCGGACGCATGAACATCGGCACCTGGTTGTGGATCGGGGAGCAGGTGAGCTGGTGCACCGGCGTCAGCACGGCGGGGCCCAGGTCGGCGCGGGCGACGTACGAGTGGTGCACGTCGCCGGAGAGCACGCTGATCGAGGCCGGGCCCGCGTATGCCCCGCCGGCGCCGACGCGGTGGCCGGGCGCCTCCGGGCCGCCCTCGCCGAGGCGTCGGAACAGCTCGGTCAGGGCGTCGAAGGAGCGGGTGAACGCCGCCCAGTGTTCCAGGTCGAAGGCGCGGCGGATCCGTTCCGCCAAGGCCGCGCGCCGGGCGCCGGGCGAGTCGGCGAGCCGCTCGTTCCAGGCCTCGAGGTGGTGGATGGCCGGCGGCATCAGCCAGGGCAGGGACGAGCCGACCACCAGGTGGTCGTAGGCGCCGTGCGCCTGGTCGACGAACCAGCCCCACTCGGCCGCGGGCAGGATCTCCCGGCGGCCGCGGGTGAGCACCCGGTTGCAGCGGTTGTCGAGCATGACCAGCCGGGTCCGGCCGACGTCGAGGGCGAAGCTCCACTGGTACGGCCGGTCGGTGTTCTCCGCCGAGGACGGCGAGTCGACCGAGATGCCGAAGTCGTGCAGCAGCGCCGTCGCGTCCTCGGCCGAGGTGATCTTGGCGAGCAGCGGGTCGGCGGTGAGTTGCTCCGGGCTCATGTTGCCCAGGTGCTGGTAGACCCAGTAGGAGGCCAGGCCGCTGGCGATCCGCTCGGACCACCAGGGCTGGGACGACACGTCCCGGCGCCACTCCGCCGAGGTGTTCCAGTCGTCGATGATCTCGTGGTCGTCGAAGATCATCACGCTCGGCACGGTGGCCATCAGCCAGCGCACCTCGGGGTCGCGCCAGGATTCCAGGTACAGCTTGGTGTATTCGTCGAACGAGACCACCTCGTCCACCGGGCCGTGGTGCCCGGCCGCCCGGCGCCGGCGCAGGAAGCGCCGGACCTTGGCCGAGGTGTTGTCGGCGTATACCTGGTCGCCGAGCAGCACGATCAGGTCGGGACGCAGCTCCGGCGAGCGGGGGTCGGTCATCAGCCGCCGGGCGAACGCGTCCAGCGCGTCCGGCGGCAGCTTGCGCCCGGTGGCGTGCGGGGTCGCCTCGCGGCAGGAGCCGAAGATCATGCTCACCGGCTGGTCGGCGTCCTCGGTCGGGCGGGTGGCGATCATGCTCGGCGGGTACGGCGAGTCCGCCTGCGGCCACACCTTCCGGTCGTCGAGCCACACCTCGTACTCGTTCGTGGTGCCGGGGAGCAGGCCCGCCACGATCACGATCGCGTAGTGGTGCTCGTACGCCGAGAAGGTCTGCGCGGAGCCGGCGCCGCCGCCGGCGACCTCGACCCGCACCTGGGCCGGCGCGGTGGTCTCGACCCAGATCGTCGCCCGGTCGCCCACGACGCGGCGGAGCACGGGACCGATCAGCAGATGGGCGGTCAACGGTCTACCGGGTGGCGGGGCATGCTGCCATCCTCCCCAGCCAGCCGAATTTCCGCCAGCACTCGTGAAGAGAGGGCGGGTGGCACCACGCGCCCGCTGCCCGTCTGTCAGGATTTCGGCATGGAATACGTGGTCGCCTCCCTGATCCTGCTGGCCGTGCTGGTGGTCGGGGCCATCGGTCTGGTCGTGCCCCGGCGCCGCAGGCGCGAGCTGCCGCCGGCCGACGGGTCTGCCACCACCACCACCATCGAGCGTCCCCCGGCCGCCCCGGTCGAGGAGCCGACCCTCCCGGCGCTGCCCGAGGAGCTGCCGCCGCTGGTCCAGGCGCCGCCCACCATCGAGAAGCCCGAGCCCACCGCGGGCCGCCTGGTGCGGCTGCGGGCCCGGCTCAGCCGCTCGCAGAGCGTCCTCGGCAAGGGGCTGCTCAGCGTGCTCTCCCGGGATCACCTCGACGAGGACGCGTGGGAGGAGATCGAGGACAGCCTGATCTCCGCCGACGTCGGCGTCGAGGCCACCCAGGCGCTGGTCGAGCGGCTGCGCGAGCGGGTCCGGGTGCTGGGCACCCGGACGGTGGCCGACGTACGGCAGCAGCTCGCCGAGGAGCTCACCGCCGCGCTGGAGCCAGGGCTGGACCGCAGCCTGCGCACCGCGCCGCACGACGGCCGGCCCGCGGTCGTGCTGGTGGTCGGGGTCAACGGCGCCGGCAAGACCACGACCTGCGGCAAGGTCGCCCGGGTGCTGATCGCGGACGGCCGCACGGTGCTGCTCGGGGCGGCCGACACGTTCCGGGCCGCGGCCGCCGAGCAGCTCGCCACCTGGGGTGAGCGGGTCGGCGCCGAGACGGTCCGCGGCCCCGAGGGCGGCGACCCGGCCAGCGTGGCGTTCGACGCCGTCAAGCGGGGCATCGACATCGGGATCGACACGGTGCTGATCGACACCGCCGGCCGGCTGCAGAACAAGGTCGGCCTCATGGACGAGCTGGGCAAGGTCAAGCGGGTCGTGGAGAAGCACGGCCCGGTCGACGAGACGCTGCTCATTCTGGACGCCACCACCGGCCAGAACGGCCTGGAGCAGGCCCGGGTCTTCACCGAAGTGGTGGACGTCACGGGAGTCGTGTTGACCAAGCTGGACGGCACCGCCAAGGGCGGCATCGTCATCGCCGTGCAGAACAAGCTGGGAATTCCCGTGAAACTGGTCGGTCTGGGCGAGGGTCCGGACGACCTGGCGCCGTTCGAGCCCGCTGCCTTCGTCGAGGCCCTGCTTGGCACCGACGCGTAGTCTCGGGGGCGGCAGGCCCGCACCGAGGGGCACTTCTAGGGGAGGTCGTGGGTGACGCAGGAACGCGACCTTCGCGAGATCCCGCTCCACGGCGGCAACGTCAGCACGGTCTCGAAGGTCGGCGACACCGTTCGCCGTAACGCCGGCCCGTGGACCCCGGCCGTGCACTCGCTGCTCAATCACCTGCAGCGGGTGGGCTTCACCGGCTCGCCGCACGCCCTGGGCATGGACGACCGCGGCCGCGAGGTGCTGTCATACCTCGACGGCGAGTGCGGCGAGTATCCGCTGGCCCCGCATTGGACGACCGAGGAAGCGCTGGTCACGGTCGCCACGATGCTGCGCATGTTCCACGACGCGCAGTACGGCTTCCAGCCCCCGCCCGGGGCGGTCTGGCGCTCGTTCGGCCCGCCGCCGCCGGACACCGAGGTGATCTGCCACCACGACGCCGCCCCGCACAACGTGGTCTGGCGCCCGGACGGCACGCTCGCGCTGATCGACTTTGATCTGGCCTCGCCCGGCGCCCGCATCTACGACGTGGCGTACGCGGCCTGGACCTGGGTGCCGCTGTTCAGCGACCGGGATTCCTACACGCTGGGCTGGAAGCGGCCGAACAGGCCGCGCCGGCTGCGATTGTTCGCCGACGCCTACGGGCTGATCCCGCGCGACCGGCACCGGCTGATCCGCACGATCCGCAAGCGCATCGTGGACCACGTGGAGGGCATCCGCCGGATGGCCGCGGCCGGCGATCCGGCCTTCGTGCGAATCGTGCACAAGGGTCATTTGCGGCGTCCGATGCGTGATCTGAGGCTGCTCGACTACGAGCGGCACACTCTGGAGTACGCGCTGCGGTGACACGCCGCTAACCGCGCGATGACTATCTCCGCGCGTCCGCTTGGGTCCATTGTCCCAGTTCACGGGACTTCGTCCGGGGCGGTGTGAGAGTTTCTTCACACGTACGAAACAACCCGTCACGCGTCGGAAATCGTGCGTAGACCATGCGCGAAACAGCGGGGCGGGAGGCTTCCGCCCGAACCGGCCAACATGGCGACGCTGCCTGGTGGGCCGTGTGGGAGGACACCTTTATCCGAGAGGAGGCAGCGTGGAGATCAACACCGGCAATACAGCCTGGTTGCTCCTGTCGTCTGCGCTCGTTCTGCTTATGACTCCGGGCCTGGCGCTGTTCTACGGTGGCCTCAACCGGTCCAAAGGCGTATTGAACATGATGATGATGAGCTTCTCCTGTATGGGGCTCATCTCCGTCTTGTGGGTCATCTACGGCTTTACCCTGGCGTTCGGCACCAATGACAACGCCGGCCTCAACAACGTGATCGGCAACTTCAGCCAGTACTTCGGTACCGGCACCGCGACCATCTCCGAGGAGTGGCTCTTCCTCGGCGCCGGCACGGGTATCCCCACCTACGCCGTCATGGTCTTCCAGATGATGTTCGCCATCATCACCGTCGCCCTGATCAGCGGCGCCGTCTCGGACCGCATGAAGTTCGGCGGCTGGCTGCTCTTCGCGTTCGCCTGGTTCACCCTGGTCTACGTCCCGGTCGCGCACTGGGTGTGGGGCGGCGGCTGGATCGGTGGCAAGCTGCACGCGCTCGACTTCGCCGGCGGCACGGCGGTGCACATCAACGCCGGTGCCGCCGCGCTCGGCCTGATCCTGGTGCTCGGCAAGCGCGCCGGCTGGCCGCGGGAGAGCTTCAAGCCGCACAACGTGCCGTTCGTCGCCCTCGGCGCCGGCCTGCTGTGGTTCGGCTGGTTCGGCTTCAACGCCGGCTCCGAGCTGACCGTCGACGGCACCACCGTCTTCGCGTTCGTCAACACCCAGGTGGCGACGGCCGCGGCCCTGCTCGGCTGGATCATCGTCGAGTGGATCCGGGACGGCAAGCCGACCCTGGTCGGTGCCTCGTCCGGCGCGGTCGCCGGCCTGGTCGCCATCACCCCGGCCTGTGGTTTCATCGCGCCGCTGCCCGCGGTCGTCGTCGGCCTCATCGCCGGCGCGGTCTGCGCCCTGGCCGTGGGCCTGAAGTACAAGCTGGGCTACGACGACTCGCTCGACGTGGTCGGCGTGCACTTCGTCGGCGGGTGGATCGGCTCGCTGGCGATCGGCTTCTTCGCCACCGCGCAGGTCAACGCCGCCATCAACGGCGACCCGGGTCTGGGCGCCAGCGAGGGCCTGTTCTACGGCGGCGGTGTGGCTCAGCTCGGCCGGCAGTTCGTCGGCAGCGCGGCGGTCACCGTCTACTCCCTGGTGATCGCGGCGGCCATCGCTTTCGTGATCAAGGCCGCCAAGGGCCTGCGCGTCAGCGAGGAGTCCGAGGTCACCGGGATCGACGTCGCCGAGCACGCCGAGAGCGCGTACGACACCTCGCCCTCCACGGGCTCGGGTAGCGCCTTCGCGATGGCCGGTATCACGCCGTCGGGCAACACTGACGGGAAGGCTTCCGTCAGCGCTAAGGTCGCCGGTTAAATTCGCCTGATGGCTGCGATGGAGGGACTGAGCATGAAGCTGGTGACCGCGGTCATCAAGCCGTACCAGCTCGACGCGGTGAAGGAGGCTCTGCACGCACTCGGCGTGGCGGGCCTGACCGTGAGCGAGGTACAGGGGTACGGACGGCAGAAGGGCCACACCGAGGTGTACCGGGGTGCCGAGTACACGGTGGAGTTCCTTCCTAAGATCAAGGTTGAGGTGCTGACCGACGAGATCGACGTCGAGAAGGTCGTCGACGCGGTGGTCACCTCGGCGCGGACCGGCAAGATCGGTGACGGCAAGGTCTGGGTGACCTCCGTCGACGATGTCGTCCGGGTTCGCACCGGCGAGCGCGGCCTAGACGCGCTCTGATTGCCTACTAAGTGAGCTACGTGGTCAGCGAGCCCTCGGCAGCACCCCAGGTGCCGTCCGGCGGCTCGCTGGACACGCTGCGTGCACACATCGGCGCTGCCGCCCGGGTCAACCGGGCGGCACTGCTCGACGCATGGCTGGCATCGATGTTCCCCAGCCACCTGCCCGGCGTCAGCCTCGTCGCGGTCGGCGGCCTGGGCCGGCGCGACTGCGCACCCTACAGCGACCTCGACCTGGTGCTGCTGCACAACGGCATGGCCGGCATCGACCGGATCGCCGCCGCGCTCTGGTATCCCATCTGGGACGCGCGGCTGGGCCTCGACCACTCCGTGCGCACCCTGCCCGAGGCGCTCTCCGTCGCCCACGACGACGTCAAGGTCTCGCTCGGCCTGCTGGACGCCCGGCACATCGCCGGTGACGCCGCCCTCTCCGCCGAGCTGATCGCCGCCTCCTCGGACCAGTGGCGCCGCACCGCCGTACGCCTGCTCCCGCAGCTCAGGGAGATCACCTCCGCCCGCTGGTCCGCACACGGCGAGCTGTCCTTCCTGCTCGAGGGCGACCTCAAGGAAGCCGCCGGCGGCCTGCGCGACCTCACCATCCTGCGCGGCATCGGCCGGGCCGGCGTCGCCGACACGATGCGCCCCGCCGTCCGCGCGGCCAACCTGCGGCTGCTCGACACCCGCGACGCCCTGCACCTCGCCGTCGGCCGCCGGGTGGACCGGCTGGTCGCCCAGGAGCGGGCCGCGGTCGCCGAGTTGCTGGCGGTCGACGACGGCGACGCCCTGCTGCGCCGGGTGGCCGGCGACGCCCGTACCATCGCGCACGCCCTCGACGACGCCTGGCGCGCCGCCGACCGGCTGCGCAACGGCCGCCGCCGGGGAGCACCCGCCGGCGCGTCGACGCGCCGTCCGGTGGCCCGCGACGTGGTCGAGCAGAACGGCGAACTGGTGCTCGCCCGGACGGCCATCGGCCCGGTGCCCGATCCCAGCCTGTCGCTGCGGGTCGCCGCCGCGGCCGCGACCGTGCGGCTGCCCATCGCCCGCGCCACCTGCGAATGGCTCGCCGCGTTCTGCCCGCCGCTGCCCACGCCGTGGCCGCCCGCGGCCCGCGCCGCGCTGGTCTCGCTGCTCGGCTCCGGCCCGGGTCTGCTGCCCACCTGGGAGGCCTGCGACCGGTACGGCCTGATCGACGCGTGGCTGCCGGAGTGGGCCCGGCTGCGCAGCCTCCCGCAGCACCACCCGATCCACCGCTTCACCCTGGACCGGCACCTCGTCCAGGCGGCGTACGAGGCCAGCGCCTACACCCGCGAGGTGGAACGCCCCGACCTGCTGCTGATCGGCGCCTTCCTGCACGACGTCGGCAAGGGCCTGCCCGGCGACCACAGCCTCGTCGGCGCCCCGATCGCCGCCGAGATCGCCACCCGGATCGGCCTGCCGCCCGCGCAGGTCGCCACCGTGGCGAAGCTGGTCCGGCTGCATCTGCTGCTGCCCGACGTCGCCACCCGCCGGGACCTGAGCGACCCGGTCACCATCAAGACCGTCGCGGAGGCGGTCGGCGATCGGGCCACCCTGGACCTGCTGCACGCCCTGGCCCGGGCCGACTCGCACGCCACCGGGCCGGCCGCCTGGTCGGACTGGAAGGGCCGGCTGATCGCCGAGCTCGTGCGCCGGGTGCACACCGCGTTGGACACCGGCGCGCTGCCCGGGCCGCCCGAACCCGACCCGGAGCTGCTGCGGGGCGACCTGCCCGCCGTACACCTGGACGGGGACCTGGTCGCGGTGGCTGCGGCCGACCGCCGGGGCCTGCTCGGCTCGGTGGCCGCGTGCCTGGCCATGCACCGCCTCGACGTCATCGCGGCCGACGCCAGCACGGTGGACGGCCGGGCGATCGTCGAGTTCCGCACCCAGCCGCGGTACGGCTCCCCGGCGGATCCGGTGGCGCTCGCCGCCGACCTGCGCCGGGTCGCCGCCGGGGACGTCTCGGTGACCCAACGGCTGCGGGCCCGGGCGATGTCGGCCCGCGGCGGCGCGGCCCCGCGGGTGGTCTGGCATCGCGGGGCGGCCACCGACGCGGTGGTGCTGGAGCTGCGGGCGGCGGACTCGGCCGGCCTGCTCTTCCGGGTGGCGAGCGCCCTCGACGAGGCCGGCGCCGAGGTGCGCGCGGCCCGCATCTCCACCCTGGGCGGCGATGTGGTGGACGCGTTCTACCTGGTCGGGCCCTGGGCGGAGGCGGCCGAGCGGGATCGGGTCGAGGCGGCCGTGCTCGCCGCCGTCTAAAGGGCCTTTGTGCTCCCGTTCCGCAACCGGCCGGCAAGCCGGCCGCAACCCGGGTACGGCAGCTACCCCGGCCGCAACTGAGCACTCACACCAAGGCACCTGAACAAGCATCAGCGAACCCCGCGGGTCTCCCGAAGGGAATGGCGTACCTGGCGAACAAAGCGTCCAGGCGGTGTTCCTCGAAAGGTTGACCCGTGCAGAAGACCCTGGTCCGTCGCCTCGCCATCCTCGCGATGATCCCCGCCGCCCTGCTGGGCATGGTCGCGATCGCCGCCCCCGCGCAGGCCGCCACGGTCTCCTTCACCACGCTGCAGACGCAGGTCGTGAGCCTGTCGAACAAGGAGCGGGTCAAGGCCGGCTGCGCGGGCCTGCGGGTCAACGCCGAGCTGCTCTGGGCCGCCCGCGGCCACAGCAAGTACATGGCGACGACCGGCAAGTTCAGCCACACCGGCGCCGCCAGCTCCACCTTCATCGCCCGCGCCAGGGCCGCCGGCTACACCGCCGCCCGCAGCGAGAACATCGCCTGGGGCTACCGCAGCGCCGCCGAGGTCGTCAACGCGTGGATGAAGAGCCCGGGCCACCGCCGCAACCTGCTCGACTGTGGCGCCAAGACGTTCGCCGTCGGCGTCGTGTACTCCGCCAACGGCACCCCGTACTACACCCAGGACTTCGGCAGCCGCTGACCGCGGCACCGCCCCAGGCATCACCCTCCCCCGGACCGGCCGGCATGCCCCCGCATGCCGGCCGGTCACTCTTCTGCTCCGGCTCAGACCGTGACGGCCGCACCGGTACGCGAGTACGCCAGCACCGCATGCCGCCCGAGCAACCGCTGCTCCTCCGTCAGCCCCGGCACCTCCTCGGTCCACCGGCGGACGGCGTCCCGCTCGTCCGGCCGGTTCGCGTCGTCCAGCACCACCGTGGCCGTACCGGCGAGCCGCTTGGCGAGCACGGACAGCGCCGGGTAGCGCGCGTCCGGCCCGGTTGCCTCGGGCGGGCCGTCGACGAGCAACAGGTCGATGCCGGTGAGGTCGGTCAGCTTGTCCACGTCGTACCACTGGTAGGTCTTGCCGTTGGCAGTGAGATCGCGCAGCGGGGCGTGCCGGACGGACGCGACCGCGTTGAGGCCGTGTGCCGCGAGCATCGCGCGGGTCTGCCGCGCGTAGCCGGCGTCGTGGTCGAGGCTGACGAGCCGGCCGCCGTGCTGTTCGAGCGCGTAGGCGAGCCACACCGACGAGGTGCCGCTGCCCAGCTCCACCACCAGCCGGGGCTGCCGCAGCCGCACCAGGTGCAGCAGGTCGAGCAGGTCGGTCGGGTTCAGCGCGAAGTCACCCGAGGACGGCATCGGCGCGCGCGGGGTGAACTGCTGGAAGAGCTGGACCAGCGCCTCGATCTCCCGGCTCTGCGCCCGCAGCAGCAGGTCCGTGCCGTGCCCGCTCTGCCGCAGCCCCCGGGTGACGGTCCGGGTCAGGTCCTGGTGCCGGTCGCCGGCGGTGAGCCGTTCCTTCTCCACCGTCGCGACGACCCGCCGCTGCAGTTGCTCCACCACCGTGCGGATCTCCCGGTGCGCGTTCTGGTTGGCCCGGTAGACCCCGCCGATCCAGCGGGACAGGTGCAGGATCCCGAGCAGCACGGCCAGCAGCAGCGTGGCCACGAACGAGAGCGCGAGGCCCTGGTTCCCGGACGCCGCCGACCACCAGACCCCGGCGCACAGCGCCAGGATCGCCATGAGGACCAGTGCCTGGGGGCGCGTCACGCTGCGCAGCCGCACCGCCAGCCGACCGCCGAACCGGACCAGGCTGCTCATCGAAGGACCTCCAGTGTCAGGCGCGCCGGGTCGGCGCGGGTCAACGTTCGCCTAACGCCCGCGGCGACGCCGTCGTTACGGTCACGCGATCAACGCGCCGCGCTGGGCCGGGGCGACCGGGTGCGGTGCCGTGACGATCCCCGCGATGCGGTCGACGAAGAGCTGCGCGTGGTGCGCTTTGGCCGCGACGGCGCGGGCCCGGCGGCTCTGCTCGGCGTAAAGCTCGCGGTCCGCGTGGTACCGCTTGATCGTCGCCTCGGCCTCGCCGGGTTCGCAGTAGACGGCCGCGTCGCCGAAGACGGCCGCGTGCCGCTCGGGCATCACCACGACGCAGCCCACGGCCGCCGCCTCCAGCGCCGGCCGGGAGAACGTCTCGATCCGGTCCGCGCTGGGAAAGTGCAGGTAGAAGTCGAGCTGGTGGACGAAGGTCCGCAGGTCGCAATCCGCCGCGTCGTAGACGAGCCGGCTGCGCGGGCCGCCGGGGTGATATCCGGTACGCGGCCAGTCGGGCAGCCGCAACCGCACGTCCCAGTCGCCGACCTCGTCGTACACGGTCAGCGCCGCCCGCACGTCCCCCGGCCAGACCGCCTCGTCGCTGAGGTCGGTGCCGACCACGGCCGGCCACGTGCCGGCGCCTTCCCGGGCGGCCGACCAACGCTCGCCGTCGACAACGGCGGGCAGGTCGTACGGCGTCAGCTCGACCGCCTCGGCGCGCAGCACGGCCCGTACCTGCGGATCCTGCGGGCACCAGAGCGGCTCGGCGCCGAACATCCGCAGCGCCGCCCGGGAGCAGTCGGCGGCCACGTACCGGCGGTCGGCCTCGTCCTGCCGCCCGGGCGCCTCGTCGGCGACGATCAGCACCTGGCGGCCCCGCAGCAGGCACGGGTCGCCGGGCGGGAACTGCAGCACCGCGGCGTGCCGCACGATGACCAGTTCGGCGCGGTTCTCGTCGCCCGGCAGCACCTGGTCCACCCGGCCGTCGTTGACGAGCCGCTGCAGCGCCGCGCAGAGCGGCCACCGGCGCCGGGCCGGCGGGCGCAGCGACTCGATCTGCAGCACGGCGACCCGCAGCCCGCGGGCGATCAGCGCCCGGATCTCCTGCAGCGCCGACTGCTGCACCCCCTGCAGGAAGCGCCAGTCGGCGACCATCACGACGTCGTAGTCCGGCCGCCCGGCCGGCTCGTCGCGGGCCAGCCGCAGGTGGTCGGGGGCGGCGAACGGCCGGCGGCTGCCGTCGCGCGGGCGCAGCGGATCGGCGCCCCGGGCGGCGATCCGCGCATGCCACTGCTGGTACGCCGACATGTACGCGGTCCGGGCCGGGTGCATCCAGTACGGGCGGATCTCCGCGCGCGACAGCGAACCCAGCGCCAGCCGGATCAGCGCGAGCGGGGGCGCGTCGAGATGCCGTACGGCGCGCTCGCCGAAGACCGCCCGCATCCGTCCGATGTACTCGGAGTCGGCGGCCTTGCGGACCGGGTCGAAGTAGCCCAGCCGGCCCATCACCGGGGCCCGGCGGAACAGCAGCGACGACGGGTTGAACCTGCTGCGGCGCACCCCGGGCCGGGTGACCAGCAGCTGCTCGGAGACGCCGAGGCCGTCGGAGGTCGTGGCGACCAGCCGGCGGTCGGCGAGCAGCGGCCGCACCTGCAGCTCGAGCCGGCGCGGGTGGGACCAGTCGTCGGAGTCCTGGAAGGCCACGAACTCGCCCTCGGCGGCGTCCAGGCCGGCGTTGCGGGCCTCGTAGGTGCCCCGGTTCGCCGGCTGCCGGACCAGCCGGATCCGGCCGCCCAGCGCCACCGCCCGGGCCAGCACGGCGTCGTACTCCGGCGGCGACGCGTCGTCCACGATGATCACCTCGACGTTGCGCCACGACTGGTCGAGAATCGAGCGCACGGCCGTGATCAGGCCCTCGTCGGGGTGGAAGGCGGTGACGATGACCGAGATCCGCTGCGGCTCGTCGACGCCCGCAACCGCGGTGGCGACGGTGAGCCGGTCGAACGGCGGCACCCCCGCCTTGTGCTCCAGCGCGAGCGGCGGCTCGGGCAGCAGCTTGCGAAACGCGGTCAGCCAGCCGATGACCGGACCGTCGGCGGCGAACGGGTTGGCCAGATCAAGCTCCAGATCGGCCCGCACGCCGGCGCTGACCTGCCGGTAGGCCCGCAGCAGTGGCCGCGCCCGCGCCGCGTCCTGCCAGGCCAGGGCGAGCTGGACGTGCAGGCCCTGGTGCGCGGCGGGCAGCGCGTCGGCGCCGAACGCGGTGCGGATCAGCTCGTACAGGGCCAGCGCGTCGGTCCGGTCCTCCGGCAGCATGTCCTGCTGCGCGAGGGTCTGCGCCAACCCCGCGAGGACGGCCGGCTGGACGGCGCGCCGCCGCCGCTTGAGCCAGCGGGCGTCCCCGGCCCGGGCCGCGGCGAGCAACTCGGCGTAGGACGCGCCGGACTCGCCCAGCCCGGAGCGGGCGAGCAGCGGCCGCGCGTCGAGCGAACGGATCCGGATCACGGTCGGCGGCACGGCCAGCCGGACGTGGTAGCGGGCGACTCTCAGGTAGTCGTCGAGCAGACCGGGTGTCTCACCCATGCGGCAACAGACCTCTTCACGTACGCCCTCAGTGTCGCTAGGCGCAACGTCGCCGACCCGATCGAAGTGACGGCCTGCAGACCGCCTCAAGGCAGGCGCGCCGATAGCAGCGGTGCCAGCAACCGGCTGTACGCCGTGGTGATGTGGTGCTGGTCCTTGTAGACGAGCAGGTCGCCCACGATCACCGGGCAGGTTGTCGCGGTGCAGAACCACGGCAGCGGGTCGATGACGGTCGCACCCTCGGCCCGGGCGGCGGCGGCGATCAGCGCCCGGCGCGGCCGGACCTGCACGGCGTCGGCGCGGCTGCGGGCGCACGCGGCGGGATCGTCCAGGTGCGCCGACAGGCAGTCGGGCACGTTGCGCGCCTGCCACGGGGTGTCGTTGACGAAGTAGAGCTGGGTGCCCGGGCCCTTGACCGCGTCGAGCGAGCGCCGCCAGGCGGCGGACCAGGCCTCGTCCACCGAGCCCCGCACGTCGAGCAGCGGGGTGCTCGGCATGGTCGAGGCCAGGATGACCTTCGCCGGGCGCAGCGAGCGGATGTACCGCCAGGCCGACCGGCGCCACTGGACGCACTCGGTGAACCGGCGTTTGAGGGCGTCCTCGTAGATCACCACGTCGGCGGCGGAGCATGCGCTCTTGGTGACCACCACCAGCTTCCAGTGGCGGTCGGCGGCGATCTTCTCCAGCGCGGGGAACCAGTGCCCGGCGTGCGAGTCGCCGAACAGCACGATGGTGGTCGGCGAGGTCAGGTCGCCGTACGCGCATGGGGTCTTGACCTCGGGGTCGGCGAACGACGGGGAGCACTTGTCGGCGTACAGCCGCGGTTTGTCCTTCGCCGCCGCCGTCAGCGCCGGGGTGAGGTTGGCCGGGACGGCGGGCATCCCGGCGGCCAGCGCGAGGTTCTGCTGCAGCCGGGCGGTGCCGGTCAGCGCCGGCGCCCGGTAGCTCGTGCCGCCGGCGTTGCCCGCGACCACGCTGATCAGGACGCAGAGCGCGGCGGCGAGCACCGAGAGCGCGGCACCGGCGCCGAGACCACGCCAGGGCCGGTCGCGCAGCGCGGCGAGGTGCCGCACCGGGTTCTCCACCAGCGCGTACGTCAGCGCGGCCAGCACCAGGGCGCCCAGCGCCACCACGACGTTCTCCGCGGTAGCGAGCGGGCGGCCGACCACGAACGGGGCGATGAGCAGCACCGGCCAGTGCCACAGGTACCAGGAGTAGGAGAGCCGGCCGATGCCCTGCAGCACCGGCGTGCCCAGCAGCCCGGCCGGCCGCGCGCAGCCGCCGGCGATCACCGCCGCGGTGCCGAGCACGGGCAGCAGGGCGGCGTACCCGGGGAACGGCGTCGCCGCGGTGTAACCGAGCGCCGCGACCATGACGGCCGCGAGCCCGCCGCCGATCAGCAGCTTCGCCGGCATCGGGGGCAGCCGCCGCAGCCGGGTGGCGCCGACGGCGAGCAGCGCGCCGGCACCCAGCTCCCAGGCCCGGGTGTGCGCCCCGAAGTACGCCCACCCGGCGTCGTCCCGGGTCTGCCAGACCGACACCGCCAGCGAGCCGGCGGTGAGCAGCACCAGCACCGTGGTCAGCCCGCGGCCGCCCCGGCGCATCACGAGGAGCAGCAGCAGCGGCCAGACCAGGTAGAACTGCTCCTCCACGGCGAGCGACCAGAAGTGCTGCAGCGGCGACGGGGCCGCCTCCGCGCTCAGGTAGTCGGTGCCGACCGCGGCCAGCCGCCAGTTCATCGCGTAGATCGAGGTGTGCAGCGCGTCGGAGACGATCTCGGAGAGCCGCAGCGGCGGCAGCCACAGGGCCGAGGCAGCCACCGTCGCCACCACCACCACGGTCGAGGCGGGCAGCAGCCGCAGGGCCCGCCGGGCGTAGAACCGCGGGATGGACACCCGGCCGGTGCGTCGCGCCTCGCGCAGCAGCAGCCCGGTGATCAGGAAGCCGGAGATGACGAAGAAGACGTCGACACCGACGTAGCCGCCGCCGACGAAGGGCAGGCCGCAGTGGTACGCGACGACCAGCAGCACCGCGACGGCCCGCAGCCCCTCGATGTCGCGCCGGTGCCGGGCCGGTTCCGGGGCGGGCGTGACATCCGGGCCGGGCCCCGCGGGCTGGTGCCGCCGCGGTGCCGGCGTGACCGGCGCGGTGCTCATCTCGGTCACAGGCGGTGGGCCTGGTCGCCGTGGGTCACGCCCCGGGTGTCGAAGAAGCGCTTGGCGATCCCGGCCAGGTGGTCGGCGTCGTACTCGCGGTGGTGCTGCACCAGGATCACCAGGTCGGCGGCCGCGGCGGCGCCCTCCAGGTCGTCCGTGCGGGGCACCTCCTCCGCGCCGACGCTCCACCGCAGCACGTGCGGGTCGTGGTAGCTCAGCTTCGCGCCGAGCCCGGCGAGCTGCCGGGCCAGCGGGGTGGCCGGCGACTCCCGCTGGTCGGCGATGTTCGCCTTGTACGTGACCCCGAGCAGCAGCACCCGCGCCCCGTGCACGGCCTGCCCGTCGGCGTTGAGCAGGTTCTGCGCCCGCCGGGCCACGTACGCCGGCATCGTCGCGTTGATCTCCTGGGCCAGCTCCACGAAGCGGAACGGGTAGCCCAGCTTGCTGCGCACGTTGTGGCTCAGGTAGTTCGGATCGATCGGGATGCAGTGCCCGCCGACCCCCGGGCCGGGGTAGAACGCCTGGAAGCCGAACGGTTTGGTCGACGCGGCGTGGATGACGTCCCACAGGTCGATGTCGAGCTCGTGGCAGAACCGGGCCATCTCGTTGACCAGCGCGATGTTGACGTGCCGATAGGTGTTCTCCAGCAGCTTCGCCGTCTCGGCCTCGCGGGTGCCGCGGGTGCGCACGACCGTGTCGATGAACCGCCCGTAGAACGCGGCCACCCGGTCGGTGCAGGCGGCGGTGTAGCCGCCGACCACCTTCGGGGTGTTGCGCGCGCCGAACAGCTCGTTGCCGGGGTCGATCCGCTCCGGCGAGAACGCCAGGTGGAAGTCGCGCCCGGCGACCAGGCCGGAGAGCCGCTCCAGCAGCGGCCGGACCACGTCGTCGGTGGTGCCCGGGTAGGTCGTCGATTCGAGCACGACCAGCATGCCCGGGCGCAGGTTGCGCCCGATGGCCTCGGTTGCGCCGGTGACGGCCCGCAGGTCCGGCCCGTCGCCCTCGGAGAGCGGCGTCGGCACGCAGATCACCGCGACGTCCGCGGTGGCGATCAGGGACTCGTCCGCGGTGGTTCGGAAACCGTCGGCGGCCATCTCGGCAACGTCCGCGTCGGACAGATCATCAACGTGTGAGCGGCCCGCGCCGAGCGCTTCGACCACCGCCGCGTTGACGTCGTAGCCGAGCACGGACATGCCGGCCCGGATGGCCTGCTGCGCCAGCGGCAGGCCGACGTAGCCGAGGCCGAGGATGACGGCGTCGTAGCTCACGGGATCTCTCCTTGATCGAGCGCCGGTCAGGCGACGGGCGTGTTGGTGGAGGTCGGTTCCCCGGTGCCGCGGTCGTGCTGCGCGGGCAGGGCGCCCGCGGCGGCCGGTGCGGCCTTGCGGCCCACCTGCCGGCCGGGCAATGGGTGCGGCGGCGGTGCGGTGCCGGGCCGCTGCGAGCTCAGCTCGTACGGCGAGACGAAGGGCAGGTACGCGGGCAGGAAGTCGGCGAGCATGGCCTCCTGGTCGGACAGCACGGCCGGTTCGGAGTCGATGTCGTTGAGGCAGAACGCGTCGAGGTTGCGGTGCCGCAGCAGGTCGGCGAGCCGGAACGGGGTCGCCGGCGCGGCCAGGTCCATGTAGCGGAACCGGATCGTGCCCGGCACCGCGCGGCCGGTGAGGTAGGCGTAGTACTGCTGCAGCGACGAGAGCAGGGAGATGTCGTCCGGGTGCCGGAACTGGTGGCCGGCGGTCGCGCTGACGTACTCGGCGAAGCGCTCCTCGATCTCGCCGATGACGCTGCGCCGGGACGGGTGGGGGGTGTGCTTCATCTTGCGGGTCAGCACCCGGCCGAAGGCCTCGCGGATCAGCTCCCGGTTGTTCTTGCCCGCCGAGTCGGCCGGCGGATCCGTGGGGCGCCGCGGCGCCGCGTCGACCAGCGCGGTGGACGGGAAGAACCGGGTCAGCCCGCCGGGGGTGAAGAACAGCTCGGGCCCGACCGGGCGGCCCAGGAAGACGTCGTCGTTGAGGTAGAGGAAGTGCTCGCTCAGGCCCGGGATGCGGTGCAGCCGGGACTCGATGGCCTGCGAGTTGAAGGTCGGCAGGGTGCCGGTGTCGCCGAAGACCTCCCGGTGGCTGACCAGGGTGATCCGCGGGTGGGCGGTGTCCAGCCAGGGCGGCACCTGGTCGTCGGTGACCAGGAAGATGTTCCGGATCCAGGGCGCGAAGCAGTGCAGGGCGCGCAGCGAGTAGCGCAGCTCGTCGCGGGAGGCGTACCGGGAGTCGTTGGTGGCCAGCTTGCTGGCGCCGTCCAGCCAGGCGTTGGCGGCCAGCGCCGCGGTCTTGCGGGCCTGCCACACCGGGTCGTCGCCGTCGACCCAGGTGTATACGGCGTCGATCGGGAAGCCGACCCGCTCCAGGCTGGGCGTCGTGAAGATCTTCCGGGTGCGGTACCGGGTGGTGTCGTCCGGCGCGCTGAAGGCGCCGAACGCGGGCTCGCAGGCGCGGACCACCGGCTCGTCGACGGGGATCACGTCGGCGATCGGGTTCGCCCGCGGCCCGGTCAGGGTGCCGTCCTGCTCGTGCCAGAACTCGACCTCGCAGCCCAGTTCCAGGCCGAGCATCAGGCTGCCGCCGGGATCGGTGACCGGCCAGCAGACCCGCAGGACGTCCGCGGTGCGCCGGGCCCGGCGGCCCTTGTGCCCGCGCGGCCGCACGACCTGGAGCAGCCCGCTCCGAGACCGGGTGAGCTCCTCCAGCAGGCGGACCACCACGGCCCGGTCCCGCACCGGTACGGCCACCGCGGTGTGCTGCAGCGCGCGGGTGGGCACCCGGAACCAGTCGATGCCGGCTGCGTCGAGGGCGGCGGCGACGCGGTCGAGGTTCTGCCGCCGTACGCCGGCCGGGCTGGCCGCGGGGTCGCGATGCGCGGTGACCCAGCCGCGGCCGGCCCGGACCCGCATCGTCGGTGCGTCCGCCGCGGTGCGCATCAGCGGCAGCCGGGGCGGCGCGGACAGGTGCACGATCCGGCGGGCCACGCCGAGGCGCTGGTCCGGCGCGACGCGCGGCAGGACCTGACGCTGGACCGTGCCCAGGATGCGCGCTCGGACTCCCCAGGGCGCTAGTCGCAGGATCCGCCGCAGGGGCACGCCGTAGTCCTTCCGCCGGGTGTTCGCCGGGCCGATCGATCAGCCGCCCGGTTCCTCGTGCCTCAACGGCGTGATTCATCAGAAGGTTGCGGTCGATATCGGCTTTTCGGACATCTGTGCTATCACCGAAGTTGTGCCTGTTACCTGCGGTATACGTGATTTGCGCAGGTGGCGGGGTGGATCGGCGCCGCACCACCCCTACGGGTCGGCCCCGATGCGCCGCTTGCGTGCGCGAGGCATGGTGGTAGACGGTGGGAACTTCTTCGGGAGGCTGAGATGGGTAAAGGAATCGCGTACCTGGTGGCGACGATCGCCGGCGTCATCGTGGTGGGCTGGATCGCGGTGAGCCTGCTGCATGTCCTGGTCGGCGCGCTGGCCTACCTGATCGTGGGCGCGCTCGTGGTCGGCGGCGGCGTCTACCTGTACGGCAAGGCGAAGCGCTCATTGGCGCCGGGCACCCGCACCCAGCGGCGGATCGAGGCGGCGGCGAAGACGTACCGGATGCGCAACCAGTGAGCATCCCGGCGGGCGGCTAGGCTTGCGGTCATCTCCGCACCTCTGACCAACGGGAAGTTGCGCCGTGTTTGACACCTTGAGCGACCGCCTCTCCGGGATCTTCACCAAGCTCCGCGGCAAGGGCAAGCTCACCGACGCCGACATCGACGCCACCGCGCGCGAGATCCGTCTCGCGCTGCTCGAGGCGGACGTCGCGCTGCCGGTGGTCAAGTCGTTCATCGCCAATCTCAAGGAGCGGGCCCGCGGCGCCGAGGTGTCGCAGGCGCTCAATCCCGCCCAGCAGATCATCAAGATCGTCCACGAAGAGCTCATCACCATCCTCGGTGGCGAGGGTCGCCGGCTGCAGTTCGCCAAGCAGCCGCCCACGGTGATCATGCTGGCCGGTCTGCAGGGCTCCGGTAAGACCACGCTGGCAGGCAAGCTGTCCCGCTGGCTCAAGGCGCAGAACCACCAGGTCCTGCTGGTCGCGGCCGACCTGCAGCGCCCCAACGCGGTCAACCAGCTCCAGGTCCTCGGCGGCCGGGCCGGCGTCGATGTGTACGCGCCCGAGCCCGGCAACGGCGCCGGCGACCCGGTCCAGGTCGCCAAGGCCTCGATCGAGCACGCCAAGCGGACGGCGAAGGACATCGTCATCGTCGACACCGCCGGCCGCCTCGGCATCGACACCGAGATGATGCAGCAGGCCCGCGACATCCGCGACGCCGTCGACCCGGACGAGGTCATCTTCGTCATCGACGCGATGGTCGGCCAGGACGCGGTCACCACGGCCGAGGCCTTCCGCGACGGCGTGGGCATCACCGGCGTGGTCCTCTCCAAGCTGGACGGCGACGCCCGCGGCGGCGCGGCGCTGTCCGTGCGGCACGTCACCGGCCAGCCGATCCTGTTCGCGTCCACGGGTGAGAAGCTCGAGGACTTCGACGTCTTCCACCCCGACCGGATGGCCAGCCGGATCCTCGGCATGGGCGACGTGCTGACCCTCATAGAGCAGGCCGAGCAGGCCTTCGACGAGGATCAGAAAGAGAAGATGACCTCCAAGCTGCTCGGTGGCGAGCAGTTCACCCTGGAGGACTTCCTGGACCAGCTGATCGCGGTGCGCCGGATGGGCCCGATCGCGAACGTGCTGGCGATGATGCCCGGCATGGGCCAGATGAAGGACCAGATCGCCGAGCTCGACGACAGCCACTTCGACCGGGTCACCGCGATCATCCGCTCGATGACTCCCGGCGAGCGCACCAACCCGAAGATCATCAACGGCTCCCGCCGGGCCCGCATCGCCAACGGCTCCGGCGTGACGGTGATGGACGTCAACCAGCTGCTCAACCGCTTCACCGACGCGCAGAAGATGATGAAGCAGATGGGCGGCATGATGGGCCTGCCCGGCGGCGGCCGGCGCAAGGCGACCAAGAGCCCGAAGAACAAGCGCAAGGGCACCAAGGGCGGCAACCGGCCGCGCGTGGGCGGGATGCCCGGTGGCTTCCCGGGCGGCATGCCGCAGCTGCCGCCGGGGCTGGACCCGGGTGCGCTCGGCGGGGGGCAGGGCCTACCCCCCGGATTCAAGCTGCCGAAGCTCGACTTCAACAAGCTCAACAACCCCAAGAAGCCGGGCGACGACAAGCGTTGATAGCGGAGTGACAACTAGTCGCGCGTAAAGTAGGGTCGTCGGCATCCCTTAAGGAGGATGCCGATGACCCCTTCGTCGGATGCCCCCAGTGGGCACAGGTGGACCGTTGACGAGCTCGCGAACCTCTCCGATGACCTCCGCTACGAGTTGATCGACGGAGAGCTCGTCCTGCTCGCGCCGCTCCCCGTGCAGAGCGAGCTGGTGCTCTCGGTGACCAACGCGCTCGCGGCGAAATGCCCAGATGATCTGCTGGCGGTGCACCGCCTGCCCCTGGAAGTCGATCCGCACAGCCAGCTGCGCCCGGATGTCGCCGTCATCAAGCTCGATCACGTCAACCAGGGCCCGGTGCCGGTGCGCGACGCGGTGCTGGTGGTCGACGTCATCGCGCCGGCGGCGCACTTCCGCGACCTCTACGCCAAAATCATGATCTACGCGGCCGCCGGGCTCCCGGAATACTGGATCATCGATCCGTGGTACGACGGGCGTATGGTCCTCACCAGGCTGGTGCTCGGGCGCCGCGGCTCCTACGAGACCGCGGAGAGCACCGACCAGGTCTTCCACACGGAGGTCCCGTTCCCGGTGCGGATCGACCTGCCGGAGCTGTGGAGCTACCGCAAGTCCTTCTGGAAGCACGCCCGCCGCTCGGCGTGACGGTCTCGTCAGGTAGGACATACGCATGGCGTTGCATGTGCGTGGGGTCCTGCTGCCCGATGACGAGCTCCGGGATCTGTGGCTGGTGGGGGACCGGGTCACCCTGGAGCCCGTCGCCGGGGCCGAGACCGTCAGCGACGGCGGGTTCATCGTCCCCGGTCTGGTCGACGCGCATTGTCACCTCGGCATCCAGCTCGGCGCCAGGCCGATCGAGAGCGTGGAGCAGGCACGCGAGCTCGCCCACACCGATCGCGACGCGGGCGTGCTCGCCCTGCGCGACGCCGGCTCGCCGTACCCGTATCCCGAGCTTGACGACGAGCCCGGCATCCCCCGGCTGGTCCGCGCCGGCCGGCACGTCGCACCCACCCGGCGCTACCTGCGCGATATCGGCATCGAGGTCGACGCGGCCGACGTGGCCGCGACCGTCACCGCCCAGGCCAAGGCGGGCACCGGCTGGGTGAAGCTGGTCGGCGACTGGATCGACCGGTCCGTCGGCGACCTCGCGCCGTCCTGGGATCCGGCCACCATGGCCGCCGCGGTCGAGGCCGCCCACGCCGCGGGTGCCCGGGCCGCCGTGCACACGTTCTCCGAGGAGGGCGTCGCGCAGATGGTCCGGGCCGGCGTGGACTCGGTCGAGCACGGCACCGGCCTGTCCCTGGGGCTGATCGACGAGATGGCCCGCCGCGGCACCGCACTGGTCCCCACGATGATCAACATTCGGTCCTTCGGCGAGATCGCCGACCAGGCCCGGGCCAAATTCCCCGCGTACGCCGACCACATGCTCGCCCTGCGCGACGGCTTCCCGCGGGTGGTGGCGGCCGCGCACGAGGCCGGCGTGCCGATCTACGTGGGCACCGACGCGGGCGGCGGCGTCCGGCACGGCCTCGCCGCCGAGGAGATGCTGCTGCTGCACAAGGCCGGCATCCCGGCCGCCGACGTGCTCGCCGCCGCGTCCTGGCGGGCCCGGGCGTGGCTCGGCTTCCCCGGCCTGGTCGAGGGCGGCCTCGCCGACCTGGTGGTCTACGAGGCCGACCCCCGTCGGGACCTGCGGGTGGTGCGCGCGCCGAGCCGGATCGTGCTGCGCGGCACCGTCATCCGGTGAAGCGCCAGCTCCGCAGGCTGCCGTCGCCGGTCATCTCCACCGCCCCCTCGCAGATGGACGGGATGGCCGCCCGGCCGGTTGCGGACCGGTCTCGCTAGGATGCTGCCTCATGGCTCGCGTGCTCACTCCCCGTGCGGAAGACTTTCCCCGCTGGTACCAGGACCTCATCGCCAAGGCGCAGCTCGCCGACAACGGCCCGGTGCGCGGGACGATGGTGATCCGGCCCGTCGGTTACGCCATCTGGGAGCACATGCAGGCCGACATGGACCGCCGGATCAAGGAGGCGGGCGCACAGAACGCGTACTTCCCGCTCTTCATCCCGGAGAGCTACCTGCGCCGCGAGGCCGAGCACGTCGAGGGCTTCTCGCCGGAGCTCGCGGTGGTCACCCACGCGGGTGGCAAGCAGCTCGCCGAGCCGCTCGTGGTCCGCCCGACCAGCGAGACGGTCATCGGCGAGTTCATGGCCAAGTGGGTCGACTCCTACCGCGACCTGCCGCTGCTGCTGAACCAGTGGGCCAACATCGTGCGCTGGGAGTTGCGGCCCCGCACGTTCCTGCGCACCACCGAGTTCCTCTGGCAGGAGGGCCACACCGCGCACGCGACGGAGGAGGACGCCCGTCGCTACGCCCGCGAGATCCACAAGCACGTGTACGAGGAGTTCATGGTCAACATGCTGGCCATGCCGGTCGTACCCGGTCGCAAGACCAAGGGCGAGCGGTTCGCCGGCGCGACCAACACCATGACCGTCGAGGCCATGATGGGCGACACCAAGGCCCTGCAGATGGGCACCTCGCACGAGCTGGGGCAGAATTTCGCCAAGGCGTTCGACATCACGTATTCGTCGGCGGCGAGCAAGGTCGAGCACGCCTGGACCACGTCCTGGGGCACCTCCACCCGGATGATGGGTGGCCTGATCATGGTGCACGGCGACGACAGCGGCCTGCGCCTGCCGCCGCGGATCGCGCCGATCCAGGCGCAGGTCATGGTGGTCAAGGCCGGCGAGGGCGTGCTGGAGGCCGCGACCCGGCTGGCCGACGAGCTCAAGGCCGCGGGCGTCCGGGTCAAGCTCGACGGGCGGGCCGACATCCCGTTCGGCCGCCGGGCCGTCGACGCCGAGCTGCAGGGCATTCCGGTACGCATCGAAGTCGGCCCCCGTGACCTCGCCGCGGGCAACGCCGTGGTGGCCCGCCGCATCGACGGCACCAAGTCGCCGGTGGCACTGGCCGAGGTCGTCGCGCACGTGACCGCGGCGCTGAGCACCGACCAGCAGCGGCTGTACGACGACGCGCTGGCGTTCCGCGAGGCGAACACGGTCGAGGTGAAGACGCTGGGCGACGCCATCGAGGCGGCGCAGACCGGCTGGGCGCGGGTGCCCTGGTCGGCGGTCGGCACCGAAGGCGAGGCCGAGGCGAACGGCAAGGCGGTGACCGTACGCTGTCTGTTCCGCGAGGATGGCACCATGCCGGACACGGACGACGAGCCGGATCTGGTCGCGATCCTGGCCCGTTCGTACTGAGCGTGCCGTACGCACCGGGCCGCGAGGTCCTCTACCGCAACATCGACGGCCCGCGGCTGGCATCCGTCCGCCCGTGCCGGGTGGTCTCCGACGACGACCGCGGGCTGCTGCTCTGGCTGGCCCGCGGCTCGGCGGTGGGAGTCGAGGTGACCCGGGACGGGCGCGGCCTCCGCGACATGCCGTTCGACGAGTGGGTCACCCAGGAAACCCTGGTCGTCGCCCGCACCTGGCAGGGCCCGGGCCTGCTCAAGTTCATCCCGCCGGACGCGGACCACTCGGTCTGGTTCTTCCGCGACGACCGGGGCACCTTCACCGGCTGGTACGTCAACCTGGAGGAACGCGCGCTGCGCTGGGACGACGGCGAGGTGGCCGGGGTCGACGTCATCGATCAGGACCTGGACGTCGTCGTCCACCCGGACCGCACCTGGACCTGGAAGGACGAGGACGAATTCACCGAGCGCCTCGCCTACCCGGACCACTACTGGGTCCACGACGAGCAGGCGGTCCGCGCCGAGGGCCGCCGGGTGATCAAAATGGCCGAGGCGGGCGACTTCCCCTTCGACGGCACCTGGACGGACTACCAGCCGGACCCGTCCTGGCCGGTCCCGGCGGTGCTGCCGGCGGGCTGGGACCGCCCCCCGAAACCCCGCGGCTAAAGACACCCCCCGCCGAGGTGGCACGGTGCTGGTGCGGGGTGGCGTGCTTGCCGCTGCAGCGGGGAGTGGGCGGGGCGAGGCGACCTTGGAGAGCTGGGGTTCGCCCGCGAGTCTTGTTCAGGAGTGACCCGACGCCATTCGGCAACACTCGTTCGAGTGGCTTCGCGGCGGACACCTACCGGGACCGGGCCGCCGCCGCGGGGATCCACCCGACATCGGGCGCCGAGGAGACTTTCCGCATCACCGGCTTGTCACGCCCCAGGGTTGCGGCTGGATCTTGTGGCGGCGTGGTCGCCCTCCGCACCCGCCCGCACCACCATCGGCCCCCGGGCCGGCAATCCTGCGCGGATTTGCCGCGGTCGTGCGCCGCCATGCTCCACCACCCGGTCGCGGTGACTCGCCGGAACCACTTCTCGCCGCTCCACCCCTACCCGCGCCGGCGGCAGTCCAGCTGATGGACCCCGATTCCGCCCACCGGACACCGTCACCACATCCTGGACATCCCGTCCCACACCCCGGACCACAACATCACATAACACCCCATATCGCCGACGGACTCCGCGACCTTGAGACGCACGGGCACGGAGCAGACCGCTGCGCACCAAGGTCCAAGGTCCAACGGCCACGGCCACGGCCACGGCCACGGCCCACGGTTGCTGCCACGGCCAGTTGCTGCCACGGCCAGTTGCTGCCACGGCCAGGGTTGCTGCCACGGCCAGTTGCTGCCACGGCCAGGGTTGCTGCCACGGTCAGGGTTGCTGCCACGGTCAGGGTTGCTGCCACGGCCAGGGTTGCTGCCGCACCGCCAGCAGCCCCTGCCCTGCCCAGACCTCGCTCGGCCGACCACATGCTGCGGACCTTGTTGCGCCCAGGTGCGGACGACCGAACCCGAAATCATCAAGATCGCCACTCCGGGCCCTACGAGTAGGGCCCGGAGGCGGGCGGGCCGGCACTACCCGATCGCGTAGCCGCAGATCCTCCGGAATCCGGAGCGGCGCAGCCCGCCCTGCCGGAGCTGCACGTCACCCTGACGGGTGTTGCCGACAGCACGCGAGGCACTCCCGAACAGCACTCCCGCAGCGCCCGCACGTACCAAGATCCGCACAAGGTGGGCGGGGCAGGTGTCCTCCCCGGTTCGTGGATCGTCCCGTTCAGTGCGTGTCGGATGTGACTGGAAGTAAGCCCGCAGCTGAGGTGGCGTGGTGTCCCCGGAGAGACCAGGCTCCGCGCGCGTGTTTAGACCTTGGTGCGCAGCGGTTTGCTCCGCACCCGTGCGCATCAACGTCGCGGAGTCTGCCGGCGATATAGGGCGTTATGTGAGGTTGTAGTCCGGGGTGTGGGACGGGATGCTCAGGATGTGGCTGCGGTGCCCGGTGGGCGGGATTGGGGTCCATCAGCTGGACTGCTTGCCGGAGTGGGTCAGGGGCGGCGCTGACGGGAGGCAGTTCCGAGGAGTCGGCGGGGCCGGTGGTGTGGCATGGCGGCGTGTCCGCTGCCAGATCCTTGCGGGGGTCGCCGACCCGGGGGCGATTGTGGGTGGGTGGGTGCGGAGCGGACCACGCCGCAAGAAGATCCAGCCGCTCCGTGTCTCGGCATCCCCCCGCACCGAGATCCGCAGAACGCGACCGGTAGGCGCCAATAGGGGTCAGCTGACCGCGCGTCAGGGCAGGGTGCCCAGCTGGATCTTGGTGCGTGACGGCCCGCTCGGCGTCTGTTCGCATCAAGGTTTGCGGCGGGTGGCCTGGCGCCTCGGTTCGCTTGGAGCCTGGGTCACTCGGACGAAGGTTGCCGGGCGGCGTGGGCGACTTGGCAACCGGGCACGACATCCGGAATTTGATCTTGGTTTGGCGGCAGGTGTCGGGGCCGGTTGGGAGCTGTGCGCCGGCTCTGGCAGAATGGACGGGTCCGGCGTGCGTGAGGTGCCCTCTAACTCCTCCACGTGCCGCCAGTCCTTGAGGCATCGGTCCCATATCCCCACGTGGGTTCCGTCGGCTCACCCACGTATCGGCTCCTAGAGGGCCGGTCGTCATCGCAACAGGAGCGAACAAGACCGTGGCCGTAAAGATCCGGCTCCTGCGGATGGGCAAGATCCGCAACCCGCAGTACCGCATCGTCGTTGCCGACTCGCGCACCAAGCGTGACGGCCGCGCCATCGAGTACGTCGGTATCTACCAGCCCAAGGAAGATCCCTCGATCATCCAGGTGAAGTCCGAGCGGGTCCAGTATTGGCTCTCGGTCGGCGCGCAGCCGAGCGAGGCCGTGCAGCGCCTGCTGGAGAAGACCGGCGACTGGCAGCAGTTCAAGGGTCTGCCGGCTCCGCCGCCGCTGCTGGTCAAGGCCGAGAAGGTCAGCCGCCTGGCGACCTACGAGGCCGAGGCGAAGGCCGCCGCCGGTGTTGCTGAGACCCCGGCCACCAAGCCGGCCAAGAAGGCCAAGGCCGCCGACAAGCCGGCCGACAAGGCCGCCGAGAAGACCCCGGCCGCGGCCGAGGTTGCCGAGGCCGCCCCGAGCGACACCAAGGCCGTCGACGCGGCCGAGCCGAGCCGCGAGGCTGTCGCCGAGGACGCGAAGGACCCGGCCGGTGCCGGCGCCGACGCGAACTGACGGGGCGCTCCGGCCCGCGCTGGAGCACCTCGTCAAGGGCATTGTCGACAACCCGGACGACGTTCGGGTTCGGCTGGTCGACTCGCGCCGCGGTAAGCGGCTCGAGGTGCGCGTTCACCCCGAGGACCTGGGAACGGTCATCGGGCGCGGCGGGCGCACGGCCAAGGCGCTGCGTCAGGTCATCGGTTCGATCGGTGGCCGTGGTATTCGTGTCGACATCGTCGACGCGTACTGAGCTGTCGCCTGATGCTGCTGGTAGTCGGTCAGATCGGTAAGCCTCACGGCATCCGTGGGGAAGTGCTGGTGACGGTGCGGACCGATGATCCAGAGGCGAGATTTGCCGCCGGGTCGGTGTTTATCGCGGAGGTCCCCCGGGACCGCCGGGTGAGCGCCGGCCCGGCGCCTGCCGCCGTGCCGGGTGTGGTCTACCAGGTGCCGGCCAAGCTCGTCCTGGAGTCGATTCGCTGGCACCAGGGCAAGGGCATCGCCCAGTTCGAGGGCCTTGTCGACCGCAACACCGCCGAGGCGCTGCGAGGCGTGTTGTTGCAGGTCGACAGCTCGGAGGTCGCCGTTCCGGACGATCCGGACGAGTTCAACGACCACCAGCTCGCGGGCCTGTCCGTGGAGTCGGTCGACGGCACGGTCCTGGGTGTGATCGACCGGATCGACCATGCGCCCTCCTCCGACCTCATCGTGCTGAACAAGGCCGCCGGGGGTACGGCGCTCATCCCGTTCGTGAGTCAAATGGTGCCGACCGTCGACCTGGCCGGCGGCCGTGTGATCGTCGACCTGCCCGAGGGCCTGCTCGACCTCTGAGTAAGGGCCCGGCTATGCGCGTCGACATCGTCTCGATCTTCCCGGACTACTTCGCCCCGCTGGACCTGTCGCTGATCGGCAAGGCCCGTGGCACCGGGATCCTCGACCTGACCGTGCACGACCTCCGCGGCTGGACCTCGGACGTGCACCGCACGGTGGACGACAGCCCGTACGGCGGCGGCCCCGGCATGGTCATGCGTCCGGAGCCCTGGGCGGCGGCGTTCGACGCGGTGACAGGCCCGGATTCGGTGCTTGTTGTGCCCTCGCCGGTCGGTAAGCCGTTCACCCAGGCTGACGCGCACGAGCTTGCCGGGCTCGACCACCTGGTCTTCGCCTGCGGCCGGTACGAGGGCATCGACCAGCGGGTGCTCGACGACGCCGCGGCCCGGATGCCGGTCCGTGAGGTCTCGCTCGGTGACTACGTGCTCTTCGGCGGCGAGGTCGCGGTCATCGTGATCATGGAAGCGATCACCCGCCTGCTGCCCGGGGTGCTGGGCAACGCGGAGTCGCTGACCGAGGAGTCGCACGCGGCCGGCCTGCTCGAGGCGCCCGTCTACACCAAGCCGGCCGTCTGGCGGGACCGGGCGGTGCCCGAGGTGCTCCGGTCGGGCGATCACGGCAGGATCGCGCGCTGGCGGCGTACCGAATCGCTCTTGCGGACCGCGGCCCGGCGCCCCGACATGTTCGCCGGATATCCGGGCGAGCTTCTCGACAAGAAGGACCGGGCGGCGCTGGACGAGGCCGGATTTCAGATCCCGCCCCCGGGTGTGGCAAAGTAGTGAGGTTGCCGTTCGTGCCCCACGCCGTGGCCGGCCGGACGAGGACCCCACACGTGGTCGGCTCAGCGCAGCCGCGTGCGGGTCAGAATCTCCCATTCGCGCATCGAACTCCCGGTGCGCTTTGAGTATCACGAGGATGCAGCGATGAACACGCTGGACGAACTCGACGCCCAGTCGCGGCGCACCGACATTCCCGTCTTCCGGGCCGGCGACACCGTCAAGGTGCACGTGCGGGTCGTGGAGGGCAACCGTTCCCGCGTCCAGATCTTCCAGGGCGTCGTGATCAGCCGCCAGGGCGGCGGGCTGCGCGAGACCTTCAAGGTCCGGAAGATCAGCTTCGGCGTCGGTGTCGAGCGCACGTACCCGATCAACAGCCCGCAGCTCGACCGCATCGAGGTCGTGACCCGCGGCGACGTGCGTCGCGCCAAGCTCTACTACCTGCGCGAGCTCCGTGGCAAGAAGGCCAAGATCAAGGAGCTGCGCGAGAAGCAGACCGTCAGCTGAACCCACCGGCGGTCCGAGCCGTATTCACTCGGACTGACGTTTACGGCGCGGGCGCACTAGGCTTGCGCCAGTGACGGATGGGAATCAGTGCCATCGTGGCAGTCGCCGCGCTGGTGGACTATTCGCACTACCGCCCGACACGTCCTCCGCGGGGGATGCCGGGCGGTAGTGCTGTATCCGGGGCGGCTCGACCGGACGGCGGCGGGAGATGCGTAGCGTGGAACCGATGCAGGGGTATCGAGCCTCCTCCTCCGGACGTCGCCGCGGGCGGGTGATCCGGCGCAAGGAGATGCCCCTCTGGCAGGAGTTGCCGCTGCTCCTCGTGGTGGCGTTCTGCCTGGCCGTGCTGATCCGCACCTTCCTCGTGCAGGCCTTCTACATCCCGTCCGGCTCGATGGAGAACACCCTCGCGATCAAGGACCGGGTCCTGGTCAACAAGGTCGTCTACGACATGCGCGACCCGCTGCGCGGCGAGATCGTGGTCTTCCGCGGCACCGACAACTGGGCGCCCGAGCAGCCGGCCGAGCCGATCAGCAACACCTTCGGCGCCAAGCTCGGCCGCACCATCGGCGACCTCGTGGGCGTCAGCCGTCCGGGCGAACGGGACTTCATCAAACGGGTGATCGGCCTGCCCGGCGACAAGATCGCCTGCTGCGACGACCAGGGCCGGATCACGGTCAACGGCGAGCCGGTCGACGAGCCGTACATCTTCGAGAACTCGCCGCTCGAGGCGCCGCCGAATCCGCGGCAGTGCACCAGCCGCCGGTTCGCCGAGGTGACTGTCCCCACCGATGAGATGTTTGTCATGGGCGACCACCGGTTGGTGTCCCAGGACGCCCGCTGCCAGGGCCCCGTTCCCATCGACAACATCATCGGCCGGGCCTTCGTGGTGGTGTGGCCCACCAGCCACTTCACCAGCCTTTCCGTGCCCGACAACTGGAAGGCGTACGCGGCCGACCACCCGATCGCGGCGGCACCCGCCGGTGAATCTCGGCGGCACGACTCCGATCCCATCACCGCCGCGGCTATGCTGCCGTTCCTCTTAAGTGTCGGCGTATCCGCGCGTTCCGGACTGTGGTTGCGGCCCCGGGGACGTAGGCTCCGATCGTGATTGACGAGCACACCGAATCCAAGCGCAGCGGTTCGTTCTGGCGCGAGCTACCGATCCTGCTGGGAGTGGCGATCCTCGTCGCCGTCCTGGTGCGCTTCTTCGTGCTACAGACCTTCTACATCCCGTCACCCTCGATGGAGCACACGCTCAACGTCTGGGACAGGGTGCTGGTCAACAAGCTCGTCTACGACTTCCGGGAGCCCCGCCGCGGCGAGATCGTGGTCTTCCGGGCCCCGACCGAGTGGCAGAGCGGCACCGAGGGCGAAGACTTCATCAAGCGCATCATCGGCGTCAGCGGCGACCGCGTGGTCTGCTGCGACGACCAGGAGCGCCTGATGATCAACGGGCACTCGCTGGACGAGCCGTTCATCTACACCGACGCGGACGGCAAGCAGGACCCGGCGGCGGACGAGAAGTTCGACATCACCGTGCCGGCCGGGCGCCTCTGGGTCATGGGTGACCACCGCTCCGCCTCCGGCGACTCCCTGGAGCACTGGGAGCAGAGCGAGGACATCCAGGCCGCCACGATCAAGACCGACTCGGTCGTCGGCCGGGCGTTCACCATCTTCTGGCCGGTGTCCCGCGCGACCTGGCTCTCCGTGCCCAAGGAGTTCGACAGCATCCCGGACGCGGCGCAAGCCAACTGACCCGGCATCAAGATCGACCACGGGCGCAATAGGCTGGGGGCGTGACGTTCATCAACCGCCGGGCCGGCCGGGTCCTCCTCATCGATGCCGCGCAGCGCACGCTGCTGCTGCACGGGACCGACCCGGCTCGCGCCGACCAGCGATGGTGGTTCACCCCCGGCGGTGGCCTGGCCGAGGGCGAGACCCCCGCCCAGGGCGCGGCCCGCGAGTTGCTGGAGGAGACCGGCCTGCGCGCCGACCCCGCCGAGCTGGGCGAGCCGGTGCACCACGAGACCACCGAGTTCAGCTACGACAACCGGCAGTATCGGCAGAAGCAGGACTTCTTCCTGCTGCGGGTCGAGGAGTGGCAGGTCGACACCGCGGGCTTCGACGCCGAGGAGCGGCAGACCATCGTCGGGCATCGCTGGTGGTCGGCCGACGAGATCGACGCCTCGACCGAGCAGATCTTCCCGATCGGGCTCGCCGACCTGGTGCGCCGCTGCGTGCCCGTGCAGGGTCCCTGATGCTGAGCCCACCCCGCACCGTGGTCCGGCGCGAAGGCGGCCTCTACGCCCTGGAGCGGGCCCTGCAGCGCCGCGGCTTCCGGCACGTCGCTGGGGCCGACGAGGCCGGCCGCGGCGCCTGCGCCGGGCCGCTGGTCGCCGCCGCGGCCATCCTGCCCGAGGGCAAGCGCGGCGAGATCGACGAGCTCGCCGACTCCAAGCTGCTCACCGCCGCCGCCCGCGAACGCGTCTACCGCGAGGTGGTGGCGCGGGCGCTGGCCTGGTCGGTGGTGATCGTCCCGCCCGCCGAGGTGGACGGCCGCGGCCTGCACGTGTGCAACCTCGCCGCGATGCGCCGCGCGCTCGCGTCGCTCACCACCCGCCCCGAGTACGTCCTGACCGACGGTTTCCCGGTCGACGGCCTGGGGGCGCCGGGTCTCGCGGTGTGGAAGGGCGACCGGGTCGCGGCGTGCGTGGCGGCGGCCAGCGTGCTCGCCAAGGTCACCCGGGACAGGCTGATGGTGGAGCTGGACGGCAAGTTCCCGGACTACGGATTCGCGGTGCACAAGGGTTACATCACCGAGGAGCACAGCGCGGCGCTGACCCGGCACGGGCCCTGCGTCGAACACCGTTTCTCGTACGTGAACGTGGCGGCCGTCTCGGGACGCGGCAACCGGCCGCCCCGGGCCCGCCGACCGACGAATCCGCCCCCGGTCAACGCCGAGCCGCTGATGCTCTGGCCAGCGGTGGAGGGTACGGTCGGCGTGGCGTCGGGCGAGCAGCCTCGGCCGCCGGTGCCGGTGGGGGAAGATGAGGCCATGGAGGGCGAGAAGCGATGAGCGCAGAGGATCTCGAGAAGTACGAGACCGAGATGGAGCTGCAGCTCTACCGGGAGTACCGCGACATCGTCCGACAGTTCTCGTACGTGGTGGAGACGGAACGCCGGTTCTACCTGGCGAACCAGGTGGACCTGCACGTCCGCAACTCCGACGGCGAGGTCTACTTCGAGGTCGAGATGCACGACGCCTGGGTCTGGGACATGTACCGGCCGGCCCGCTTCGTGAAGAACGTCCGCGTGATGACCTTCAAGGACGTCAACGTCGAGGAGCTTGAGAAGCCGGACATCTCACTTCCGGATGAAGCGGGCTTCGGCGGCAGCTAGGCCGTAGTTATCCACAGGGCGGGTCGCTGCACGGCTCGGTAGAGAGCACCATGCCCGGCATGGTGCTCTTTCTTTCGGTGCTCATGGCTCTCTGCGGCCTGTCGGTCCCTGTCGCGGGGCCGGCTGATGGGTTTCGCTGGCCCGTTGCCGACGCGCGGGTTGTGCGGCGGTTTGATCCGCCGCCCAGGCCCTGGCTGCCCGGTCACCGCGGCGCCGACCTGGCCGCCGCTTCCGGCGCCGTGGTCCGGGCCGCGGGCGCGGGCGTGATCGTGTTCTCCGGCCAGATCGCGGGCCGGGGTGTCGTCAGCGTGGCCCATCCGGGCGGCCTGCGCACCACGTACGAGCCCGTGCTGGTCGAGCCCCATCGTCCCGGCGATCCCGTGGCGGCGGGCGAGGAAATCGGCACGCTCGCGCCCGGCCACCCGGGCTGTCCCACAGCCGCCTGTCTGCATTGGGGATTGCGCCGCGGTGCGGACTACCTCGACCCGCTCACCCTGCTCGGGCTTGGCCGCGTCCGGCTGCTGCCGCTGTGACCGCCTCAGCGCAGGGACGCCAGCAGCGGCCGGAGGCGCTCCGCCAGGGTTTCGTATTCCTCCGGGCGGTTGTAGACCTGGGCGCTCAGCCGCAGCCAGCCGCGGCCGCCCCAGGCGTTCACGGCCACCTCGGTCGCCAGCTTGTCGGCGATCTGCTGGCGCAGCGCGTGCGCCTCCGGCTGCGTCGTGGCCAGCCCGGAGGGCAGCGGCACGATCCGCATGGCTGCGTCGGCGGAGCCGGGCTCCGGCAGCTCGGCGGGGGCGAGGCCGAGACTCGCGCCGACAACCCGCTGACCGTAGGCCGCGAGCGCCGCGTTGTGCGCCCGCACCGCCTCCACTCCCAGGGTGCGCAGCGTGAAGAGCCCGGCCGGCGCGGCGAGCCACGACGAATAGTCGGTGGTGCCCTGGGCCTCGACCGACAGCGGGAAGCCGGAGTCGTGCTCCCACGAGACCACCAGCGGCTCGATCCGGCGGCGCCAGGCCGGCGCCACGGTGAGCAGGGCGGTGCCGCGCGGGGCGAAGGCCCACTTGTGCAGGTTGCCGACCCAGAAGTCGGCGCCGAGCCGGTCGACCCGAACGGGCAACATGCCGGGCACATGCGCGGCGTCGACCAGCACCGGGATCTCGTGCTGGCGGGCGGCGGCGGCGATCTCCCGCACCGGCAGCACCTTCGCGGTGGGCGAGGTGACCTGATCGATGATCAGCAGCTTGGTCTTGCCGGGCCGCAACGCGCCGCGAATCCGGGACACGACCTCGGCATCCGAGGCATCCAGCGGCAGGGCGACGGTGCGCGCGCTGGCCCCGTCCCGCCGGCACTGACGCCGCACGGCGATCGCGTTGGCGCCGTATCCGTGGTCGGTGAGCAGCACCTCGTTGCCGGAGGTCAGCCGCACCGACTGCAGCACCAGCGAAACCGCGGCGGTGGCGTTCGGCAGCAGGGCGCTGCCATCCGGATCGGCGCCGAGGAAGTGGGCGAGGTGCCGTCGGGTGTGGACGATGCGGTCGATCAGCCCCGGCGAGGCGAAGAAGGCCATCGGGTTGCGCTCGACCTCGTCCCGCAGCCGCTGCTGAGCGCGCTGCACCCCGATCGGGACGGCGCCGAAGGAGCCGTGGTTGAGATAGGCGGTGGCCGGGTCGAGGGAGAAGAGGAGCCGCGCTCCCGGGATGGGCGGGGGCGGATCTCCAGCGCTCACCCCCTGATCGTACGTGGTGGCAGTCGGGCCGTCCCGGCGGTTTGGCGGCCGGCGTCGGCGGGTGGGGTGGTCAGGCGCGGGGGTGGGCCTGTTTGAAGGCGGCGCGGAGGCGTTCGGTCGAGACGTGGGTGTAGATCTGGGTGCTCGACAGCGAGGAATGGCCGAGCAGATCCTGGACCGCGCGCAGGTCGGCGCCGCCGTCCAACAGGTGCGTGGCCGCCGAGTGGCGCAGGTCGTGCGGGCTCGTGTGCGGCAGACCCGCGGCCTGGGCGGCGGCGGCCACGATCCGCCGGACGACCGTCTGCTGCAGCCGGCCGCCCCGGGCGCCCAGGAAGAGGGCGTCGCCACAGCTGGGCCGGGCCAGACCGGGACGGCCGTGCCGCAGCCAGCTGACGAGGGCCCGCTCGGCCGGAATGCCGTAGGGGACCATGCGCTCCTTGGCGCCCTTGCCGAAGACCCGGACCACCCGGCGCCCGTCGTCGACGTCGGCGGTGTCGAGGCCGCAGAGCTCGCTGACCCGTACCCCGGTCGCGTAGAGCAGCTCCAGGACCGCGCGGTCGCGTATCGCATGGGGGTCGGCGGTGGTGACGACCAGGTCCGCCGCCTGGTCGGCGCGCAACACCGACGGCAGGTCGCGGTGCGCCCGCGGGCTGGCCAGCTGCGCGCCGGCGTCGGCCGGGCAGAGCCCGGAGCGGTGGGCCCACGCGGTGAAGGTGCGGGCCGCGGCCGCGCGACGGGCCTGCGAGGTGCGCGCGGCGCCGCCGGTCATCCGCTGGGCGAGCCACCCGCGAAGCACCGTGATGTCCAGGTCGGCCGGGGCGGCACAGCCGTCTGCCGCCGCATGATCGAGCAGCGAGACGACATCCCCGACATACGCCCGCACGGTGTGCGCGGAACGGTTGTCGACGCGGGCGAGGTGCACCGCGAAGTCGTCGACCGCGGCGCGCATTGCGGGTGGCAGCGATTCGTGGACGTCGCGGGTGCTCACAGTTCTTGCTCCACGCTCCTATCATTCCGCCTTTGGGGGTGGCATGGCAGCGCGTGGGTGGGCCGGGTTGGGTGGCGTGATCTCGCTGGTCGCGGCTTTGACCGCGTGTTCGGGGTCGGCGGATGGGCCCGGGCCGCGGGCTGTCAACCCGCCGGCGGCGACAAACGCGGCTTTCGGCGATGCGCCGCCGGCCGTTTCGGCGCCAGCTGTCTCGTCATCGTCATCGTCATCGTCGCCGGAGGCCGCGTTGCCGTCGTTGGCCGCGCCGGTGGCCGTCAGCGCGGCGAACTTCGTGTCGCCGTCCGGGAACATCGGCTGCTACCTGGACAAGTCCGGAGCCCGCTGCGACATCGTGCGGAAGAACTGGCAGCCGCCACCGGCCCCGGCCGACTGCGACCTCGACTGGGGTTTCGGAATCGCCGTCGACCAGGCAAAGGAAGCGACGTTCACGTGCGCGGGTGACACGGTGCTGGGCGGGAAGGAGAAGCTGGCCTACGGAACGTCCCTGCGGGCCGGCGACTTCACCTGCAGCAGCGCCAGCAAGGCGATGCGCTGCGAGAACACGAAGTCCGGCCACGGCTTCACCCTGGCGATCGAGCAGTACAACCTGTTCTGAGTTTTGTCAGACCCGGCTTCTAGGGTCGGTGCCATGGCGAGTTGGCAGGAGATCGAGAGGGAATTCGCAGAGTTCGCGGCGAAGGTCAGGGCCCGCTTCGACGCGGGCACCAACAAGACGATCGCGACGCTACGACGAGACGGCGCGCCGCGGATCAGCGGGACGGAGCTGAAGTTCGAGGGCGGCGAGGTCACGTTCGGCATGATGGACGGTTCGATGAAGCTGCTGGACGTGCGCCGCGACCCCCGGATAGCGGTGCACAGCCCGACCCTCGAGCCGCCGGCCGACGATCCGGGCAAGTGGCCCGGCGACGCGAAGCTGGCGGGCGCGGCGGTGGAGGTCGAGGAGTCGCCCGACCCGCCCGTGCCGGGAGCGGGCTACTTCCGCGTCGACGTGACGGAGGTGTCGATCACCTACCTGGGGGTGCCCGCGGATCATCTCGTCATCGAGTCGTGGGATGCGGTGCGGGGATATCGTCGCCGCGTCCGTCAATAGGTTCAGGGGCGGGTCAGCTGGACGCGGTCTGCCGGGTGCACCGTGGTGGTGCCGTCGGTCGCCGTGATCACCAGGACCGGGACGCCTTCGCCCAGGCGGTAGGTGCGTCGTTCCGCGTCGGTCGGCATGCGGGCGCCGGCGAACTCGCCGCGGCCCAGGGTGATGACCTCGGTCTGCTCCGGCACGCGGACGAATGTCCCTCGTGGCCGGTCGACCGTCACCAGGCCCTCTGTGCGCAGCTGGCCGATGGCCTGGCGCACGGTGGTGCGACTGATGCCGTACTCCTGAGCCAGCCGCAGCTCGCTGGGCAGCGGCTCGCCCGGAGCGAGGCCGCCCGACTGGATCTGGTCACGCAGCAAGTCGGCGAGCTGGCGGAACACCGCGCGATCAGCCGAAGGATCGATCATGGGTCACACCGTACGTGGTCACGATGCTCCATAGCATTGTACGTACTGGACAACGTCGGTACAATCGTACGACCACACTGAGAAGGCCGAGCTTGATCGGGTGGTGTCAGGCGGCGGCGGTCGGCGGTCCCGCGAGGTCCCGGCCGCCGTCAGCCTTGATAGGCACTACTGATCGTTGGAGAAGTCCGGGGCTTGGACGGGTAGGCCAAGAACGCTTGGCCGCACCCAGGAAAGAAACCGCTCGTAGAGGTCGGGCGGCGGCGTTTCACCGTGTGCAGTGAGATCGTTCAACGCCTCGCCCAGGTAGGACGACATGTAGATCGTCAGACTCGACGGATGCCGCCGGAACTCGCGGAGCAATTCCTCCTTCGCGTGCGCGCACGGCCAGGGTTGCGCACAGGCCAGACAATCCCACGAAGGTCGATCGCGGAGATGGTCCGCCTCTCGCGGAGCATTCACCATGAGCGGCCCCGGCCCGCCCGATAGGCCTGGGCCGGAGTGAGATCGCCCGCGCGACCGACCTGGGACAGGAGAACCGTTGGTGCGTCCCACGCGGGGGCCCGCACATGCTGCCCGCTTCGGGACAGTCGGCGCGGATTGATGTCACCGGATGGGCTGTCGGCACTGGGGTGCCACGCCGCATCGTCCGGGACTGCTTCGCTGAGTGGCCACGATCGGTCGCCCGCGCCGCTGTTGTCGAATTCATCGGCCCACCCCGTGTCGGACCGAGCGCTGACGGAAGGCCAAGCGGTCTGGCCGGGCGGGCGAACCACGTCGTTCGGGGAGCGCGTCTGGTCGCGGATGCCCGCTTCGCCTCGATCGGCTTCGCCTCGATCGGCGTCGCCTGTGGGCCATGCCGCGCTGCTTCTGATCGACCCGCCCACCGGGTAGGCGTGGTCGCTCGGCCTTACCGAATATTGCGGTGTGGCCGTGCCGTCGGCCGTGGCAAACCAGCAGGGCTGCTCCGGGGCGTGGATTGTCCTGACCGGAGCGGGCGGGACCCCGGTTGGCGGGAAGGGGAGTCGCGGCGCCGGGACCAGGCGATCCACGCACGGAGCCGGGAGCCCGCACGAGCAGCGGCGCCACAGGGAGCGCCAGGCGCGCCTGTGGGCCGGCTCGTGCGGGACCGGTTCCAGGCGCCGCTTGCGAGGGATAGTCATACGTTCACCGTAGTTGACTAGTGACTAGCTGTCTTTTGTGAAGTTGACCCATGACTAATAGTCATGTGTCTACGGTCGATCATGTGGCAACTAAGCCGATTCGATTGATGGGTGCGCACGAGATCCGCATTCGCCTGGGCGAAGTGAGTCGTCAGCGCGCGTACCAGATCACCAGCAGGGCGGATTTCCCCGCGCCTGTCGCCGATCTGGCCCAGGGCAAGGTGTGGGCGACCGATGACGTGGAGGTCTGGATGAAAGCGCACCGGCGCTCCACCGACGACTCCGAAGCCTGACTCGCCGGCCGGCAGCCTTCACGGTGGCGCCTGTTTGACCGGGCGCGCCAGCGCCACGCCGTTGTCCTGGCGCACCACCAGGCCGGCCATCTCCAGCAGCGAGATCCGGCGCAGGACGGTGCGAACGCCCAACCCGGCCTTCGCGGCGAGGTCCTCCGGGCCGATGGCTCCCCGGCGTGGCATCGCCTCCAGGACCAGCGCCGAGTCCTCGTCCAGGTTGTCCCGTGCGTGGTCCCGGCCCCGCGGTATCTCGGCCAGGTATTCGCCGATCCTGCCGACCTCCTCGAGGACGTGGGCGGTGCTGGTCACGACGACGGTCTCGGGTTGCCGGCGCAGCAGTTCGTGGCAGCCGACCGACATCGCCGACGTCACCGGGCCCGGCACCACCATTGCGCGCCGGCCCAGGGCGACCGTTCTGCTCAACGTCTGCACCGCGCCGCTGCGCGCGGCCGCTTCGACGATCACTGATCCCACCGTCGCCGCCGCGATGACCCGGTTGCGGATCAAGAACCGGTGCCGCAGCGGTTCCGCGCCCGGCGGCCACTCGCTCATCAGCAGGCCGCTTTCCGCGATCCGCTCGAACATAGCCGCGTTGCCCGACGGGTACGGCCGGTCGACCCCGCACGCCAGCACTGCCACCGTCGGGCCGCCCGCCGCCAGCGCCGCACGATGCGCCGCCGCGTCGATGCCGAACGCGCCGCCGGACACCACCGTCCAGTCCAGCTCCGCCAGCCCGTACGCGAGGTCGTTCGTCACGTGGGTGCCGTAGCTCGTCGCGGCGCGGGCACCGACCACAGCGACCGACCGGGCGAACGCCTCGTCCAGCCGCCGCCCGCCGCGGACCCAGAGGCACAGCGGCGGGCGGACGTCACGGCTGATCCGGTCGCGGCCGTCCAGTTCCAGGGTGCTCAGCGCGTCTACCCCGACCGGCCACTCCGGATCGCTGGGCACCACGACCCGGGCCCCGAGGCGGTCCGCCCGGAGCAGTGCGACCTCGGCCAGGCGGTGTGGGTCGCCGACCGCCGCCCGGGAGGTCACCGCCGCGCGCAGCGTCGAGGAGGGGATGTCCCCGCTCAGCAGCCGGTCCAGCGTGGCCTCGGCGCCCGCGACCTGCACCAAGTGCCAGACTGCCCGGTTGCCCGGCTCGGCGAGCCAGGTCAGGGCCACCCGCGCCATCCGGTCGGCGTCGTCGCCGGGTGACGACCCGCTCATGCGGCCATCCCGTCGTCGCCGTCGTCGCCGCCAGTCGGAATCGGCAGATTGCGAATCCGGCGAGGTCTGCGTCGTCCGGAGCGGCGACGACCGCCCGACGGCCACTTGAGCAGCGACCGCAGGGCCTCATCCGGCCGCAGCCAGACAACCGACGCCGTCGCCCCGGCCCCAGGAGCGGCGACGGGAACAGCAACAGCAAGCGGGTGCGGACAGGTGGTCGGGGACGAACGTCCGTCAGCGCTGGTCTCGTCGGTCATGGGCCTCTCCCATTCGTAGTTGTGCCGCCTCGTGAACATCCGAGCCCGTAGGCCGGTCCCGCCCGTCCAGATCCGCGATCGACCAGGCCAGCCGCAGGATCCGGTCGAAGCCCCGCGCCGACAGCGCCCCCCGCTCCAGCCCCACCCGCAACGCCGCCGTGTCCTGAGCCGCCAGCTGCCACGGCGGCCGTCGCAGGCGCGGCCCGGGCACCTCCGCGTTGACCCGCCAGCCCGCCCCCGACCAGCGCTCAGCCGCCGCCGCACGTGCCTTCGCCACCCGCTCGGCCACCACGGCGGAGGACTCGGCGGACTCGGCGGTCATCAGCCGGGCGGCGCTCAGCGGCTGGAGCCGGATCTGGATGTCGATCCGGTCCAGCAGCGGGCCGGACAGCTTCGCCAGATAGCGGCGCCTGGCCCGCGCCGTGCACTCGCAGAATTGGTCGCCTGCCGGGTTGGAGCACGGGCAAGGGTTCGCCGCCAGCACCACTTGGACGCGCGCCGGATATTCGTTGTTGCCCCGGCTCCGGGCCAGCAGGACCCGGCCGCTCTCCAGCGGCTGCCGGAGCGCCTGCAAGGTCGCGTTGGCAAATTCCGGAGTCTCGTCCAGGAACAAAACGCCGCGATGGGCCAGCGATAGCGCGCCCGGCCGGGCCAGCCCCGATCCGCCGCCCACCAGCGCCGCCAGGCTCGCGCTGTGGTGCGGTGCCTGGAACGGCGGGCGGCGCACCAGGCCACCCTCCGCCGGCAGCACGCCCGCGATCGACTGCAGCGCGGTCACTTCCAGCGCCGACGCGTCGTCCAGCTCGGGCAGGATCGACGGCAGGCGCTCGGCCAGCATGGTCTTTCCCGCGCCCGGCGGGCCGGTCATGGCGAGGTGATGCCCGCCGGCCGCGGCGACCTCGAGCGCGTAGCGGCCCAGCTCCTGCCCGGCGACGTCCGCCAGATCCGGGCCGGCTGCCGGCAACACCGACCCCGCCCCGGTAGCCGAGGCCGCCGGATGAGCCGGCGGCAGGTGGTCCTCGCCGCGGACGTACGCGACCAGCCGGTGCAGCGAGTCAACCCCGCGCACCGTCACCCCCGGCACCACCGTCGCCTCGCGGGCGTTGCCCAGCGGCACGATCACCCGCTTGATCCCGGCCCGCACGGCCGCCGCCACCATCGGCAGCACCCCGCGGATCGGCCGCACCGCCCCGTCCAGCCCCAGCTCGCCCAGCAGCACCACGCCCTCCAGCGGCGCGGACGGCAACTCGCCGGCCCCGGCCAGCAGCGCACACGCGATCGCCAAATCGAACGCGCTGCCGTGCTTGGGCAGCGTCGCCGGCAGCAGGTTCACCGTGATTCGCCTGTTGGGCCAGCTCTGGCCCGAGTTGACCACCGCGGCCCGGACCCGGTCGCGGGCCTCGTGCAGGGCCGTGTCGGGGAGGCCGGTGAGCACCACCGCCGGCAGCCCGGGGGACAGGTCGGCCTCCACCTCGACGAGGTGCCCCTCGACGCCGACGAGCCCGACGCACAGCACCCGCGCGTAGCTCATCTAGAACGCCGCTCGGGTGTGCTCAACGACCGTCGCTCCGCGCGGCTGGGGGAGGACCGCCACCACGTCGAAGCGGACCTCGCGTGGCCGTACCCTCGTTTCTGCCAGCCAGCGCGCCGCCAGCCGGCGCAGACGGCGGACCTTGGCCGGGCCGATCGCTTCGGCCGGAGTGCCGAAGCGATCGCCGCGGCGGGTCTTCACCTCGCAGAACACGACGTCCTCGCCGTCGCGCAGGATCAGGTCGACCTCGCCGTCCGCGCAGCGCCAGTTGCGGGCGAGCACCACCAGCCCTTGGTCGCGCAGGTGCCGCTCGGCCAGTCGTTCGCCGTACGCGCCGACCGCCCTTCTCTCCGTCGTCATGACGGCGACCGTCGCGCATCCGGGGCCCCCGCGCAGCTCCGGTTGTGGACAGAGCGCGATTGTGGATAACCGCAGCGTCACGGCCGCGATCTGATACGGCCGCAGCTGTGGCATCCGGCCCTGGAGTCCCCTACGGTGCGAAATCGTGGAAGGACATCGCCGGTACGCCGAAGAGCCGGAACCCAGCTGGTACACCGGACAGCGATCGCCCGAGGCGTCGGGCGCGCAGGATGCCAATCCCTACGACTCGGCGGTGCCCGAGCGTCCCAGCAGCGCGTTCCGGTTGCCGGATCAGCGCTCCGCCGACCCTTACTCGGCGCCACCGGCCGGTTACGCCTCGTCCGATCCGGTGACGACCTCCGGTAGCCACGCGTTGTCGTCCGCGGATTCCGGCTCGATCCGGATCCCCGTGCGCGGCCCGGAGTATCCGGCGATCCGGCCGAGCGGTGCCACGTCGCCCGCCGACGCCCCCGCCGGCTCCACGGCGACGACGGCCACCACGTACGGCTCGCCTCCGGAGGCCCCGCCGTCCGCCGCCTACAACGAGCCGACCAGCATGGTCCCGCTGGCCGCGGACCGGAGTAATGCCGCCGACGCGGTATACCGCTCCCGCCGTCCGGTTTCGGCGGTTGTCTTCGCCGCCGTCACTGTCGTCCTGTTGATCCCGGCGTTGCTGTTCCTGATCCAGGCGACCTTCGTGGATGACCCGAGCGCGCGGGGTGTCGTGCCCGCGGTGCTGCTCACGCTGGGGCTTCCGCTCACCGGCTTCGGGCTGTATTCGCTGGCCGGTGGCGGCCGGGCGAGCACCCGCGACGCGTGGCTGCGCCCGCCGCTCGCGTACCTCCCGATCGGCCTGGTCCTGCTCCTGGCCGCCGGCCTCGGGGTTGCCTGAGACGGGCCCGCGGTCTGGTCAAAGCGACAAAAACCCCGGAATTCCTGCGGTGGCTGCCCGGAAGCGGGCCGCGCCGCGAACGGCGTATGCTGGTTTCCGGCGACCGCTCCGCGCGGTCGACCTCGCGCGCCCTCTGCACGAGCCATGGTTGATCACTTGCCGGCGGCACCTTGCCGGCCCGGATCATGAGCCGTCAGCGACGGTCCTCCCTGGTCCCGATCTTTTCGGGTCCCACCTGGGCCGGTGACCGGGCGCCAGGACGCCCACCGCCGGTGAGCGTGACAACCAGGGAAAACAGGGAGCAATTCACCATGGCCGTCGTGACCATGCGTCAGCTGCTGGAGAGCGGTGTCCACTTCGGGCACCAGACCCGGCGCTGGAACCCGAAGATGAAGCGCTTCATCTTCACCGAGCGCAACGGTATCTACATCATCGACCTGCGCCAGACCCTCGAGTACATCGAGAAGGCCTACGCGTACGTCCGGGACACCGTCGCCGAGGGTGGCCACATCCTCTTCGTCGGCACCAAGAAGCAGGCCCAGGAAGCGATCGCGGAGCACGCGACCCGCGTCGGCCAGCCGTACGTCAACCACCGCTGGCTGGGTGGCATGCTGACCAACTTCCAGACGGTGTACAAGCGGCTCCAGCGCATGAAGGAGCTCGAGGCGATCGGTGACCTGACGGGCACCGCCGCCGGCTACACCAAGAAGGAGACCCTTCAGCTGTTCCGTGAGCAGACCAAGCTCACCAAGACCCTCGGCGGTCTGCGGGACATGACGAAGGTGCCGTCGGCGATCTGGGTCGTCGACACCAAGAAGGAGCACATCGCCGTCGACGAGGCCCGCAAGCTGGGCATCCCGGTCATCGCGGTGCTGGACACCAACTGTGACCCGGACGAGGTCGACTTCCCGATCCCGGGCAACGACGACGCGATCCGCTCGGCCGAGCTGCTGACCAAGGTCATCGCCGCCGCCGTCGCGGACGGCCTGATCAAGCGGTCCGGCCGCAACCGTGGCAACGCCGACGACAAGCCCGAGCCGGGCACCGTCGCCGCCGGCGAGCCGCTGCCCGAGTGGGAGCGCGACCTCTACGAGGGCGCCGACAAGAAGGCCGCTGACGTCGAGCCCGTCGCCGCTGCTGCCGTCGCCCCGGCCGTCGCCCCCGCCGTCGTCGCGGAGGAGGCCCCGGCCGCTGCCCCGGTGGCCGAGCCCGTCGCCGCCGCGGCGGAGTAACAACCGAAGGAAGCCGGCCGCCGTGCGACGGCGGCCGGCCCCCGGAAGATCCCGGACCTCAAGCATCGAGAGAGAGTCATGGCCAACTACACCGCCGCGGACGTGAAGAAGCTCCGCGACCTCACCGGCGCCGGCATGATGGACTGCAAGAAGGCGCTCGAAGAGTCGGCGGGTGACTTCGACCAGGCCGTCGAGTTCCTGCGCATCAAGGGTGCGAAGGACGTCGGCAAGCGGGCCGGCCGGACCGCCGCCAACGGCATCGTCGCCCACTCCGGCAAGGCGCTGCTCGAGCTCAACTGCGAGACCGACTTCGTCGCCAAGACCGCCGACTTCGTCGCGCTGGGTCAGACCCTGGTGGAGCACGGCGAGCAGGCCAAGCTGGCCGACGCCGCCGCGCTGCTGGCCGCCACGCTGGCCGACGGCCGCGCCGTCGCCGACGTGATCCAGGACTTCTCCGCCAAGATCGGCGAGAAGATCGTGCTCAACCGCTTCGCCGTCCTGGACGGCACCGTCGCGGTCTACCTGCACCGCAAGGCGCAGGACCTGCCGCCGCAGGTCGGCGTGCTGGTGGAGTTCACCGGCAAGACCGACGAGGCCGGCGCCGACGACGCCCGCGCGGTCGGCATGCAGATCGCTGCCATGCGGCCGAAGTTCCTCACCCGCGAGCAGGTGCCCGCCGAGACCGTCGAGTCGGAGCGCCGCATCGCCGAGCAGACCGCTCGCGAGGAGGGCAAGCCGGAGCAGGCGCTGCCCAAGATCGTCGAAGGCCGGGTGAACTCCTTCTTCAAGGACTTCGTCCTGCTGGAGCAGCCGTCGGTCACCGACAACAAGAAGACCGTCAAGCAGGTAACGGCCGATTCCGGTATCGAAGTCACCCGCTTCGTCCGGTTCGAGGTCGGCCAGGAGTAATCCAGGCACCAGCGCACTGCGCGGGAGGCCGGGACGCGAGACAAGCGCCCGGCCTCCCCGTCACATAGGGTCTCGGGTTAGCGAAGGAAAGGCGGACCGGCATGACGATGGTGACCGAGCAGGCTGTCGCTTTGGACGAGATCGCGACGCCCCGGGCCGAACGGCCACGGCGGGTCGTGCTGAAGCTTTCCGGCGAGGTCTTCGGCGGCGGTGCGGTCGGTGTCGACCCCGACGTCGTGCAGGGCATCGCCCGGCAGATCGCCACGGCGACCCGGCGTGGCGTGCAGATCGCGGTCGTGGTCGGCGGCGGCAACTTCTTCCGCGGCGCCGAGCTGCAGAAACGCGGCATGGACCGGAACCGCGCCGACTACATGGGCATGCTCGGCACGGTCATGAACTGCCTGGCCCTGCAGGACTTCCTCGAGAAGGAGGGCATCGAGACGCGGGTGCAGACCGCGATCACGATGGCCCAGGTCGCGGAGCCGTACATCCCGCTGCGCGCCATCCGGCATCTCGAGAAGGGCCGCGTCGTCATCTTCGGCGCCGGCGCCGGGATGCCGTATTTCTCCACGGACACGGTCACGGCGCAGCGCGCGCTGGAGATCCACGCCGACCTCGTGCTGATGAGCAAGAACGGCGTCGACGGCGTCTACACCGCGGACCCGCGGACCGACCCGGACGCCCGCAAGATCGATCACATCACCTTCGCCAGCGTGCTGCAGCAGGGTCTGCGCGTCGCAGACCAGGCCGCCTTCAGCCTGTGCGAGGAGAACGGCCTGCCCATGCTCGTCTTCGGCGCCCAGGGCGACGACACGATCGTCCGGGCCGTCAGCGGCGAGAAGATCGGCACCCTGATCACCACGTGATCCCGCGCGTACCCCACACTTTCGCAACGATGACGAGGAACAAGGAGGCGACGGAGCGGTGATCGACGAGATCCTCTTCGAGGCCGAAGAAAAGATGGAGAGCGCGGTCGAGCACGCCAAGGAGGAGTTCGCCGCGATCCGTACGGGCCGTGCCACGCCGGCGATGTTCTCCAAGATTGTCGTCGACTACTACGGCGCGCCGACCCCGGTGACCCAGATGGCGTCCGTCGGCGTGCCGGAGCCGCGCATGGTGATCGTGAAGCCGTACGACGCGTCCCAGCTCGCCCCGATCGAGCGGGCGATCCGCGACTCGGACCTGGGGGTCAACCCCAACAACGAGGGCACGCAGCTGCGCATTCACCTGCCGCAGATGACCGAGGAGCGGCGCCGCGAGATGATCAAGGTCGCGCGCCACAAGTCGGAGGAGGGCCGCGTCGCGATCCGCAACGTGCGCCGCAAGGCCAAGGAGCAGCTCGACCGCCTGGTCAAGGACGGCGAGGCCGGCGAGGACGACGGCCGGCGCGCCGAGAAGGAACTGGACGACGTCACGCACCGCTACGTGGCCGTGGTCGACGAGCTGGTCAAGCACAAGGAAGCCGAGCTGCTCGAGGTCTGATGTCGTACCTCGAGCCCCGCGGTGGGCAGACCCCTTCCGGTGGCCGGGCGTCCGGGCAACCCGACGTCCCGGCCCCGTACGGCCGCGACGGTGAGCCCGACCCGTACGCGGCCTACCGTCGTGAGACGGCCCAGGAGTCGATCCCGAGCGGGCAGTCGTGGAACGCTTTCACGCCCGGGCCCGCGCCGGTGACCGAACCAGGTCCCGGCGGTGTGGGCCCCCGCGCCCCGTGGGTGGCCGCCACCGCAGCGACCTCGACCTCGCAGGCGGAGTGGGAGTTGACGGCAGCGGAAGCGGACGGCCCGGGCCCGCGCGGCCCCGGCAAGCGCCGGGCCGGCCGTGGTGGCAAGCCCGCGGCGAAACCGGCCGGCCGGGCGGGCCGCAACCTGCCCGCCGCCATCGCGGTCGGGGTCGGCATGATCCTGGTCGTCCTGGCCTCGCTCTTCGTCTACAAGGAAGCCTTCCTCGGGGTGATCGCCCTGGCCACCGGGCTCGGCGTCTGGGAGATGACCCGGGCGCTCAAGATCACCGGCGCCAAGCCGCCGCTGATCCCGCTGGTCGCCGGCGGCGTGCTGATGACCGGGCTGGCCTGGTACGGCAGCACGGACGCGCTGGTCCTGGGCCTGCTGGTGACCGTGCTGGCCGCCCTGCTGTGGCGCCTGGCCGACGGCGTCGCGGGGCTGCGGAGGGATCTCGAGGCGGCCACCCTGATCTCCGTCTACGTGCCGTTCCTGCTGAGCTTCGGCGTGCTGCTCGCCCGGCCCACCGACGGCGACTACCGGGTGCTCATCACCCTGCTCGCGGTGGTGTTGTCGGACACGGGTGGCTACGCGGCCGGCGTCTTCTTCGGCAAGCATCCGATGGCACCCACGATCAGCCCCAAGAAGTCCTGGGAGGGCTTCGCCGGCTCGGTCGCGGCGGCGGCCGTCGGCAGCTCGGCGCTGGCGTACTTCCTGCTCGATGTCCCGTTCTACGGTGGTCTGCTCTTCGGTGCCGTGATCTCGGTGGTTGCCGTGTTGGGCGATTTGGCCGAGTCGATGCTCAAGCGCGATATCGGCATCAAGGACATGAGCCACCTGCTGCCGGGACACGGCGGCCTGATGGACCGGCTCGATTCGATCCTCTTCGCGGTGCCGACGGCGTTCCTGCTGCTCTCGCTCATCGCGCCGCCGGGGTAGGCATGCGCGCGCGACGTGGGAGACTGGTTATGCCATGACGATTCTTCCGGTCATCCCGACCAGCCCCGACACCCCCGACGCGGTGGCCACCCGGCGTCGCCCCACGATGCCGCCGCGCCACCTCGCCGACCTTGATTTGGCGGGCCGCCGCGCGGCCGTCGCCGAGCTCGGTGAGCCGGCGTTCCGCGCTCAGCAGCTCTCCACCCACTACTTCGGGCGGCTGGTGCGTGACCCCGCCGCGATGACCGACCTGCCGCTCGCGTCCCGCGACAAGATCGTCGACGACCTGCTGCCCACGCTGCTCACCGCGCAGCGCGAGCTGACCTGTGACGACGGTGCCACCCGCAAGACGGTGTGGAAGCTGCACGACAACGCGATGGTCGAGAGCGTCCTGATGGGCTATCCCGACCGGATCACCGCGTGTGTGTCCAGCCAGGCCGGCTGCGGCATGGCCTGCCCGTTCTGCGCCACCGGCCAGGCCGGCCTCACCCGCAACCTGTCCATCGCCGAGATCGTCGACCAGGTTGTCTACCTCGCGGGCGTCGCGGCCTCCGGCGCGGTCACCGGGTCGCCGCCGCGGCTGTCCCGGGTCGTGTTCATGGGCATGGGCGAGCCGCTGGCCAACTACCCCCGGGTGATCGAGGCCGTGCGCCGCCTGGTCGCCCCCGCCCCGGAGGGCCTGGGTCTCTCACAACGGCACATCACGGTCTCCACCGTGGGCCTGGTGCCCGCAATGCGGCGGTTGATCGCCGAAGAGCTGTCCGTGACTCTTGCGCTGTCCCTGCACGCCCCCGATGATGATCTGCGCGATGAGCTTGTGCCCGTCAACCAGCGCTGGAAGGTGGCCGAGGTGCTCGATGCCGCGTTCGACTACGCGGCGCAGACCGGTCGTCGGATTTCGATCGAATACGCCCTGATCAGGGATGTTAACGATCAACCCTGGCGTGCCGACCTGCTTGGCAGGTTGCTGCACGGCAAGCTGGCGCATGTGAATTTGATCCCGCTCAACCCGACTCCGGGCAGCAGGTGGGATGCCAGTCCCAAGCCGGTCGAGCGGGAATTCCTCCGCCGGCTGCGGGAATCAGGAGTGGCGGCTACGGTCCGAGACACCCGGGGGCGGGAGATCGACGGTGCATGCGGCCAATTGGCCGCAAGTGAGCTGACGGTGATGGACGCTGGGGGCGCCGTCGCCGACGCGGAGGTGGCACGATGACGGGGCTCAGTTCCCTGCGGATGCTGATTTGGGAGACGTTGTGACGAGTCAGGGACAGCGTTTCCGACGGCGCGCACTGCGCCGCGGTTACAAGGTCGACGAGGTCGACGCTTTCCTGGACCGGGTCGAGGCGACCCTGGCCGGTGAGCAGTCCGGCGCGCCCGTCGGTGCCCAGGAGGTGCACGACGTCGTCTTCCGCGTGCGCTTCGGCGGCTACGACGAGTGGCAGGTCGACCTGCACCTGGACCGCGTGGAGCGACAGCTCGCCGAGTTCGAGGACCGGGGTGGGCGTGCCCCCGACGCCCGGATGACGCCGGACCGGATGCAGCCGGAGCCGATGCGCGGCGGCATGCCGAGCGACCGGATGAGCCAGGCGCTGGGCCGCTCCGCGCCGCCGACCGAGCGGCTGCCCGCGCCGCCGATCCGCGACGATCGTCAGTTCGCCCGCGAGGACCAATACCCCCGCGAAGACCAGTACGCCCGCGAGGGCCAGTACGCCCGCGAGGACCCGTACGGTCGCGAGGACCGGATGCAGCCGCAGCAGCTTCCGCAGCGCCCCCAGATGCCCGCACCGGACCCGTACGGCCGCTACGAGGAGCCCGGGTACGGCCAGCAGCAGCAACAGCAGCAGCAGCGTCCGCCGGCCCCGTCCGGCTACGACACCGGCGGCTACGACGGCTTCGAGCCGGGCCGGCACGGCAAGACCGACATGACGGCCGAGATCCGGATGCCCGACCGCGACCGCGGTGGCTACGGCGGCCCGGCCCCGATGAGCGCGCCCCCGATGAGCGGCCCCCCGATGAGCGGCCCGCCCATGGGTGGTCCGCCGATGGGTGGCCCCCCGATGGGCGGCGGCCAGGGCGGCAGCCCGGAGCTGTACAGGGTGGACCAGCTGCGCCGCACCTTCCAGCCGCGCCGCTTCGGCAGCGGCTACGACCCGGTGCAGGTGGACCGGCTGTTCGAGAGCATCCTGCAGGCCATGACCGGCCGCGGCCCGATGCCCGTGCCCGAGAACGAGCTCGACACGCTGCAGTTCGGGCTGGTTCCGGGTGGCTACTTCGAGGCCGAGGTCGACGCGGCGCTGCGCGAGGTCAAGGACATCCTGCTGCGCCACCGCTGAGCACGGGAAAGGCCCGCTCCCGGGTGGGGGCGGGCCTTTTCGCGTTCGGGGGCTACTGGTCGTTCGGCTTGAGGCCGTTGCGCCGCAGCACGATGTCGCCCACCACCACGGCGATGAGCGCCACTGCGGTGCCGATGAGCCAGATGTTCTCGGTGTTGCCCTCGTGGTTACCGAACAGCATCGCCAGCAGAATCACGGCGGTGCCGATGGCGCCGATCCGGGCCCACTTGCGGTTGCCCGGCTTGAGCTGGTCGGGTGCGTAAACCGGCTCTTCTGCCACGACTCGGTCCTCCTGCGACGATGGTGATGACAACCCGATCAGTTTCGCATGGCGCCTCCGCGCGCGGCCCACCAACCCGGACCCGGTACCTTCGATGCCGTCGGACATCTGCGGGACCGAGGGAGCTGAACGGTGCGGATCACGGGCACTGGCCACGCGAGCATGCGGATCGACACGGGCGCGGGAAGCATCCTGTGCGACCCGTGGGTCAACCCGGCGTATTTCGCGTCGTGGTTCCCGTTCCCCGACAACTCCCTGCTCGACTGGGAGTCGCTCGGCGACGTCGACTACCTGTACGTGTCGCACCTGCACCGCGACCACTTCGACGCGGCGCACCTGAAGCGCTTCGTCAGCAAGAAGGCGACGGTGCTGTTGCCGGAATATCCGACCAGCCAGCTCGAGGACGAGCTGCGCGCGCTCGGCTTCACCAGCTTCTTCAAGACCAAGAGCAACGAGGTGCACGAGCTCGACGGCGGCCTCAAGGTGATGATCCAGGCTCTGATCAGCCCCACCGACGGCCCGATCGGCGACTCGTCGCTGTGGGTGGAGCACAACGGCGTCCGGGTGCTCAACCAGAACGACGCCCGCCCGACGGACCTGTCGACGTTCACCGAGCTGGGCCACGTACACGCGCACATGCTGCAATTTTCCGGAGCGATCTGGTATCCGATGGTCTATGAGCTGCCGCAGGCGGCGAAGACGGCATTCGGCAAGCAGAAGCGTGACCGGCAGTTCGACCGCACCTGGCGCTACATCGACGACCTGAAGGCCGACCACGTCTTCCCGATCGCCGGCCCGCCGTGTTTCCTGGACGACGAGCTGTGGCAGTTCAACGACATCCACGGCGACGAGGGAAACATCTTCCCCGACCAGTCGGTCTTCCTGACCGAATACGCGAAGGTGGGCGGCACCAACGCCGTCGTCCTGCTACCGGGCAGCGTCACGACGCTGGACACGGAGAGCATCGCGACCACCCACCCGACGGACGTCGACGGATACTTCGCCAACAAGAAGGCGCACCTCGAGGAGATGCGCGAGCGCAAGGCGCCGATCATCGCGGCCGAGAAGGCATCCTGGCGGCACCCCGAGATCGACGTGCTGGGCGAGCTGAAGAAGCGCATCGAGCCCCTCCTCGAAGAGTCGATCTACCTGGCCCAGGGCGTCGGCGGCCCGGTCCGCTTCGACCTGCTGTCCTACGAGGGCGAGTCGATCGAGTCGATCGTGGTCGACTTCCCGGGCAAGCAGGTCCGCCCGTACGGCGACGAGAAGGTCCGCTACCGCTTCAAGACCCAGCGCGAGCTCATCGAGCACCTGATCTTCATCGACGAGGGCGACTGGGTGAACTCGCTCTTCCTCTCCTGCCGCTTCTCGGCGGCCCGGATCGGCCAGTACAACGAGTTCGTCTACGCCTTCTTCAAGTGCCTCTCCGAGGAGCGCCTGCAGTACGCCGAGGGCTGGTACGACGAGCACGAGAAATCGGTCGACGTCGAGGACACGGAGCTGGGCGACTGGACGGTGCAGCGCCGCTGCCCGCACCTGAAGGCGGATCTGAGCCGCTTCGGCATCGTGGACGGCAACGTGCTCACCTGCCAGCTGCACGGCTGGAAGTTCGACCTGCCCAGCGGCAAGTGTCTGACCAGCGCCGGCCACAAGATCCGCGCCGAGCGGAAAGACTCCTAAAGGGCAAGGTCGGCGAGGATGCGCTTGGCCGCGTTGTGGCCCGCCGCGCCGATCACGCTGCCTGCCGGGTGGGCGCCCGCCGAGCCCGCATACAGGCCGTCCAGCCCCGTCGCGTACGGCATGCGGTCGCTGAAGGCCACCGTGTTGTCCACGTGGTGGATGTGGCCGCCGGTGATGCCGAAGTGCTTCTCGATGCCCGGCGGGGTCAGCGCCATCGTGTCCGCCACCAGTTCCGAGGTGCCGGGCGCATACCGGTCGACGATGGCCAGCAGGTGGTCGACGTAGCCGGGCAGTTCCGCGTCCCATGACGACGTCGCCAGCTCGTACGGGACCGACTGGACGAACAGGGCCGACGAGTGGTGTCCCGCCTCGTCCTGCAGGGACGGGTCGACGGTCGTGTGCACGTACCACTCGATCGTCGGTTCCGCCGGCAGCCTTCCGGCCTGGGCCTCCGCCCACATCGCGCGCAGCGCCGCCATCGATGAGTCCGGCCCGGCCAGGCCCGCCGAGCCCGGCAGCAGGTGGATCGTCGAGCCGAACGGCGACGGGCTTTCCGGTGGCAGGCACGAGAACCGGGGCAGGTCGCGCAGCGCCAGGTTGACCTTCAGCGTCGTCCCGGGGCGGCGGACCGCTGCCATCCGGTCGGTCAGGGCCGTGGGCAGCGCGCCCTCCGGGACCAAGCTCATCAACCGGTACGGGTCACACGAGCCGAGCACCACCCGGGACGAGATCGACCCTCCATCCGCCAGCACGACGCCCGTGGCGGCCCCCTGGGAGACCGTCACCGCCGTTACCGGGGTGCTCGTGAAGAGCGACGCACCGGCCGCCCGCGCCGCGTCGGCGAACGTGCGGGAGACCGTGCCCATTCCGCCTTTCGCGATCATCCAGGTGCCGTCCGAGCCCGGCAGCCGGCACATGTTGTGCACCAGGAAGTTGTGGCCGGTGCCCGGGTCGTCGGGGCCCGCGTTCAGTCCGGACAGGCCGTCGGTGACCGCGTACATGCTCATCAGCAGTTCGCTCTTGAAACCGAACCGGGCCAGGTAGTCGGCGACCGAGCCGCGGACCAGGTCGATGAACGTGCTCTGCAGCTGTGGCCGGATGTGCCGGTCGGCGACCTCCTCGACCGTGCCGGGCTCCTGGAGCCAGGCCGGCGCCAGGTCGGCGCGCAGCGCCGCGATCTCGACCTGCATCGCCTCGTCGGCGGCCACGTCGCGGGGCGAGAAGAACCGCTGCATCTGCGCCCGGGTCGCCTCGCGGTCCGTGCCGAAGAGCAGGTACGGCGCACCCGGCCCGCCCGGCGTGGGCAGGAAATAGTGCGGGTCGCGGCGCAGCACGGGGATGTCCACGTCGAGCGTGCGCAGCAACTCCGGCGGCATCAGGCCGAGCAGGTACGACCCGGTGGACTGGCCCAGGCCGGGCACCTTGGCGAACGGCCGCTCGGTGCGGGTGGCGCCGCCGAGCACGTCGGCGGCTTCGAGCACCACCACGTCGAGTCCGGCGCGGGCCAGCAGCACCGCGGAGACCAGGCCGTTGTGGCCCGACCCGATGATCACCACGTCCGCGCGTTCGGGCAGAGAGCTCATGGCAGCGGAGCCTAGCGCGCCAATCGGCTGACGGTCCGCGCCAATTCGACTTCGAAGAGTGGCTCCACGTCCGTCATGGCCCACCTCAGGTGACCGAACACCTCCATCGCCACGATGCCGTACAGGCGGGTCCAGGCGGCCACGAAGAGGTAGATCACGGGCAGCGGGAACCGGTCACCGAAGGTGTCCAGGTACGGCTTGAACAGCTCGCGCAGCGCCGGCTCGGGCAGGTCCGGCGCCTCCCCGCCGAACGGGTGGCTCGCGTGGTGCTCACCCAGCACCGTGAAGAAGGTCTCCCCGAAACGCGCGCCGGCGTCGTTGAGCGGGCCGCACTGCTCGGCGAAGGGGGCGAACCCGGGCACCGGGCTGCCGAACATCAGCGCGAACTCGGCGGGCCGGTCGAGGGACCAGCGGCGGAAGGCGCGCGCCATGTGGCCGACCCGGACCAGCGGCGGGTCGTCGCCGTAGTCGGTGGCGGCGTCCGCGACGGTGGCCCGCAGGTCTTCGAACAGGTCGGTGATGATCGCCAGGATCAGGGCGTCCAGGCTGGCGAAGTACCGGTACAGGGCGGGGGCGGTCATGCCGAGGTCGCGGGCGATGGCCCGCAAGGAGATGGCGGTCGGGCCGCCGGCGACCAGCAGTCTGCGGGCGGCGTCCTTGATCTCGGTGACGGTCTCCGCGCGCAGCCGTTCGCGGCGGCTGGACGTGGTCGTCGTCATAGCTGGGCTCCGTTGACGTGGGTTAACGCTGTTTGCGAGGGTAAACGGTGTTCACCATGTCGTCCAAGTTTCAAGTTGTCCACGATCTTGAGGCGACTGTATCGGGCCGTGTGGGAGGCGGACATATGTTCGGCTGGTGGGGTAGGGCGGTCGTCCGGTGGCGCCGGTGGGTGCTCGTGGCCGGTTCGCACTGGTCGTGGCCGGGGCGACCTGGGGCACGGGGGTCTTCGGCGCGCTGACCGGCGCCCTCCACTCGCGGGTGCCGTGACGCGGCAGGGGAAGATGGACGTCATGCGGGAGTTGGTACTGCTCGGCTCGACCGGATCCATCGGCACTCAGGCCATCGACATCGTCCGGCGCAACCCGGACAAGTTCCGGGTGGTCGCCCTCGGCGCCGGCGGCGGCAACGTCGAGGTGCTCGCCGCCCAGGCGCTCGAGCTCGCGGTCGACGTGGTGGGGGTGGCCCGCTCCAGCGTTGTCCAGGATCTGCAGCTTGCCTTCTACGCCGAGGCGCAGAAGCGCGGGTGGGCCACCGGCGACTTCAAGCTGCCGAAGATCGTCGCCGGGCCGCAGGCGATGACCGAGCTCGCCCAGTGGCCCTGCGACGTGGTGCTCAACGGGGTCGTGGGCAGTCTCGGGCTGCCGCCGACGCTGGCGGCGCTGCGCTGCGGGCGTACCCTCGCGCTCGCCAACAAGGAGTCGCTCGTCGCCGGCGGCCCGCTGGTCAAGGCCGCGGTGACGCGGCCGGGGCAGATCGTGCCGGTCGACTCGGAGCATTCCGCGCTGGCCCAGTGCCTGCGCGGCGGCTCGGCCGCGGAGGTGCGGCGGCTGATCCTGACCGCGAGCGGGGGAGCGTTCCGCGACCGGCGGCGCACCGAGTTGACGAACGTCACCCCCGAGGAGGCGCTCAAGCACCCGACGTGGGACATGGGCCCGGTGGTGACGATCAACTCGGCGACCATGGTCAACAAGGGTCTCGAGGTGATCGAGGCGCACGAGCTTTTCGACGTGCCGTACGACGCCATCGAGGTCATGGTGCACCCGCAGTCGGTGCTGCACTCGCTGGTCGAGTACCGGGACGGCTCCACCTTGGCCCAGGCCAGCCCGCCCGACATGCGGCTGCCGATCGCCCTCGCGCTGGCCTGGCCCGAGCGGGTGGCCGGCGCCGCCGCGGCCGTCGACTGGACGCTGGCGCACAACTGGGAGCTGCGCCCGCTGGACGATGAGGCATTTCCGGCGGTCCGGCTGGCCAAAGCGGCCGGCGTGGCGGGACACTGTCGCCCGGCCATCTACAACGCCGCGAACGAGGAGTGTGTGGCCGCGTTCGTGTCCGGTCGGCTACCTTTTCTGGGCATCGTCGACACCCTCGCGGCGGTGCTCGCGGCGGCACCCGATTTCGACGAGCCGGGTACCGTCGATGACGTGCTGACCGCGGAAGCCTGGGCGCGGGCCCAGGCACAACGGATGATCGCTACGGCGGCTGAAGGAGCCTGATGCTGTACTGGTTGGGGACGGCGGCCTTCGCGCTGGCTATCTTGATCTCGGTGAGCCTGCACGAGCTCGGCCACATGATCACGGCCAAGCGGTACGGGATGAAGGTCACCCAGTACTTCGTCGGCTTCGGTCCGACGATCTTCTCGTTCCACCGCGGCGAGACCGAGTACGGCCTCAAGGCCATCCCGCTCGGCGGCTTCTGCAAGATCGTCGGGATGACGCCGCAGGACGACGACGTCTCGGAGGAGGACCAGCCGCGGGCCATGTGGCGCTTCCCGGTGTGGAAGCGCACGGTCGTGATGTCGGCCGGCTCGCTCACCCACTTCGCCCTGGCCATCGTCGCCGCCTGGTGCGCCGCGGTCTTCGTCGGGCTGCCCAACCCCGAGGTGCCGCAGACGGTGCAGCAGCAGGTCGCGCTCCCGGCGCAGATCACCGTGGCCGACTGCGTGCAGGTCGTGCTGACCGAGCAGCAGTGCAAGGCCGGCACCGGCACCGACGTGGCGGCGCCGTCGACGGCCGCGGGGCTGAAGACCGGTGACATCATCACCAAGGTCGGCGAGGTCCCGATCACCAGCTACGGGCAGCTCACCAGCGTGATCCGGGCCACCAAGCCGGGGGCGACGACCTTTGAGTACACCCGCGCCGGGGTGGCCGGCAGCACCACGGTCACCCTGATCGCCGCGCAGCGCCCACCGCTGGACGACCCGAAGGGCACGGTCACCGAGGTCTCGGTGGTCGGCATCAGCCAGAGCATCTCCATCCCCGGCACGGTCACCTACGGCCCGATCGACGCCGTCGGCGCCAGCCTGCGATACGACTGGAGCCTGGTCGAGGGCTCGTTCGTGGCGATGAAGCGCATCCCGGAGAAGATCCCGGCGCTGTGGAATTCGATCACCGGCTCCGAACGCGACCCGAACACCCCGATCAGCGTCATCGGCGCGAGCCGGCTGGGCGGCGAGGCGATCGAGCGCGGCGTGCCCGAGGTGTTCCTGCTGATCTTCATCTCGCTGAACGTCTTCATCGGCATCTTCAACCTGCTGCCGCTGCTGCCGCTGGACGGCGGCCACATCGCCATCGCCTGGTACGAGCGGGCCCGCACCTGGATCTACGGCAAGCTGCACAAGCCCGATCCCGGCCGCGTGGACTACTTCAAGCTGATGCCGTTGACCTATGCCGTCATCCTGATCGGTGGCGCGTTCACGTTGCTGACCGCCACGGCCGACGTGATCAACCCGATCACCATCTTCTCAAAGTGAGAGTGCGCACATGACCGCTGTCAGTCTCGGTATGCCGGCCGTACCGCCGCCGCCGCTGGCCCCCCGCCGGCACAGCCGCCAGATCATGGTCGGCAGCGTGCCGGTCGGCGGTGGCGCGCCGGTGAGCGTGCAGTCGATGACGACGACGCTGACCTCCGACGTCAACGCGACCCTGCAGCAGATCGCGGAGCTCACGGCCGCGGGCTGCCAGATCGTCCGGGTCGCCGTGCCGTCGCAGGACGACGTCGAGGCGCTGCCGGCGATCGCGCGGAAGTCGCAGATCCCGGTGATCGCCGACATCCACTTCCAGCCGCGGTATGTCTTCGCGGCGATCGACGCCGGCTGCGCGGCGGTCCGGGTCAACCCGGGCAACATCCGCCAGTTCGACGACAAGGTCAAGGAGATCGCCAAGGCCGCGGGGGACGCGAACGTCCCCATCCGGATCGGCGTCAACGCGGGCTCGCTCGACAAGCGGATCATGCAGAAGTACGGCAAGGCGACGGCCGAGGCGCTGGTCGAGTCGGCGCTCTGGGAATGCTCGCTCTTCGAGGAGCACGGCTTCCGCGACATCAAGATCTCGGTCAAGCACAACGACCCGGTCGTGATGATCCGCGCCTACCGGCAGCTCGCCGAGCAGTGCGACTACCCGCTGCACCTCGGCGTCACCGAGGCGGGCCCGGCGTTCCAGGGCACGATCAAGAGCGCGGTCGCGTTCGGCGCCCTGCTCGCCGAGGGCATCGGCGACACCATCCGGGTCTCGCTCTCGGCGCCGCCGGTCGAGGAGATCAAGGTCGGCCAGGGCATCCTGGAGTCGCTGGGCCTGCGCGAGCGCGGCCTGGAGATCGTTTCCTGCCCGTCCTGCGGGCGCGCCCAGGTGGACGTCTACACGCTGGCCGAGCAGGTGACCGCGGCGCTCGAGGGCTTCCCGGTGCCGCTGCGGGTGGCGGTCATGGGCTGCGTCGTGAACGGCCCCGGCGAGGCCCGCGAGGCCGACCTGGGCGTCGCGTCGGGCAACGGCAAGGGCCAGATCTTCGTGCGGGGCCAGGTCATCAAGACGGTCCCGGAATCGATCATCGTGGAGACCCTGGTCGAAGAGGCGCTGCGGCTGGCGGACCAGATGGGTGCGGAGCTTCCGGACGAGCTCCGCGAGCTCCTTCCGGGCGCGACCGTCACGGTTCACTGATCTTTCCGGTACGGCCGGACAGGTGACCCCCGCGCCACTGTGCCGGGGTCACCTGGTGATCGGCGCGGAACCGTTTGATGAAGTAGCTGGCGTCGGGGTAGCCCACCCGCCGGCTGATCGCCGCCACCGTCAGGTCGGTCTCGGTCAGCAGCAGCCGGGCCTGCCGCATGCGCCGCTGCGTGAGCCACTGCTGCACCGTCCGGCCGGTCTTGCGGCGCACCACCGTGGTGAGGTGGCCGGCGGTGAGGGCGACCTCGGCGGCGACGTCGGCCAGCGAGATGGGCTCGTGGTAGCGCCGCTCGATGACGTCGAAGACGGCCGCGAGCAGCGGCTCGTCGGCGGCGCGCAGCTGATCGGCGACGTCGGTCGACAACCGGGCCGCGGCGACCAGCAGCAGGGTCAGGTGGGCGAGGGCGGCCTCGTGGAAGCCGTCGCGCCGGGCCCGTAGCTCGGCGTCGAGCGTGGTGAAGCGCTCGACCCAGCCGGCCCGGTCGGCGGCGGGGACGCGCAGCCGCTGCGCCCGGTCGATGCCGCGGGCGAACGGAAACAGCAGCGGGTGCGACCGCCACGACGAGTAGACGCCTTGCTTGCCGGGCCGGACCACGTCGGCGGGGAACCAGACCACCCACCCGTCCTCGGCCACCGTCCGGTGCGGACCGGTGAAGGACACGACCTGCCCCGGGGCGATGACGAACAGGTCGCCGTCGGTCACCTGCCAAGTCCGCCCGTCGATCACCACCGTCCCGGCGGCTCGGTGCGCGTAGCAGAGCACCAGGAAGTCGTGGGCGTGCGCACCGATCGCGGGCGGGTTGCCGGCCGGATGGTCCTCGGGCAGGTGGGCGACCGCGACCGGGGCGACGTCCCGCCGGTGGCCGAAGCCGACGACGGGCACGTGCTCTCCCGTTCGTCCACCCAAAGATTGTCCTACCGGGTCCACGGATCCACCATTGCTCGCGTCTGGCCGCCGCACAAGGCTGAGGGTACGACCGAAGTTCGTCGGATCCGACAAGGAGCGCGGCATGAGCGGACAGCTGCGGGACCACCCCGAGCGGCAGTACATCCCGGCCATGGGCAAGCACTGGCTGCTACCCCTCTACGACCCGTTCACCCGGCTGGCGGGAGTCGGCCGGATCCACGAGCGGCTGCTCGACCGCGCGGAACTGCGGCGGGGCCAGCGGGTGCTGGAGATCGGCTGCGGGACCGGCAACCTGCTGACGGCCCTGGGGCGACGCCGGCTGGACGTCGAGGCGGTGGGCATCGACCCGGACCCCGCCGCGCTGCGCCGAACCCGGCGTAAGGCGGCCCGGCGGAAGCTGCCGATCCGGCTCGAACAGGCCTTCGCCGGCGAGCTGCCGCTGCCCGACGCCGGCTTCGACCGGGTGCTGTCGGCCTTCATGCTGCACCACCTCGACGAGGACGAGCGGCTGCGGGCGCTACGGGAGGTCCGGCGGGTGCTCCGACCGGGCGGGCAGTTGCACGTGGTGGACGTCGACGGCACACCGTCCGGCCGGAAGACGCTCGGCCATCCCCTGGTGGCCCGGAACCGTCCGGAGCTGGTGCTCGCCGCGCTGACCGAAGCGGGCCTGACCGGTGTCGCGGAGAACGGCCGGGAGAAGGCCCGCTTCGGCGGCTACGCCTTCTACCGCGCCGAGAAGTGACAGCGGAGGCGCACCGCTGAGGGTGCGCCTCCGCTTGGGGCGGGATGTCACTCCGCGTCGGCGAGGATCGCGTAGAGCTTGCGCTTCGTCTCGTTGAGCACTTCCAGGGCCTTGTCGCGCTGCTCCGGGGTGCCGTTGAAGCCCACCTGGCGCAGGGCGTCCATGATGCCGACCGCCGCGTCGCGGAAGTCTTGGACCTGCGACATGGTGTCGTTGCTGAACTGCGCCCACGGCGGGTTTTCCGCCGCCGTGGTGGCCTCCGCCCGGCCCGCCTCGGTCAGGGTGAAGCGCTTGCGGCCGCCGGTGGCCTCGGCCTCGATGAGGCCCTCGTCCTCCAGCAGCTGCAGGGTCGGGTAGACCGAGCCGGGGCTCGGGCGCCAGATGCCGCCGGTGCGGCTCTCCAGCTCCTGGATCATCTCGTAGCCGTGCATGGGCCGCTCGAGCAGCAGCGCCAGCAGCGCCGGGCGCACGTTGGGCCGGCTGCCGCGGCCGCCGCGGCGTTGGCCGCGCCAGGGGCCGCCGGGCCCGCCAGGGCCGAACCCGCCGCCGAAGCCGCCGGGGCCGCCCTGGCCGAACGGGAATCCGGGCGGGAAGCCGAAGCCGCGCATCAGACCCTCGCGCAGGCTGCCCGGGTGTGCGTGACCCTCGCGTCCGTGGTGGTGTCGCATGATCTTCTCCGATCTGTTGTCGATAGTTAGACGATATATCGGCAACATGTCTGCCGCAAGGGTTTCTGCGATCCGGGGGGAACGGCGTGGGTGTATCCGGGCTGCCATCTGGCAATCTGTAGCTGTGTTGACGGTGCCCATTCGTCAGCTCGGCGAGTCCGAGCGGGCGGCGGTCGAGCGGATCCTCGACCTAGACCCCTACGCCGGCGCCCAGATCGCCGAGCGGGTGGCGGCGCATGGGCTGAACTGGTGGCGTTCCGACGGCCGGATCTACGGCTACGGCACCGGCCGCCGGGTCGAGTCGCTCTGCTGGTCCGGCGCGCATCTCGTGCCGGTGTGCACGACGCCCGCCGCGGTGACCGCCTACGCCGACCTGCTCGGCGCCGAGCCGCGCATCTGTTCGTCGATCATCGGGCGCGCCGACGCCGTGCTCGACCTGTGGGAGCGCCTCGGCGGGCACTGGGGCCCGGCCCGCGACGTGCGGCCGCACCAGCCGCTGCTGGTCGCCGACCGGGAGGCGCCGATCGAGCCCGACCCCGAGGTGCGCCTGGTGCAGCCCGGCGAGGTCGACCAGCTCTTCCCGGCCGCCGTGGCGATGTACACCGAGGAGGTCGGGGTCTCGCCGCTGCTCGACGACGGCGGGCGCGGCTACAAGCGGCGGATCGCCGAGCTGGTGCGCTCGAAGCGGGCCTACGCGCGCTTCGTCGGTGACCGGGTCGTCTTCAAGGCCGAGCTGGCGATCGTCACCCGGCGCACCACGCAGGTGCAGGGCGTGTGGGTGGACCCGGAGTTCCGGGGGCGAGGGCTGGCCGCGAGCGCCATGGCGGCGGTGCTGCGGGACGCGCTGCGCCGCGTCGCGCCTACCGTCAGCCTGTACGTCAACGACTACAACGCGCCCGCGCGCCGGGTGTATGCGCGCTGCGGCTTCGTGCCGAACGGCAGCTTCGCCACCGTCTTGTTCTGACCCCATGGGGATCTTGGTGCGGGGTCCCTCGGTGGGCGCCCGAACCCGTCAATCGCCTCTATCCGAAAACGTGATCGGTCGATTTGGTGGATCTTGGTCGATTCTTGGGGCCCGTCCGGAGACTTCTGCGTGACTGGGTCGCCAGTTGATCGCCGTACGCCGATCAGGCGATCAGCCCGGGGCCGCGGCTGGATCTTTGTGGCGGTGTGGTCCGCTCTGCACCCATGCGCATCAACGTTGCTTCAGGGTCGGCGGGCCAGCGCGGATCTTGTAGCGGTGTGGTCGGCTCCGTGCCCGTGTGCATCAATGTTGATTAAGGGCTGGCGAGACGGCGAGGGTCGGGCAGTGATCAGGCAAAGCGTCGGGTCCGTACCGCCGCCGCACGCCAGCGGCCTAGCGCTGGGCGGGCCTGGTGTGCTCTGCAGGCCTACTCGGCCCCGGCCGGATCTTGTGGCGGCACGGTCCGGTCCGCGCCTACGCGCATCATTGTTGAATCAGGGTCGGGGGCCCGGTGCGGATGTTGTGGCGGCAGGGTTCGCTCTGTGCCTGTGCGCATCAATGTTGATGCTGGGTCGGCGACCCGGGGAGGACCTTGTGGCGGCGCGGTTGGCTCCGTGCCGCCGCGGCACGCTGTCGGGCGCCAATGCCGGGCGGCTGAGACTCAGTCGGAGCATTCCTGCCCGAAATATCCGGCATAACGCCCATGGCTCGGGCGCTTGGCAAACAGGCTGCCCGCCAACCAAGTCGCCTAGGGCTGACCCAGCCTCGGGAGCAGGTCGGCGAGGGCGGCGGCGCCGCCCTTCTCCAGCTCCGGCGTGGGCACCAGGGCCATCACCGGCACGTCGACGCCGGCCTCCGCGTAGCGCGCCACGTGCTCGCGGCACTGCTCCGGTGACCCGTGCACGATCAGCTCGTCCACCACCTCGTCCGGAATCGCCGCGAGCGCGCCCCGGCGGTCGCCCGCCGCCCAGGCCGTCCACATCGCGCCGAGCGCGGGCTCCCGGCCCAGCCAGCGGTGGAACTCCGCGTACGCCGGCACCGTCAGGTAGGCGGCGATCATCCGGCGCCCGGCCGTGCGCGCGTAGGCCGCGTCCTCGGTCGGGCACACGAAGATGCGCGCGACCACGTCGAAGTCCGGGCGGTCGGACTTGGCCTCGGCCAGCGCCCGGGGCACGTCGGTGGCCGCGAGCCAGTTGAGGATCACGCCGTCGGCGGCCGCGGCGGCCAGCCGGAGCATGCCCGGGCGCAGGGCCGCGAGCAGGATCGCCGGTGGGGTCGCCGGCGGGCGTTCGAGGCGGAAGCGGCGCACCCGGAAGGTCTCGAACTCGCGGTCGATCACCTCGCCGGCCAGCGCCGCGCGCAGGAACTCCAGCATGTCGCGGCTGCGGGCGAACGGGTTGGTGAACTCGGCGGCGTTCCAGTCGCCGACGACGACCGGCGACGAGGCGCCGATGCCGAGCTGGAACCGGCCCGGCGCGACCTCGGCCAGCGCGGCGGCGGTCATCGCCAGCAGCGCCGGCCCCCGGGTGAAGACCGGGGTGATCGCCGTCCCGAGCCGGGCCCGCGGCTGCCAGGCGGCGGCGAGCGTCAGCGGGGTGAAGGCGTCGGTGCCGGCCACCTCGGAGGACCACAGGTCGGTGAAACCCGCGTCGGTCAGGGCCGCGAAGACCGCGGCGTGCTCGGCCAGCGGAACCCCGCCCAGCGGTACGGTCATTCCCCATCGCGTCGGCATGTCCCGATCCTGCCCTGTGATCGAGGTGAGGTCCACCACTGCCCCTTCCGTCGACGAGCGTCGCGAGCAACTATTTGCACTGACCAGTCAGTTCGAAAAGTGGGTGCCGTGATGCCGGTTCTGACCGCCGCCGGGGTGGGTGTTCGCCACCGCCGCCGCTGGCTCTGCCGAGACCTCGATGTCAGCGTCGAGCCGGGAGAGATCGTCGCCATCGTCGGCCCGCCGGGCAGCGGGCGGACGACGGTGCTGCTGGCGCTGGCCCGCCGCTTCAAGCTCTCGGCCGGCCGGGTGACCGGGTCGGCGTCGCTGGGCTGGGTGCCCGAGGTGGCATCCGCCGAACCGGTGCTCACCGTGGTGGAGCACGTCCGGGAACGGCTGCTGCTGACCGGCCGGTCCACCCGGGAGGCGGACCGGGTGCCGCTGCTCGGGCTGGACCCGGCCGCCAAGGGGTTCCAGCTCAGCCCGTATCAGCGGCAGCTGCTCGGGCTGGTGCTCGCCCGGCTGGAGAATCCCCAGGTCATCGCCCTGGACGCGGTGGACGAAGGGCTGGACGGACCCGAGACACAGCAGCTGTGGAAGGAGCTCGACGCGATCGCCGAGGACGGCATCGCGGTGCTGGTGACGGCCCGCGAGATCGAGCCGGGCCGGGTGTCCACGGTGGTGCGCCTGGGCGGCTCGCACCCGGCGGCAGACCAGGCGGAGCCGGATCCGCCGGCTGAGCCGGGACCGGCCGGCGATCAGGTGCAGGTGGAGGACGACAAGCAGCAGGGGGAGCAGTCATGACCGGGTTGTCCAGCGTGCGCCTCGCGGGCTTCGAGCTGCGCCGCTTCCTGCGCGGCCGGCTCCCCGCCGCCGCCCTGGCCGTGATCTGTGTCATCCCGCTGCTCTACGGCGCGCTCTACCTCTACGCCTTCTGGGATCCCTACGGCAGGCTCAACCACATCCCCGCCGCCCTGGTCGTCGAGGACGTCGCCGCCACCGCGAGCGACGGCACCAAAGTGCACGCCGGCCGGGATCTCGCCGACGAGCTGATCAAGCGGGAGATCTTCGACTGGCACGTCACGGACGAACGCGGCGCCGAGGCCGGCCTCGCGGACGGCAGCTACCAGCTGTCCGTGCGCATCCCGCACGACTTCTCCACCGACCTCACCACCGGCCCGGACCCGGACGCCACCCCGGCCGCCGCCCGGCTCGTCGTCGTCAACGACGACGCCACCAACTACCTGTCCGGGGTCTTCTCCCGCACCGCCTTCCAGGAGGTCCAGGCCGCCGCTGCGCAGAGCGCGCAGGCCGGCTACTTCGACAAGATGCTGATCGGCTTCACCGACGCCAAGACGCAGTCCGAGCGGGCCGCCGACGGCGCGGCGCAGCTGGACGGCGGGCTGACCGACGCGAGCGCCGGCGCCGGCCGGCTGTCCGGTGGCCTCGCCGACGCCGACCGGGGCGCGGGGCAGCTCTCCCACGGCCTCGGCAGCGCCGCGCAGGGCGCCGACGATCTCGTCGAGGGCCTGGCCACGCTGCGGGCCGGCACGGCCCAGCTTGCCACCGGTACGCAGCAAGCGGCGGCCGGCGGCAAGCGGCTGGCGACCGCGGTGGACACCGCCGCGGACCAGGTCGAGCCGTTGCTGCGGCGGAACGCCGAGCTCATCGAGGACGCCGCGGGCCAGGTGGCCGCCGGCGCCGACCTGCTCGCCCGCAACGTCGACAAGCTCGACGACGCGGCCGGCGACACGGTCCAGCGGGCGCGGGACCTGCAGCGGCACATCGACGCGCTGCCCGACGAGACGCCGAACCTCGCCGAGCTGAAGGCGCTCGCCCGGCAACTGGTCAGCGCCGCCGAGCGGGTGCAGTCCACGATCCACGCCGCCGACCTGCACGCCCTCAGCGCCCGGCTGCACGACGTCGCCGCGACCGCGCGTCAGGTCGCCGCCGCCGCGCCGCACCTGGCCGACGATGTCGCCGCCGCCCGTACCAGCGTCGACAAGCTGGCCGCCGGGCTCGGCGAACTCGCCACCGGCGCGCAGCGGCTCAACAGCGGCGCCGCGACCGCGGCGGCCGGCGCCGACGATCTGCGCGGGGGCATCTACCGGTTGTCGTCGGGCGCGCGCGAGTTGGACGGCGGCCTCGACACGCTGACCGCCGGCGGCCGGCAGCTCGCCTCCGGCCTGGGCGAGCTGACCGGCGGTGCCGCGAGGCTCGCGGCCGGGCTGGCCGACGGGGCCGATCACCTGCCGGGGTACGGCGACGACGTCTCCCAGCGCGCCGACGTGCTGAGCGACCCGGTCGCCCTGAGCCGCACGGTGCGCCACCCGGCCGCCACCTACGGGGTGGGCTTCGCCCCGTACTTCCTGGCCCTGGCGCTCTGGGTGGGTGCCATGATCACCTACATGGTGCTGCGCCCGCTGAACCGCCGGTACGTCTTGTCGGGCGCGCCCGCATACCGGGTGGCGCTGGCCGGGCTGTTGCCCGCAGTGGCGGTGGGGCTGGCCCAGGCCACGCTGCTGTTCTCGGTGGTGGTCTTCGGCCTCGGCCTCAATCCGGTCCATCCGCTGGTCACCCTCGGCCTGTTGCTGCTCACGGCGACCGCGTTCGCGGCGATCATGCAGCTGCTCGGCGCCGCGCTCGGCCCGGCCGGCCGGATCGCCGCGCTGGCCCTGCTGATGCTGCAGCTGACCTCGTCGGGTGGCACCTACCCGGTGCAGACCTCGCCGGACTTCTTCCAGGCGATCCACCCGCTGCTGCCGATGACGTACGTCGTGGACGCCCTCCGCCACGCCATCGACGGCGGCCCGGCCGGTACGGTGGTGACCGGCGTGCTGGCGTTGCTGGGTTACGGGCTCGCGGCGCTGGCCCTGACCGTGGCGGTGGCCCACCGGTCGCGGCGGCTGACCCCGTCCGACCTGCATCCGGAGCTGGTGATCTGACGAACGTGGACGGACGGACCCGCAGGCGCGAGGACACCCGGCAGCGCCTGTTCGAGGCGGCGGTGGAGCTGATCGCGGAGCAGGGCTTCTCGGCGACCACGGTCGACGACATCGCGCTGCGGGCCAAGGTCGCCAAGGGCACGGTCTACTACAACTTCAAGTCCAAGACGGCGCTGTTCGAGGAGCTGTTGCGGCACGGCGTCGGCCTGCTGACCGGCGAGTTCCGCGCGGCGGTCGCCGATCTGCCGCCAAGGGAGGCGGTCGGCGCCCTGGTCCGGGCCCAGCTCGAATACATCCGCCGATACCGGGCCTTCGCCCAGCTCCTGCTCTCGGAGATGTGGCGGACCAACCGGGAGTGGCAGCAGACGCTGGTGCTGCTGCGGGAGCAGGCGATCGGGGTGATCGCGGAGACGGTCCAGGCCGGTGTCGACTCCGGGGACCTGCCGGACGACCTCGACGTGCGGGTGGCCTCGTCGGCGCTGTTCGGGGTGGGCCTGGTGGTGGCGGTCGACTGGCTGGTGTTCCAGCCGGAGCGGTCCATCGAGGACGTCGAGCGGTCGCTGCTCGCGATCGTGCGCCGGGTCGCCTGAAGAGACCCGGCGCACGCCTGGCTCAGCCGACCGTGGACTTGCTGCGCCAGGCCGTCGCGAAGGACGTCCGGCCGTTGGTGCGTAGCAGCGATCCCTCGTAGACGCGGGCACCGACGGCGAGGAAGACCAGCGTCGAGGCCGCGAGCACGAGCAGGGAGAGCACCGGCTCCCAGCCCGCCGCGTCGCCGGTGAACAGCCGCACCGGCATCGCGATCGGCGCCGAGAACGGGATGTAGGACAGCACCGTCATCGCCACGGCGTTCTCCTGCAGGAAGAGCACCGCCAGGAACGGCCCCATCACCGCGATCTGCAGGGGCGCGGAAGCACCGTTGATGTCCTCCTGCCGCGCGGCGAGGGCGCCTACCCCCGCCCACAGCGTCGCCAGCATGACGAAGCCGATCAGGAAGAACACCAGGAACCAGGCGATGGCCGGCCCCACCAGGGCGGTCACGTTCGCGTCCGCCCCGGCGATCCGCATGCCGACGAACGCGACGACCGCGACCAGCGCGATCTGCCCGAACGCCAGCAGCGTCATCGCCGCGACCTTGCCGGCCAGCAGGGCCCGGACCGGCACGCTGGCGACGAGGATCTCGACGATCCGGGTCTGCTTCTCCTCGGTCACGCTCATCGCGATCTGCAGCCCGAACGTGAACGAGGTCATGAAGAACAGGAAGGCCAGGGCGAACGGCACCACGAAGGCCACGAACGGATCGGTGGCGTCCGGGTCGAGCAGCCGCACCGGCGGCGCCGTGCTGAGGGCCTCGACCACCTCGCTCGGCGCCTCGTCCAGGCCGAGCACGGTCGGGCCGGCGACCACGGCCGCCTCCACGTCGCCGTCGCGCACGAGCCGTTCCGCCTCGGCGTCGCCGGCGACCGCGCGCACTTCCAGGCCGGCCTGCCGCAGCGCCGCGGCGACCGTACGGTCGGCGGTCGCGACCGTGGCCGGGCCGCCTTCCAGGATCGGCGGCAGCACCGTGGTGGCGACGGCGATCAGCAGGAAGAACGCCGTGCTGATCAGGAAGGTCTTGTCCCGGAGCTTGACCCTGATCTCACGGGCGGCGACGAGCTGGGCGGCGGAGAAGGCGTTCATGACTGGTTTACCTCTCGGAAGATCTCGGCGAGCGACGGCGTGACCGGGCCGAAGGAGCGGACCGGGCCGCGGGCCAGCGCGGCCCGCAACACCTCCTGGTCGTCGGTGCCGGGGGCCAGGTCGAACACGACGCGGGCGCCGTCGAGGTCGACCAGCGTCACCCCGGGCTGGTCGCGCAGCCAGCCCGCGTCGGCGCCCACCTGGACGGCGAAGCGCGGCTGCGCATAGCCGGCGCGCAGCTCGGCCCGGCTGCCGGAGGCCCGGATCCGGCCGGCCGTGATGATCACCAGGTCGTCGCAGAGCCGCTCCACCACGTCGAGCTGGTGGCTGGAGAAGAGCACCGGGGCGCCCGCGGACGCGCGCTCGCGCAGCACGCTCACGACCACGTCGACGGCGAGCGGGTCGAGCCCGGAGAAGGGCTCGTCCAGCACCAGCACCTCGGGGTCGTGCACCAGCGCGGCGGCGATCTGCACGCGCTGCTGGTTGCCGAGCGAGAGCTTCTCCACGTGCTCGCCGCCCCGGTCGCTCAGCCCCAGGCGCTCCAGCAGGGCGGCGGTGTTGCGGCGGGCGGCGTCGGGGCTCAGCCCGTGCAGCCGGGCCAGGTAGACGATCTGGTCGGTGACGGTCATCTTCGGATAGAGGCCGCGCTCCTCGGGCATGTATCCGAAGCGGTAGCGCAGCTCCCGGGTCAGCGGGGCGCCCTGCCAGGTCACTTCGCCGGCGTCCGCCGCGAGCACCCCGAGCATGATCCGCATGGTGGTCGTCTTGCCGGCGCCGTTGGCGCCGACGAAGCCGGTCATCCGCCCGGCTTCCACGCTGAAGGTGACGTCCTCGAGCACCAGCCGGTCCCCGAAGCTGCGACTGATGGCCTCGACTTTCAGCACATTGGACATGGTGCAACGCTAGGGCGCGAACGGCGCCGGCGAGTCGGGCCCGAGGATGACCGTTCGGGTCCTCCTTCCGGAGGACCCCGGCCTCGGACGGCGCCTCAGGCGGATCCCGGCCGGACCACCCCGAGCTCGTACGCGAGCACGACGGCCTGCGTCCGGTCTCGTGCGCCGAGCTTCATCAGCACCCGGCTCACGTGGGTCTTCACGGTGGTCTCGCCCAGCCGCAGCCGCCCGGCGATCTCGGCGTTGGTGGCACCGCTCGCCATCAGCAGCAGCACCTCGTGCTCGCGCGGGGTCAGCTCGGCGAGCCGGGCCCCGGCGCTGGGCTGCCGCAGCGCCGGGTTGGTGAAGGTCTCGATGACCCGCCGGGTGATCGCGGGCGCCAGCAGCGCGTCCCCCGCCGCCAGCACCCGGACCGCCTCGGTCAGGGCCTCCGGGGTGCCGTTCTTGAGCAGGAAGCCGCTCGCCCCGGCCTGCAACGCGGCGAAGAGGTAGTCGTCGCGGTCGAAAGTGGTCAGGATCAGCACCGAGGGGCCGCCCTGCGCGGTGACCCGCCGGGTGGCCTCCAGCCCGTCCAGGCCCGGCATCTCGACGTCCATCAGGATCACGTCGGGCCGCAGCCGGGCGGCCAGGTCGACGGCCTGCGCGCCGTCGGCGGCCTCGCCGACCACCTCGATGTCGTCCTCGCTCTCCAGGATCACCCGGAAGCCGGTCCGCACGAGCCGGTGGTCGTCGGCCAGCAGCACCCGGATCATCGCTGCTCCCCGGCGCCGGTCAGCTCCCGCGAGAGGGGCAGCCGGGCACGGACGCGGAAACCGCCGTCGGTGCGCGACCCGGTCTCCAACACACCGTCGTGCACCGCGACCCGCTCGCGCATGCCGATCAGCCCCAGCCCGCCGCCGGCACCCGGCACGGCGCCCCGGCCGTCGTCGGCCACGTCGATCTCAAGCTCGCTGGCCAGGTAGCGGATCCGGACGTCGAGGGTGGTCGCGTGGGCGTGCTTCAGGGTGTTCGTCACGGCTTCCTGGACGATCCGGTACGCGGCCTGCGACACCGAGCCGGGCAGCGGCACCGGGTCGCCGTACACGTTGCAGGTCGCGGTGAGGCCCGCCTCGCGGGCGCGGGCGACCAGCTCGCCGACCCGGTCCAGGGTGGCCCCGGTCGGCGGCTCGTCGCCGGCGTCGCCGGTGTCGCGGAGCGCGCCCAGCATGCGCCGCAGCTCGTCCACCGCGGTCCGGGCGCTGTCCTCGACGGCCGTCAGCGCCGTCCGGGCCCGGTCGGGGTCCTTGTCCATGACCCGGCGGCAGGCCGAGGCCTGGATGCCCATCACCGACACGTGGTGCGCGACGACGTCGTGCAGCTCCCGGGCGATCCGGACCCGTTCGCCGATGACCGCGCGCTCGCCCGCCGCCGCCTGCGCCGCCCGCAGT